>Ga0180437_10004494_pt1 | contig 19796 bp, 11 predicted proteins | sample SS_ome_4_FD_132410 | JGI IMG/M metagenome (GOLD analysis project Ga0180437, IMG submission 132410) | Hypersaline lake sediment archaeal communities from the Salton Sea, California, USA - SS_3_D_1 metaG | ecosystem: Environmental > Aquatic > Non-marine Saline and Alkaline > Hypersaline >... | reverse complement strand
TTGTGATTTTCATGGAGACGGGGTTTGTGGTGACGCCTTTCCTGCCAGGGGACTCCCTCCTGTTCGCTGCCGGGACATTCGCTGCGCTTGGCTCATTGAATGTTGCAGGATTGTTGCTGCTCTTGACCTTGGCGGCGATTCTGGGAGACACGGTGAATTATTGGGCTGGCCATTTCGTAGGTCCAAAGGTCTTCCATGAAAATATCCGCTTTGTCAAGAAGGAACATCTGGAGCGCACGCACGAGTTTTACGAAAAGCACGGAGGGAAAACTATCGTGCTGGCACGTTTTATACCCATTGTCCGCACCTTTGCCCCCTTTGTGGCCGGCGTAGGCAAGATGACATATGGGCATTTTCTCACTTTTAACGTCGTTGGCGGCATCATCTGGGTTTGGCTGTTCACCCTGGTCGGGTTTTTCTTTGGCAATCTACAGGTGGTAAAGGAGAACTTTACGCTGGTGATTCTGGCGATCATTGCCATCTCTCTGCTCCCGGCACTTTTTGAGATCCTAAAAGCTCGTCGAAAATCGACAGAAGTGAGCGTAGAACAATGAGAGAATCCTCACAGAAATCTAATTCATTCTCTTGATCAGCCGAGGTATGATAGGAATAGAATAGCAGAAAAAAAGTGTCCATCCCAAGTCCCCCAGTTTCCGAGAGACCGGGGGACTTTTGCAGAGCATTGGTGGCTGAGCCGACTTATCGCCGTATCCCGTACCCACTGAGAGTTGACAATCCCAACAAAACGTATTATAATATCAGCAATACCTATTTTTCATAGGTATCGCCATCGCGTCTGCCAGCGCGCCAATCTCCTAACATGAACGAAATACTAGCTCATCTTTTCCGCCGAAAACTCCGTACCCTGTTGACGCTCCTTGCCGTTAGCGTCGGCATCTTTGCCCTGGCCGTCGTCGGCTCGCTGGGCGAATTCTCGAACGAGATGGGCACTCGCAACGAGCAAGCGGCTGTCAGACGCATCCGCATCTGGTCAGGGGAACCAGAAAACCCGATCAACGAAGGCACGCTGCGCCAGCTTCGCCGCGTGCCAGGCGTGCTAGGTTCGCTGCGCCAACTCTACAGCCAGCTTGACCCCGACGACCGGGGCACGTCTTTCAGCGGACCAGATGCCCTGCTAGGCTCTACTTCTGACGTGCCTGGCCTGGAATACGCCTTTCCCTTCTCTGCCGGCAATGACGCAGTGCTCCGAGAGGGGCACTTTCCCGCCTCCGCCAGCCAGCAAGAAGCCATCGCCAGCTACGACATCGCCCAGAAGCGCGGCTGGCAGGTCGGACAGGCCATCACCTTCCGCGATCACACGTTCACCCTCGTCGGCATCTGGGAGCGCATACCCGACTTCTCTGGCAATTTTGTACAGATTTCCTACGAGGCTTCACGCCGCATTCTCAAGAATCCGTGGTATTTTGGCTCTGTCACCGTTGTCGTTGCGCCGGACGCTGACCCCGACGAGGTGGCACAGAAGATCCTGGATCAAGTGGATGGCGTGAACCTTCGGTTGCCCAGCGAGCGTCGTGAAGAAGAGCGCCAAGGCATGATTATCTTTTCTCTGATCGCGGGCGCTCTCGCGGCGCTGGCCATCATTGTCGGCGGTCTGACCATCGTCAATACCATGATCATGGCGGTGGCCGAACGCGCCCGCGAGATCGGCCTCAAAAAGGCCTTGGGGGCGACCGATGGCGACGTGCTGGCTGAGGTGGTCATCGAGGCCGGCGTCGTTGGTGGGTTGGGGGGTGGGCTGGGTGTGCTGGCCGGGTGGGGGGCGACCCACCTGACCAACGCGGTCATGGACGCCGCCTACGGTCTGAGCATTTTCAAGACGACGCCTCGCCTGGCCGTCGGGGCAATAACCTTCACCATGTTGCTGGGCATGGCCGCGGGCGTGTATCCAGCCCTCCGGGCAGCACGTCTCGACCCGGTCAAAGCGCTGCGGGGCATCGTCGAGGTCAACCTTACCCAAAGGGGCCTTTTTCGGCGGATTGGCCATGCCTTGCGTAGCGAAGGGCGCATGATCCTCACCGTGGGCGGTGTGGCGGTGGGCATCTTTGCCCTGACCGTCATTGGCAGCCTGAGCGAATACCTGAATGGCATGATCAGGGCCGCCGAGGTGGGCGCAGCGGATCGCATCGCCGTCTACCCTGGAAGCGCCGAAGAGTCTTATTGTACAACGATCCGTCGCATTGTGGCGCGTACCGATGGCGTGCGCGGCATTGTCGTCAGTTCTCGGGGCGGCACCATTGAAGAGGAAGCCGACGACGACGCACAGGCTGAGACATTTTTCGGCATTGATTCACCGACCGGCGAGATGGACTTTAACACGCCGTTTCAGGCCCGTCTGTGGAAGGGCCGCTTCCTGGCGCCTGGCAGCCTCAACGAGACAGCGGTGGGCTTTGACCTGGCCGAGCGGAGGGGCCTGGAGATCGGCAGTACTCTGACCATCCGTGACCGGGATTTCGTCGTCGTCGGTATCTTTGAACGGGTGCCGAACAGCATCGTGACTGGCGGGTTCAACATCCGAGCCTTTGTGTCTATGGATGCTGTGGCCACCCTGCTGGAGTGGCCACGCGGTGTAGGAGGTTTTATCACAGCGCTGGTTGCATCGGACCACGATCCAGAGATCGTGGCCAATCGCATCAAAGAGCAGATACCTGGCGTGCAGACCCGCACCGGCAAAGAGGCCAGACGGGAAATACGCGAGGTTCTTACCATCTTTATCCTGATTCTCAGCGCCAGCGGCGTGCTGGCGATCATCGTCGGCGGCCTGAGTGTGATCAACACCATGGTCATGGCTGTCTCGGAACGCACCCGCGAGATCGGACTCAAGAAGGCCGTCGGCGCAGGTGACGCCGACATCCTGGCCGAGGTCGTGACCGACGCGGGCATCGTCGGCGGGCTGGGCGGCCTCACCGGGTTGGCCTTTGGCTGGGGCACGACCCTGGTCGTCAACGCCGTCACCACCCACCTGGAGAACCTGTACGTGCTGCAGGTCACTCCCCGCCTGGCCGTGGGCGCCCTCGTCTTCACTCTGCTGCTGGGCATGGTCGCCGGTCTCTATCCCGCCTGGCGTGCCAGCCGCCTCGACCCAGTCGTGGCCCTGAGAGCCGAGTGAATAAAGGAGAGGTATCATGAGACGTCTGGTCATCATCATCGTCGGACTCATCCTCGTCGGCGTGGCCGTCTGCGTCGGCGGCAGCCTGCTGGCACCCCGCCTGATCAACAAGCCCGGCGCCACGCTGGTGACGACGGACGTGCCGGTCTCGGCCGACAGCGCTGTCATCCGGGCGCGGGGCAGGCTGGTGCCGGTTCGGGTCGAGACGTTGCGCTTTGTCACGTCGGGTACGGTGGGCCAACTGGCCGTCGAGGCCGGAGACCGGGTCTCGACCGGCCAAGACCTGGCCCGGCTGGACACGACCGACCTGGCGTGGGCCGTCCAGCAGGCTGAGGAAGCGCTGCTGGCTGCCCGGCTGGCCTACAGCCAGACGGTCGAGCCGGCCTCAGCGGCGGACCTCGCCAGCGCGGAGGCGACCCTGGCCAGCGCCGAAGCGTCGTCCGCTGGCACCAGGGCCGGGCTCATAGCTGCCCAGGCCAGGCTGGTCAGCGCTCAGGCGGGGCAGGTCAGCGCCCGGGTGGCTCTGACCGAAGCCATCGCCGCCCATGACGCCCTGGCGGACACCCACGCAGCGGCCGCAGCCAGGCTGGGGAGTGCGCAGGCCTCGTTGGCCAGCGCCCAGGCCTCGCTGGCGGCGCTGCAGCGTGGCCCTGACGCCGACGCAGTCGAAGGGGCACGGCTGAACTGGGAGCAGGCCCGCAACAACCTGGCACGGCTGCAACTGGAACGCGACGCGATGCAGGCCCGACCCGGCCTGCCCGGCTACCTGCGCGAGCAGATGCGACTGGACCTGGCCAACCTGGAGATCGCCGTCCGCCTGGCCGAGATCGGCTACCGGCAGGCGCAGGAGGCGGGCCCGGCCGAGGAGGCGTTGGCCGCGGCCAGGGCGTCGGTGGCGGCGGCAGAGGTGGGGGTGATGGACGCTCGGGCACAGGTGGATGGCGTGGAGGGACAGGTGGCCCAGGCTGACGCGGCGGTGGCCCAGGCGGAAGCGGCGCTGCGCCAGGCCGAAGCCGGGGTGGCTCAGGCGGAAGCGGGCCTGTCGCAGGCCGAGGCAGCGGTGACCCAGGCCGAAGCGTCGGTCAGGCAGGCTCAGGCCGCGCTAGCGCGGCTGCGTGCCGGCCCCGACGACCTGGCCGTGGCCCAGGCAGCCCTCCAGGTGCGCCGGGCTGAAGCCGAACTGGCACGCGCCAGGGCCAGGTTGCAGGCGGTCGAGCTCCGCGCCCCGTTCGACGGTCTGGTCAGCGACGTCGCCGTGGAGGAAGGCAGCCCGGTCGCGGCCGGGGGGCCGGTCGTGACCGTGGCCGACCTGTCGGCCTGGCAGGTGGAGACCGAAGACCTGGACGAGTGGGGCGTTATCCGCATCGCCGCCGAGGCGCCGGTCAAGCTGACCTTCACCGCCTTTGACGACAAGACGCTGAGTGGCCACGTCGAGACGATCGCCCTCAGCCCGACCGACCTGCCCAGCGGCGACGTGGCCTACCGGGTGACGGTCGGGCTGGACGAGTCCGACCCGTCCTTGCGCTGGGGCATGTCGGTGCGGGTCGAGTTCCAGAAGGCCGAGTAGGGAAGTGGAGCACGAGATGGCCATCGTCGAAGCACAGAACTTGACCAAGGTCTATCGCCTGGGCTTGACCGAGGTGCCGGCGCTGCGGGGGGTGGACCTGAGCGTCGAGGCGGGCGAGTTCGTGGCGGTGATGGGCCGCTCCGGCAGCGGCAAGAGCACGCTGCTCAACCTGTTGGGCTGCCTGGACCGGCCCACCGAGGGCCGGGTGTGGCTCGACGGGCTGGAGGTGACGGCCCTGTCCCGGCGCAGGCTGCCCCGCATCCGGCAGCAGATGGTCGGTTTCGTCTTTCAGCAGTTCAACCTGCTGCCGGGGCTGACGGCGCTGGAGAACGTGATGCTGCCGCTGCGCTACTCGCGGGTGGGGCGGGCGGAGGGGCGACGGCGGGCGCGGGCGCTGCTGGAGCGGGTGGGGTTGGCTGAGCGGGGCCATCACCGCCCGGCAGAGCTGTCCGGGGGGGAGCAGCAGCGGGTGGCGGTGGCGCGAGCGCTGGTCAACGAGCCGGCCATCGTCCTGGCCGACGAGCCGACGGGCGAGTTGGACACGCACACCGCGGGAGAGATCATGGCCTTGTTGCACGACCTGAACCAGAGCCAGGGGCAGACCTTCATCTGCGTCACCCACGATCCTGGCGTGGCGGAGAGGACGCAGCGGACGATCTACCTCTCTGATGGCTTGGTGTCCCACGAGGAGAGGCGTCAATAGCGTCCCCATCTCAATTCCTCGCCTGATTCTCCCCATCCTGCTATCCAATAAACGAGTTACGCTCACTTGTAAAGGTTGGCCGCCCATGATATAATTGCGCCATCCTGCGACCCGCCGCCTCCTCTCTTTCTTGCGGAGGCGGCGTTTGAGTGTAAACGTCCATGGGCTGCGGCCTTTTTACGTCAACATCCATTTCTCTGAAGAACGTACGCTGGGAGATCTTGGCCCTAGCGGCGATACTGCTCGTCGCTGGCTGGTTTCGACTTTACCAACTAAATAACTTGCCGCCTGGGTTGACCCACGACGAAGCCAACAATGCCCATGACGCGGCCGGTGTTCTGGCTGGCGTCCGGCCTCTCTACTTCCCTACCGGTTACGGCCACGAGCCCTTGTACACCTACCTGGTCGCCCTCGTCTCCGCACCCACCGGTGTTGCCGACCTGACATTGCGCCTGACAACAGCCCTCTGTGGGATGGGTATGATCGTGGGCAGCTATCTGTTGGCCCGCCGCGCCTTCGACCCAGGCGTGGCGCTAACCGCGACCGCTGTTCTGGCCATCTCTTTTTGGCCGGTCTTCTCACATCGTCAGGGCGTACGACCCGTGACGTTACCGTTGCTCTTTGTGTTTGCTGTTTTTTTCTTGTGGCGGGGGCTTTCTGAGGAAGGGCAACTCGGCGATTGGGCGCTGGCAGGCCTGTTCACCGGCGGCACTTTTTACACTTATCTGGCCAGCCGGTTGATGCTGGCTTCCTTTGTCGCGTTTGCGGTTTACCTGGCGCTCTTTCATCGGACAACGTGGCAGCGGGCCTGGCGGGGTATGTCCATCATGCTGATCGTTGCGGTGGCCGTCATCACGCCACTGGCCGTCTACCTGGTGACCCACCCGGCCCAAGAGGTCCGCGTCGACCAGCTGGCCGAGCCGCTGACCCAGGCCAGGCAGGGCAACCTGGGCCCGGTGGTCAAGAATTTGATCGGTGCACTGAAGGTATTCTCCTTTGCTGGCGACTCTCATTGGCGTTACAACCTGCCGGGACGGCCCATTTTCGATCCACTGACCTCGATTTTCCTGTATCTCGGCCTGGGGCTGGCCGTGTGGCGTTGGCGGCAGCCAGCCTACGCCTTCTTGTTGCTCTGGTTGCTTATCGGTCTCCTTCCCGGCCTGGTCACCGGGGCCATGAACAGCACACAGCGCACGATGGGAGCCCAACCAGCCGTCTACCTGACGCTGGCTCTGGGGGTGATGGGAGCTGTGCGGTGGCTGTGGGCGCGAGGCCATCTAGCACGCTGGGTTGTCTTGATCGGGCTCACAACCTTGGTCCTGGGCAACACCTGGCTGACCTACCACGACTATTTTATCGTCTGGGCTTCCGAGCCAGACGCCCGTGAAGTGTACCATGTCAATCTACGCGAAATCGCCCGTTACCTGGATAAAGAACCCGACGACGTGCCGGCGGCGATCTCGACGGAATATCCCTCGGCGTACCATGACCCTTATATTTTGGAAGCAATCTTGCAGCGGGAGGAGCTGATTCCACGCTGGTTTGATGGGCGAGGTGCATTGGTCATTCCAGTTGGCGGCGCTGAAGCACGCTACATCTTTCCGGCAGCAGCCAGCCTGCACCCCGCCTTGCACCAGGCATTCTTTAACAAGAGTGAACCCGTTGCCGTGCGGCAACTGCGTTCCGACGACATCAACGATGCTTTTACTGTCTATCGCTCATCCCTGTCCAGGCACCTGACAACGCGATTGGACGCCGTCAAAGACAACCCCGTGCTGCGGAGCTCTGAGATCGAATTCAAGCCCGGCGATCCGGAGAGGTTGCGCCACCCATTAGCCTGGCCTGTGGATCTGGGACACAGAGCCTCCTTTTTGGGTTACGAACTGGGGCCTGCGCAGCTAGCCCCTGGCGAGGCGTTACAACTGCTGACCTATTGGCGTGCGCTGGCGATGCCCGCTGAGCCAGCAGTGATCTTTGTTCACCTGTTGGACGCTCACAGCCAGGTCAAAGGGGCACAAGACAGGCTTGATGCGCCGGTCGCCCACTGGCAACCGGGTGACGTCGTCGTTCAGGTTCACGCCGTGAGGCTGGATCCCAGCGCGCCGGCAGGCACTTATCAGCTTGAAATGGGCTTTTACGACACAGACGACGCGTCCCGATGGCCCATCTTTGAGGGCGACGTCGCCGTGGCTGACCGATTGTTGCTGAAGCCCATCGAAGTGAGAGCGCCATGAAAAGCGTGACTCGACGACATTTGAGCAGCCTGCTAAAAGTCGGCGTAAGCGTGGGACTATTGGCCTGGGTTTTGCCTCGCATAGGTCTGGCGGAGATCTGGTACGAGATCCAAGCAGTGCGTCTCGGTTGGCTGGGACTGGCCTTTGCATTGTGCGTCCTGGGCACAGCGCTTCGGGCCTACCGATGGCAAGCGCTGCTGCTCGGATTGAAGTTGCAGGTCCCCATCCAGCGACTGATCAAGCTCTATTTTGTCGGCACTTTTTTCAACACGTTTTTACCCAGTGGCTTTGGCGGCGACGTGGTGCGCGTCCTTGAATTGACCCAGGACAGCCGCCGCGCTCACGCGGCGACAGGTACGGTGCTGGTAGACCGTCTCACCGGTATCCTGGTTCTGCTGGCCATGGCCTTGCTGGCTCTGCCCTTCAGTTTGAACGTGATCCCACCCGCACTGGCGGCTGGGCTTGCTGCCCTGGCAACAGGCGGCCTGGTGGGCGGATGGTTGCTCTTCCAGGAGCAGTGGTTGGGGCGTATCATTGGATCCGTGCCTCATGGATTGCCGTTCGGGATCAAAAATCAGATAGAAAGGCTGTATGCCGCCATTTGCGGGCCTGGACCCAGGGCGATCCGACAGGCGTTGGGCGTCTCGCTGGCCTTTAATATCTTGCTCATCTTTTTGAACTATTCGATCGCTCTTTCGGTGGGCGCGGATGTCCCGTTGGGCTATTTCTTCCTGTTCGTGCCACCTACCTCATTGGCCTTGATGGTGCCAACCGTCGGCGGGTTAGGCGCGCGCGAATGGGCCTACACGGAACTGTGGCCTCAGGTGGGCGTAAGCGCTGCTGAGGCAGGGGCTATGTCCTTGCTAAACTATGCCGTTAATGCCGCGACTGGTGTCATTGGCGGGGTGTTCTATGCAGTAGATAACCTCGCCTCTGTCGTCCGGCGGGTTCCGTCGCCGGGACACTCGCCAGCACCAATGAAGAAACTGAAACGACACACAGTGATCCTGGAAGGTCAGGCTCCACACGGCAGATACATCCGCCTGCGGCCCATGACAGAGGGTGACTGGCGCGTTCTGGCCAAGTGGAACAGCGACCCAGAAGTGCTCTACTATGCCGAAGAAGACGACGTCACCGCCTATACGCTCGGGCAAGTTCAGGCCTTGTATCGCTCAGTCTGCCAAAACGCGATCTGCTTTATTATCGAAGCTGACGGCAAACCAATTGGGGAGGGATGGCTGCAAAAGATGAACCTTGAGTGGGTTCACGCCAAGTACCCTGGACTGGACTGCCGTCGAATTGATCTGGCGATCGGGGACAAACAATACTGGGGCCAAGGGATCGGCACAGAGGTCATCCGTTTGTTGACGGCCTTTGGATTTCTAGAACAAAAAGCCGACGTCATCTATGAACCTGGCATAGCAGATCATAACGTCAGAAGCCTGCAAGCTTTCCAAAAAGTGGGCTACGAAATCGTCTCCAAGAGAAAAACGGAACCTGGGAGCAAGGCAAATTTCTTGTACGACCTCGTTTTGACCAGGCAAAAGTTCCTTGAAAGCCAGCCGAGCCTAGCGGGTAGTGAGGCAAAATCGGGATAGGGAGAGTCGAGAGTTGGGTACAAACAGAAAAGAGCGAGTCGTCAATATCGTGGCATTGGCCTTGCTGGGCGTCTTTGTCTTGCAGGCACTCCTCAGCGCCGGACAAAAGTCTCCTACTATGGACGAGCAGAATCACATCGCCCGGGGCTATGCCTACCTGCGTACCGGGGACCTCCGCCTGAGTCGTGAGCACCCACCGCTGGTCAATACGATCAGTGCCCTGCCATTGCTGGCCATCCGCCCTCAACTTCCTACTGACCATCCCTCCTGGGCCTCGGCCAACTGTTATGCCTTTGCCGATGAATTTCTCTGGCAAGCCACCGACGCTCAAGGGCAGCCTATCAAGGCCCAGAAAATTGTCAACTGGGCGCGGGTGCCGATAGTGCTGTTGGGCCTATTGCTGGGCATGGGGGTCTATGCCTGGGCGGCGGAATTGCACGGATCTATCGCTGGCTTGATAGCGCTGGCCTTCTACGTCTTCTCACCCAACATCCTGGCCCACACCCGGCTGGCGACGAACGATCTGGGACTGGCCTGCTTTGCCTTCTTCGCCCTCTATACCTTCTGGCGGTTCATGACCAAGCCATCGGCGATCGGCCTGATCGCCGCCAGCGTGGCTTTGGGGCTGGCGCTGGCCGCCAAGTTCTCAGCCATCATCCTGTTACCCATCTTGGCCTTGCTGGCCGCGATCCACGCTTGGCGAGGACGGCCTGCCCCCTCACTGCCGCCAACTGAACCGGAATTCGTGCCTCTCTCACCCGACGAGACGTCAGTTGTGGGCCCACCGGCCGGCGCCGAGCTATATCGGCCCAAACCACTCAAACCTGTCCGTCCACCCTGGTGGCGCGCGCTTGAATGGAAGTGGGTGCTCTATTTGGCGATCATGGTTGTCCTCGGCTTGGCCGTGGTGTGGGGCGTCTACGGGCTGGAGCGCGGCCCTTTGAAAGATGGCGGCCTGGCCCTGCCCATGCCGTCTTATTGGAAGGGCCTCAAAGCCATCTTTGAGCGCACCGAACGGGGCAACCCGACCTTCCTCATGGGCCAGTATTCAGTCAAGGGCTGGTGGTATTACTTCCCGGTAGTTTTTGCCCTCAAGACGCCGTTGCCAACGCTTCTGCTGCTGGTGCTTTCCCTGGCGCTGACCTTCTGGCGTCGAAGCTGGCGCGCCGAGATGTGGTTATTGCTGCCGATTGCCGTATACTTGATGGCGCTGATGAGCAGTTCGCTCAACATCGGCTACCGCCATCTGTTGCCCATCTTGCCTCTGTTGTTCGTTTACGTCAGCAAAATGGCCCCAGACTATGCTCCCATCCCGATCCTCAACTCCAGGCAGGTAAGCCGCACGATCCAGCCGCTTGTGCGCAGCACCCTGGTCGTCATCGCCAGTTTTTTGCTTAGCTGGCAGGCGTTCTCTGTCCTGAGCCTGTATCCACACTATCTTGCCTACTTTAACGAAATCGCTGGCGGGCCAGAGAACGGTCACCGGCATGTCGTAGATTCGAACCTCGACTGGGGACAAGACTTGCCCGCCCTACGCGATTACCTGAAGAAGGAGGGCATTGACCAGGTGTACCTGAGCTGGTTCGGGCCAGCACGGCCGGAGCAGTATGGCATCCGTTACCGGGCCTTGCCCGGTTTTCCGCTGTATCAGGGGCCGGCTGAAGCTTTTGCCTACAACCCCTATCAGCCTGGACCAGGCCTGTATGCCATCAGTGCCACGAATCTACAGGGCGTGGTTCTCCAAGATCGCGACACTTTTGCCTGGTTTCGAGAACAGGAGCCATTGGCCCGGCCCGGCTATTCCTTGTTCGTCTACCGCGTTCCAGAGCCAAAGGGCGTGCCCCACACCGTGATCATCGGCGGCATAGGCTACACCGACGTAGAGACCAGGACGCTGGAGGCAGCATTGGCCCAACCCAACACCTATGTGCGTGCCTTCGACCCGGTCACCAGCTTTATCGCCACCGCCACCGGAGAAGCGACTTATATTGTCTCCGACCTGCCGTCTTTTGTGCCCGGGCTGCAGCAGGCTTTGCTGGAACGAGCCAAACTTTTACAACAGGGCCAAGGATACACGGTCTATCGCCTGGATGGCGCGCCAATGCTGGCCGACAGAACCTCGTCGCTGGCGGCAGCCAATCCAACATGGTGGAGCCCGGCAGTGGATTTTGCCATCGGCGATCCGAGCAAGATACGACATCCGGTGACATTGCCGGCCGACTTTGGCCATGCGCTGGCTCTCACCGGTTACGAACTGTCAGCAACAGACATCGCTCCTGGCGACGAATTGGCCCTTACCACGTACTGGCGTGTGCTGGGCGAAGGCACGCCCTTTATGACCATTTTCGTTCACCTGCTGGATGCTCACAGCCAGATTTGGAGTGGCTGGGACGGGCTGGACGTTTCGCCCTACGGCTGGCAACAAGAGGACATCATCGTCCAATATTCTCGGCTGGTTGTGCCAGCGGATGCGCCGGCGGGTGAATACCAGGTGGAGATAGGCGTCTATACGGCTGACGACGGCCAGCGCTTTGCCATTTTCGAAAGCGGTGTGGCAGCAGCCGACCGGTTGCTGCTACAACCTATCCAGGTGACTGACTAGCGCTCTCCACCCGCGCTATATACAACACACTATCAGGATGTGAGACAAGAGATGCGAATCGCGCTTATTTTCCCTCGAACCCAATATCCTTCAGGTCAACCCCCCCTGGGTATTCTCTACCTGGCAGCTTATCTGCGCCGTGAGAGCGACGCCCAGATTGACATCTTTGACCTGACATTCCAAAGAAAACCCTTCAGCTATCTACAAAAAGGGCTGTCAGCCCGGCGTTACGACATAGTGGGACTTTCGGTCATGACCAGCATGTTGCGCGACGCAGAGCGAGCTTCGGCGATCGCGCACGAAACAAACCCCCAGGCATTGGTGCTCTGGGGTGGTCCCCACGCCACTGTCTTACCTGATGACACGTTAGCCCTGCCCCATGTGGATGCAGTGGCCATCGGTGAGGCAGAAGAGACATTGCTGGAACTGGTAGGCCACGGCGGCGATCCAGACGGCGTGACCGGCATCTGGTACAAAACGGACGATGGCAATGTCCGTCGCAACCCACCCCGACCGCTCATCCAGGACCTGTCCTCGCTGCCCTGGCCGGCCCGCGATCTGGTAGACATGAAAACCTACGCTCGCGCCTGGTACAGCCTTACCGCCGCCGATCCCACGCTGATGGGTACTTCGATCATCACCTCGCGGGGTTGTCCTTATATGTGCACCTACTGCCAGCCGACGCTGCGACAACTCTTTGGCAGAAAAGTGCGTCGCCGCAGCGTAACCGACGTGCTGGGCGAATTGGTGCACCTCAAAGAGGCTTTTGGCCTGAATGCTTTCATGTTCGAGGATGATACGTTCATTATCCATCGCCCCTGGGTTCTAGAGTTCAGCGCCCGGCTGAAAGAGATGAATCTAGGCTTCCGATGGGGCTGCAACGTCCGGGCCGATCTGGTCACCGAGGAACTGCTCGGAGCAATGGTTGAAGCCGGGTTGGTGCAGATCAACATGGGCATCGAATGCGGCACCCAGCGCATTCTGGATCAGATCTATGACAAACGGATCGTAATAGAGGACGTCAGGCGAGCGGTGGACATCGCCAAGCATCTTGAGCTCAAGGTCGGCGGCTATTTCATGATCGGCGCGCCCACCGAGACCAAAGAGGAAGTTGAGAGGACCATTCGCTTTGCCGCACGACTGCCCATTGATGAGGCTGCCTTCAACATCACCACGCCGCTTCCCGGCACCCACTTGTGGGACCAGACGCGAGACCTGGTGGGCGGCGATATCGCCGAGTTTGACTATTACCACACCTCTGTCTACAACTCGCCCCAGGTGCTACCAGCCAAGATGCTACAATGGCTCAAACGAAAGGCTTACCTCAAGTTCTACTTGTTCTCGCCCCGGCGGGTGCCCAACGTCCTCAAGTGGAGCACCTCGCGCCAGGGGATCCACAAGATGATGTTGCGGATGAAGCGATTTTAAGGGGTCGGAAGGTCGGCAGGTTGAAAAGTTGGCAAGCCGAGAGCCGCGGGCACAAGTGGAAATTGGCCGCTGTGGTGACAATCCTGCTGGTGGCAGCCTTTCTACGGCTGTACCAGCTAGGCGACGTGCCGCCAGGCCTGGAACACGACGAGGTCACTGGTTGGCAGATGGCCGACAGCGTGCTGGACGGCCAGCTTCGCATCTACTTTACCGAGAGTTACGGCCATGAACCGATCTTTTCCTACCTGATGGCCCTGTCGGTCGCGGCTTTCGGCCCCAATTGGCTAGGTGTCCGCTTCTGGGCACCCTTTTTGAGCCTCTTTGGCCTGGCCACGACCTATGCGCTGGCCCGACGACTCTTCGACTGGCGGGTGGCTGTCACCGCTGCCGGAAGCATGGCTGTCACCGTCTGGCCTATCTTTTTTGCGCGGCTGGGGCTGCGGCTCAACTTGCTGCCGGCGTTGCTCTGTGCCACGGCTCTGGCCTTTTGGAATGGATTAAGAACCCCTCTATCTGCCAACTGCAAGCTTCCTGGCCAGGGGTGGCGGTGGTTTCTGCTGGCTGGCCTCCTCATGGCGGCGACCCTGCACACCTACATGGCCAGCCGGGCCGCGCCGATCCTGTTGGCGGCATTCGTCGTCTACCTGGCCCTCTTTCATCGCTCGATGCTTCGTGGACGCTGGCTAGCCATAGGGGCGGTCTTTTTGCTGACAGTGCTCCTCGTCACACCGATGACCTGGTATATCCTCACCCACCCAGCCGCTGAAATTCGCACCGGACAGGTTAACGAACCACTCATCCAATTTCTGCGGGGCAATCCCAAACCAGTGCTCCACAACGCCCTGATCGTTGCCGGCATGTTTGGCTTCACTGGCGAACCGTATTGGCAGGTCAACGTCTCCAACCGGCCTGTGTTCGTCGAGCCCGTCACGATCCTGTTCTTCTACGGCGGCCTGCTGCTGGCCCTCTGGCGCTGGCGACAGCCGCGTTTTGCCTTCTTGCTGGTCTGGTTGGCTGTCGGGCTATCCCCTTCGATCATCACCGCTGATCCGCCCAGCTTTCCCCGTGCCTTTGCCGCTCTGCCAGTCACTTTTATCTTGCCCGGCCTTGCCACACGCGTCTTGTGGGCGCGATGGCGACGCATCCTGCCCGTTGTATTGACGCTGGTTCTTGTTCTCAACGCCGGACTGAGCTATCGTGACTATTTCGTCGAATGGGCATCCGAGCCAGACGTTCGCTATACCTTCCAGGCCGACATCACACAAGCGGCACGATACCTGGACGCCAGCGAGGACGTCACACCCGTGACAATGGCCGGCCTTTCGGTGCACGACGTGGATCCACTAACCCTGGCCGTGAGCCTGCATCGCCGAGACCTGGCTGTGCGTTGGTGCGATACACGTGGAGCGCTGGTGCTCCCCTCTAACGGCAGTACTAGCCGTCTGCTGGTTCCCGATGTCGTGCCGTTAGATCCAACCTTGGCCGATCAACTCGTCCTGCACAGTGCTTCACCCGAAGCACACAAACTGGGCGACGGCACGCTGGCCTTTACGCTCTATCGCCTGGAGCAGATGGATGAGTGGCAGGCTAACCTCACTGCTTTGGGCAGGTCCCTGGCCGTAGTAACCAGCTCCGAGGTCGAGTTCTTACCCGGTGATCCCCAAGGCCTGCGCCAGGCACGTTCATTGCCGGTCAATTTTGGCCATCAGTTCGACTTTTTGGGCTACGAGTGGCTCAACCAGAACCTGAGGCCCAGCGAGCAGGTAGAGCTACTCACCTACTGGCGCGTACGCAGCCGGTTGGACGGTCAGCGCAAGGCCTTTGTGCACCTGCTCGATGCCCACAGCCAGGTGCGGGGCGGCCACGACGGCCTGGACGTTGGTTTGAATAGCCTGCAACCGGGCGACGTGGTGGTGCAGTTGCATCGCTTCTCGGTGGCTGTTGACGCCCCACCCGGCGAACACCAGGTAGAGATCGGCCTGTACGACCCGGCTACGGGGCAGCGTCTGAACGTTTTAGTGAACGGCGTGGCAATAGCCGATCGGTTGCTACTAGAGGCTGTGGAGGTAACACAGTGAAGTGCGGGACCTGCCATCCAAAGGTGCATTGCACCTGGCAAACATTCCGCGGTCCGGTACGTCCTTTCAGAACAGGCGTAGTAAGTGGGTTCCGAAGCTGAACTGGAAACGAAGGATAAAGAGGACGGAAAATACGGCGACGAGGAGGGTGGTGTAGATATAGTCCGTGGGACGAAAGCGAATATCGCGCAGGCAGGTACGCTTTACTCCCTGCAAGCCCAGAGCTCGCGATTCCATAGCTGTGGCCAGTTTGTCACTGGTTCGCAAGGCACTGATGATCATGGCCACCAGGATTGGCAAATAGGCCCGGATCCGTTTGACCAAGTTGCGCCGGGGGATGACCAGCCCCCGGGCGGCCTGAGCCTCGGAGATGGTAACGAACGCACCATAAAAAGTGGGCACATAACGCAGGGCGATGGTCAACATCAGCCCCCACTCAAAGGGCAAGCCCAGCCGCACAAAACCTCGTACCAGGCTGGTCTGGTCGGTGGAGAACAGCCAGGTGAAGAAGGCAAATGCCAGGGCATCGAGGCGGGCAGCCATGGCTACTCCTTCCCACCAACTCATGGCACTCACCCGAAAAGGACCCCAATGAAGCAGCACAGGACCACCCTCCTGGTAGAAGAGAGGCCACAAGAGTGGAATGAGAATGGTGGGAGGCAGTATCACTCGCCAGGCCCAGCGCACCCGGCTGACAGGGATACCAGCAGAGAAAATGATCAAGTGATAGAGGGCCAGAATAGCCAGGAATAGGTAAAGGTTCGTAAGGGTGAGCAACAGCACGGTGCTCAGCACCACGAAAAGCAGCTTCACTCTGGGGTCCAGGGTGTGCAACCATGAAGATCGGGCCACGTAGAGGTCAAAGCTCATGGTGACAGATACTCCGCACAGAATTCATCCACCGTCAGGCTCCGCCCTGACAAACCGCAAGGGACGAGGCTCTGCGCCAACTGCGTGATCTGTGGCGGTGAGAGGTAGCTTTGGCGCAGAACCTCCTGCTGGGCAAAGACCTGGTGGGTATCCTCATAGAGCAGGACGCGGCCGTTGTGCAAGACCAGGCTCCGGGCCGCGTACCGGGCTGCCAGCCGCATATCGTGAGTGATCAGGATAATGGTGTGGCCCGCAGCCTGCAAATGTGCCAGCAGGCCCATTAGCTCCATCGCGCTTCGCCAGTCCAGGCCATTAGTGGGCTCGTCCAGCACCAGAATGCGGGGTCGCATGGCAACCACCGAGGCCAGGGTTACCTTGCGCCGCAGTCCATAGCCCAGGATGGCAGGCGGCACCTCTGCACAAGCCCTCAGGTCAAAGAAGCTCAGTGCCTCCTCGACCCGTGCCTCCACCTCTCCGGCGTTCAACCCCAGGTTGCGAGGCCCGAAAGCGATTTCCTCCCGCGTAGTGGGGGCAAAGATCTGGTGGTCAGGGTTCTGAAAGACATAGCCCACCTGCTGTGACAACTCCCCCACTGCGATCCGCCGGGTGTCCTGGCCTTCGACAGTGACCTGCCCCCGCGTAGGTTTTAACAGGCCATTGAAGTGCTTGACCAGCGTGGTTTTGCCAGATCCGTTCTGTCCAATGACAGCCACATAGTCGCCATCGGCAACGTCCAGGTCAATGTCAACCAGAGCCGGAGCCTCATTTTCATAGTGGTACCACAGGTCTTTGACCACGATACACGGCTGAGCGCTCGAAGGATCCTCACAGTCTTTCTTCCCCGCCGACCCCTTTCTCAGGGGCGGAGAGAGATTTGCCCTCCCGCTCCGCCCCGCTTCCAGGAAGGTGGGGGACCTCTCATTCAGCGCTGCAAAGGCATCGCCCAAGGTGATAAAGGCATAGTCCGTGCCCAACCGGACGTTGAGCCGGTGGGCCAACTCGCTCACCTGCGGCACTGCCAGGCCGATGGTATGCATCCGTTCTACTTGCGCAAAGACGCGGCGCGGCTCATCGTCCAGCACTAGCCGCCCCTCATTCAGCACCACCACCCGCTCCGCGAATTCAGCAATGCGCTCACTGTCTTGCTCGACCAGGACGATGGTCACGCCCAGATTTTCCTTTAGCTCCCGCACCACCGCAAAGACCTCGTGCTTGCCGATGGGATCGAGGCCAGCCGTGGGTTCGTCCAGCACCAGGACTTGGGGTCGCATAGCCAGGATGGCGGCGATAGCCACTCGCTGTTTTTGCCCTCCCGAGAGCTGAAAGGGTGGCCGGCGGCGAAAGTCTTCCATGCGCACGGCCTGCAGCGCCCACTCGACTCGCTCGCCGATCTCCTGCCGATCGAGGCCCAGACTCTCCGGTCCAAAGGCCACCTCGTCCTCGACGGTCATGTTGAAAAGCTGGCTCTCGGCGTCCTGGAATACAAGGCCCACTCGCTGGGCCAGGTCGGCCACACGGTGCTCTTTGGTATTCAGTCCAGCAACGAGGACGTTGCCCCGCATGACGCCGCCCATTGAATGGGGTACGATGCCGTTGAGGGCCAGACAGAGGGTGGTCTTCCCAGCGCCGGTAGGCCCCATGATGGCCACGAACTCGCCCTGGCCGATGCGCAAGTTCACCCCTTTGAGCACGGGCAGTGGCTCACCACCAGACCTGAAGGGGGGATAGGCATAGTGTAGGTTTTCGACGATGACAACGGCGCTCAACGCCATTCTCCCTGTCGGGTGACTAGTACTTCACCACTGCGATTTTGATACGTGGTTTTGCGTCTCCATGGGAGCCTGATCTACCGTATCAGAACCAGTGTGGTGAAGTACTAGTCTGGCTCCTCCAGCCAGGTTCGGCCCATGCCCATCTGCTCAATGGGTGGGTAAGCCCGACGCACCAGGAGGAACAGAGCCACACCGCCAATGACGCCCAACAGTCCCTGCACCCCATTCCACGGCGCTTCAACGAGGGCCGGCCCGATGCCATACAAAAAGTTCTGAACGACAAAGTAGCCGCCCACCACAATCAATTGGCCGACGATGGCTGCTACGACCATGGTCCTCCACCCTTTACGCCAGCCGAGATAGCCTACCACCAGGCCCTGCAAACCGTGGATGATAAAAGTTGGCACGATGTAGAGGGGGAAGCCAATGGCATCGGCCAGCGCCATCCCCACGCCAGCGCCCACCAGCCCTACCCAGGGACCGAAGGCCAGGGCTGCAAAATTGGCTGCCACGTCACCCAGGTGGATATATCCTTCGGTAGCTGGGATGTACAGGATCCTCACCATGGTGAAGACAAAGGTCACGGCAATCATGACTGCCATGATGGCAATAGTCCGCTCGTCGAGTTTGCTGCCTTTGTTCATGCTGTTGCCTCCTTTTGTATCTTGAGTAGCTGTTTTTTGACGGGCTGAAATCCCGCACGACGAATGCCTATACAATAGGTTGGGTCGTGAACTCTGCGTCGCGCCACCCCTCCACGCTATTCCGCTCCTCCAGCAGTAGGTTCATGGCCGCGCTCAGTCGCTGAATCCCCTCCCGAATAAGTTCGATAGGAGGATTACTAAAATTCAAGCGTATCTCTTCCTGGCCACCACCATCGGGATAAAAAACCTCGCCCGGAACCAAGACTACATTCTGGCGGGCCGCTTCGGCCATCAGCCGGCGCGCCTTCAGTCCACCTGGGAGCCAGCACCAGAGGTTAAAACCACCTCGAGGCTCGTCCCACCTGAGGCCAGTTGGGCCGTACTCGGTCAGCGCGGCAAGCATGGCATCCCGTCGCTGGCGATAGAGATCCCGCACGCGATCCAGGTGTGCATCTAACGCTCCTCTGTGGCAGAACTCACAGACTGCTCCTTGTATTAAAGTGCTGCAGTGAAGATCGGCCAATTGCTTGATCTGGCTCAGTCGGTCGATCACAGGTCTGGGAGCGGCCACCCAGCCCAGCCGCAAACCGGGAAAGAGAGTTTTGGAAAAGGTACTCAGGTAGATAACATGTCCATCCTGATCCAGGGCCAACAATGGGGAAGGAGGGCGGTCGGTGTAATAGAATTCACCGAAGGGGTCATCTTCGACAACAGGCAGCCGATGGCGACGGGCTAACTCTAGCAACCGCAGGCGCCTCCGGGGAGACATGGTGCACCCCGAGGGATTCTGAAAGGTGGGCAGCGTGTAGATGAGCTTGGGCCGATAGCGGACGAGGACGTTTTCTAGGATATCAAGCCGCATCCCCTCTGTGTCCAGCGGGACGGGTAGAAGCCTGGCCCCTGCTGCGCTAAAGATCTGCAGGGCGCCCAGATAACTGGGCGCTTCCACCGCTACTTCGTCACCTGCTCTCAGGAAAGCCCGCGCAATCAGATCCAAACCCTGCTGAGAGCCAGTGATGATCAGAATGTTTTCGGCTGTGACAGTGGCCCCCCAGCGGGCCATGCGGCGGGCCAGGGCCTGGCGCAGGGGATAGTAACCCTCGATAGGACAGGGTTGGAGAAGCGTCCGACCAGCAGTGTCCAAAACGTGGGTCATGGCCTGTCGAAAGTCGT
>Ga0180437_10004493_pt1 | contig 19800 bp, 15 predicted proteins | sample SS_ome_4_FD_132410 | JGI IMG/M metagenome (GOLD analysis project Ga0180437, IMG submission 132410) | Hypersaline lake sediment archaeal communities from the Salton Sea, California, USA - SS_3_D_1 metaG | ecosystem: Environmental > Aquatic > Non-marine Saline and Alkaline > Hypersaline >... | reverse complement strand
AGGGCGGCTCGCACCATATCGTAACGCTCGGCAGCATAGTGCACCTGCCCCACACTGACCAATGCCATCCAGCGCACATCTGCTGGCAACTCGGCGTTGATCAACGCACTCAGGTCGGCTGGAGTCGCCACCTGGTGTAACATTCGTTCTGTCGTTGATGTTTCTTGACTTGCTGGCAGAGTGAAAGTGACCAACACGCGCCCACTATCGTACTCCCCCCAGATGACCAACGTCGCTCCGTGGGCCTGGCCTACCCGAAGCGCCTCCTCTCGGCTGAGCAGCGGCTGTTGCCAGATAGCTATCCGGCTTCCCCCCAGTCCGGCCTCGCCAAAGTCTTCCAGCAATGCCTCCCGGATACGACCAGCCACGTTGTACCCTGTCTGCTCGCCAGCATAGCTGGCAAATTGGCTGACGATCACCAGCATTTCCCCGGCCTCGGCGGGGACGATGGCAGGCGGCTCCGAACCTGGCAACGACAGCCGCAGCCGACCGCTACTGTCCTGTTCTACCAGGACAAGCAAGGTGATGACCACTACCAATATAAGTAGGGCGACAGCAGCGGCCCACAATCTCTTCCGTATGCTCGCCAGTGGCATAGGAGAAGGGGAGACAACAACCGACGGCTCGACGACTGGTGGGGGTACTGCCTCGGGAGGGAAGCCAGCAGCCATGAGCAGTTCATCCCGCTCTTGCGGAGTCAGTCGCAACTTGGCAGCGCAGCGCAACACGTCGTCGCGGTGCCGGGGGCGACTCGTCAGGCCCTCCTTCCAGCGAAAGATCGTCTGACGGCGGATACCGATGGCGCGGGCCAGTTCGGCGTCACTGATACCGGCCCGGCGCATATGTTGTGAGAGAAGCTGGGCAAACGACTCCACTTTCTCCCTCGCCATAGGTGTCACGCGAAATGTTACACTACTGCTTCTTGAAATGTACCTTCTCCTGTGGTTCAATGGAATTGTAGCATAAATCGAGTTCGTTGCCAAGCGAACACCATAACAACAGGAGGGTAAAACAATGTCAACCAAACACAAATTTCTGCCACTCTTCATCGTAGGAATAAGCATCGCTGTATTGATGGGAGCTTGCGGTCCGGCCCCGCAGGATGCCAGCAAGGCCCGTAGCCGCCATTTGATCAACCAAGGTGTCATCGTGCCAGCAGAGGAAGTGCGCGTCTTGGAATATCTCAACTACTATGAGCAGCACTTCCCGGCTCCGGCCGAGACGACGCTGGGCCTCGACCTGCGGCTGGGTAACGAGCAGATTCCAGCCTCAGGTGGTGAGGTCTGGCTGCAAATCGGCGTGCAGGCGCGAGATGCGGAGCAAGGAGAGGTAGCGCCTCTGAACCTGGCCCTGGTGATAGATCGTAGCGGGTCAATGAACGCACCCGACAAGTGGCCCTATCTTCAGCAATCACTCCGCGTCTTCTTCCGCAGCCTCGACCCCGACGACATTGTGGCCGTGGTGGGTTACGATGATCAGGCAGAGGTCGTGTTGCCAGCGCAACGGGCTGGTGACCGAAGCTGGATCGAGGACACGGTGGCACGACTGTACCCGCGTGGCGCGACCAACCTACGCGCTGGCATGATGCTGGGCTTCCAAGAGGTGGACAAGCACTTTGACATTCGTCGCAACAACCGCGTGATCTTGTTGACTGACGGGATCGCCAATCGCGGCGTAACCGATCCGGCTCAGATCGCCGCCGACGCCCTGAGGTACAATGAGCGAGGCATTTACCTGTCCACTGTCGGGCTGGGGCTTGAATTTAACGACGCGCTGTTGAGCACACTGGCGCGACAGGGCAAAGGCAGCTACCATTTCATTGACTCAGCCGAGGAAATGGACAAGGTGTTCCGCCGCGAAGTGGCAGGGTTGCTGGAGAAGGCAGTGAGCCAGGCGGCGGTGACCGTGTATCCGGCGGCAGGTGTAGAACTGGTCGGGGTGACGGGCTATGATGGGCGTCCTCCCGCCGGGCCGGTACAGATTCCCTTGCAGGACATGGGCACTGACGATAACCAGGTGCTCTTGGTACAATTGCAGGTTGGCCCTGAGCGGGGGATGGCGCGTTCGGTAGCGACGGTGACTCTGGATTATTTTGACCTCTTTGCCCAGCGCCCTGTACAGATGACACAAGAGGTAACGGCCGCCACAGGCGCAGGTACGGACTATGATCCGCTGTGGGACCTGGATCTGCTGCGCAATGTCACGGTCCAGCGCACGGCTGAGGGGTTGAAGGAAATTGACCAGCTATACCGGGCTCACCGTTACGCAGAGGCTTGGAACCTGGCCTTCGATTTGGAACTGTCCTTGCGTGAGGTAGCACGTCTAACCGGCGACGAAGCGATGGTCAAGGATGCTGACTTGATGCAACGCTACCAGAACACTCTTGCCGAACAGATCCGCTACGAAGGTGGACAGTTGCCACAGCCGACGCCCGCACGGACGCAGCGTCCCTACCGAGGACACGAGGCCACGCCTGTGCCGACGGTTCAGATCCTGGAGACCCGGTAAGGAGCAAGTCAATCATTGCGATGCTAAGGAAAAACTGTCAGGGGGCGAGTGGTGTTCTACTCCACCCGCCCCCCGAGTCCGGTGACAGTGTCAGGCAGCAAGGTCGTTGTCGGCAGCTATCACTTTGTTCTGATGTTCAAGGAAACCGCCCCACAACCGACCAGTTCTACGCCTCCGGTTTATCGTCCATCTGCAAAGGCACCAGGTTGCGCTTCAGCACCCGCAGGGCACGCTCCGGGTCAATGCGCCCGTAGAGCCCACCCAGAATGGACACCATGTACCTGGCGTCTAGAAGCACTTTGGCCCGAGGGCGGAGGACGTAGCCTTCGGCCCGGTTGTAGAGGGCACCCTGCGCGATCAGTTCCAGATCGTGGTGATGATTGCCACCGGCCTTGCACTTGTGGTAGATGGTCCCACCAATGAGCAGGGCGGTGCAGGGTTGGTTGAAAAAGTTGACCCCGTATTGCAGGAAATAGGTGTCCGTCTCCACCACGTGGCCCAGGTTGTTCTTGGTAGCGACAGCCAGGATCTCTTTGGCCAGGAAGGAGCGCGTCGCGTTCTCCTCATCGGTCGAGGGCAGGCTATGGGGGTGAGCCGTCAACCAACTCAGATAGCGATCCAGGTCTATCTCCACGCGCCCATCCCCCCGACTCAGGAACTGGTCAAAGTCGCTACTGTCAGGCTGGTAGTCAGGATAGCGGCGGTTGAAGAAGCGCTCCAGATCGGCTTTCATGGCCCCATTCTGGAATCTCTCCAATTCCTTGATGTTCTCCGCATCGTAGGCCAGGCCGTATTTGCCTTCCACCCGCCGGTAGGCCAGCGGGGTGTTGGGCGTCTTGAGGATGGTTCGCTTTACCTGGCGGATTGGATCATCGCCCGAGTAGCGATACAGAGGGTTGTCGGACACGTTGGAATAAAAGTCAGTGGTCGCCCCGCCGATGTCCAGGGCCAGGATGTTGCCGAAACCCTTTTCCTGGCCGTAGCCTTTGGCCAGGAGGTTGACGCCCCAGAAGGCCGCCCTTGGGGTGGGGATGAACGGGGCACTCATGTACTCTTCCACCACGTCAAAGCCCTTGCCCCGTATGATGATGGTCTGGAACAGATCACGGATGGCCTCATTGACCACCTCGATGCGGAAGGTGTTGACCTCGGGCATCACGTTAGGGGTGAGGCGGATGTCCACCCTCTCGGCTTTGAAGATGCGCTCCACCTGATCGCGCACGTCCTGGCTGCCAGCATAGATGACGGGCACTCCGTATTTGGTATACGACGCGGCGGCCTTGCTCCACTTGGCCAACATCCGGGCGTTGTGCAACTGGGTCTCGGTGTCGCCGCCATGGTCCACCCCACCGGCCAGCAAGATGATCTCCGGCTGGTCTTCCTCGTAAATGGCCTGGGCCTGTTCCTCGCTCAGTTTGCCCTCGTAGCTGTTGATGAGCTTGGCTCCCGAAGTGAGGGCCGCCAACTCGGCCGCGAACCCGCTCTCCTCTTTGACCATGGCTACTGTGACCATCTTCAGGCCACCTTTGGCACTGGAGCAGGGCAGTTTGATGTCGAATTGAGACATCTCCCTGGACAGAGGCACCCAGTCGCTGCGCCGCTCACAGTCCTCTTTCACCCCCAAGCCCTCGGCCAAACTAAGACGCAGGTCTTCGACATAGGTGGGCACGTAGCGGAGATCGAACTCTTCGCTGGCGGTGTCGAAAAGGCCGATCTTGGAGAAAGTGCTGCCAAAGTCCACCACCAGCACTTGCTTGTTTTCCAATTCCTCTCCACGGCGGATACCGACCTGTTGCCGGGTGTAGGCGATGACTTGGTCGTCCATCATCTCCGCCAACTCGGTGATGTAAGTGTCCTCGTCGGCCTGGCTGATGTCCCTGTCAAAGAACCAGGGGGCGCGCTTCCGCACCATGTCTACCCGCGCGATCTCGTCGCGCACCTTGACCCCATCGAACTCGTCAATCATGCAAGCCCCGTTCACGATTTTGGTGCGGCATTTGCCCACCAACTCGTAACGCTTGTCCAGCACCGTGATCTGAGGTGCTTGCAGCAGTCCCACCTGCAAGGCCAAGTCCAGAGTGTCGCCACTGACCAAGCCACACTGGCCAGTGGGATAGTTGGCCTCGTCCACAAAGCTGAGCAACATCGTCTCGTAGTGGCGGTCCCATTCGGTGGGATAACCCCGCTGATAGGCCTCCTTGGGGGAGACAGCATAGTAGAAAAAGTTGTCCAGATTGACCGGACCCTCGTAGCCACCCAGGAGAGCCAGATGCAGGATATTGTACGTGGCACCCCGCTTGAGGTCGTTCTTGCGCCTGATCAGAGCCGGGTCGGACCACACATCAGGCGGCTGACCTTTAGAGAAGTCAGTGAACACCTGCTTGATGATATCGCAGCTCTCGATGACGTCCTCGGCTTTGGCCTCGTGGTGGGCCTCGGAGAAAGAGACCACATGCACGATATCGGGTTCCATGAACATCTGCCAGTAAGTGGTCATGGCCAGGTGTCCCTTGGCCATATCCAGGTTGGGCGGAAAGCTGGAGAGGCCACCACGGGTCTCCCTGATGATATTGAAATCGAAATGCCGGGTAAGAGGCTCGATCAACTCGTAGGCGGCTTTCATCTTGGCCAGGTCGTTGCGCCCCGAGATCTCTGGCGGCAGGTCAAACATCAGTTGCATGATATAGTCTTTGATGCCCATCTTGAGGGCCACCACCGCAGAGATGACGTGGTCCACCACGTACATGTCGTCGGAACAGTTGCGCAACTGCCACTGGTGGGGGTCGTTGATCTCCAGTGGCTTATTGTACTGCGCCCACCAGCGCATCACCTCAAAGTGTTCGTCAAAACCATCCCGGATAGAGATGGGACCGCGTCCGTCCAGTCGGTTGTAGAAAAAGATAGGTACTGCCGGGAAAGGCATGTGTAGGGTTTCCTCAAAGATTTTGGCCAGTTCCTTCAGTTCATCGGTGCCGGAGTAGATGCGAATCATGGGGTAATTCCCACGTTGGGTGGCCTCTTTCAAGCGCCGCAGGTCCTCTTTGCTACGGATGGGTGTACCGCCCTGGCCTTTGAGGTACTTGGAGGGGTCCTCCTCGCCGCGCACGAACTTGGCCAGGTGGGCCTGAGAGGGCTGGTCGGGGGCCAGGGAGACGATCTCCAGACACCCGGCATCGGTCAGTTTCTCGACGCCCTCGACGGTCGGCTCGATAGAGTCGGCGGCGACGCCAATGTGGGCACGGATGATGGGCCGGTTCTCCCGTTCCCGCACCTGGCGGATGCGCTCCACCAGAGTGTCAGCCCACTCCACCTCCTGTACATGGACGTGATTGGCTGTCCGCCGGGCGAAATCTTCCAGTTCCTCCATAGTCACAAAGTCGTCAACGACCATCTCGAAGAAGCCCTGAAATTCTTCGCGGTCTCGGTACTCTTCGGCCACTTTTTCCAGGTCGAAGTGACGGTCCTCGGGCGGTGAGAACTTGTCCTCCAGGATCTCCATGCCAGTCATGGCTCGCACCAGATTGGCTGCCAGGCGCAAGCCACCGAAGGAGTAGCGGATGCCGCTCTCCCTGGGATGTAGCCCATGCTGTGTCGCTTTCTCCACAAACTCGCCGATGAGCTTGTCCACGTGCAGGTCGCCCAAGCGCATGGAGATGCCCACCACTTCGGGACGGGCCTCGCGGATTTTGTTGATCACGTCCTGGATGGGCACGGCAGGGCCCAGCTTGACGGCCATGTAGCCCAGGCCCAGGTCCTCCACCCATTCGGCAAAGGTCTCCACGCCCAAAGAGTGGACGCAATCGCCAATGGCGCCGACCATGACGCGGCGCTTCTTGCCCAGAGTTTCCGCTTCGCTTGTCATGATATGCCTCCTTGTGTTGTGTCATTGTTGTTTAATATCATAGTTTGGCGAGGACCCGCTCCACTCGCTCTTTCTCTGTCAGGATATGGCCCTCCTCGTCCACAGCATAGTTGGCACCGTCAACGATGCGGGTTCGTACCTCACCACAGGCGTAAGGGTTGCCTTTGAGCTGCGGCGCATCCAGGAGGCCAACCTCCATTGCAGTGGCCAGCACATCGGGATCGCTCAGTGGGTCCTCGGACTTGCCTCGCCCCATTTGCCTGATCGTCTCGACGACGACCATGGCCTCTTCCACCAACTGGTCCTTACGTCTCTGCACAGCCGGGTCCTGGGTCATATCGGGCATACCGTAGAGACAATTCTGGATCACCTTGCGGGCCATCTTGCAACTTTCGATCACGTCCTCCGGGGTGGCAGCGTGGTGGGCCTCCACATGGCTGACCACGTGGACGATGGACGGCTGCAGGGCCATTTGCAGGTAGATGGAGGCGGCCAACTGCGCCCGGGCATAGTCCGGGTCAACAGGGTAACTCATCAACCCCGTTCGCGTCTGGCGAATGAGGCAAAAGTTCTCGTCGGCGAAGGATTCGGCCAGTTCGATCTGGGCCAGGGCCTTGGCCAGGTCCATTTTATTGGACAGGTGCGGTGGAGTCTCAAACATGTATGTAGTGATGTAATCCCGGACCCTTATCTTTTTGGCTACGTGAGCATAGATGTAGGACACCGCACAGACCACGGCGTCGTGCCCATCGCGCAGACCCCAGTGGTAGGGCTCGTTGCCCTCAACCGGGATGTCATATTCCCCGTGCCAGCGCATCAGGGCCATGTGGTCACGGATGGAATCGCGCAGTGAGAGAGGACCCCGGCCATCCACCACATTGAACCAGAACAGGGAGGTGGCACACCAGGCGTTGTGGATGGTACGGGCCAGCATCTCTGCATAGCGCAGAAGGTCTGCAGTGCCGGAGTAGGAGCGCATCAACGGGTAATTGTCCCGCCTGGTAGCAGCGTACAGGGCTTCCAGGTCAGCCTCACTGCGGAAGGGCACCCCACCAGCCCCCTTGCGCTTGGGGTCCTGCCGCTCCGGGTGAAAGAAATTCTCCTGGGCGTCCTGGTCTGGCCCCAAGGAGATCACGTCCAGCACCCCAGCCTCGGCCAGGCGCTCAATGCCCCGTACCGTAGGTTCGATGCTGTCGGCTGGCTGGCCGAAATGGTGACGGATGATGGGAAAAGGCGATTTCCAGCGGATGCGCTCCACCGAAGTCGCCGGAAAGTCGGCGGCGGTCATCCGTTCCAGCGGCTGGCCCTTGAGGTAGGCTACCACCGCCTCGGGTGGCTCCTCGCCGCTGAACACTGCCTCGAACAGCCCTATCCTGCGGGCTTCGGCGACCACAGGAGGTGTCCCGCCAAAGACGAATCGCTTGTCCAGCAGCCCCGCTTCTTCACAAGCCTGCTTAAAGTCCCGTAGCAGGATAGCTGCGTTCTCGGGCGTCAATCGGTAACTGATGGCCAGGATATCGGGGGCCACCTCTTGGGCGGCCGCCAGGAACTCGGCGATACTGGTTGCCGGGCCGGTGAACTCTACCTGGTAGCCCTGTTCCTCAGCCAGATGCAGAAAGTTCAGCACCCCAGCCACATGTACACATTCACCCAACGAGCCGCCGAGAATTTTAATGGTCATGCTTCTTCTCTGGTAGCTCTACATTGAGTGGCCGGAGCCGATAACAGCAAGACGCGCTCTGGAGTTCATACATCGTGCTCCAGTACACCCTCTTCCACGTAGCGGGTAATCTCGCCAATGCTCAGCTTATCCAGGCCCAGTTTATCCAGGGTGCGACCCCGGCGGAAATAGTCGGTACGGTGCAATATAGAAGCCAGGCGAACGACGGAATCAATGGCCCGGGTAGAGACCCCAAAACGGGTCCCCAGAGCAGCGATGGGCACCAAGCTCATGGGCACGTCCTCGAAGATGTAACGGTGAGCCAGGGTGCGGGGGGAGGTGATTCCATGGTAGCCAGGGTTGGCCTGGATGGCCTGGTGGAGGTTCTCACCGGTGGCAGCGTAGGCCCTCTCCAGCCATTCCAAGGCCGTCTGAGCGCGGATGCCCAAGGCGGCGGCCACGGTGACCCGTTCCCGATCCACCGCCTCCAGGATGTGGGCCACGGTAGGAGTCACTCCTTCGATATAGAACTGAAAGTTGCCCTGGGTGCTCTCGATGCGAGCCGAGTTTAGGACCGTCAAGGCCGGGTGAAAGACAGCCCCCATATTATTCAGGCTGGTGTGGAGCACGTTTTTGGCCGGGATGAACTGGGGAAAGGCCGGCTGTAGGGCAGCGATGACCTGAGTAGTGTCCGTGGCCGGCAACGCAGCCACAGGCACGGTGTTTTTGATGCGGAAAATGCGGGCCTCGGCTGGCCCGGTGCTGCGACTGGCATAGACCAGGGTCTCGGCCTCAGCCACCATAACCCGTGCCTGGCAGCCCTGCTCACGCAATACCTGCCGAAACTCCACGGCCCCACAGGTGCGGCCCGGATTAAGGATCACGATCTGTCCATCTCGCAGATGGGGGGCACAGAAAGTAGCCATATCCCGGTGGCCAGTAGCCGGCACCACTACCATGGCCACTTCGGCCTCTGACAGCACCTCGCCCATGTCCGAACTGACCGTCTGGAGTGCACCAAAGCGATACTGTCCATCCTCGGTTTCCAGCTCAATGCCGCCGCGTGCTTTGATAACTTCCACCCGCTCGAAAGTGCGGTTAAACAGGTGGACGGGAAATCCTCGTACGGCCAGGTCGGCCGCCATGGCTTTGCCGCCGTGCCCGGCCCCAAGAACAGCGAACACGGGTTTTTCGTTGCTCACGAGCTCTACCTCCTACCTGGGATCATGGTTCAGGGGGCAACCCGTCCCCCCTGTTGACAAACTCCAGAATCTCCCACACGTTCATCTCGCCCAATCCCAAGTTTTCCGCCGTGCGGCCCTCGGCCCAGAAATCCCGGTCGAACAGGGCGCAGCACACGTCCACGATGGCCCGGCAGATCGGGGTTGACACTCCCGCCAGGGACCCCAACGAAGCGATGGGCACCAAACCAGTAGGCACGTCCTCAAAGATATACCGCGCCTTCAGGCTGGTGGGCGCTTTGATGCCGACATAAGCCCGGTTGCTCTGGATACACTCATACAGTGTCTCGCCCTGCACCCCTTCATAAGTGCTCAACAACCACTCCCGGGCCGATTCCATTTCGACGCCAAAGGCCCGGGCCACAGCCGTGCGCTCCCGGTCTATGGCTTCCAACAGATGGGTCCCTGTGGGCGTCATGCCCCCGTAGAAATCGAACGCTTCACCGGCCTCGATGCGGTTAACGTTGAGCACCACTGTGGCGGGGTGAAACACTGCCCCAATGTTATCCAGGCTGGTTTCCATCACGTTGGCGGCCGGGGTGAACTCGGGGTACAGAGTACGGACTATCTCCATCACGGCTGGAGTATCGGTAGCTGGCAGAGTGGCCAGGGGCACTCGCTTTTTGATGCCCTGAATCATCACCCGGGCCGGTCCTGAGATGCGGCAAGCATAGATCAGGGTCTGAGCCTCGGCCACTTTGACCTGGGCCGTCACTCCTTTTTCTCGCAACACGTTGGCAAACTCCAGAGCTCCTCCGGTACGGCCGGGATTCAGGACCACCGCCTGTCCGTCCTGCAAGTGGGGGGCGCAGGCTTTGGCTATGAAGCGGTGCACAAAAGCCGGCACGACCACCATAATGACGCGGGCCCCATCTAGAGCCGAAGCGATATCCGTGGTCACCAACTCTAACCGGCCAAACCCCTCGACTGCCCCTTCCACCATGACACCGCCCTGCTCGCGTATATGTACAATCTCCTCCTCAAACTTGTTGTAGAGATGGACCGTGAATCCCTTGAGGGCGAGGTGACCGGCTATAGCATGAGCGCCGTTGCCAGCACCTAGAACGGCTACTGTGAAGGGCTGATCCACGATTTAGACCTCCTCCAAGTTGTTCTTCATGATACGCAACGCCGTCCGAGGAGCGACTTCTGCCAAAAGACCCATACCCCACAAAAGGTAAAGAGGATCAATCCATAACCGAGGGTGTTGAGGCTTGAGCAGAAACGGGTTGCTTCTATCGAAAAGAGCCAACTGCAAAATCTCCCGAGAATGGGGTGAGTGGCAAAAGATCCCGCCTGTGCCAACCAGACAGCCGATCCCGGTCAGGTCCTTCCCCTCCTGGATATAGCAGAACCCCATGGGCAAATAGTGCTCCCGCAAGGTCCCGACGTGTCGTTCCACGCTCAGTTCAACGGCTGCCTTGGCCAGGCCATCGTCAATGGCCCGGCTGCGGGCGGTCTGGGGCACAAAGCTGGTTTCCTTGGCTCTATAGTGGACGTCGGTCTCCAGGGTCAACTCGTCCAGACCGATGTAGGCTCGCAACTTGGCCTTGCCCACTGCCTCCATCAAGGAGACGGCGCTGACCCGCAGACCCAGATCGCCTTCCACGGTACGTTTGGCGTAGGGCTCTGGCAATCCGCGCACAACCACCGCTTCCCGGCTGGGGTCCCCCCGAGCTATGGAGTGGACGTCTGTGGTCGCTCCTCCGACATCCACTACCATCAACTCTCCCAACCCCGCCTCGTCATCCATCCCTCGCGCCAACAGTTCAGCCGCTCGCAACACTGCGGCTGGCGTCGGCATGGTCACGGTACCCACCAACGCCTCAACTTTTTTGATCCCTTTGGCCTCGACAATCTTTTCCATAAAGATCTGACGGATCGTCTCCCGCACAGGCTCCACGTTGAGCTGTCCCAGGTGAGGCATGACGTTCTCGGTGACGCGCGCGTCTTTGTCTTTCTCCGCCAAGACCTCAAGGGCATCGTCGGCCACTTCCTTGTTGCCGGCCACGATGACAGGCACATTCAACCTCGAGCTGGCCAGAAACCTCGCATTGTGCAAGATCACCGTCTCGTTGCCGCCATCAGTGCCACCGGACAGGAGGATCATATCAGGAGCCTGCCCGACGATCGTCTCCAGTTCATGGAGGGTCAGCTTGTGGGAATACGCTCTCAGGACCCGCGCGCCAGCACCCAGGGCTGCCCGCCTGGCGGCTTCTAATGACAGTTCCGGCACCAGGCCGATAGCGATCATGCGCAGCCCCCCCTTGGCACTGGAGCAAGCCCGCCGATGTTGAAAGATGGAGAGGTCCTGCCCTGTTTGCTCCTTCAGCCGGTCGAGGGCCTGCTCCAAACCGATGGTGATGTCCACTTCAACGGTGGTCGGGGCCTGAGCTCTTCCGAAGATGCACTCTCTGGCCAGATCCACCGCCAGCACCTTGGTGTAGGTGCTGCCGAAATCAATCAGCAGAGCCGCTTCCTCGTGCACCATCTCGGCTGATCTGTCAGACAAACCAGGTTGAGGTCCCGACTCTACGAACTCACGGTCTGCCATCTCCTATAGCCTTTCGTATCGCTCCACGTCCCAGACAAAGATCGTGGCTCCTCCAATCTCCACCTCCATAGGCGAAGACAGATAAGGGGCCTCAGCGGGATGGACCATCTGGGTACGCGAATGGCAGTGCGTTCTGATCACCTCGACCACCTGATCCACTCGGCCCGGTTCCACACCGATCAAGATCACATTGTTACTTCCCCGCAGAAACCCACCGGTGGTGTGGACCTTGGTGGCTCGGCACCCTGTCTCTACCAAAGCACCCAGGATCTCGTCAGCATCCTGGTCCTGAACCATCGCTGCGATCAGTTTCATTCTCCTAATTCCCCCATAGATAAATGTAGCCCTGACCATCGTCGAAGGTGATGGTGTGATAAGAGCTCTCGCACGGATAACCGTGGCAAAACCTCAAGGTGCAGCGCGCCGGTTGGTAGATAGTCGTAGCAATGGTGGCCGACTGGCCATCGAGTTCCAGGTGACGACAGACAGAGGCCAGAGGACCGGCGTGGGTGGCCATCAAACGTTGGGCAAAAGCCACGTCAATGCTTCCACGGGCCGCTTCCAACTCTTTCCTCACGAGATGATAACGGTGAAACGAATTGCCCTTCACAGAAGGCAGTGAACAATCCACAAAGCTTTCTTCCATGCTGGGGTTGACAAAGTGGTTCGTATTCACTACGATGCCGTCCTGGGCCTCGATGATAGCAAAGTGATGGTAGCCCAACTCGACGACGGCCAGGCCGCCTCCCGCATCGGCCATGATCAGATTGTTACGCCCCATCTTGGGCACCGAGCTCAGATAATCCAGGGCCGAGCGTACTGTGTCGTGCTCTTCCAGGACGTGCATCATCAGGGAGTAATCCGGCAGACCAGGGCCCATGTCTGTGGAACAGACATGGGTGTCGGCTACGGCCAGACCCCTCTCGTTCATCCCCGATTGAAAGACTCCCGGGCCGCCCGCGCTGGAGCCATAGACATAGCGATAGCCAACGGCAGGGCTGGCCATGATAAGAACCTGTAAAGGCAGATGCTCAGGGCGATAGTCCCTGTTCTTGGCCAGCAAGGGCTCCCCATCGGCTGTGGCTGACCCGGAGGCGGCCCAGGTGGTGCAGCCCTCGCTGGACACGGAGCGCCTGGTGAACAGATCGGTATGCAGATAGGAGACGAGGTCATAACGCAAGAGGACATCAAAGTCTACCTCCAACGCCTCGGCCTGGCCACGGATCATTTCCAAGATAGGTAGGTCAACTTCTCGTAGCACCTCGGCGGTCTCCTGCACCAGGGACTCGAACCGCTCGCCAGGGCTGTCGGATTCGATCTGGGCAAAGCGGGCTTCGATGGCCTCTACGATGAACGGGCGCAGATACATGACCTGGAGCCCGTGCTGGTGTCCCATCTCATAGTGGGTGCCACTGATCGCAATAGGTAGGATCTGCGTGCCCAAGAATCCGGCACCTCCTGTTCAGTTAGGTAATGTGCTCGGAAATGGCTCTGGCGACCCGACCGAGCTTTTCCTGGGTCTGTTCCCGCCCTTTCACGAGCATGGCTTCGTAGATGACATCCACCACCGCCAGTTGGGCGTTGCGTACACTGGGAGAATCGTGGACAGGCGACCCCCAGGTCGAGGTATATAAGGCGATATCTGCTTCGGCGGCCACTGGCGAATTAGGGTAGCTGGTCAGGCTGATGGTGATAGCAGCGGAGGCCCTGGCCAAATGCAGAGCCTCAGCCGTATGACGATGCAAGCCCGAGTGGGAGATGCCGATGCCGACATCCTGAGGTGTCAGGGCAGAAGCAGACATGATCTGCATCTGCGAGTCAAGGTAGGCATTGGCCGTGATGCCCAGTTGTATACACTTAAAGTGCAGCTCCCGGGCGGCTATGCCCGCGCCACCGACGGCGTAGATATCCACGCGCCGGGCGCTCAACATAGCTTCCACGGCCCGGTTCAGCGCCTCCAGGTCCAGCACTTTGAAGGTATCCCGCAGGGCCTGGATGTTGGCTGTAAAGATTTTTTCAGCGATGGCCGAAAGCGGGTCTCCCGGCTGGACTTCTGGATACACCAGGCTGTCAGGGGAACCGACCTCCTTGGCCAGCTCGATTTTAAAGCGCCGATAGCCATTGCCGCCCAGCCGGCGACAGAGGCGGAGGACGGTGGTGTTGCTGACGCCACACGCCCTGGAGAACTGGGTGATAGGCCAGCCGACCACGTCGTAAGGATAACGTAGAATATATTCGGCCGCTTTGCTTTCCTGTTCGGGCAGCGACGGCAGCAACCTCTTGAGTTTCAGCAGAACAGACCCATATGACACAATCGCGCTCCTCCCAAGTCTGCCAGTGTCTATATTATAGCAGAAAAAAATTCCGTTGTCAAGTCATTGGAAGGAAATAATATCCTATCTAGCTTCCAGGTCTGTGAAAGGGGCAACGAGGGCAGACGACAGTTGACTGATAGGCCGAAAGCAAAACCGCCCTGGGAGCAGGACGGCTTGTTCGAAAAATCCTCGCTATCAAGGGGCCCCCAGACCCGAAGGGTTTTGAAAACCCTTCGGGTCTTTCCGGCGAAAAGACATTTCGTTTAGGAAAGTTTGGCGACACCTCGCGCCTCTCTCAGGAAGCAGAAAACAGGTCGGTGGGGTTATACGTTAATGCTTTGCTCCAGAGGCGATCTCGTCCGCCGCTTCATCCTCGACCAGAATGTCGGGCTGAATGACCTCAATGCCCATCTCCTGCAACCGACGGGCCACTGTGTAGTGAATCTGGGCGGTGGCCAAAAGCACCCGCACCGACTCTGTCCCGGTGTGCTCAATATAGGCAGCCCGTTTCCGCTGTAAACGCTCGACGATCTTTTGCGTGGCACGAGCCGTGATTTCCAGCAGAATATGTTCCCCATCGCTGATGACGCAATCGTATTGCTCTCCCTCGATGGTGATTTCCTGCACCTCTCCGCCATAGGTCTCTTGCACGATGGCTTTCACTACCTGGCGCAACACATCCTCTGTCATCATGCCCCAGCGTTGGCCCAGCCGGGCAAACGCATCGCTAATCGCCTGGCGCAGTTCACTGGTACGCTGGTCAATGAGCCGACGCAACTCTTTGACGTCGGCCCGCAATTCTCCTTGCCCGGCCCGCAACTCTTCCTGGCCAGCCTGCAACCCATCTACTCGATGTTCCAGGGTGTCCGCGCGCCCATCCAGCCGGGCAAATCCCTCCCGCTGTTCCTGTCGTGAAGCCGTCAGTTCATCCAGTAGACGCGCAAATTCGTCGCGGCGAGGAAACTTGGACGCCACGATCCCTTCCACCAACACAGCAAAGTCAGGATCTTTTTCCAATACCCACGGCAACTGGCGAAAGATATATTCTCGGACCTGCTCCAGATCATCAGAAGTTAAGGGCATTGTCCCGTCTCCCGTATTCCGGTTGAGCGATTCGCGCTCAACCGCCTTCGTTTCTCCCCTTCGCTCAGGACGTGAACTTTTAACACTCCTTCCTTACTGATTGAACACGATTCAATTATACCACACATCCCCTCTTTTGCAATCTCTACCGAGGCTACAAGGCGGCGTCGGGCACCACTTTGACCAGAACCCGCCGTCGGCGTGGGCCGTCGAATTCGGTCAAAAAGATGCCCTGCCAGGAACCAAAAACCAGGTGCCCGCCCTCCACGAACACGGTTTGCGAGGAACCCATCAGGCTGGCTTTGATGTGGGCTGGCGAATTGCCTTCGGCGTGACGGTAACGACCGCTGGCCGGGACGAGGTTATCAAGCACGCTGAGGATGTCCGTCCTCACGGTCGGGTCCCAATTCTCGTTGATGGTCACGCCAGCCGTGGTGTGCGGGACAAAGATGTGGCAAAGCCCATTCTGCACCCCGCTCTCCCTCACCACGCTCTCCACTTCGGGGGTGATGTCAACAAACTCGGTCTTTTTCGACGTGCTGACCTGCAATTGAACGCTCATCGCTACCCTCCCTCGTCGTCTTCTCGGTCTGGATGGAACATCTGATATTTTAACACTGTCTGGCCTGTATTGTCAATGTCACCCGGCCAGTTTTCTGCGGGGTTTGGGAAATTTGCGAAAGGTGTGCTGATACTCGATAGGTGCCCCGCCCCGGGCTTTGAGTGGCATCCATGCACCCATTGCTGCCTCCTTTGTCCTTCACCTCAACCGCTCCCGCCGGATCCGGCGGTTATGGCCTGGATTTGGCAATCCAGACCGAGCATTTTATTTCCCCCATGAGCAGAAATGGCGCCGACAGAACTCTAGCGCCTGGCGCAGCCCGGCCAGGCACTTGGCCTCGTCGCCGGCGTCCATTGCAGTGGGGTCGCTCTCGACGGTGATGACCCCCTGGTAGCCGTCGCTGGCCAGGCGATGCAGCAACTCGGCCAGCGGCAGACGGCCGTCCGGCGGCAGGCGGTGCTCCTGGCCATCATAGTTGGACAGGTGCACGTGGGCCACCCGCTCCCGCAGCCGCTCGTAGACCGCCAGCAGGTCCAGACCCCAGGTGCCCAGGTGGGTCGTGTCCAGCGTCAGATGAGGAAAACGTTCCAGTCCAGAGAGGCTGTTGAACCAGTAGCCATTGAGCCTCAGCCCCCAAAAGTGCTTCAGCGGCATGTTCTCGACGGCAATCGTGATCCCTGTTTCAGCCTCTAATTCTTCCAGGCCATTGCGCAGCAAGTGGTAGTAGGGCTCGCGGCGGGGGATGGGCACCGGCAGAAAGAAGCGCCGTGGGTGGTAGGCGTGCCAGTGGCCCGCGACGGCGTAGAGGCGGAACGGCAGATGCGTCACGACGGTAGACGCCCCAACCTCGTGAGCCAGCGCCACAGTGCGATGGAGCCGGCCTAATTGGTCGGCTGGCCAATCGGGTACCTCGACGACGAAGGGACTGTGGACAGCGACGATGGGCAGGCCACAGTCGGCGGACAACCGCCGCAGGTAAGCCGGCTGGCGGCCGTCCCAGCGATGGTCCACCAGGATCTCGAGGCCGTCATAGCCAGCCTCAGCGACCAGCCCACAGACACGGGCGATGCCATAGGTATAAAGGGAACCAGTAGAAAAGGCAATCATAAGCCCTCCTCGTTAGAGCATTATCACTCGCGCCCGCCGCACCCATTCCCGCTCTGCCTCAAAGGTCAGCGCCGCCAGCGCCTCGTCCCAGGTGAGCCACGCAGGCTCGAACTGTTCCTCCCCGTCAGAAGGCGAACCTTGCAGGTTGCCGGCTGGCGTCATCAGGAAGTAGCGCTCGGTACGCACGACGTGCCGTCCTTGTTGGTTGAACTCGACCACCTGAGTGCCCAGGTCGGCTTTCAACACCAGGTTGGCGTAGCCGCTCTCCTCGCGGGTCTCACGTAGTGCCGTCGCCTGCATGTCCTCCCCCGGCTCGATGTGCCCCTTGGGCAGCCGCACCTCGCCCCGGCTGGGACATCGCAGCACCAGCACACGACCGCCGCTGACGACCACACCGCCAGCAGCAGTGTAACGAATCGTGTCACCATCCATCCCTATCGCTCCTCCGGCAAATACAAAGCCGCAGCCACCCAGCCGGAATCGGGTGTGCTGCGGCTCCAGGCCATCCAACCGATTGCAAACTCGCGGCTGCCGTCGAGCTTACACCCCCTTGAACCCACCCACCAGCTTCTCCGGTGCCACCTGCCGCTGGATCATGAACAGCACGAACAAAGAGGGGATGACCAGGATCACCGCCATGGCGCTGGTCACCTCCAGATACCCTTCGCCGATGGCCAAGAAGGTGCGGACCGGCAGGGTCTTGGTGTGGACGCCATAAGTCAGCAGGGTCAGGGTCAGCTCGTTGTACGAGGTGGTGAAAGTAAAGATGATGGACGACAGGATGCCGGGCAGGACCATGGGCAGGATGACGTGGAAAAAAGTGCGCGCCGCGTTGGCCCCACAGACGCTGGCCGCCTCCAACACCCGCTCGTCCAGTCCCTCGAAGGTGGACGAAAGGACCAGGATGGCATAGGGGGCACAGATGGCGGTGTGGGCCAGAGCCACGCCGATGTGGGTATCAATCAAATGCAGCCGGTAAAAGATACGGGCCACGCCCAGGGCGTAAGCGATGGGCGGGATCATGCGCGGCAGCAAGATGACCGCCAGCCACACCTCCTTGCCGGGGACGCTTCGCCGCCCGAAGGCCCAACCAGTGGGGATGGCGATCAGGGTGCTCATAATGACCGCCAGCGCGGCGACGATCAGGGTGTTTTGGGTGATCTCTGGCACCTCACCGATCTGCCAGGCCCACTTGTACCAGCCCAGGGTCAGGGTAGGGGGAACCCAGGCTTTGCCGAACCAGTCCTTGCCCACCGAGCGCAGCAGCATGATGGTGAAAGGAGCATAGATGAAAAGACCAAAACACAACAAAAAGGTGACGATGAACAGCTTGCGGGCATTCAGGATGGATTGGATGTATTGGCGGAGCAAGTTCATGCTATCGGCCTCCGTAATACCCTCATATAGATGGACAGAAAAGTCACCTGGAGAACCGCCATGACCACCGACATGGCCGAGCCCATGGACCACCGTGCCGGTGTGAAGGATGCGATCTGGGTGTAGATGGCCACAGACAGGGGGCGGTAGTTGCCGCCGGTGACCAAGGGGATGCTGAACGAGCCAAAGGCAGCCATAAAGGTCAACACCGAGCCGGCCAGGATGCCAGGCGCGATCAGGGGCAGGACAATGTGGCGTAGCACCTGCCAGCCGTTGGCTCCGGATACCGACGCCGCCTCCTCAATGCTGCGGTCCAGTCCCTCCAGGGTGGTCAGGGTGGTCAGCGCCGTGTAAGGGAAATAATGCCAGAGATAGAACAGGATCAGACCAGGAATCGTGTAATTGATATTCAGCTTGGGCAAATGCAAAATCTGGGTAATAAAGAGATTGGGCCAGCCCCGGCTGCCGTAAAAGACCAGCAAGCCCAGAGCGCCCACCAGTCCGGGCACGGTAATGGGGATGAGGATGGTCAGCCGAAAGAAACGGTGGCCCCACAGCTTTTCCCTCAGGACAAGAGTCAGCGGCACGCTGAGCACCATGGACAACAGCGTGGAAGTAATGGCCAACACAAAGGTCAACACAATGACCTGCCGCGTGCCAGGCTTGCTCAGGAACTCGACATAGTTGGCCAGTGTCCAGCCCACGTTTTGGCCTTCGGGTCGCAGGCTGCGCACCATGGTGACCAGCATCGGGTAGAAAAACAGACCCAGGAAGCCAGCAAAGCCCGGGCTCAGCATCAGCAACGTCAGTACCCCCTGTCGTTGTCGGCGGAGGAAATCAGCCATTCCACTCCTCTATTTCTCAAAACGTTCGGCCACCCTTGCGAAGGTTCCGAAAACCTTCGCAAGGGTTCCCTCTCAGGTAAGCAACCAGAGGAGGTAGACAGAACAGCCACACTCCGTCTACCTCCTCGTCGAGACTTACATCAGGCTGGCCTACTTGGGTACCAGCAGATCCGGGCCTTGCTCCTTGATCAGGTTCTTCACGTCGCTGTTGAGGATGCGGAGACGGGCTGGCTCCATGTCCTCCCAGGCCGGGATGGTGGCCCACACCTCATCCGGGACCTTGTCCCAGATGTCGGTGCCGGTATACTGCCACATGGTGCTGATGAGCTGTACCTGCTGCTGATCGCTCAGCAGGTAGTTGATCAGCCGGTAGGCCACGGCCTTGTACTCATCGGGGATGTCCGTGGGTACAATCAGATAGCCGTCAGAGCCGGCGGCCATGCCCTCGGCCAGGAAGCTAGACTTGATGGTGGGGGGCATGGTGCCCTGGCTGCGCGACCACAGCGCATAGTCCATGGCGTAGAAGCTGATCCAGGTGTCACCAGCGTTAAAGTCCTCAAACATGTTGGGGGGCTCGGCCGGCAGAGGCAGTTTGGCGTGGGCGTAGAAATCCACCAGCTTGGCCCAGGCGTCCTGCCACTCCTGGGTCTGCTGCAGTTCCTCTAAGGGGATAGCCTTGTCGTTCT
>Ga0180437_10004492_pt1 | contig 19802 bp, 20 predicted proteins | sample SS_ome_4_FD_132410 | JGI IMG/M metagenome (GOLD analysis project Ga0180437, IMG submission 132410) | Hypersaline lake sediment archaeal communities from the Salton Sea, California, USA - SS_3_D_1 metaG | ecosystem: Environmental > Aquatic > Non-marine Saline and Alkaline > Hypersaline >... | reverse complement strand
GTTCCAACGCTATTGGCAGCGCAGACGGTATGCAATAGTGACCGGGTTCGTCGAGCCAGATGCGCCGACGCTCGATATCGGGTGCGGTTCGAGCAGAATAATCGCCTCTATGCCGGAGGCCGTCGCACTTGACATAAGCGCGAGCAGGCTGCGGTACATCAGCAAGACCAACCGGCGGCTGATAAACGCTACCGCCGGCGCGCTTCCGTTCAAGGGTGAGTCGTTCGGATGCGTCATCTGTTCGGAGGTAATAGAGCACACCGAGGAACGGACCGTATTTCAGGAGATGAGGCGTATTCTGCGTGACGGTGGGATACTGGTCGTAGGCACACCTGATTACGGCAGGGCGGCGTGGAGGTTGATCGAGCGCGTGTACGCCATGGTGCATCGTGGAGGGTACGCGGAGGAGCATATACGGCGATACTCGCGCGACACGTTGGCAGCCGAATTAAATGAACATGGGTTCAGGATTGTTGAGGAACGATACATTTGCGGTTCGGAACTGATAATGAAAGCCGTGAAGACGGGTTGAGTCTGCTTGCAAGTCGCTCTAAACCCTGATAAAGTCGCGCGGCGTTGAGCTTGATGAACTGGAGAAACGATGAGCTCTTTTCGAGACATGATGCGCAGAAGGCGCGTTAACGAGTACGTGTGCGTCTCGGTCCTACTCGTGGTCCTGCTGTGCGGCTTTTTCTGGAAGGTCGTGCTCCTCCGACACTGCTTCACCGCGGCCGACATGCTCTTTATGGTGGACCCGTGGAAAGCGTATAAACCGCCCGATCTGGTCGTGCCTCAGAACAAGGTGCACTGCGACGAGGTCGCAGCCTTCTATCCCTGGCGCACGTTCACTGTTGAGATGGTGCGCAAGGGCGAGATCCCACTGTGGAATCCGTACGTCATGCTCGGTGCACCCCACCTGGCGAACTATCAGAGCACGGTCTTTGACCCGCTTTGCGCGGTGTTCTACTTCATGCCGATCAAGACGGCGCTGGGCGTAAGCGCGATGATGAAACTTTTCTTGTGCGGACTGTTCGCGTTCGCCTTCGCAAGGACACTGGGGCTAAGCCGCGCTGCAGCGGCGTTGTGTGCGGTAACCTACGCCTTCTGCGGATACAACGTCGCGTGGCTGAAGTGGCCCCTTGCATCAGCCATGGTGTGGCTGCCTGCGATGCTCATCTGCGTGGAGAGGATGCTGGCCGCGAGAAAGATGGGATGGACGCTGCTGCTCGGCATCGTAGTCGGCCTGCTGTTCTTTTCGGGTCATCCGGAATCCATTTTCACAATACTGCTCGGCGTGGCAATGTACACCGTGGTGCGATCGGTTCAGTACGCCAGACAGAGCGGCGTACCGCGTCAGGGAGTCAATCTGGCGGTCTGTGTTGCCCTTGCGGTGTTGATCGGAGTTGGTGTAGCGGCGGTGCAGCTTGTACCGTTCGCCGAGTTTGCAAGAAACAGCTGGACCGTTGCCGAACGAGCTGAGGAAGAGGCGGCGCTCTCGACCTATCACCTGCCGATGCTGGTCCAGTTTTTCGTCCCGAACTTCTACGGCAGTTCGGCCGACCAGAACTATTGGGGGTATCGCAACTCGAACATCGACGCGTCGCTATACGTGGGCGTCCCGGCGCTGATACTTTTCGTCATGGCGCTCGTACTTCTTAAAAAAGCGCCGCGAGAGCTGCGGCATCCTTCGATCGCGCTCCTTATCACGGCGGTCGTATGCACTGCAACGGGGTTCAGGATATTCCCTTTCTCGTTGACCGAGAAGCTGCCGTTGTTCAACCAGCTCCGGTACGAATACTTCGTTGCGTTCAACTGCATAGCGCTTCCCGCGCTTGGCGCGGTCGGTTTGCACCTATTCGTGCAGGCGGAGCCTCGTGACCGCATAAGAAGCCTGCTGGCGGGGCTGTTGCTGTTCGTGTTGGCACTTTTGATTTCCCTCTTCCTGCTGAGGTGGTTTCGCGGAATGATAAGGATACTCAAGATAGAACGATACGAGTCGATACAGATGGCGAAGTTCCTCGCGTGGAGCCTGATCGCGCTGGCGCTTCTGACACTGTTCCACAAGTTCCGGCTCCCGGCCTGGTTCCTGAGCGCCGGGCTGGTATGCGTGACGGTGGCCGATCTGTTCACGTTCTCGATAACGTTCAACCCGACGCTTGAGCCCCAACACATGTTTCCGGACACCAAGCTCTTCAGCCGGCTGCGGGAAGACAAGTCGCTTTACCGCGTATGGTGTATGGCTTCACCCGTACCCAGCTCAACGCTCATGGTTTACGGTATCGCCGATCATTGGGGTTACGACGGGATATATTATTACCGGTCGATGGTCTTTCCCGGTCAACTGAAGAAACTGTTCTGGGAGAAGTTCAGCGGGTTGCTCAACGTAAAGTACTTTTTGCAGGGGCCGTTTGAAGCCGGGGAGATAGATTTCTGGAACATGCCGATGTTCCGGCTAGTGGATACGCTTGACAACGTTAGCGTATTCGAGAACTTGACCATGCTCCCCAGGGCGCTTGTAGTGCATCGCGCGACCGTGGCCGAGTCCGAAGACAAGCTGTTTGACGTACTCAGATCAGACGGTTTCGACCCGGCAACCGCTGTCGTTCTTGAAAAGCCGGTACCGGAGGAGGTCATGGCACTGCTCGACGACGCGCCGGCGACCGACGGGTCGGCGGCAACCGTACGAGAGTATGAACCTCATTCCGTCACGATCGACGCGGACATGGAACATGCCGGTTTCGTTATACTGCCGGACACATACTATCCGGGATGGAAAGTGTTCGTCGACAATGAAGAGAAAGAGCTCTATGCCGCGGACTACATCGCCCGGGCGGTCTTCGTGACGAAAGGCGCGCACGTCGTACGATTCGTTTACGCTCCGCTTTCGTTCAAGGTGGGAGTATGGTTGAGCTTTCTAACCGCCGCTCTCGTGGCGGTGGCTGCAATCGTTGACAGATCACGGCGAAACCGGGGTAACGCCGCCGCCTCTCCATAGCCGCCTGCGGCGTGCGTGTGCTGAAGGGTGGGGGGAACATCCGTGATCCCGCGGACTATGCGGTGCGGGCCATCTCCTTCAAGAAGGCCAGACCTTTTATCGCCAGATCGTCGGCCGACTCGTAGATCGGGCGCCAGATGCACGCGGCAGCACACAGGTCAACGATACCGGTGGCAAAACTCTCGATGGTGATCCAGCCTTTGTAATCAATCTCGCGCAGCACGCTGAAACATTGCTTCCACGGAACCTGGCCCGTACCGGGAACGCCGCGGTCGCTTTCGGACGCGTGGAAGTGACCCAGAAACGACCCTGCGGCCCTGACGGCGGCCGGAGTGTTCTTTTCCTCGATGTTCGCGTGAAACGTGTCGATCTGCACCTTGATGTTCGGATGGTCCACCGCCTTCACGAGCTTGACGGCGTCTTCCGTCGTGTTAAGGAAATGGGTCTCGAAGCGGTTGAGCGGTTCGACGGCAAGAATGACGCCGGCCTTCTGGGCGTGTTCGGCAGCGGCTCGAAGACCCTCGACACCCCATTTCCACTCATCCGCGGTTCGGGCGCGTCCGGTAAGCTCACGCACCGGCGCGTAAAGTGGCCCTGCCACAGTATCGCCGCCCATCTCGGCGGTGATGTCGGCCATGCGCCTGAGCCGCTCAATCCCTATCTTGCGTTCGGAGCTGTCTGTGCTGGTAATACTCGTGCCAGGCAAAAGTACGCAGCATGATGTGAGGCCAACACCGGCCTTCTCGCGTGCGCGCGCCGTGGCCTTTGCGTCGAGAACGTCGAGATCGTTGAACGGAATCTCGACACCGTCGTAACCCATGTCAGCAACTTTCGTAATCAGGTCGGTCTTGTCTTCGGAAAACGTCGCCGTATAAACAAGAAGATTGAGTCCGAACCGCACCTTATCCAGAGACGGCGGGTTGGGTGCCGCTTCCGACCGACTTGATAGCAGGCTCGATGCAGCAACTGCGGTCACACCGGTTTCCATGAGAGCGCGCCTGGTTATCCGCTTTTTCCACATTGCAATTCCTCCATTGGACTTTCCGCATTCATTGAAAAGACCGGCAACAGATCCAGCGTGAAAAACGAGACGTTACGGGATCACATGCCCGGCCGGTGTGATTATAGTCCGACACTACGCGGTTTGCAAGCAGCAGCGTGGCAAACATGTTCGTGGACCGCTTGCAGTACGCGGTTGTCGAAGGGTAGAGGTCCACCAGCCCCAGCTGAGCCGATGCTCTGGTCGTCATGTTTCTTCCGTTCGGGGGCGGCCTGGCGTGGTCCCGGACGCGGGTCAGGGGCAGTGCCAGACGGATGCGCAACCAGGAATCGATCGCTAGAAGCACAACCCAAACCGCCCGCCAAGCCGTGTGAGGCCAGACCGTCCGCTCCAACGTGCAGTTAGACGTCACTGCTAGCCTCTAGTGATTGGAGCCTGAAGATGTACCTCCGAGCCAACCACAAGGGAATGATTCCAACGACACCGAAGCTACAGTCTATTAGACGCCAGTAGAACGGAATGTCCCGCAAAGCCCCGGCGATGAGGGCAAGCGGGATCACGCCTGCGCACGCGATCATCCCGAACGTAACCACCCAAACGTTGCGAACAGGATCGCGCAAAGGCCCAATGAAGGCGACGGCGATCAGGAGGTGGGCGAACGCTAGCCAGTCGGTTCCATATGCGATGAACGGATACTTGGCGTAGGTGTCCCGTAGGCCCCCCGCCACCGTCGCAATCCAGTACTTGAAGCCGGTGTAACTACTGGCTGGAGCGTCCTCTTGAATACCGAGGATGGAGCTAAGCAACCGCAACTCTGCGTTGAGAGGGAAAGCGGTGAGCCCACTGAGGACAAGGCCGACAATGAAGAACAGCAGTAGGGCTCGGATTCTCAGTTTGAGAGAACTCGGTTCCATTGTCATGTGTACGTCCAACTAAGTGTTATACAGTTTCTGTATAAGACGTATCTCTACGATTTACCTGTCAAAGACGCGCAAACGCGACCTGGAAAATTGTATCTATCGAGAAGATGGAAAGAATCTCCTCGCAGCGCGGACAAAACATCCAGCGTAAGAGACGAAAGGTTACAGGATTAAGATGTCCAGTGCGTGTCATTATAGTTCGACAATACCCGATTTGCAAGCACCAACGTGGCATCCGGGACCGGCCCTTCCTTGGGTCTCCTTTAAGACCCAGTGCGGGGACCGCTCAAGGCGTACTGGTGGAAAAGGTCTCGGAAAAGTGGGCTTCTGGAAGAGACCGGTGAGGGTTTACGAGAACTCTTAAGTGCTTAGTGGCTCTGTTACCTCTGTTCCCTCCTACTGCTTCTGTCAATCGGGTTCTCGGCGCGGTAATCCCTTATGAAGGTACGGAGAAGTGCACTCACGGCACGGCGGACATCGCGGAGGTCTTCTGTATCGGCTCCTCCGAGAGCCGCTTCGTCCCATGTTGTTGCCCACAACGAAATAATCGGGCTTCGCTCAAGGGTAACTTGCTGCATGAGCTTCATACGAACCGAGTAGACGTAGGTATCTCGCTCAACCAGCTTCGATGTGTTCACGGCGACTGACAGACACGGTCCTCCAGGTGCAGAGTTCCATTCCTCCTCTGTGAGCACCCGTATTCGGGCTTTGCGCAACCTGGATTCGACGTCAGCTTGCAGCTGAGCCGTTGTGAGGCCGTGCTCTTCCGCACCGGGCTCTGTCTCCTCGACCGTGACGTACACACCCGTCAGCCCGCGCATCGAGATCGGCTCCATCTCCTCTACAAAAGCGCCGATGGTAGCGCCGAGACGCTCCTGTGTTGCGCCGGTCGGCATACCGGCCACAGCGAGGCAGAGTAACAAACTGACTGTGAGCATGAATGTGGTTTTCGCCTGTCTCATTGGCATTGCCCCCCCAAGCTGGAGTTGATTTTCCCGCATCAAGTCCCCTTAGTGTCACGGTAGATCAAAGGCGGTGTTTTGTCAAGCGGCCGTCGCTTGACGACAACTCCGCGAAGGTGATATGGTCGGACCTGGAGATATTCGAGATGACGTCAAGAGAGTACACGCAGGCGTTGGCCAAGATGACAGAAGAGGAGTTTGCTGAATTTAAGAAGAAGCTGGGTGGTGCCCTGAAAACAAGGGAGGAGTATGCCCGCCACTTCATCGACCACCCTTTTCTCGAGCATAGGATTTGCAACATCCTGGGTTTGAAGACCGAGGCGGAGAAGAAGGTTGAAGCGGATCTTCGCTCAGCAGATGCCGCCGAAGAATCCGCCAGGGCCGCTAAGGAATCAGCAGCAGCAGCCAAGGAGTCAGCGGAACACGCTCGGCGAGCAAACATCTTGTTCGCAATAGCGCTTGTAATTTCTTTCGCCGCGTTCTTCCTTTCGCTTTACGTGGCGCTTGACAAGATATAGATCATACTTTTAAACTGGTACGGGCCGAGATGGCGACTACTGAGAACATTCTTTACTAGGACGACAACTTAGAAGTTTTGCGTCCGCATGTAAAAGCCGAGTCAGTAGAACCTACCCATCTCGGCCCTTCCTGTTACCTGCAAGCCAGCCCTTGAAGGCGACACACGAACGAGTACGTGTCCGTTGACGCCGAGACATCGTGTACGTATACTTAACACCGGACAATACGGATTGTTGAACGGTGTTACCTTAGGACTTTTTGCTCCGTTAGTCTGCTACAGGTGAATCTCTCACATGAAGAAATGGACTTTGGAGATGAAGGCGTTTTCGGATTTGCGTCCCAAGGATGAACGTTGTCCCGAGTTTGACGTGCGGAAGGTCGAGCTGCCTTTTCCCGAACTGAACAGGTTCCTGCACAGGATCGTCGGGGGACCGTGGAGATGGGGCGGCAGAGAGAGTTGGGGCGAAAAGGAGTGGCGAGACTACGCCGACCGCGACGAACTGGAAACCTGGATCGCGTATGTGTCGGGGACGCCGGCCGGGTATTACGAAATAGAGAAGCAGGAGGACGGTAGCGTCCGCATGCTTTGTTTCGGGCTAAGGAAGGCGTTCATTGGAAAAGGATACGGCGGCTACTTCCTGACGCATGCTGTCCGCCGGTGCTGGGAAATCGGGGCGAACAGGGTTTGGCTCAGCACTTGCACTCGCGATCACCCAAATGCCCTCAGAAACTACCAGGCACGAGGGTTCCGGATCGTCACCGAGCAAGAATTCCCTGACTGAGTTCCTTGAGACGGCGTGAAGACCAACAACGATGAATCGTGAATAGGTGCGCTATTTCAATTCGTGAGTCAACTTCAAGAGTAGAGACAGGTGGGAAATGCTCTGGCGCGTTCTTGCAAACCTCGTTGTGATGGTGCATGTCGCTTTCATACTGTTTGCAGTGCTGGGAGGGTTCCTGGTGCTCAGGTCGAAGCGTTGTGCGTGGATACACGTGCCGGCTTTCATCTGGGCTGCGCTCATCGCATTTGCCGGCTGGATATGTCCGCTCACACCGCTCGAGAACTGGCTCCGTGAAAAAGGTGGGGCAATCGCTTACTCGTCCGGCTTTATCGAGCACTATATTATTCCTGTGCTCTACCCGGTCGCACTCACGCGAGGCGTGCAGATCGCCATGGGTTTCTTCGTACTGGGTGTAAACCTGGCGCTCTATAGGTGGGCACTGCGCCGAACTAGGCAAACGGTAGCACATGAAGAGGAGAAATAGGGGGCCGTCGAGGTAGCATTAACAGGGAGTCTATGAGGAGAGAAATGCGTTTCCGTGAGATGAATTTAAAGTTGCCGAGCTGGACTGAGGGTTTCCTGGCTGAAACGGGCAAGGTTTTCCCAAGTATTGAAGATCAAATGCGCCTGGTGGTGGGACTTTCTCGCCAAAATGTCGAACACCAAACCGGCGGGCCGTTTGGTGCTGCAGTATTCGACAGCGAGGGACGGCTGGTAGCTCCTGGAATCAACCTGGTAGTCACGTCAGACTGTTCGGTTCTCCACGCCGAGATCGTAGCGCTGGCGTTCGCGCAAAAGGTATTAAACCGGTACGACATAGGAGACGGCGGCACGCGCCGATACGATCTCGTTGTCAGCACGGAACCGTGTGCCATGTGTTTCGGCGCTGTACTGTGGTCGGGTGTCAGCCGGCTCATCTGCGCCGCGCGGGACGAGGACGCGCGGAGCATCGGTTTCGACGAGGGTCCCAAATTCTCCAACTGGGATGCAGAGCTCGAGTCCCGTGGAATCGCAGTGACACGTGACGTGCTTCGTCAGGAAGCGGCGGCCGTGCTGCACGAATACGCCGCAGTTGGAGGAACCATTTACAACGCCGGACGGCATGGTGAATAGTCGCCGGTCTGAAGAGTGTAAAGTCTAACAGCACGACCGGCAAGGACGCGCGAGCGCCTGTCCGTGACTTTTCGCAGTGGGTGCCCGAAACAACTCACTACCACTTGTCTGGCGTGTGTTTGTCCGCACTACAGTTTCGCGGCAATTTCTCTGAGCCGTTCAGCATTCTGGCGGTCTCGTTCCTGGTGCCGCTTGAAAGCATCCGGGTTATCGATGTAAGCTGCGATCGCCTCGGCGACGATCTGGACAAGCACGGTCGGGTCGAGCGCATCGACCTCCCAGCAGCCCCTACCATGCTGCGACACATACTTCTTGGCTCGCGGGTCGGCGGAGATCTTGACTCGGCTGGGACGCAATGAATATTGCTCGATTTGTTTCTGTGTCAGCGCTATGTGAACAAGATCAAACGTTTTCGCGCCGAACGTTTCAAGCTTTTCCAACATTGTATCCATCATGTGCATTCCAGACGGATTGTGATCGCCGACGTACAGAATAAAGGTCGGCTTTCCCAGCTCATTCATCCGGTCTGCCGCATCTTTCATCGCAGTGTCAGAGACACATCCGCGATTCACGAGCGTTCTCACGTGCCACTTATCCGCGACCGGTCTTAAAAGCTCCGCAATCGCATCTTTCTCCGACCATACCTCGACACCTTGCGACTGCTCACCCCACCAATCAGTACGATAGTCATTCGCGAGGCTCGTTAGACCGTCTCGAACATCAGCGAACTCGATGTGCTTTTCAGTTGCCCGGCCCGGGTCAATTATTGCATCCCAATCGAGTACGCCGGTGTATAGCATCTCGTCGACAGTCCGTTCGACACGGTCAAACGCTTTCTCCGTCTTCTTAACCACACCCCGGCCCTCCAGTACATAAAACAACTGCCGCACTGTGATTGGGGTAGGGGGATAGTGCTCCGCGACCGCCGTATCGATCTCCTGCATTAGTCTACGTGTCCGCTTGAAGTACCGTTTCGGTTCTCTGAACTTCTCTTTCATCACACCTCCTTGATTCTTGCCATACCGCAGGATGTCATTAGGCGGGAACAATCCATGGAAGTTTTCAAACAACCAGGCCCCTGCATTATACTCCAGCACAGCTGAGGAATGCAAGGCAACAACGGAGACTCCATGTTGACTAGTGGCGAGAGGAAGGGTATACTTCGGCGTAACGGTCCGAGTCGCTAGGCATGTTACGCGGATCAACGCAATCCGTAGTTAGGTCAACACCCATGGCGCTGCATTACCTTTTCCAGTTGCTTGGCTTTTTCAAGGAGGCGGGCAAGTATACGTCACCGGATAAAGACGCGGTTGCCCGGGCGGGGCCGGAAGCGCCGCGCCATGCTTCGTTCCACCGACGCATAGTAACAGTCAGTGTCATCTTCGGCGTCATCGGGGCGGTACTCGGTGTTGGCCTGCTCGTTGTTGCGGTCGGTGAGAAGACGGCCGAATCGGACGGCGCCAAGATCCTGCTGGCTCCACTCGTCTTTGCTGCCGCTGGCCTGGTCTTCGGTGTGTCGGTCACGTGCTTGTTCGCACCCCGCAGTTTTCTTACTGGACCAGTAGGCCAGAAGTGGATGCAACTCATCGGAACCGAAAGCGCCGTGGTCGCCCGACTCATCTGCTTGGCGTTTACGATGCTGTTACTGGGACTTATAGCCCTGATGGGCTGGGCCGCATGGTCGGACATGCACCAATGACGGAGCGAATTGTGCAATGTCACCTCTGCCTTTGTTTTCCGCGTAGCTAGAGGGAACGATCGCTTTGATTGACACTGCCGCGATTGCTATACTTACTGGCCGGTGTTCGAGGGGAAGCCCAAAGTGTGGCATATAACATTTCTAGATCCCTATGTATTCTATATATAGCAGTTTACGTATACGTATTAACATATTTTCTAGCGTGATTATGTGAGGGTTTTCGTGCTAGCAGGAGGCTATACGGAACGGCATCGGCCGCCCTCGGTCGGTCCGACGTAATGCGATAGGGAATCTCATCACCGGAGGAACGGAAAGATGAAGAAAGTCCGCTGGGGTATCTTAAGCACCGCAAAGATCGGGAAGGAGAAAGTGATTCCCGCCATGCGCTCGGGGGAGCATTGTGAAGTTGCCGCGATAGCCTCGCGCAACCTGGAAAAAGCACAGACGTTAGCGAGACAGTTCAGCGTACCGAAGGCCTACGGATCGTATGAGGAACTATTGACCGATCCCGAGATCGACGCTGTTTACAACCCGCTGCCCAACCATCTGCACGTGCCTTGGTCAATCAAGGCGCTCGAGGCCGGCAAGCACGTACTGTGCGAGAAGCCGATCGGTCTGAACGCCGGCGAAGCCCAGGAACTGCTCGAAGCAGCCAGAAAGCACTCGCAGCTAAAGGTGATGGAAGCATTCATGTACCGCCACCACCCGCAGTGGCAGCGAGCACGGCAGTTGGTGGATGACGGCGGAATCGGCGAACTGCGGTTGATCGAGTCGTTTTTCTCATACTACAATGTCGATCCGGACAACGTCCGCAACATGGCTGACGCCGGCGGCGGCGCGCTGATGGATATTGGTTGCTATTGCATTTCGCTTTCGCGGTTCATCTTTGATGACGAACCCCAGCGGGCGTGTGGCATCATGGAATACGATTCCCGGTTCGGAGTGGATCGCCTCACCTCAGGCGTGTTAAACTTCAGTAAAGGGAGTTCCACGTTTAGCTGTGCTACTCAATTGGTGCCTTATCAGCGGGTGAACGTCTTTGGCACCGAGGGTCGAGTTGAGATAGAGATTCCTTTTAACCCTCCTGCCAACCAACCTACCAGGATCTGGCATCAGCGCGGAACCGAGGTTAGAGATATTGTCCTGGAAAGTTGCGACCAGTATGCAATTCAGGGTGAGCTGTTCAGCCAAGCGGTGCTAAACGATACTGAAGTGCCGACTCCGCTCGAGGATGCTGTGGCCAACATGAAAACAATTGAGGCGGTAGTCAGCAGCGCCGAGAGTGGAATGTGGGTCTAGAAAACTTCTGTTGCCTTGCGCCAGTGTGTGCAGGGGCGGCTAAACACAGTAGTTCATGGTTAGTGGGGGGAGTGAGTAGATGCGACAGCAGATCACAATCGATCCGAAGAAGGAATACCTGCATGTGGAGGTATCTGGCGCTTTTGATAAGGCGAACGCACGGGAGTTTCTGCGACAGATCTTCGGCGCAAGCCGTGAACACGCTTTGAGCAAAGTCTTTGTCGATATACGCAACATTAGGGGGCCGATCCCTACCATGGCACGCTTTGAGTTGGCCGAATTCTTAGCTTCCGAAAAGGATGATCAAATCCGTTTCGCGGTTTTGGAATCACCGGGACAGGTGCCGGATGACAGATTTTTCGAGACTGTCGCTGCAAATCGTGGCGGTATTGTAAGGGTAGCTACCGATGTTGAGGAAGCTTTTCAGTGGCTTGGAATCAAACCCGCATGAAACAATGCGGCCCGGCCGACTCAGCGAACATCGCCATATGGTATGGTGGAAGAAGAGAGGGAAGGGATAAGGCGGTTTCATTCTGTCGCCGGCTCATGCACTTGAGGGAGACGTGCCTCTGGACAACATGCTGGCCTTCATAGATGAAGCGCTGTCTCATGCTGGTTTTGAGGGGTAGCATGCCACCGAACATTGAAATAGGGAGGGACCATGAAACTTAATTATGTGCGGTTGATAATACCTCTTCTGCTGCTCGGGGCGATTGCACAATCGACCTGGGCGTCTGAAAATGAACCCAGCCCAAGAGGAAGTGGTCCGCCATCTGATGATTACAAGCTCGTATGGTCTGACGAGTTCGATGGCACGGAGCTGGACCGAGCCAAATGGGGCTATAGAGGTCTAGGTAAGCGGCGTGAAGCTGTGAACGTCACGGACACTGTTAGGCTCGACGGGAAAGGCCATCTTGTCCTGACGACCAGGCGTGTTGGAGATGAGATCCACACCGCGATGATAGGGACGCAGGGGAAATATGAAGCAGTCTTCGGATACTTTGAATGCAGGGTGAAAATGCAGAAGACGCACGGACATTGGTCCGCTTTCTGGCTTCAATCGCCGACTTACGGTGCGAAAATCGGCGATCTCGAGGAATCCGGGGCGGAAATCGATATTTACGAATGTTTCTTGTCGCGCCGCCAGTGGGTCGCCCACAACGTTCATTGGGATGGTTACGAAGATGACCACAAGCATGCCGGCTCTGGCCGCAGGAATGTTGAGAACCTGCTGGACGGATACCACACCTTCGGACTGGAATGGACCGCAAACGAATATGTCTTCTACATCGACGGGCGGGAGAGCTGGCGAACCAGCAAGGGCGTTTCCCTTGCCAAGGAATACATTATTCTGAGCCTCGAGGTCGGCCCGAAGGAAGCACGTGTTGTCAGGAAGGATCCGAACTTCGAAGATACCGTCTGGATCGACTATGTGCGGGTTTACCAGATGATCGCAAGTGAACAAACTGTTCCACCTGGGGCGGACAAGGCACGCCGGTGAGTATCGCCGTTCGGCAAAGGCCGCCTTTATTATGGGGAGAGATTGGTCGGGTTGTGATTAGAGCGTAAACATAGCCCCGTCAGCGACTCACAGCGAAGGAGGATAAATCATGGCAAACGCCGGAAATGTCAACGTCGCGATTGTTGGGCTTGGATTCGGCGCGGAGTTCATACCGATCTACCAGGCGCATCCGCACGCCGTTATGTATGCGATTTGCCGGCGCAATGACGAAGGGCTTAACAAAATCGGTGACGCTTTTGGTGTCGAAACGCGCTACACCAGTTACGAGGAATTGCTGAAAGATCCGGCCATCGATTTCGTTCATATCAACTCGCCGATCCCGGATCACGCACCGATGTCTATCGCCGCGCTGAAAGCTGGCAAACATGTTATGAGCACGGTCCCGATGGCAACAACCATCGAGGAGTGCGAAGAGATAGTCGCGCTGGTCAAAGAAACGGGCTTGAAATATATGATGGCGGAAACGGTGGTCTACAGCCGTGAGTTCTTGTTCATCAAGGAGATGCATGACAAAGGCGAACTGGGCAAGATCCAGTACATGCAGGCGTCGCATCCGCAGGACATGGAAGGATGGCCGGAGTACTGGGAGCGGATGATCCCGATGCATTATGCCACGCACGTTGTCTCGCCGGTACTCGGTCTGGTCAACGGTCGTGCCGAGTATGTATCCTGTTTCGGTTCCGGCGCAATCAATGAGCGCCTTGCCAAAAAATCGGGCAACACGTTTGCCATCGAATCCTGCCACATCAAGATCAAAAATTGTGACATAGCAGCCCACATCTGGCGTTTTCTGTTCGATACCGCCCGGCAGTATCGGGAGTCGTTCGACGTCTACGGTACGAAGAAAAGCTTCGAGTGGGCGCTCGTTGAAGGCGAGGAGCACGTCGTCCACACCGCGAAAAGGCCCGAGCCCGAGATCCCGCAGCGGGTCGAAGTGCCCGACTACGCCCACTTGCTGCCTGAGGAGATCCGCCGTTTCACGAGCACTATCCAGGATGCCGATCATCTCTCATTCATCCAGGGAGGCGGGCACGGAGGTTCTCACCCACACTTGGCCAACGAGTTTGTCTCGGCCCTTCTGGAGGACCGCGATCCGTGGCCTGATGCCGTTACCAGCGCCAACTGGACATGTGTCGGCATTTGCGCGCATGAATCGGCCGAGAAGGGCGGGGAGATTGTGCGTCTGCCCGCCTTTACGCTGGTAGATTGAATCAGCAACAGGGCAGACCGTTTATGAAAAGGAGCCAACTGTGAGCTCCCTTGGACTGGCTCTCCTAGGCTTTCTCGCACTGCTCGGGGCCATACCGTCGTCGGCGCCGGTCACGCCGACACCATCTTCCCATGTCGAAGTAGCCGGTGTGAAGGTACAGGTCTACGCGCGTCACGGGGCTGCGAAAGTATCTGCCGTGGCACTCGGAAAATACGAGGTAAGGGTTGACATAGACCCGGAAACCGGATCTGGATATCTCACCATCCGTGTCGAGCTGCCTGAAAGTGGACCGGAGACGTGGCCCGCTGAGGATGTACAGGTTTTCGACTCCGACGGCCGACCGATCGCCGTCCGTCGGGACGGTATTCGGTGGCACCATTTCGAATTCTCCGTTCCTCCAATCCGTGCGGCGTACTTTGTGCGACTGAGCCAGCAGGCTAAGGCAAATCGTGCGCCGGCCGTGCCGTCCGAGGCAGAACTGACCGCTTCGGATTCTGCAACCGGCCTTAGCGCTACGATCTGCAGATGGTTCGGCGGTAGGCGGGCGGCTCTGAGCATGCGGTTCGACGATTCGTACCCGTCGCACCTCTCGGAAGCTATGCCGATTCTACGAGAATACGGTTACAGGGCCACTTTCATGATTAATCCGGGAAGGCCGGAGTACCAGGAGAGGAAAAAGGAGTGGGAAGCCTGCGCAAAACTCGATGAACAAGAGTTCGGCAACCATACGCTGAACCATTGCGGTGCGACGACCGACCAAGAGATGGAACGCGAGATTGGAGAGGTTTCTACTTACATCTGGCGCCTCTTTCCCCACAGAAGCAGACTCCACGCGGTGAACCTCGGCGGCGGTACCGTTTGGGTCACGGCGAATCCTTTCCGTTATTATCTGGACAAGTATCACATGTTCTATGTCTCCGGCTCGCTTGGTATGGACAAGGCGTACGGCGATCGAATCCCCGCGTTTCGGCGCCATCTCACAAGACACATTGAGCGCGGGTTGTGGTGCAGAGTACACTTCCATTCAATCGGTAAAGGATTGAGCATTAACGAGGAGGATTTCCGTGCCGCTATGGACCTCGTGAAGAATCATGAGTCAGACCTGTGGGTCGCCGGGCTGGCGGACGTTTACAAATACCAGCAAGAACGACGAGCAGCCAGGTTGTCGGTGGTCCCTCTCAGCTCGACTCAAGCCACGATAAAGATCTGGTGCGGAACCGACCCGGCACTATATGATCACCCGCTGACAATTGAGGTGGCGTTGCCCCCATCCTGGCTGCCTGAAGAAGTGGTGGTAACCAAGTCCGACGGCTCAAGAGCAGAAGCGATAGAGACCGCGCCGGCACCGGGACGGCGGGCCATCCGATTCGACGTCGCACCCATCAACGGAGTCTACATCGTCGAGAGAAGGTGATTGTTGGACATATGAGGGCGATCCGTGTACACTTCGCCAAGAAAGCACAGACAGGGAAGGAGGATGTTATGGAAAAGCTGCAATCTCGCGGTGAATTCATCAAGAATTCGGCCCTTTTTGGCGGTGCGGCGGTCGCTCTCGGATTGCCCGGCATGACAAATGCCAAGGCGGAGGAGGGTTCGGGGCGCAAGAAGCGCGAGTTCAAGATCTCTCTGGCTGGTTGGTCGCTGCATCGCGCGGTCAGAGCCAAGGAGATCACGCAGCTCGATATGCCGAAGATATGCCGGGAGGAGTTCGGTGTTGACGCCGTCGAGTTCGTCAGCGGCATGTTCGCATCGCGCGAGCCAAGTTACATTGCTAAGCTCATCAAGGCCGCGCAAGACAACAAGGTTTTCGTCAACTTGATAATGGTGGATGGGTTCGGGAACCTCGGTGACCGGCGGCAAGAACGGCGTGATAGAGCCGTGAAGATGCATACCGAATGGGTGGATATTGCGGCTGATATGGGGTGCGTCTGTATGCGGGCGAACTGGGCCGGGGCCAGGACAGGAGCGGAAAAGGACCCTGAAGCGCTGACCGATTTCATCAACCGGTCTAGCGGCTCGTTCGGGGCGTTGTCGGAGTACGGCGCGAAGAAGAACATCAAGATCATTATCGAGAATCACGGCGGTCCGTCTTCCTATCCGGACGCTCTCTTGCGGCTGATGAAGGCGGTTGACAACCCGTATTTCGGTACTCTGCCGGATTTCGGGAATTTCCCGGCTGACGTCGACAGGTACGACGCGGTGGCCAAGATGATGCCTTACGCCAAAGCCGTCAGCGCGAAATGCTACGATTTCGATGAGAGCGGTCAGGAGACCAGGTTGGACTACGAGCGGCTGCTCAAGATCGTCGTCGACGACGGCGGATACCACGGGTACATCGGGATAGAGTACGAGGGCAATCGTCTGAGCGAGTACGACGGCGTCAAGGAATGCAAGAAGCTGTTGCTGAGCCTAATGTGATACGGATCTGCGACGTTCAGGTCAGTTTTGCCGCCCATTTCACCGCGTTCGTGAGAAGCGTCTTAAACTCGTCGCTGTAGAAGATCGGGTACGTTTCGTGTCCCGGTCTAACGTAGACCACGCGACCTTCCCCTCTCGTCCACGCGCAACACGAACGGAACGTTTCGCCTCTGTCCCAGGTCGAGCGCAGTACGACCACGTCCGGTTCCGGCACATCGAACGGTTCGTCGTACATCTCGGTCTGAGGAACCGTGAACTTCTGCGGCAACCCGGCGGCTATCGGGTGGTCGGGTGCTGCAACCTCGACATGTTCCGGCTCTCCCTCCTCACGCCACGCGCCGAGACTGCAGGTGGTACCCATAACGCGTATGAACGGTTTGGAGAAATGAGCGGAATGCACCGGCACGAGCCCGACTCCGTGCTCGGCGACAAGACTAGCCACCCGCTCGGCGTTCTCGTCAGTCACATCGTGGTGCCGCATATGACCCCACCAAACGATGACGTCAACGCCCGCGAGTGTCTGGTCGTCAAGACCCTGGTCGGGATCCCGCAGCGTAGCCGTCCTGACATCATCAAAATCCGGGCACGCAGCGATAGCGTCCGCCAGCGCAACGTGCATCCCATCCGGGTAGACCTTCTTCACCTCGTCGTGCGTATGCTCGTGTTCGAACTCGTTCCAGACAAGCACCCTCTTTCCCATTTTGATTATACCCTTTCTTCTCGTTCCGGACAGTCAGTCTCGCAGCCCGCTGCTAGAGCGGTTTGACCCAGAAGTTCGTGAACGATACCCGGCCGTGGTCGCCCTGAAGACGGAACGGGCCCGGCGCGTCCATATTACCCGAATCCTCCGTGTTGTACGTCCGGCCGGAACACTCGGCGTTCTCGTGTATCAGCTCACCGTTCTGGTACGCGGTGATCTTCCGGCCGACGACTTTCACCTCCATCACGTTCCATTCCCCGGGCTTCTTGCAGGCAAGAACGCGCGGCGCGATAAGGCTGTACAAGGCGCCGTCGTATGTCTTTCGGGGTTTACTCCTGCCGAAGCTCTTGTCTATCTGCAGCTCCCAGAGATCCCGGAGGAAAACACCGCTGTTGCCGGGGGCCTTGTACTCGTAATGCACGAGGAAATTGCCAAAGACTTCTTCGGTCTTAAGGTCCGTGCCGTCGTGGTCCTTGCCGTTCGTCATGACACCGTTCTCAACGATCCAATCGGTTTCGCCACCCTCGCGCGATTTCCAGCCGGTGAAATCCTTGAGGTTGAACAGCCGCCGCCAGCCGGGTCCGAACAAGGGTCGGATCTTGATGTTGCGGACCCACACCTTGCCGTGGTTGCCCTGTAGCATGAGCGGGCCCGCGTCGTTGAGATCGCCCGGCAGTGCGCCGCCGGTGACAGCCGTCAACATCACGTTGTCGTGAATCGTCTCGCCGTTATGCACGACGTGCAGCATGTTGTCTATCAATCGGACGTCGAACGAGTTCCATTCGCCGGCTGGTTTCGCGGAGTTGACCTTCGGTGCGTGCTGACCGTAAATCCCGCCATCGTCACCAGAGCCCACTTCCTCTTTTCCGAAACTGTCGAGAATCTGCAACTCTATTCTGCCGCGAAGGTAAACGCCGCTGTTACCCCCCCGGACGGTCTTGTACTCGAGGTGCAGCTCAAAATCGCGCCAGCTATCCGTGGTCGATATATCGTTGACACCGGGCTTTCTATTGGTCAGACATCCGTCCCGGACTATCCACTGGTTCTCCGCGCCAGGATCGCGCGCGTTCTGCCATCCTGTCAGATCCTTCCCGTTGAAGATGGTCACCCACTCTCCGAAATCATCTTGAGAAAAAGCTGCTCCACCACTCAGAAGCAGCCCGACCAGCACCCCTGCGATTCCCATTGCCACATGCCGATATCTCATTCTTCTTGCCCCCTTTCCAGATCCTCTTCCATCACAGCCAACGCACCTGCTAATCCCGACTGCGGAGAAAACCCCTTGGCAAGTATCCTAAGCTTTTCAATTTAGAAAATCAAGCCTTTTCGGGCAGGAGGATTCTGCGAGACAACCCTTTTCGTCGGTGGGGCGGGACGGTCGCTCGGACTCGAGCAACCGTCCCGCCGTACGTTGCAAAACGCACGACCAGTGTGCGCTTAATCACATGACTTCTATGAATTCCGCGTTAACGGGCCATTCGCCAGGGTACTTGACGAACTCTACGTGGCCGTCGAGATATAGGACGTTGCACCCGCCGGGTACGTGCGAGAACCATTCTACCCTGTCGCTAACCTCGTCGAACATTATCGGTACCTCGCTCTGCGCTACAGCGCTTGCGGCGGGATTGTTTATATCGGTGATCAAGAACCGTTCGATACCCTCACGTAACCTGTAGACGGTACGCGATTCGCCCGCATCCGTCAGGCCGGTCTTATCGGCGTCCGGGCTGTGAGTAGTCGCCGTCCACGTCCCCAAGCCATCGGTATCCTCCTCCGAATAAGTCCACGCCTGGGCGTCCTCTACACTATTGACCATCCAGCCCAGGTACATATAGCATATCTGTGGGCAATCGGCGTAACAGTCCAGATTGAAGTTGCCGTCCTGATCGTTCCAGATCCCGGTGTTCCAACCCTGCGGCGCCAGCGGAACATCAGGAGCAATCTCTCCGCAGTCACCGTTCATAAGCAGATCCATCTCGGCCGTTGACGGACAGATCATGATATTGGGGTCGTTAAGATATTCAGGATAGATCGAGTATCCGTGCGGCATGGCTTTCACGTAGTACACCGCGTTCGGGGGATATGCAAGAAACTGGAACGATATAGGTGGAAGCTTTCCCTGCCATTCGTTCGCGTACATCTTCAACACAAGTCCCATTTGCTTGAGATTGTTCGCACAGGACGCTCGCCGCGCCGCCTCACGCGCTCGCGCAAGTGCAGGCAGCAGAATGGCTGCGAGTATGCCGATGATCGCGATCACCACCAGCAGCTCAATCAACGTAAAACCCTTCTTCCTTTTAGACATTTTCTCACCCTTTCTCCGTAATATCCTTATTTCATACTACGCTTCACATCAACATCCAGGAACGACTGGCGAACGCTTGTAAAGTATCACCTCCCTTCGGGCCCTCCTAAGGAGTGAGAACAAAAGGTATACACCTTCTCCCTTCTTAAGAATAGTAGCACGGGGAGCCTAATGTCAAGGAAAACTCACGTCCACTCAGAAAAAGGGTACAGACGCGTCTCCGGTCTCGGTGCGCCTAAGTCAGCCCCCTTTTCCTCAGGAGCGGCCTGCGTTAGCCAAAGGGCTGCCCCCCCGCGTTGAGGCAAGGGGCTGCAGCCCCTTGTCTGGACTGGAGGGCCGGTGACGAAGGTAACAAACC
>Ga0180437_10004491_pt1 | contig 19802 bp, 34 predicted proteins | sample SS_ome_4_FD_132410 | JGI IMG/M metagenome (GOLD analysis project Ga0180437, IMG submission 132410) | Hypersaline lake sediment archaeal communities from the Salton Sea, California, USA - SS_3_D_1 metaG | ecosystem: Environmental > Aquatic > Non-marine Saline and Alkaline > Hypersaline >... | reverse complement strand
GTGTAGTGATTGTTTCGAAGAAATATTTAATGATTTTGGGTTTAAGGACTAAAAAATAAGGAAAGGGTGAGGGAAGGTTTTGGACTTTCGACCTCCAGAGTCGATTCACCTCTTTTTCCTATCCTTCGCCCCCTTATAATAGGTGATAAATATGGTAAATTGTTCAATTTGTTATAATGAAGATAATTTAATTGTAGTAGGAATGCCAGTATTAAAAAGAAACCATATAGATGATAAATGGTTTGAAGAAACTCGAGATATGGCATTCTGTAATAAGTGTTATAAAAAATGTTTTGGATAAGGGGGTTAAGAAAATGGTGAATTTTAGTGCCTTAGGAATGTGTTTTAAATTAGCAGTAGACAAAGCTAGTCCAAACACAAGCGATAATATAATAGATAAGACTGTAGAATTGTATAAATTATATTTTAAAATAACTAAAAAAATAGCTCAAATTGAAAATGAAGCTATGGCAGAATGATTCCACAGGAAATGAACTCCATAAGAAACAAAGGTTATTGGCGAGGGGGATTTTATAAATGAATAACCCCCCCTTATTTCCGATGGAGATTTTTCGGGAAATCACTATGGCATATACTATATATTTTTTTAATTAATTAATTTAATTAATTAATTAAAATATAATAATATACATACCACAGGGGGGATTTTTTATGAAAAAAACATATACTATAAATGTTGATGTTGATGCATTAAATGATTTTATCGAGAAGGTAGGTAAGGGAAATGTATCAAATAATCTCAATGAATACATGAAAAGTTATTCAAAAAACATGGAAAAAGAGGTACTAGATGAGGCAATTTTAACCAAAAATTGTGAAATTTTGCGTAGAAAAATAGCAAATTATCAAGGAAACTTAAGAAAAGATACTGAAAAATTGCTAAAAATTAGGGAAAAAAGAGAAAAAATGCAACTAAAAGAACTAAAAGAAAAGGAAGAAGAGATAAAAAAAGCTCGAAGTTGTGTGATATGTAGTAATATTGTTAATGAAAAACTTGATTATATCGAAACTCATAAAGGATTAATATGCCATACTTGTAAAAATTCAAAGCCAAATTATGAATTGGCAAAATACACAAAGTAGGGGATAGAATCAGAGTTTCTATTTTGGGATGTCTCCAAACAACCTAATAAAACTCTTTTTTCCCCAAATTGGATGTGATAAAAATGTTATGGAGTAACTTTAATCTATTATTAGCCCATATATATATAGCTGGGGCATGGATTAGGATGGATATGTCTCCAGTTGTTTTCATGGTTATGGCTGGGGCATTAGTATTTGTTAGTTATCGAATGATTAAAAATCGAGATTTTTCGGAGTGTTGAGAATGGAATTTGATAATTATTTTTTAGCATCAGCTATTTTATTCACAATTAACTATAACGATGGATTTATTGGTAATGCCTTATATTTTGCGATATTATCAATCATAATATTTATCATTTCAGTATATTGGACGTTTATAAGGAAGGAGAAAATAACAGTAAATTCACAAAAAGAATTATTGAAAGTATTGAAAACATCTAAAAAAGGAGATACTATAATCTTTGATGAAAAACGAGATTAGAAAATGCCAAGCAAAAGACACGAAGAATTAAGGGGATTTGCAAAAAGAATACTTCATTATATGGGGGCTACCGAAATATTGGACGAATACCCAATATATGCAAAAGATATGAACGGAAATGAAAAAAAATACAGAGCCGATATATATGCACAAGTAGGAAAACACGAATTTATAGTAGAAATAGGCATAAACAAACATGATAAAATTGCTAATTTAAAAATGTGTGGTTATATAGTAATTGTCATACCATACACCGAAAACGAAGACGAATATAAAGACGACAAATATTGGATAAAAGCATTATATGAATGTGAGGTTGATAATTTTAATAGGTATAATAAATATTATCAAAATATGGATAAAATTTCAAATGAAAAAATAAAAAAATTTGATAAATTGATAAATAAAATAGAAGAAAATAGCAAATATGTTCAAATAGAAATTATGAACATGAAAAAAAAAATAAATGAATTAGTTGAAGATTTATCAACAAAGATATGTATAGAAAAGTACAAATATCAATGAAAGTAGCAATATATTGTAGAGTATCTACAGAGGACCAAAGCAATGAGAAACAGATTAAAATGTGTAAAGAATACGCAAAACGGAATAATCATGATATTTATCAAATATATTCTGATACCATTAGTGGTGCAAAGGCGATAAGACCGGCATTTTCGAGACTTTTGGCAGATATGAGACTATATAAGTTTAGAGCAGTAATAATCACAAAATTAGACCGTTTGGGACGTTCTTTGAAGCATTTAATAGAGATATTGGACGAAATGCAAAACAAAAAAGTAGAATTAATCTCAATAACCCAAAATATAGATACAACTACTGCCACTGGGCGTATGCAATGGCAATTATTAGGTGCATTTTCTGAATTCGAAAGACAAATAATATCTGAAAGAACAAAAGAAGGTTTAAAGTATGCTCGAAATGTTGGAAAGAGAGGAAAGGACAAAAAACCCCGAAAAAAAAGGGGGGTACTAAGAAAGTGAGGTTTATTTATAAATGAATGAAAAAGATAAAAAGGGACGTTTTTAAAGAAAGATGATACTTAAAACATATAATCAAGATGAGTTTACTAAGGCTATATATAATAGTAAAAAATTTGATATTATATTATTTGATGAGACAGGTATTGATTCTCGAAATGATAAAAGTAAATATGCCTTACAACTTGTTGAGATGTTTGAAAAATTACACAATCCTAAACGAAAATGAAAACTATTAAACTAAAATTAAGGAATTATATCTACGATTTACTAAAACAAAAAGCTGAGAAATGGGATGAAAGTATAGAAGATTATACAATTAACATTATTGAAAAAGGATTAGATTAGTATCATAAAAGGTTGAAAATGAGGAGAAAATGAATATATTTAATACTTGGATTGCAGTAGAAATTGGATTGAAAATCATTGATAAAGTTAGAATAGAGTTAGGTATAGATAGAGATGATTGGTGTTTTTATCTAGAACAAATAGACATGGATGATTTAGGTTATGGTATAAATGGTATCATAAAAGGTTGAATATATGATTATCTCACAGGGAATAAAAGACATAATATATTTATATTCAATAATTGGTATTATTATCTTGGTGATGTATATTAAAGAATTAATGAAACCGAAAAAATGCTTTAAATGTAAAAAACCATGTTATGGGTATTTATGTAAAAAATGCTACAAAATACATGGATCACGTTTATCTAATATTTATGGAATGAGAAAAAAATCTAAGAAAGAGACAAACCATTTTTAACGATAATTTTACATTCTTTTCCAACAATTCGATTAATATTAGTGATATTAGCATTAACAAACAAATTACCTACTCCAGAAATAGTGAGATTATCATTTTGGCAGTCTAATAACTCTGAAATAGTATAATCCCCCGTACAGTCAATATTACACGTAATTACTGCCGGAATATGAAATATCCTTAATTCACTTTCATTAAATTGATTCCTAGCATCTTGAACTGATACATTCCAATAATAAGTACCATTCCCCATTTGATACATTTCTAGAATTTCCTGAGATGTTAATGTTCTATTCCATACTGCAACTTCATCTATTGACCCTTTATAATATGCAAATGGAGTATAATCAAAAGCCCCGATTCTAAAATCTTCAGTATTATCTAACCATGCAGTTTCATTTAATTCAAACGTGCATTTAGTGGGGTCTTTTAATTCTCCATCTGTATAAATAAAGGCATGAGTTGTATTAAATGTTCCAACAACATGATGCCAAGTATCTGGGTATATATAGTTTTGTGTATATCCTGAAGCAGTACAAACTTTTCCCCCTAAAACGGTATTTCTCCCGTCCCAAAAAATTTGAATGTTTGTATAATTATTTCCCCCACTTCCCCGAATCATGCCTACAGTAACGTAAGCATCCCAGTTATTTAAATCATATCTTCCTACAATGGGATAATTTAATGTTCCTTCAACATCTCCAATGGAAGGTTTTATCCATGCAGATAATGAGCATCCATTAAAACACAAATCTGTCATTTGCGAACCATTACCGATTATTATATAATCTTCATCTCCATCTAAATAAAATCCCCCCCCAAAATATCCAGAATTTACATATAATCCTGAATAAACAGAACCATTTTGATGATTAGTAGAATCATATACTTTTTTTGCATCTTCTCCATATCTCCCCAAATTGTTTAAATGATATAATCTAAGAAAATCGTTTTCATTATTATAAATTAATGGTAATGCAGTCCAATTATAGGTATAATTGCCACTAGGTATATATCTTTGAGAATAAATAAGACTATCTGATAAATAATTAGTGTTATTACTACCATATATAAATAAGTCCATTAAATCGTCATCAGGATCATATATCGTAACATTGAGAATGGCATTTCCTAAATTTACGGAAGTATCATTATCTAATCTATTTAATGTTAATGTAGAATTATCACTTCCTACAGATATATTACGAATTTCTGTTATACTTTGAGCATATTCACCATTTGCATATACTCTAAAACTGTAAAATATTCCATCATTCACTCCTTCTTCTCCAGCTAAAATATAATAAAAAACGGTTTCGTTATATGACCACATACTATGATTTAACCATGCCCCCGTAGAATTTTCCTCTAAACTAGCATTAATTATCGCAACAGCATTATCTGACGATATATTTACTATTAACGTGGAATTTATCTTTTCATTATTTGAAGGGGTTAAATCTATAAATGTAATGTTTGGGGCTGGTAATTCATAATATACTTTTAATTCTAGATGGTCCATCCATGCCTGACTTCCAGCCCCCGTATCCTGTGCATATATCATATTTACCATAAAATTATCGTTATTCAATTCTTCTGTAGTCCATTCATGTTCCCAGTCTTGAGCAGATGACCCATAATATTTAGTTGTGTCTCTGATTCCACATTGATAAGTTTGTGATTTTTCAATAGTCCAACTACTTCCATTGTCATAACTTAAAGTTAAATTTACAACTTGTCCTACTATTGCAGATTCAACAGGATCAACGATTATAAGAAAATATGTTGCTAAAAGAATCAGAAAAAAGATTATCCGATGCATGGTCCACCAAATCCTTCTAATGCTATGTATATTCCAGTTATCAATGAATCCGGCACGATTTCAATATCGAAAATGGACATATTCATCATTTCTCCTATGGTTGTTTCTACTGCTCTAGCATTATCCGATACTTTAATATTATCTGGGTTATTCCATTGTCCCCCAGCATTATCAGGGGATAAAAAGCCCGTATCTTCTGGATCGATTTCTATTTGATTTCCATTATAAAATATTCCTAGCCCTTTTGTGAATCCGATAGCTATTATATTTTTGTTAGAATATCCGATAATTTCCCCGTCCCCCATATAAATATTAGTAATTTCGAATCCATTATTAATTATATCTTCATAATTGAACGTGTTAAAATTTATTCTGATTCGGGGGTTAATATCTGTATAATCTCCTTCTAAATGTATAGAATTATTTGTTTCTACCAAATAATTTGATTGATTAAATCTTGTTGTTGTTCTATGTGGAAAATTATCAGGAATAATATATATTATCCAGTATTTTACATTTGTAATGTCATATCCTAAATTATTGCTAATAATATATTTTGATTTTGTTGCCTGATACTCTTTACTTGTCCATTTTTGAGTAATATTAAACCGATTATAATTATTATATCCTTTGAACTCAGTTGCATATTTTGTAAAGTTTGTAAGATCACCATTATCATCATAATCTTCATGTAAATAAGTGTAATTATATTTTTGCCACAACCATATAAAATCGTTTACTGTTTTTATATATGGAATTCCGGCTATATATCCAGTAATGGCAAAACCATAATATCCCTGTGTATATCCATAATCAATAACTTTAATTATTCCCCTTTCATCTGTTTGATAGGTTCTTAATTCCCAGTTTGTGAAAGAATAAGCACTAACTAAAGGTATCAACAACATAAATAATATTATTATTTTCCATTTCATGTTTGTATTATTAGATGTGTACCATTATGATAGATATATGAAGTACAATTTCCATTAAAACAGCTATAATCTATACTTGTTATATTATTATCGGACATATTTAAATCCCCCGTCATTGTATCTCCTGATTCATTTATCCATATATCCTCTGTAGTAAAACTTGTATTTAATTCAGCTAATGTAAATCCATGAGTTCCGTTGTATAAGTTTCCTGTTATATTAATCGAACCGTTAATAAAAAGATTATCTGCGAAAGTAGAATTTGGCATGAGGTCATTTCCTAAATCAATCCATTTAGAAATCCCTGACCCCGAGGGCAAATTATCTAATTTTGACCCGTCACCATAATAAAAACTAGCTGATATATTGCCTGTGACGGTGAGGTTATCACCGTCACAAGAAACACAAGGTACTGAGGATGTGGTAGATTCTAAATATACAGTCGCAGAACTAGGCACTAATAAAATCAATAATAAAATAAAAAAATATTTTATTTTCATTTCACTCCTCATAAATTACTGAATCCCCTTTTCACAGGGGATTATTACTATTTATATCTTTCTGTAGTTGTGTCTAAAGGGGGAGTGTGTCTTGAATTTATCTTTTTCCACTCATATACTTGATGATTCCAAATCCAACAAGAGCAATAACTACAATGGCAACCCAGTTTTTAGGTTCTGATAGTCCTGTTATGAAATCACTCCCAAGTGTTTGGATGGACGTGTTTACAGTAGGTTCTAATCCGGTTACAGTTGATGATGTACTTATCTTGTTGATAATTATCATCATTAGAACTATAACAACAGCTAGAACTCCCCAAGCCATACCCTCGCTAGAGAGACTTTTTCCCATTGCCATTTTACTTCTTACCCTTCATAAATTTGATGATTCCAAATCCAACTAAGGCAATTACAACGATTGCAACCCAGTTTTTAGGTTCTGATAATCCAGTAATGAAATCATCTATGGTGGTGTTTGATGTAGTAGTATTTCCACTAACATCCTTAAATTTTCCCAGTATGATCATAACCAATACGAGAACTATAGCTAAAATTCCCCATTGTGTTAATTCATTACTGAGCATTTTACCCATACCCATTCTATTATCACCTCGCAATTAATATACGAATGATAACTAAGGGTATTTATATATATTAGTGAATATTTTACCAAAACTATATAAAGGATTAATTAGATAATTAGTCAAAGATGGCTGATATAATTCTAAGAAGAGGAGAGCATTTAACCTCAAAAGGAGAAATTAAAACTACAAGACAATTACAGAGAGAAGCAGAAAAAAAACTAGTACAAAAATTAAGGGAAAAAGGAAAAGCCCCGATTAGAAGGACTGTTATATCAGTAGACCCTACAGGAAAACAAACGGGGGCGATAATTTATCGAGGGGGGTCAAGATTAGGAAGGGAAACGGAAGCTACTCAAATATTCCCCTCTGGAAGAACTAAAACAATTCGTGGAAGTCCTGAATTCATACAACAACAAACCAAAGTAAAGCCATTGATTCTTAAAAAGGCAGAACCAAAATTTCCCGATAGGACTAGACCTCTAGCTGGAGTTCCTATTCATCCTGAAATGAAGGAAGTTAAAACTCCTGAGAAAAGATATAAAATTAAAGAAACTCCAATTATCAAAGAGAAAGAAAAGAAATTTCAAGAAAAGATCGAGAGTTATCCCCCATTATTATTAACCAAAGAAAAAACAGGGGTATTTAAGAGAATAAAACGTAAAATTGCTGGAAAAATCCAAAGAGGTAAATTAGGGGAAGGATTGCAGTTATCTTCTGGGCAATTAGCAACAGCCACAGGATTAGCTACAGATAAGAAAGGACAATTTATTAGAGACAAAAAAGGTAGGATAAAAACTATTAAAGTGTCTACTCCTGAAGGAGATGCCACTAAATTAGCAGTTAATCTAGGATTAGGGGCAATCGGGGGATTAGGCACTAAAACCGTTATGGGCATTGCATCAGCAAAAGCCCCAGCTATTACTAAATCAGCCCAGTTAGTTTTAGGAGGGTTATATGCTGGGGGAATTCCTAAAAGGACAGTAGACGCAATTAGATCAGGAGGGGCTAAGGGGGTAGTTGTAGAATTTTCTGGAGATGCTGGATTTTTTGCTGGAATGAAGATTCCTTCAAAGATAAATCAAAAAGCATCATTTAAACAAGTAAAAAAACTTATCCCTACAGCATCATCAAAAAAAGCCCCAACTTCCAAACAAATTACAAAAGTTATGAGCAAATTAAATCCAAATCAACAAATGAAATTCCAGCAAAACTTAATTAGATCATATCCGACTAAACAAGCTGGGAAGATTCCTTCAATAGCTACAAAATTAATACAAGCTCAACAAAAAACACAGTTGCATAAAGGTAAGTTATATAACAAATTAAAGACGACAACAAAGCTAGACGTACAATATAAAAAAGTTAATGTAAAGAAACCTACAGTATTTAATAAAATATTTAATAAAAAATCTAAGATTAAAGATATTGATGTAACTTTTGATGAATTAAAGGCATTAAAAATTAAAGGAGTAGATATAGCCAAAGGTAAAACAGGAATGGCTAAGTTACGATTCAAAAATGGTAAATTAAAAGATATAAGATTATTATCAGCCGATTCAAAGGATTTATCAAAACTTCCTCGTGGATTAGTACAAAAAGGGGCATTAAAAATACAAAAAATAAGTAAAATTAAATTAAAAAAGTTGCCTATCGGAAAAAAAGCTAAGATTCGACCTAAAGTAAAAGATATTAAGATGGCAAGATTCTTTAAACCAGTTGAAAAGCCAAAAAAACCGAGAATAAGAATTCCTAAACCTAAAAAGAAGTTAATGTCATTCAAAGAATTTTTGAAACTTAAAAAAGCTAAGAAAACGGGGAAAAAATGGACGCAACAGGAAATAGATCAAATTAATACTAAATTAAGAATATATTACAATAAATTAGGGAAAAAGCCCCCTAAATTTGAATTAACTAAACCTAAAAAAATCACACCACCTAAGAAAGTAACTCCGGATAAGATTAAGCCCGAAGTAAGAAAATTTATTCCCCAAACACAGAGAGGGGGAGTTATTACAATAACACAACAACCTACAGTTACAGCAGTAAGAACAAATAAACCAATTATTAATATTGCATTCGGACAAAATGATTTAATAGTCCCTATTATTAATCTAGGTAAAAAATCTTTAAACGATGTAAAACAAGGAGTTAGATTTACTCCTAAACAAGAGCAAAAATTAAAACAGATTCAAGAATTAACTCAAAAGGAAAAAGAGAAATTAAAGCCCGATGATAAAATTAAAATAACTACTAATCAAATTATTGATAAGATTACTATTCCTATACAACCTCAAAAAATAACTCAAATCATTGAGACTATTCAAAGCTCTACTCAAAAGACAACTCCTGAAATTACTCCAGAGCAAAGAATAGATGAAATAATTGATACTATTATGATTACAACTCCAGCGATTATATTCCCTAAAATAGTATTGCCACCGAAAAAGAAAAAGAAATTTATTGAAGGATTCTATCAAACATTATTAAGGGCAAAGAAATCTAGAAAAAAAGTATATTTAGAATATACCCCAACATTAAGAGGGTTAGGCACTAGGGCAATTCGGACAACTGGAGAATTTACGGGGTTTGAAACTAGAGGGAATATAATCAGATTAAAGCCAGTTGTAGTTAAAAAACATCCAAGATCAAATTTAAAACATAAAAAATATGTAAAAAGATATAGAAGGAAAAAACCGAATTAGGTGATATGAATGGCATATTATGTAAAATATACAATAAGGAAAAACGCAAAAGTAAGATCAAATACAAATCCATCTAAATTTGTAAAGTCAAAAATGGCTGGAAAAACAGATATGACAAAGTTTAAAACATTAAATCAAGCTAAAAATGAAGTCAAAGTATTAAAAAAAGACCCCTTTTTTACTAAACTAAAGATCATTGAAAGATGAAAATATACAAAACATGGAATGAATATATTGAAGGAGAATTCCCTAATTATGATGGATGGTCCGAGGAAAAAGAAAAGGATTAAATATTAATATAATTATTTAACTAAATATGTTTAAAGTTTTTAGACGAAACAGAAAAGAAAATCTACCTAATTCTAGAGAAGAAAATTTACATTATTGGCAGATTGATAAGGATAAGGATGGAATTCCCGATTATTTACAAAAAAATATGCAGTTGTCCTCTCTAGTTAAAGGAGTAGCCGATTCTAATTTACAGGAGATCGATGCCCAAAAAGAAAAAGAACAGTTAGAAATGAAATGGAGAGGAATGAGATATAATCCATTAAAAAACATTTACGAGAAATGGACCGATAGAATGATAGACGAATATGGAATTATGAGTTTATCTGCATTAATTGATACTGAGGTTAATAAGCATTCTATGAATACAAGTTTAAAAGAGGAGTATGTTCATCTAGAAACTATTGACGCTATGAAAAAGGTTAATGCATGGTTATCTGATAATCAAAAGCGATGTAAAATAGCATTATCAAATTTGGATATAATCTCTAAAGAGATTGAAGGATTAATATTTTTTTCACTAAGTAAATCTATAGACGATAAACAAAGAAATCATGTTACTCAAAGGGTAAAAATTACAGAATCTAGACAAGGCACTATCCAGCCAACATCTATTTAAGGGGGAGATTTAAATGGATTTATTAATTACCGTAGCTATTTTAGGAGTAGCCGGATATTTACTATTACGGTTATATGATCGATTATTTAGAAAAGGTTACAAAGAAACTTATTTAGTACAATATGGAGAAAAAATAGGAAATGATATTATCTTCCATACTAAACAATATAAAGCAGAAAAAACTAAAGATGGAAATTCAATTAAGATTAATGATTTAAATTTATATCGTCCTATTCCAGAGAATGATTATCTTGAATTGACTACAGGAAAAGATAAGTTATTCACATTAATTAAAATTGGAGTAGATCGATATGTTTTCAGGAAATCAAATGTTAGTAATGAGGTTTATACATATAAAAAGGATAATGAAGGAAAAATAATATATGATCGTAATGATAGACCGATATTAACTAAAAATTCATGGTTATTATGTGATGATTATGTCGAGCAGAATGTCAAACATTGGGAAAGATTAAGAAACCGAGAAATTGAAGAAAAACATAAACTTAAATCTAAATGGGCAGAATGGCAACCATTAATTACTATTGGAGTAGGATTATTAATATTCATAATAGTTATAAAATTCAGTTATGATATTTATGAACAACATACAAATGTAATGGCTGGAAAGATGGAAGCCATGATAAGCGAAGCCGATAAAATGATCGGGCAACTGGATAAAATAACTGGATCAATCTCTAAAACTAAAGAAGTTGAGGGAGAAGCCCCAGAGGATAGACAACCACCATGAAATTAATTTATTCATTATTTGCATTAGCTGGATTTTTAGCAATTATAGGGCTATTTGAAATATTAATTTTAGATAAATTGAAGATCAAAGGAAAATCGATTATTGACTGGATGTTTTTTTTTGTGGGGTATGCGTTTAAATGAATAAAGAATATATGAAATCTCAATGGGAAATACAAAAAAGACAAAATAGGGAGTTTCTATTTGCATTAAGAAACAAAAGAAAAATAGGCAAATTTTATGAACATTTCACCGATAAACTAGACGATATTTTAAAATATCTGAAAGATGATTTTAATGTTAAAACATTAACTGTAAAAAATAAAAATCTGAAAAGAGAAATTATGAAAATCGATGATGCAATCGATGATTATAAAATCGATTTTAAAGAAAAAATTAATTTAAAATTATTTCCGATTAGACCACTATTATATGGATTAAGGATTATTCATTGGTATTATCCACAGTATTTAGAAATATTAAAATTGAAATGTAAATTAAATAAATATAAGAATATAGATTTTAAAGAGGAAGAAAAAATAATTAAGGATGCAGATAATTACGCAAAATATTTTTAAAAATGTTTGATATGGTATCAGTTAATGGGGAATGGGTAAGTAATTTTATCCAAAATAATAAAATGATAATCATTATTTTCATCTTGTTGATTTGGTTTGTTGTCATGGGAATAAAAAATAAAAACAAGATCGATAATTACATAGAAGAAACTTTTAAATATGAAAGATAATATAAATTAGAGAATAATGAAATATCCCCTAATTTTCTTAATGTTAATTTTATGTTTATCGATAGTGAATGCTTATGACAACATAATACAATATGATATGAATGAGGATGTAATATTTTCTACAACTGTTTATAATACAACTGGGCAACAATGTTTAAGCTGTACTTGTAATTTAACAGTATATTACCCTCACCCAAACGAAACTATTAAATATCTGAGTGTTCTGTTATCAAATAATAATAATGGAATTTACTCATATAACTTATCAGATAATTTAACATACAATAATAAAATATATCCTATTACTGTGGTTTGTAATGATACTAATGGATTTTTCGGGGGAGAGCAGAGAGAAGGAATTAAAATTGGTGAGACTTTGTTTGATTATACTTCCATAATGTTGGTTCTTTTTGGAATAGGGGCAGTTTTAATATTTTCATCATTCTTTATTGATAAAAAATTATGGGATTTAAGATTAATATCTTTTTTTGGGGGGTTTCCATTTCTAATAGGGGGGGTTTTTACTGCTTTGGAGATTGTTAAATTATCTCCAAATGCCAGTAATTTCATTTTAATTTTTGATATTATGTTTTATTCGATATTAGCTATATTTTTAGTTATTGTATATTTTTATATTAAACACCGTGTAGCTGATACATTACAACAAGGTAAGAACATTTAATGTTATGGGTATCCATGTTTATATTTCCCATAATTTGTTAAAAGAATTAAGGGATAAATACCAAATTCAAACACCGACTATGGGAAGGGGGGAGATAGTTGAAATTAAATTAACTGATAGTCAATTAATCGAAATGTGTATTAACTGGGCATTAGGGAAGCAATGCGATTTAATAAAGAAAGGAAAAAAATATAAACTACAATGCCACTAAAGAAGAAAGGAAATATATTAGATATAATTGATTCTGCCGGAATTTTATTAGTTATTGTTATCGCTTTTTTTATAGTATTTACAGTATTAACCGAGTTTAATACTCAATTTGATAATAATGCAAATACTAATAGTTCAGCCCCAGCTATGACATTTTATGATACATTTAGAAGTAGGTTTACTAATGCATGGGATTACGGGGCGTTATTTTTAGCTATATTGTTTCCTCTATTTTCATTTGTAACTGCTAAAAAGATAGAGACTTCTCCTTCTATGATGATAATAACATTTTTTGTTTTGGGATTCATTATTTTAGGATCAATGATAATAACTAATATTTATGGGGGATTTGAGGATAGTGCATCCTTTCAATCATTTACTGCATCATTAACATTTATACCTATCATTATGAAAAACTTGTTATATTATTCGATTATCTACTCAATAATAGTATTAATTGCATTATATGGAAAGCCAGAAGCAACATGAAAAAATTATACTTAATTACAATATTGATCTTTATATTACTTTTAAGTGGTGTCTATGGATTGAAAATAGAAAATTTAATCTCTCCTTCATTTACGATAGTTAAACAGGATTATATGCAGAATTATATTAATTATGATTTTGAGATTATCAATGCAACCCATGTAATGGTCAATTATACATTAACAGATGAAGGAATATCTATTTTTGAAATATTTAGAGATTGTTCTAGTTTAGATAATGATAAGTGTATAGAGGGGAAAGTAAATAAATCTAAACATTTATACAAGGATGGCAAAACTAAAAAATATAAAGTTGATGACTTTCTAGAGGAGAAATTTAAAGATAAAGATAAATCCAAGTTAGTTGATGATATTGCAGAATTAAAATTAAACAAATTTCCTAAAGAATCTATTATAGGAAATATTGAATTTTTAGGAGAGATTGACCCGATTAATTATAAAAAATCTTATATCCATCTTATTTTTCCTGACGGAGTATTAAATATAAATCATGCAAAATTTAAATTTGGTTTTGATACGATAATAGTAGATTTTAATGGATCAACAGCAACAAGAATTAATTACTCAAATGCTGGAGATATGGCGATGACCTTATCGACTGTAAATCAAAATCAATGGTTAAAATTGCCTGTTTATTCAGTAATTAATAACGCAACTATCTTATTAAGGGGAATCTCTGGATATAATCGAGTATATACAGTTTTAGATGAATTTGATGATGCATCTTTTGATGCTGGGATATGGGATAGTTTTACCGAACCCGAGCATTCATTAACAGAAGCCGGAGAAAGTGTTACTTATTCATGTAATTATGCAGATACAGATGATTCTAAAGAAAGCGAATTTATATCTTCTTCAGACCAACATGATGATACTAAAAATTTTACATTTGCTACTCAGTTAGATATGACTTCAACATATTCGGCTGGGGGGGGTCAATCAAATACAATATACTACCAAGTTGTACTAAATAATGGGACAAATAATCAAACATTATGGGAAAAGCAACATGGATGTAGTGATGCCTGTAGCTCTTCATCCCATTTTAATATAACTTTGAAATTTGTATATAATGAATCTGACGATAAATATTATATTTATAATGCTACGACTGGATTATTATTAGATGTAAAAGCAATAACAATGACTGGAGATTATTATATCAAATATCGATTCAGAACAGATGGTCCAGCATCAGGAGTTGTTACGGTTGATTGGATAATTTATGGAGTAGGAAAAAGAACTCAAAGTTATCAAACTTACTGGCAAGACTGGATTATTAACGAAAGCATGAATTATGAAAGATTACGACTAAGGGTAGGTGATACTTCTGTTTTTAATCAATATGTTGATAATGAAACATGGAATTCTATAGATCACACCTCTACATTAAGAACCGAGTTTAATACGGGGGCATGTGATTGCACTTATTGTATATTAGATGGAAATTATTGTTATGTTAGATATGAAATACTAAGAACACAAACAAGACCCCCAGCAGAATGGTTAAATTTAAGTGTTGATGTTAATGTTACTCAATCAAATTTAAATGTTACAATTTATGATGCTGATACATTAGAAAAGATTAACTGGACTAACATAACCACACAACTAGTAGGATCAATTTTTCAATTAGAGGAGACAGATGATGATGCAATCGCAGAATTTACATTTCCCTTTAATGCAACTCAATCCGATTCTGTTAGTTTACGAGCATTTCAAACAGATACACCTAGAGATTATCCATTAACAATAAGAAATATTACGGTAGGTTCTGGAGAAAATTATAGTATTGATTTATATTTAACTAATATAAGTGATACAGATGCCGTTAAATTAGTAACATTTAGGGTAGTAGATTCAAACCGAAACAGGGTAGAGGATGCATTAATCCAAGTATATAAACAAAATCCGGCAACAAATGAATATTTAGAAATTACAGATTTAACCACTAATCAAAATGGAGAAGCTACAACATACTTAATTAAAAACACAGCATTTTATTACTTTATTATTGAATATGGTGATGAAGTTGTCTATACAAGTAGGAATCCCGTCCCGATAACAGATAACGATGATACAATTATATTCACCATTAATTTAGAGGAAGGATTTACAGATTTATATGATACAATATTTAATAATGTCTCATTATCATTCGTTAGAACCACTAATTTTACAGGAGTATTTAGAACTACATATTCATATAGCTCTACAGTCGAGATATGTACTGATATATATATCTCAAATGCTACTTTAAATCATAATCAATCATTATGTTATAACGGGACATCTGGACTATTCGATTCTACATTTTTAAATGCATCAAATAGAACTTTATTTACAGCATATACATTTGTAGATTTAAAGGACGGTTATGGATTCCAGTTTGTAGAATCTGCATCAGCAATAATTGGAGAAGGAGAGCAATTATTTAGATCGTTTGGATCAGAAGGGATTTTACTGCCAGTTGTTGCTATTATAACGGGGGCATTTGGTTTTATGGGAAGCCCTATTATTGGATTGCTTATAATGATGATTATATTTATCATAATATTTATGCTAGGAGTTACAACTATTCAAGGGACAGCATTATCTTTAATATTAGCTCTAGCAATTTTTACAATAGTTACATATAGCAAAAAATGAAATATAAGAAAGGAGAAGGAAGGATCAGTTCTTGGCTAATTGTATTAATTATAGGTTTATCTTTAATGATGTGGTTTAGTGCATTATTATCTGATTTAGTACAAAGTTACGGAAAAGAAAATATTGATGATTTTGATTATTATGAAGATGAATATGAAAATATAAAAACAGCTACAGAAAGAATTATAGGATCACAGGAAAATTTAACTTTACAAATTGATGAAAATGATCAATGGGAAGATGTTTTATACAAGAAAGCTTATAATGTAGTAAATCCATTATGGCAAAAAATTACTAGTGTCCCTTCTAAAGCTGTAGGGGGAGTACAGATTGCATTAGGAAGTGTTGGTATGTTTACAAGCACTATAAACATTATGGGAAAAACAGATTTATTTGGTTTACAAATTCCATTTGTAGTAAAAACTATGGTATTATTAGTTATAGGATTAACTATCGTAATAATGGGAGTAAGTGCATATATGAAATGGAAATTATGAATTATGATGAAGATAAAATCTTTAATTTCATTTGGGGGAGAAATGGGGGTTATGATATTATTGATTTTGATTGTTGGAAATATTCGTTATGAAAATGGAAGAATTAATATGTGTCAGGATTTAGGATATGTTATGGGATGGAATGGAAAAGAAACAGTATGTGTAACTTGTCAAGAAGCAAATATGAAATATTTTGAAGGTAAATGTATTCAAAAAGATAAAAACGACCCCATTATTGGATATTCAATTAGTGATGAAAATAGTTTAATGAATTTTAAAGAAAATGGTTCAATACTACAATTTGAGTGAATTTGGAGATACAGAAGGATTTATTAGTTTTACTAGTAAAATGTCCGAATTATCTAATTATACTTTTGGCTATATGTTGCTAGTATTATCTTTTATTATTCCTCTAGCATACATGATAAGAAATAATAACGATGTAACAAAATCTATAAATGTAAGCTCATTATATACTACTTTACTAGCAATCTTTTTTTATGTTGCTGGGATAATTTCAAGAGGGGAAATAGTTTTTTTATGTGCATTAGTTTATATCATTTCGGCAGTTATCCGGTGGTATCATAAAGAGTAAGGGGGAGAAATAAATGGTATTCGGAAAAAAAAAGCCCGAACATATTTTAAGTAAAGAAGAACTGGAAGAATATAAAACATTGAAAGAAAAAGCGAATTCTGATAAACCAATAAAAGAAGAGACAGCAGTAGATTCAAAAGGAATACAACACAAAGAAACAGATAAAAATACAGAAGAGCAATTTATAGAGGATTTGTTTAATCTAGTCCAAAAATATAGCGATGATTTGAAAGCAATAGAAATTTACGGATATTTAATATACTATGCAAATATTATAATATCATCAAATGAATGAACAAGTTACAACATGGGATGCTAGACAACAATATACAAACCACATTTTAGAAATAATAAATGATATGTATTCTTTCAAGTTAGAAAACAATGTAATAGCTTATAAAAAAGCATATAAACAGTTATTTATCCTTACTTACCCATATATTAAGAAATATTTGAAAAATAACGAATTAGATATTAGCGAAGTAGATCACTTGTTAAAATCTATTGTCCCTGAAAATACGGACCATGAAATTCAACAAAATCAAATGACATATCTGAAAATATTTGATTATTTAGAAGAAAAAGAAATATATTTAATTGAATTATTAGCAAAGGAAAAATTATTATTGCCATTAACTGATAAATGGGAAATAGGCGATGCCATATTACAAACGAGATAGATTATTCTACAATGATTCATATTGAAAGAGGGAATCATAAATATACTTATCATAAAGGATTATCAGAGAATTTTCAGAAATTAATAAAAGCAGTAAAAAATGACTGGGATTTTAAAATACTTATTTCTGGGGATGGAATGACTAGAACAGGAAAAACCACATTAGCAACACAAACAGCATTATATCTCGATTATACATTTAATATGGAAAGAGTAATATTCAGGGGGGATAAATTAATAGAAAAATCTTTAGAACTGGGCAAAAAATACGGTAAGGGAATCGCTATAGTGTACGATGAAGCAAAAGAGGGGCTAGATAGTAAAAAAGCAATGAATACTTATTCTCAGAGAATTACTGATTATTTCTCAGAATGTGGATGGATGAATCAGTTTTTAATTATTGTACTTCCTGAGTTTTTCGACCTAAACAAAACAGTTGCTTTAAATCAGTCCATCTGCTTAATTAATTGTTACACAAAACACAATTTTCAAAGGGGATATTTTGGGTTTTATAACCGTAGATCGAAACGGTATCTATACATTAAAGGTAAGAAATGGCATGATTATTCATGCCAAAAGCCCTCATTTGAAGGCACTTTTAACAAATATTTCCCATTAGATATAGATACATACAATAAATTAAAATTGGAAAATCAGAGAGCATTGAAGCAAGATGAAGCAAAAGCAGAGCATGGATATGAGAAAAGATGGAGATTAAAGGTCCAAAAAATAGTCCAAATGATGAAAGAAGATAATAGCTACAAGCCAAAAGACCTAATTAATAGAATTGGAATAGAAAGAAGTGAAGCATATAAATTATTCAAAAAGTGTGGTGAATCGGAAATATAAAGAGTATTATAAGTTATGGTATATTAAAACTGCTTAAAACTTTTAAGCATTGATTAAATATTATAATCACTATGAGAATCACTCCATTATTCAATAAGAATTTAATGAATCAACCCTACATGAAGGGAGTACAATCTGGATTATTATTGGGTTGTGGTATGACTTGGACCGTATTGTCTATTATTCATCATTTGGATATTAATATTATAATGGGTTTATTAGTATTTATTCTGGGATCAGTACAATATTTAATAGAAATCAGAAATGATTATAACTTCTTATAAGGTATTATATAAAAATATAACAAAATATAAAGAAAAGTTTATATACTTAATAATAAACCCCTTAATAAACTAAGGTGATAAAAATGTCATTTAAAATAGTTGAAACGTATGATGAAGGTTATACAGATTACGAAGTTTGGGAGTGTTCTAATTGTAAAAGACAATTTACAATTACTGCTGGGGGAGATATTGCCTGTTGCCCCTGTGAATTTGAACATGAAGGAGATTAATAAAATGGATGTAACCTGTAAAAAATGTGGATATACTTGGATTTATTCAGGGAAAAGTAAGTTATGGCATACTACTTGTCCCAGATGTTTGGCTAAAACACCAACTAATATCAATCAGGAGATACTAAATGAATGAATGCAAATGTGAGTTATGTAGAAAGAAGGAAAAAAAGAAACAAATCTATATGTGTAGTGATTGTTTCGAAGAAATATTTAATGATTTTGGGTTTAAGGACTAAAAAATAAGGAAAGGGTGAGGGAAGGTTTTGGACTTTCGACCTCCAGAGTCGATTCACCTCTTTTTCCTATC
>Ga0180437_10004490_pt1 | contig 19803 bp, 16 predicted proteins | sample SS_ome_4_FD_132410 | JGI IMG/M metagenome (GOLD analysis project Ga0180437, IMG submission 132410) | Hypersaline lake sediment archaeal communities from the Salton Sea, California, USA - SS_3_D_1 metaG | ecosystem: Environmental > Aquatic > Non-marine Saline and Alkaline > Hypersaline >... | reverse complement strand
TCGGCGGCGTCATGACGCGGCTCATCGAACGCAACACGACGATCCCGACCAAGAAGGAGGAAATCTTCTCCACCGCCGCCGACAACCAGACCTCCGTTGAGATTCACGTCCTCCAGGGCGAGCGCGAGATGGCTATTGACAACCGCACCCTGGGACGATTCCAGCTTGTCGGCCTGCCGCCGGCGCCTCGCGGCATGCCCCAGATCAAGGTCACGTTCGACATTGACGCCAACGGCATCCTGAACGTTTCGGCCGTGGACACGGGAACCGGCAAGGAGCAGACCATTCGCATCGAGTCGAGCAGCGGCCTGAGCAAGAACGAAGTCGAAAAGATGAAGAAAGAGGCCGAGGCCCACGCCGACGAAGACAAGAAGAAGCGGGAGCTTATCGAAGAACGAAACAAGGCCGACAGCTTGGTCTATCAAACGGAGAAAACCCTCAAGGAGCACGGCGACAAACTGCCCGCTGACGAAAAGAAGAAGATCGAGGAGGCAATCGAAGCCCTGCGAAAGGCCAAGGACAAAGACGACGTCGCCGAGATCAAGCGTTGTGCCGAGAACATGATGAACGCGTCCCACGCCATAGCGCAGATGCTCTACCAGCAGGCTCAGCAGGCTCAGGGCCAGGCCGGCCAGGCTGAAGAGGCGGCGCCCGGCGCCGGGGCCGAGTCGGCGCAGGGTGGCGAACAGAAGAAACCCGACGACAATGTCGTGGACGCGGACTTCGAGGTCGTTGACGGCGACGACAAGGAATAATCGCCCGCTGAAGAAATCAGCCTCCGCCGAGGCGATTCACGTGAGTTGAAGCCTGCGCCACAGGGTTCTGCCCCGGATTCCTAGAAGCTGTTTCAAGACCCGATTTGTGTGAGAAGCCTTGTCAGCCGAGGCGACTGACCTACACGATTGGTGTGCCTTTTCGACCACTGTGTAGATCGGTGGCCCTCCGCCGACAAGGTGTTGAAACAGCTTCTACTCTTTCAGGTAACTCGCAAGATACTGGAAATCAGGCGCAAGCGCGCCGTGGTGGGCTATGACCGCGCGACGGATTGGCCCCGGCAGCGACAGCGATGCGATCGGTTGCGTATAGTCGGCGTCCACGATCGGCGGCAGGAAGGGCATCAGGGCATTGCTGAAGGAGCGCGACGATTCCCGTGGCAGCTCGCACGGCAGGTTGTCCACAGCGAGTACGACGGGACCTTTGCCCTTGACGCCCATGACTGCGCGCTGATCCTCGGCCTGCCAGACGAATACAGGGTCGCCCGGGTCGGTTGCTTTCACGGTGCATTCGATGGAACCTTCGATGTCGCAACTGATGTCGCCGATCACACGCAGCGCCATCCGCGATTTGGGATCGCACGGGGCGTAGAGTTGTTTCAGAAGACGCTTGGTCACCAAGCGCGGGTAACGCGGCGTCCAGTAGACGCAGTTGACCAAGACGGCGATGAGCGGCACGTACTGTTCGAAGTCCGAACGATACTCTTCGGGATGCTCGTAGTAATGAGCGAGATCGAAGGTCTTTGAGGCATCACGCCGCCGCACCAGGTCTTCTTCCTTGAACACCACCTTGTAGAGCGTGTGCCTGGCTTCCGAGACGCCGTTGCCTTGCACGAGAAGCTCCTTGGGGGTGATGGCTCTGTGCGGCAAGAGATCGAAGACTTCCTGAGCACCCCTCGACACATTGCCGTATCCGATGAAGCCGAACACCATCGGGGTCAGTTTGGCGGAAATGCCTTCCCTGGCGATTTGGGCGCCAAGTTGGGAGACAGCGCGTTTTGCTCTTTCCAACGAGCCGTACTTGTGCGCGACCTGCATGTCGGAAAACGGGTTGGGCGTTCCTTCATGCTCGAGCCTCCGGCCCAACGCCCACAGCGAGTCTAGCATGCCCGCCATGCCGGCAAACGGCCCGAAGACCACCGGACGTCGCCCGTCCTCGTCGACAATTTTCTCATAATCCACCAGCGTGCAATGTTGATTGAGGATTTGTCGGAGCAGGGGCATGTTGTGCTTTTGCCCTTTGATCGTGTGCGAGAAGAAGATGTAAGTGTGCTCGCGCTTGATGAAATCGATGGGCATTTCCTTGACGCCGATGATTACCCGACATGAGGACAGGTCTTCGGCGATAGTGGCGCCCGCTTCCCTGTAAGCATTGTCGCTATAGCAGCGGATTCTGGATGGCTGAATGAAGACTTCGATCTCTTGTTCGATCAGTCGCGCGGCGTCATCCGGCGTGAGGGGAACGCGCGCCTCGTAGGCATTCTTGTCTTCGCGCCTTACACCGATTCGGCGAGCCATGAGCGGAAATTTCCCAAGTGACTGAGAGTTTGCGAGCACCGTGAACCGTCTCTGTGGGTATCATACCATTCACGGATTCAGGAATCACGAAGGCAGAGCCAAGCGAAAGTCTTGTCTCAAACGACCGGCCCTGCTGCCGATGGCAATGATCGCGACATTTCCGAGGCGGCGCATTTCGCGGCGATGGGTTCGAGAATGACCTGCATAGGTGCAGAGTGATATCCCGTGCGCCACGTCTGTCTCGTGCAGGCATCGGCATCGGCTACAGGCACGCGCGGCGGGTCAGCCAACCCTGCCACACTCAGAGGCGTTGCCCCCCTCTTGCCAAGCACCCGGGCTGCCATTTTGGCAGTCAGAAGGAGCGCAAGTCTGCTCAAGCCCGCCTTCCTGTACCGTCTTATCCTATGTTATCACAGTGAGTTAGCCTGAGCGACTACCGCCGCGTTCACTTCGGCACGCATCTTGCATTCCTGAAAAGTGAACACAGGGATAGCAGGTCGGAGAACGGCGCCTGTGCGGAAAGGAGTGCACAAATGGTCTACAAAGGATGGCTCGGAAACTTGGACCCGTTCGGCCAAATCGCGCGCTTTCAGCGCGACATGAACAACCTCTTCGAGACGCACCGCTGGCAGTCGCGCTCGGCTCGCGCTCGAGAATATCCGCCATTGAACGTGTCTCGGGACGAGAACGAGCTGATCGTCTCCGTCGAGCTTCCCGGCATGAGCATGGAAAACGTTCAGCTCTCCCTGACCGGCGACACGCTCAGCATTAAGGGCGAGCGGAAGACCATGGCGGCCGACGCAAAAGATGTGGCCGCTCTCCGGACCGAGCGCCCCGCGGGCGGGTTCATGCGAACGATCGAGTTGCCCGAGCGCACGAACCCGGACAAGGCGGAAGCGCGTTATGCCAACGGCGTGTTGACGGTTCGCATTCCGAAGGACGAAGCCGCCAGGCCGCGCAGGATCGAGGTCAAGGCGTCGTGACGATAGACCCAGGAAGGAGGGCGATATCGTGACCAACGAACGACACATGACAAGACGCAAGAACGCGGAACCCGCGCGCGAGGACGGTCCCTTCCGCACCCCCGCGGTGGACATCCGCGAGACGCCCGGGGAGCTGGTGCTCCTGGCGGACATGCCGGGCGTTGACGACAAAGGTCTGCAAGTATCCATCGAGGAAAACACGCTGACCATCGTCGGAAACCCCGTGCCCACGCTCCCTGAGAACGCCCGTACGCTTCATGCGGAGATCGAGCCGCATGCGTTCCGGAGAGCGTTCACGCTGTCGAACGATCTGCAATTGGATGCGGTGGAGGGAAGCATCAAGCACGGCCTCCTGACACTGACGCTCCCGAAGGCCCGGGGGGCGAAGGTGCGCCGCATCCCCATCAAGTCGGAATAGTCAGAGGGCCGAAGGAGGGAATTGCCATGAGTCTTATTCCCTGGAGAAAGAGAGACGCTGCCGGTTCCATCGGCGGTTTGCAGCGCGAGATGAATCGCATGTTCGACGACTTCTTCGGGCGGGACTTCGCCGTCGAGCCTTTCGGCAGAGGCGGCGAGTGGGTGCCGGCCCTGGAAGTGTCCGAGTCGGACAATGCCGTGGCGGTCAAGGCCGAGCTTCCCGGCATGGACCCCAAGGACGTCGAGGTCACGCTCGCGAACGGCGTCCTGACCATCAAGGGCGAGAAGAAGCAGGAGAGCGAGACCAAGGAGAAGAACTTCCATCTCGTCGAACGGTCTTACGGATCGTTCCAGAGAAGCGTCCGCCTGCCCGCGGCCGTCAAGCCCGACGCGGTGGACGCGAAGTTCAAGAACGGGGTCCTGACGGTCGAACTGCCGAAGGCCGAGGAAGCCAGGACCAAGGCCGTCAAGATCAACGTGGAGTGACCCTGCCGTAACGCAACAAGCCTTCTGTGCGCGGCGTTCTTCAAAGAAGAACGCCGCGTTTTCTTGTGCGCCCGACAGAGAGCGCTCATTTCGAGGTGCAAGACCTATACACGTCCGGCAGAGGGAAGGATCAGCCGAACAGCAAGGGCTGCCGCCGCGAGGCGGGGTTCTTGAGGAAACCGGGGGTGAAACGCAGCCCCGACCGACGCGATAAGTGGAGGTCCCGAAGACCGGCGGAGGCACTCGTCCTTCTGTTCCGTGCAACCGCGAACATCGCCGCGCGGGGCGAATGGTTGAAGTCGCTTCAGGCTTCGGGGTAAACTGACCGCTTCCGCGTAAGGACGCGGAAACGAACGGTCTCATCCAGCAAAGGGAAAGATCATGGCGAAGGTGGCGTTCATCGGTTCGGGCAGTTTCGTGTTCACGCGCGCGCTCTTCCGGGACCTCATGACGTTTCCGGAACTCGACGGCGCGACCGTGGCGCTCATGGACATTGACGAGGAAAAACTCGATTTCGCGAAGCGCTCCTGCGACCGCATCCGGCGAGAGGGCGATTACAACGTCAGAATCGTCGCGACGAAGAACCGCCGCACCGCGCTGAAGGACGCCGACGCGGTCATCATCACAATCCTCGTCGGGAGCGTGGACATCTGGCGGCACGACCTGGAGATTCCGAAGAGATTTGGCGTGGACACGAATATCGGCGACACGCGCGGTCCGTCCGGTATCTTTCGCGCATTCCGGACTATTCCCGTCATGCGCGAGATCGTGCGCGACATTGAACGATACTGCCCGAACGCGATAGTGTTGAATTACACCAACCCCATGGCCATGGTCTGCCATGCGATTCACCGCACGTCGCCGGTCAAGTTCACAGGCCTCTGCCACAGTGTTCAGGGTACCTCCAGGATGCTCGCCCGATGGATCGGCGTGCCCTACGAAGAAGTCTCGTTCCTGTGCGCCGGCCTGAATCACTTGTCATGGTTCCTCAAGTACGACTGGAAAGGCCGCGACGCGATCCCGCTGATCCGGAAAGCCATCCGTTCGAGCCGAAAGGTATATAACGAGGAACCCGTTCGGAACGAGATGTTTCTGGCCCTGGGCTATTACGTCACCGAATCGAGCGGCCACAACTCGGAGTACAACTGGTGGTTCCGCAAGCGTCCCGACTTGATCCGTAAGTATTGCACGCACGGCACGGGCTGGAACCCCGGCAAGTACGCCTATATCGTCGAGAGGTATCTGAAGCGGAACAGGATATGGCGCAAGGAAGCCACAAAATGGATTACCGACAAGAAACCCCTGAACCTGGAACGTGGGAACGAATACGCCGCATCCATCGTCAGCGCCTGGCTGGGCGGAAAGCCCTTCCGCTTCAACGGCAACGTGCCGAACACCGGGCTTGTGACGAACCTACCCGAGGGCTGCTGCGTCGAGGTCCCGGTCTACGTGGACCGAAACGGGGTCAATCCCGTTCACGTGGGCGCGCTGCCCCCGCAGTGCGCCATACTCACGGGTGTCCAGGCGCAGGTCGAGGAGATGGCGGTTCAGGCGGCGCTGACGGGAGACCGCGAGCTCGCCTACCGCGCCATCGCGCATGACCCGTTGACCGCCTCCGTGCTCTCACTTGCCGAGATCCGGAAAATGGTTGACGCGATGTTCAGGAAAAACAGGAAGTATCTTCCCTACTTCTTCAAGTAACGGGACGAGGGCCTTGGGAGCATGGAACGATTCATGCTCCCAAGGCCCTTCTCTTCTCCCACGCTTCCCTCAAGGCGCCGGGGGATATGTCGCCGCCAGCCAGTCTTCGTATTCGGTTCCCCTCATGTAAACGTCCCAGAATGACCGGACGAAGTGTTTATCCGAATCCACGCCGACCTCACGCTCGCCGAGAGTATCTTCCCACTCCAGTCCCGCCACGTGTCCGTCGGCGAACAGGTAGTTGCTGACCGGGTCGTGACGGTTTTCGTCGAGGTTCTCCTTCCAGACTTCGACCGGATGCCAGGAAGGATACCCCTGATGGGTCAACGCCTCGGGCGTATCCCCGCGCTCTGAGATGAGAATCTTCTCCTCGTCTTTTCCGCGAAGCGTCGCGCGATTGACCCCGAACGAGAACATGCCGTTCCATACGTAACTCTCGACGGTAGTGTTGTTTCCGTGACGGTCGCTTCGGCACAGCAGATGGCTGCGTTGTACCTTGTACGGCTCCAGGTATTCCCACCACTCCTTCGTTGGAGGTTCGGGGGCGGCGTAGGTCCCGCCGTGAACGACGGGGAAGTAGTCGCCGTTGTGGTTGTTGTACATCGTTATGGCCAGCCCGCATTGCCGCAGGTTGGAAATGCAGTCGGCTTCCCGGCCCCGTTCGCGCGCAGCCGACAGAGCGGGGAGCAACAGACCCGCCAGAATGCCGATGACGGCGATCGTCACCAACATTTCGATCAGCGTAAACGATCTCTTCGAGCAATTGAGCGACGAGGGGAAGGGAATCAATGCGGATGACATGGATAGACTCCTTGCTTGCGGTTTCGCACCTGTGGAAGGGCCGCGTTACAGGAATCGGCACCCCCTTGCCTCGCAAGAGGGCGGCGCCCTTTTCTGGAGTGCGGGTGCCATCCTCAAGGCTCGTGAAACGGGCCTTGGGGATGCTCCGCGCGTCTGAGGGAGGCACGGGGCGCGGCCGAAATCCTTGGGATAATCGAGACGATTTCAACGACCGAAGACAACGCTGAAGAAAGCGGGCGGCGCGCGGGACGGGGGGAAGAGTTCGCGGATACGGCCGCGCGGAGAATCGAAAGCCGCCGCGGGGCCCGTGAAGAGTGTCCTTCCCGTAAAGAAGGCAAGGGGCAACAGCGAGCGCGCGGCGAGCGCGCTTTTCAGCGTGGCCAGGACCGCGCATGCCAGGCAGGGCGCGTGCTTGTGGATTCCATCGTGCGGCAGGGCTTGTCGCGTGCTGTCCAGCAGCGCCGCGCCGTAGCAAGAGCGCGGCCTGCAACAAGCGGCCGAGGGAAGCCCGTGATTATGAAGAATACCCGCCGAGCCGAACGCCACGAGAACCCACAGTACCAAGGCGCCCGAAAGCGTCCTGTGCGTGAGCGATTCGCGTGAGGGCACTTGATGGCAATCGCGCTGTCCCCTCCCAGCGTGTCGGCGCCGCAAAGTCACCTCTTCGCCTCCTCGCTTCCGCAACTAAGTTGCATTAGTAAGTATAGTATTACCGCAACAGAGTTGCAAGTAAAGCCATCGCCCTCGCCCTCAGCATGCATCTCAGCTCTCTGAGAAGTCTCCCCAAAACGGAAGGCGGAAACGGCGAAAGGCCTTGGGAATAGGGGGGAATCTGGAATGATTAAGTGGAAAGGGTGATTCTGAGGTGAGATACGCCACCCGGGACAAGCGGTATGGGGAGACTCCTCGTCGGGTACCCTTGACCGATCCGCGCATGCCGGACATCGGCATGACGCACCTCATTGGTGCGTCTAGACAGAATGCCCTTGCGCAAGGTTCGCACTCAGAGGGGCGCGGCTTTCTTGATCTCGTCCACCATGTCGAGCCGCTCCCACGTGAAGTCGTGGTGGTTGCGGCCGAAGTGGCCGAAGCGCGCGGTCTGCTTGTAGATGGGACGGAGCAGGTCGAGACGCTCGATCATGGCGGCGGGGCGGAAGTCGAAGAGTTTCTCGACGATCTTCTGAATTCGCGTGTCGGGAACGGCTCCCGTTCCCTTCGTATCCACGTAGATGCTGACCGGGTCGGCGACGCCGATGGCATAGCCGAGTTCGATTTCGACTTCCTTGGCCACGCCCGCGGCGACAAGGTTCTTGGCGCAGTGACGCGCGGCATACGCGGCGGAGCGATCCACCTTGGAGGGGTCCTTTCCGCTGAAGGCCCCGCCGCCGTGCCGGCCGCGGCCGCCGTACGTGTCCACGATAATCTTGCGGCCGGTCAGTCCCGTGTCGGCCATCGGGCCGCCCATGACGAATCGGCCCGTCGGGTTCACGTGATAGATTGTCTTCGCGTCGAGAAGCTTGGCGGGAATGGTCTTCTTGATTAGTTTCTGGACGATCTCTTTCTTGATCTCTTTGTGCGTCACGTCCGGGTTGTGCTGGGTGGAGATGACGACGGTGTGCACGCGGCGGGGCTTGCCGTTGGCGTACTCCACGGTCACCTGGCTCTTGCAGTCGGGCCGCAGCCATTTGATCTTGCGTTCCTCGCGCAGGGCGGCCAGGTTCTCGACGAGCCGGTGCGACAGATGAATCGGCAGCGGCATGAGTTCGGCGGTCTCGTCGCAGGCGTAGCCGAACATGATGCCCTGGTCGCCCGCGCCCTGGTCCTTGTGCAGCCCGACGCCCTCGTCAACACCCATGGCGATGTCGGGGGACTGCGCGTGGATGCTGGAAACGACGCCGCAGGTTTCGTAACTGAAGCCCCAGTGCGCGTTCGTGTAGCCGGCCTCTTTGACGACGCCGCGCGCGATCTCCGGCACGTCCACGTAGCAGTCGGTCGTCACCTCGCCTCCCACGATGACCGCGCCGACTATGGCCATCGTTTCCACTGCGACGTGGGCGTTCTTGTCCTCGCCGATGATGTGGTCGAGAATCGCGTCGGAAATCTGATCGCAGAGCTTGTCCGGGTGACCGATGCCGACCGATTCGGACGTGAAAAGGTACTTAGCCATGGGGGTTTTCCTCCCTAGTTTTCAGGCCTTTCGGCGAGAACGCCGCGAATCGCGTCGAGATTTCGTTCTGCCGCGCCGCGAGCGCCTTCGATGGCTTTCCGTCCTCGCTCGACACGGCTGCGGCAGAGTTCGGGATATCGAAGAAGCTTTTGAAGCGCTTGGGCGAGTTCGCCTTCGTCGTTGACCTCTTCGGCGGCGTCCGCTTGGATGAGCAATCGGACTTCGGCCTCGAAGTTCTCCGTCCGAGGGCCGAAGACCGGCGTGGCGCCGAGCGCCGACGCTTCGAGAACGTTGTGGCCCCCGGCGGCGGTCAAACTCTTGCCGACAAACGCAAACGACGCAAGGGAATAAAGATAGCCCAACTCGCCGACCGTGTCAAGGATGGGAACGATCTCCGGGCCCGACAGGTCGTTCGGCGCGGTTCGGCGCCGCGGGCGATACCCCGAGGCGCGAACGGCGCGCTCGACTTCGGCCGCGCGCTCGATGTGCCTAGGGGCGATGACAAGCCTCAGAGCGGGTTCCTGCTCTCGCAGAATGCTGTGAACGCGCAGACAGATATCCTCCTCGCCGGGCCACGTGCATCCCGCCGCCCAGACCGGCTCGGCGGGACCGATGCCGAGCGCCTCGCGGAGGGCGGCGACCTTCTCGGGGTCGGTTTCCGTGCGCAGGGCATCGTACTTCATGTTTCCCGTAACCCGGATCGTCTCGGCGGGCACGCCGGCGCGCTCGAAACGGTCTCGATATGTTTCGTTCTGCACGCAGAAGAGATTGCCGTTTTCCGGACGCATGGCGGGAGAGAACAGGAATCGGGCGCGGCGGTAACGCGACACCTTTTCGGCGCGCATACGGCCGTTGACGACGATAACCGGTATACCGGCTTTACGGGCAGCGCGCAGGAAGTTCGGCCACAACTCCAACTCGACGAGAACAATTGCGTCAGGCCTTACGCGCCTTAGCGCGCGTTTCACGGCAAAGGAGAAATCGAGCGGAAAGTAGAAGCAGCGGATGTCGCCGAACAACTCGCGAGCGAGGCGCTGACCCGTATTCGTGATGGTGCTGACGCGAATGTCCCAGTCGGGATGATGGCTTTCCATTAATTCGATCAAGCGCCGCGCGGCGTTCACCTCGCCCACGCTGACGGCGTGAATCCAGACGCAGGGGCGTTTGCCTTCGCGCACGGGGACGCCGCCGAACCGCTGCCGGAACCCGGCCCGCCACCGCTCCGAAACGACCATCTTGAACAGGATGAAAGGGGAGGTCAGCAAGGCGGCCAGAGCATAGGCTATGTCGAGCAGCAGAGACATTGGTATGGACTATTCCTTGCGCAACGCGGCGCGGGGAAGGAGCTTCCGACACCATGCCCGCACCCGCCGCACCGTCCGAACTGCTTCCCGGGCCTCGGTAAGCGTCGGTTCGGGATAGTCGCCGGGGTAACGCGAGATCGTGGCGTAGCGGGTGAGTTGTCTTTGAACTTCGATTTCAAGCGGCGGCCGACACTTCGCCGGGAGCGAAGCGACAAGCTCGGAAATATCGTGAGTCTTGGGAAACGGAATCCCATGGAGAACCAATAGGGCCTTGAGATACTTCTCGGCGCATTGCTGGACATGGAAACAAATAGTATCCGTTGGCGCTTTCCGGCCGGTCTTCAATACGACCGCCGCGGCCTCCAAGTCGTGTTCGGCCTTGCGAACCCAGGCACACAGAATGCTTCTCAGCTCAAACGCGTCGCGCATAGAGGACCTTTCCGGCTCGTGCCGCCTCGTACGAAATCGTGCCGACGATGTCCTTTCGCCGTTCGAACTCCTCCGGCGTGGCCACAAGGATATCTTTAGGAATTCTCATGCCGCGAAGCGCGCAGCCAATTTCGATTTCCTTGTCGGCCTTGTCCAGTCGCCCGCGCGGAAGGGGCATCAGGACCAGCAGGTCCACGTCGCTGTCCGCGGTCGGCGTGCCTTGAGCCTGGGAACCGAAAAGGATAATCTTCTCGGGCCGGAACTGACGCACAATGCGACGCACCATGCGGTGAATCAACTCGCGCACGCGTTTGTCCGAGGCCAGTTTCGTCGCTGCGTTTCGCTGCGTCATCCGGCCCTCCCGTGGCATTTCTTGTACTTCTTGCCGCTGCCGCAGGGGCACGGGTCGTTGCGGCCGACGGCAGGGTAGGTTTTCTTGATCGGCTGGGGCTTCTCGCCGCGCTCCGTGCCGGCGATAGCCGCCTCCTGCTGCCGGCGGATCGCGTTGCGTTCGCCCCCGGCGACCGAAGCGTCGGCCGCGCTGGCGTGCTTTTCCGTGCCGCCGCCCCAGATGTCGGGACCTTGACCGATATTCGCCGCGGCTTCGCCGTCCCCTCCGCCCATCTGTATCCGCAGAACCAGGTCGGTCACCTCCTTGCGGACGGAGGCCTGCATCTGATCGAAGAGCTGCCGCGCCTCGCGCGTATATTCGACTTTCGGGTCCACCTGGGCGTAGCCGCGCAGGCCGATGCCGCCCTTCAGGTGATCCATCGCGAGCAGGTGGTCTTTCCATTTCGTGTCGATCTTCTGCAGAAGCAGATAGCGCTCGACGAGTTGCATGCGCTCCGCGCCGAGAGTCTCCTCGCGCTTGGCGACGGCTTCGTCAATGCGGCCCATGACGAATCGGCCAATATCCGCCGCGTCGAGTTTTGCGAGCTCGAAGGGATCCAACGCAATGTCGTACTTGACGCGAAGAGCTTCGCACAAGCCGGCAAGATTTCGTTCCGGCTCGGCGAGGTCCCTGGCCAGGAACGTTTCCACCATGTTGTCGGCAGCGAGGCTCATAGCCTCCTCGGGCGATTCGCCGCCGAGTTTCTCGGCGAGTTGCTTCGCCAGGGAGTTTTCCAAGTCAGTCCGCACCGCAGCGACTGCACTCCGCGCCTCGGATTCCGGAACCGATACGGCCAGGCTCTTCTCCATCCAGGAGAGAATGCGGCCCATCGTGCCGCCGGTCTCTGCGCTCGCGATGAGTTCAAGACGGCGCGCGAACTCGTGTTTCGCCGCGTCGGTGACAAGGTCCGCGGGCAAGCGATCGCGGAGTGCACGCTCGAGCCGCGACCGAAGTTGCTCGTGGAGCTGGTCGGTATAGGTCTGAAGCGTGTCGATGTCTTCGGGTTCCTCTTCGCCCCGACGCCACTGGCTGACGGGCAGGTGAACCCCCAATCCCTCAGCCCATGCGGCCAGGCCTTTCAGGTCCCATTCCTCAACAGCAACGGCCTTGGCGAGATAGGACTCGAAGGCTTGTTCGGTCAGAACCTGAATGGCCGTTTCGGCATTGAGATTCGCGTGCTGTTCGGCCGCGGCCGATTCGACAAGCGCCACGAGCCGCTTCATGATCTCGTCCCGAATCTCTCCCGCTTCGGTGCGGAGGCCGAGTTTGTTGGCCCATCGGCTCACTCCGGCGAGATCCCACGCGTAGAAGGGACGATCCGCGGCGGCCATCAGGTCCAACGCCGCGGCGACGCCATCCGACGCGATGCCGGAGACGCCAGACTGAGACCATGTTTCGGACTTTCGCTCGCGGAAGATATCCTTCAAACGGCCGCGGTCGGCCCCTTGCCATTCCTCCAGAGAGATCTCGACGCCGCGCGTTCGCGCCCATTCTCGGAACGGCCGGCCGTTCCGGTCTGCGGGGGCGGCGTCGGTCGGCAGATAGGAGTCGAGATCGTCGCGCAGGACATCCTCGATCATCTCACGGACGATATCCTTGGGGTTGCCGTGCTCGACGATCTGCTGGCGCAGACCATAGACGGTCTTGCGCTGTTCGTCCATCACCTCGTCGTATTCGAGGAGGTGTTTTCGCATTTCGAAGTTGCGCTCTTCGACCTTTTTCTGTGCGCGCTCGATGGACCGCGTAACCATGCCGTGCTCGATGGCCATGCCCTCTTCCATACCGATCTTTCCGAGCAGCGCGCTGACGCGGTCCGACGCGAAGATGCGCATCAGGTCGTCCTGAAGGCTGAGGAAGAACCGCGACGACCCGGGGTCGCCCTGCCGTCCCGCGCGTCCGCGAAGCTGGTTGTCTATGCGCCGCGCCTCATGCCGTTCCGTGCCCACGATGTGCAACCCACCGAGTCCGGCGACGTTCTCACAAAGTCTCAGGGGAGGCATGTCGTACTTGCGCCAGAGAGCGAGAAGTCTTGCGGGCCATTCGCTCTCCGGGACTTTCTTTCGCACATCTTCATCGAGGAACTTCTCTGCCCAGTGCGCGATGAGCCGCTCGTTCAGACGATCCTCGGGCAGGCCCGGGCCCAAGTCCTTCGGAGCCAGGTCGTTCTTCTTCCAGTGTTCGATCAATTGCCCGCACGTGAAGCTGCCCAGTACGATGTCGGTTCCGCGACCGGCCATGTTCGTGGCGATGGTCACGTTGCCGAGTTGTCCCGCTTTGGCCACGATGGCCGCCTCGCGCTCGTGGTGCTTCGCGTTGAGCACTTCGTGCGTTATCCCGCGCCGTTTCAAGCGGTCGGAAATCCGTTCGGACACTTCGATAGACACCGTGCCGACGAGGACGGGCCGTCCGGTCGCGTGGACTTCGACGACCTCCTCCTCAATGGCGTTGAATTTTTCCTTCTCGGTGCGATAGACGACGTCGGGATGCTCCTTGCGGATCAGCGGCAGGTTGGTGGGGATGTTGACGACGTCGAGTTTGTAGATCTTGGCGAACTCGCCGGCCTCGGTCATGGCGGTGCCCGTCATGCCCGCCAGCTTCTTGTAGAGGCGGAAGAGGTTCTGATAGGTCACGGTGGCGAGCGTCTGGTCTTCTTCCTTGATGCGCAGCCCTTCCTTGGCCTCGATGGCCTGGTGGAGGCCGTCCGACCACCGGCGACCGGGCATGAGGCGGCCGGTGAAATCGTCGACGATGACGATCTCGCCGTTCTTGGCGACGTACTTCACGTCGCGCTTGTAGAGGTGATGAGCGACAAGCGCCTGATTGATGTGGTGCGGCCAGTCGGCGTTCCGGCCCGCGTAGATGCTCTCCACGCCCAGGGCTTTCTCGACCGCGGCGACGCCTTCCTCGGTCAGGTTGGCGCTGCGTTCCTTTTCCTTGATCGTGAAATGCAGGTCTTTTTTCAATTTGCGCGCCACTCGGTCGGCCACGTAGTACTTGTCGGTGGACTCTTCGGAGGGGCCGCTGATGATGAGCGGCGTGCGCGCCTCGTCAATCAGCACGCTGTCAACCTCGTCCACGATGGCGTAATACAAGCCGCGCCGCTGGACTTGTTCCTCGACGGTCCACCGCATGTTGTCGCGCAGGTAATCGAAGCCGAACTCGCTGTCCTTGCCGTAGGTGACGTCGCACGCATAGGCGGCGCGCTTCTCGGCGTAGTCCTGCCGGTTCTGGATCGCACCGGCGGTCATGCCAAGGAACTCGAAAAGCGGCCCCATCCAGTCGCGGTCGCGGCGCGCGAGGTAGTCGTTCACCGTGATGACGTGTACCCCTTTGCCGGGAAGCGCGTTCAGATAGGTCGCCAGCGTGGCAACGAGTGTCTTGCCCTCGCCGGTGACCATTTCGGTGATGGCGCCGTTGTGCAGGACGATGCCGCCGATGAGCTGCACGTCGAAATGGCGCATGGGGCGGGGGTTCTCAGCGTCCGGGGTCCGCAGGACGCGCTCGGCGGCCTCCCGGACGACCGCAAAGGCCTCCGGCAGCATCTTGTTCAATTCGACGTCGGCCTCCTCGCGCGTGAAATCCCGCCCTTTGAAGGCGTCGGAAAGGCGATTGCGAAACTCCTCGGTCTTGGCCGAAAGCGCCTTGTCGGAGAGCTTCCGCATCTCCGGTTCGAGTCGGTTAACTTGGTCCACCGTGCCGAGCATGGACTTCACGACCCGCTCGTTCCGGGAGCCGAACATGTTGACGAAGAACTTGCTCAGGTTGTCCAGCATTATTCTGACGTATTCCCCGCTTATCGAACGAACCGATGCACACCGCGATTATCTTACAACTTATGCCCCGCTTTCGCGAGTCGGACAACGGAATGCGGAATGCAGAGTGCGGATTGCGGAATGCCACGGCTGGAGCAACTCGCCGCGTCATTCCGCTTCCACCGTCTTTCGGCCGGCAAGCTACGGCAGGAAGCTACGGGGGTTCTTCAGCTTCGCGGGCAGGTACTTCTCCACGACGTACTCCAGGCCGTGCTTGGCGAAGGCTTGCTGCTCGACGCGCTTGCCCATCTTCAACAGCATGTGAATCGCCTGCTGCCACTCCTTGTGGCGCTGGACGAAGGGGTCGTTCTTCAGCGCGTCGTTCGCGCGCTTGATGTCGGTCGGCTGGAGCGGGTGGGTGCAGTCCTTCAGGTTGAAGTCCTGAATATCCTTCGGCGTGACGCCCAGGAAGCGCGCCCGCGGCACACAGAAGTACTCGTTCAAGTGCGCCGCGTTGCCCGAGCCGACCTTCAACGTGCGGTAGATGTTGAAGTAGCCGTAGGGGTCGCCGTCGGTGAAGACGTAGACGGGAATGTCGTGCGCGTCCGAAAGCCGCCGTACGAAGCGGCGGCATGCGCGGCTGGGCACGCCGCCCATGGCGACGAGCACGCAATGCGCCCGGTTGGCGTAACCTTCTTCCACGAGCCGCTCGAAGGTGCCGCTGGTTTCCACGCACAGGACGAATCGGGCTTTGGTCCGGAATTGGAGATGCTCCACCACGCTCGGCACGGTGTAGCTGCCCGACCCGAACTTCGCGCAGTCAATCTCGATCTTCTTGCCCGTCTTGCGGTCGCGGTCAATGACAACCATTTCGCCGGCGACGCTGCCGCCGTGTTCGTCGGCGCGGAAGTGGAGTTGCTCGCGGTTCACGGCCAGCATGGCTTCGACGTCGTCCATGATGGAATCCGACTCGGACTGCTCGCCAAAGCGCGCGTCGCCCCAGTTCTTGCTGATGTAGTAGGCTTCGCGCTTGGAGGAGTGCTTGCCCTTCTCCACGTGCATCTTGGAGAGCGCCATCATGCGCAGGGTCTGCGCGAAGGTCTTGGCCGTGTTGACCGTCAGCGTTCGCTCGACCCGCGCGCCGTTGAGCTTGAAAAAACCCTGGCGCGGCTTGTACGAAACGTTGCTCAGCGAGCGCACGGGCACGCTCATGGACGGCTTCCTGTTCCTCAGAATCCGCGCCCGCACCTTCTCCGCCGTGTCGCGAATCTGCTTGACGACCTTGGCCATTTCATTCACTTTCTTTCGTTGAACCGTGTACGTGCGAGGAGGCCCCTATTTCGCCTTCACGAAAAACGTCAGGGCCATCAACTGGAAGACGATGGCGACAAGCAGTGCCGGGAACACCGCGCCTCCCTCCTCGAGCCATTGCACCGCGGCGATAAGGAGCATGCCGACCGTCAGACATTGCGCCACGGCGCCAGCGACGTTCCACGACGACGTCTTCTCGAAGAGAAGCGTCCGATGAATGGACTCCACCATCTCGCGGATGCCTTCGAGGTGTTTCTCGGCCGCTCGCGATTCGTGCGCCGTCACAGGGCGCTCGACAACCGGCTTCGAAGGCGTTGCGGATGCCGGGACCGCGGGTTCTGCCGTCTCCGGCGCCTCATCCAGCCGACGTGCGCAGGTGGCGCAAAGCATCCCGCGCGGGCCTTCGACGTAAAGTCCGCGCCGCACCTCGGCGTCAGTGATGGTCCGGCGGCAATTGACGCAGAACTTGTATCGCCTTGCCACGTTAGCGCTGGCCCGTCATCTTGTGGGTTTGAGGGATCACGCGCACGTCGCGCAATACGGCCGCCGCGGCGTCCTGTAACCGCAACACAATCTGGGGCGAAGGGGGCCGCGCCCCGCCTCGTTTCAGAACCGGCGTCACGGGTTGCAGCACCAGCGGGGCGTCTTGGGCCGCACTCGCCACCAGCTTCGCCGCTCGACGGATTTCGCGGAGCGTGGTCGTCTTCACAACGACCGCCTTGACGATCATCTCGACATCCGCCGCGGCCGCTGTCCGAAGAAATCGCTCGTGAAGGCGAACCGGCATCGGGCGGCCCGTAGCGGACTTCAGTTTGAGGTCCATGCTAACGATGTTGACATGCGGAAGCAAGGGCGCGAGATCGTCGGGCCGCGTGCCGTTCGTCTCGAGAAGGACGGGAAGACCCGTTCGACGGACGTCCGGAAGAAGCGCCCCCAGGAACCCGGCCTGCAGGAGCGGTTCGCCGCCGGTGACGGCGAGCGCGCGATGGAGACGCTCGTCGTTGAGCATTCGAATCGCCCGCGCGACAGTTTCCGTCCGGAGGGGGTTGGGCAGCGCCATGAATTCCCGCCCCCCCGGGGCGATCTCGATCATGGCCTCGAGCGGAATGGTGCGGGCCTCGGGCTGGTCGCAGTAGTCGCATTTGCGATTGCACCCGGCCAGGCGCAGGAATATCTGTCGCTCGCCGACATGCGTTCCCTCACCTTGGATTCCGCTGAAGATTTCGACGATATTCCCCTTCACCGGCATGGCTTCACCTTGCAGCCTGCGCGCGCCATGACGTCGCACTCGGCGGCATACGCGGTCAGTATGTCCTCGGCGAAACGGCGAACAGAGATTCCATAATCCTCCAGCCCGCGCGTCGGAACGGGCGTGTTCCGGCTGGAGATATTGATGCCCGCGTGAATCATGCCGCTCACCGGCGAGACCGTGGCCACCGACACGGTCAGCTTCCGGTCTCCGTCGTAAAGATCCGAGCCTTCGCGCCGGACTGCCGCTTTCCCGAGAAGGCGATTGAGATTCTCGGCCATGACGGCCATGAGCAGATGCTGCTTCAGCACAATGTGCTCGATATCGGTGCCAAAGTGTTCCACGATGAAGTGAAGCATGCTTTCGGAGCGGATCGCCGACGAGGTCTTAAGGTCCTCGATGTCCTTCATGTGTTCGGGATGCACGTCGCACGGACCGACGAAGGCGACGGCGCTGTCGCCGAGGATGTCGAAGGTTTCGTAAGCCCAGTGCGAACGCAGTTGTTCGCCTGTGTAGGCGATCTCGTTCTCGATGAAGCGAAGGATCGGTTTATCCATGAATTCTCCTTCTTCCGGCGGGCATCCGGGGGTGATTCCGCGCGAACCAGTCCGTCGCCCGCGCGTCCGCGACGGCGCGCAGGAAGCGCGCGCACGACTCGCACCGTCCGCACAGGCGGCGGCCGCCGCGATAGCAGGGCCAGACCAGGTCCAGCGGCGCGCCGATGCGAAGGCCCGTTCTGACGACGGCGGCCTTGCGCTTGCGCGCAGTGAAACATTTCACCCGCACGCGGCTACGCGTCGAGAAGCGCAGACCGCGGTTGGTCGCCGCGACGAACTCCGGCGAATTGTCGGGGAACGCGGCGGCCTCCTCGGCATTGAAGCCGGGGACGACCGTCTCGGCGCCTAGGGATTCGGCATATGCCGCCGCGGCGGCCAGGAACACGCCGTTGCGGTTCGGAACCCAGACACGCTCGGCGGAACGCCGCGCGGCTTCACGATCGTCAAGGTCGCCCGGCTTGGGTTCCGGCACGGCGCGGGAGTCTTTGACGAGCGCGGTTCGCGTCATCGCGCCCAGCCATTTCAGGGGAACGACTTCGTGCTTTACGCCGAACCGGCGGCACATGGCCCGGGCGGACTCGATCTCGCGGCGCGCGGCACGCTGGTTATAGTCGAAAGTCAACGCCAGGCGGACCGGACCGCGGTCGAGCGCGGCCTTCAGGTTGACGGCGGAATCCAGCCCGGCCGAGAGCAAGACGACGGAGCCGGGCATGGGGCCTCCCTTGGCTATTACTTGCTGAGCGCCGAAAGATTGTCGAGGAGGACCTCGCCGCTGGTATTATAGAAGAGGATGAACACGTCCGTCACCGCGTCAAGCCTGCCGATGCGCGAAGCGGCAGACCAGTTCGTCGTGGCGCACTTGTAGTCGCTCGTCTGCAGGTTAAACGATACGTTCTTGTTGACCCCGATCGGGAGGGGTTGGGGGAACCACCGGCTCTCATAATAGGTGTTCGTCTGAATAGCGATGGCAATGCGCAGCGGCTCGCCGCAGTTATTGGTCACGTCCATGCGCAGGCGCAATCGGGTGGAGAAGTTGGCCCTAAGAGGACGAACGATCGCCGACTTGTCATGGGGGCCTCCCGTCAAGACGATCTTCAGGCGGCCGGATCCGTCCTCGACGGTCCGGGAAAGCTGGCAGGGATTCGCGTTCGGCCACCGCACCGATGACCAGGCGACCGCTCCTCTTTCGAAATCGTCCAGCACCCATTCGATATCCCTGTCCTTGAAGTCCGGCGCGGTCGGAACGGGCGGGGGTATGGGAGCCGGCGCGGGTGCGGGGGGCTTGACCGCGACCTCTTGCGCGGCCTTCTGGAGTTCTTCCCACATTTCCCGTGTTACCCAGCGGCCCTGGTATTGCACTTCGCCCTTGGCTTTATGCTTTTCCGCTTCGGTCAGCCACTTGCCCTCGTAAAGCTGGCGGCCCTCGGCTTTCATTTTCGCTTCGATAGCTGCTGCTTTTTGCTCTGGCGTGACCCACTCGCCGTCGAAGTCCACCAGTCCCTGCGCGCGCATCTTCACGTTCGGGTCTTCGCTCTTTTCTAGTGCGAGCGCCAAGTGCTGGGACAACTCGGACGAGAGCGTCTGGACTTCGGCGCGAAGCTTGCCGGGCTTCAGGTCGGAGGATACGTCTCGCAAACGGGTGACAAGCGGCTGGGCCATGCTGATCACGTCGCAGTAGGCGTCGAGCGCGGCCTTGAAGTTCTCCTCCTCGACGAACGCATCCCCGGCTTCCATTTTCGCTCCGATCGCGGGAAGGCTGTCCCGCGCTTTCTTGAGCGCGACGCGAGCCGCCTGCGTGTGAATACCAGTCCGGATGAAATGGATCGCGGCATACGCGGCCAAACCGACCACAAGAACGCCGGCGAGGACCGCCAGGATCGGGCCGCGGCGTGGAGAGGCGCCTTTTTGGTAAGCCTTGCTGGTGCGCTGTGGGAAATGTCCCTCCGCCGGTTCTTCGAGCGCTT
>Ga0180437_10004486_pt1 | contig 19815 bp, 16 predicted proteins | sample SS_ome_4_FD_132410 | JGI IMG/M metagenome (GOLD analysis project Ga0180437, IMG submission 132410) | Hypersaline lake sediment archaeal communities from the Salton Sea, California, USA - SS_3_D_1 metaG | ecosystem: Environmental > Aquatic > Non-marine Saline and Alkaline > Hypersaline >... | reverse complement strand
TAACTTACTTTTTTTTGTAAAAAATCGCGTTTTCATAATTATCAACGATATATCATATAATATATTACAAAGTAATACATTGATTATATTAGAATATTAATCGCGTAATTTGAATTTAAAATTTCTTTTTTTATTAAACAATCTTTTTGATTTTATTTACAGTTTTGCTATTATTTTTGACTTTTGAAAACTTAAAATATAAGTATATTACAAGAAATATATTAAAAATAAGATATAACTTGATTAAAATGATAGAAATTAAAATGGAAAATAGTAAATGTTCTAATTTTCGGGTTTTTTAAGAATGATTCTTGAGTCAACACACATTAGTCCTTTATTATAAATGAATACGGGATTTAAATCCATCTCATTTATCTCCTCGTGCTTAGTGACGAGATCAGAAATTTTCATCAATGTTTCAACAATAGCGTTTAAATCAGCCTTTGGTTTACCTCGGTATCCATCCAAGATCGGAAATCCTTTTATTTCCTTTATCATTTCTTTTGCATCATATTCTGTTATCGGGGCAATCCTAAAACTAACATCTTCGAGTAATTCGACTAAGATACCCCCTATTCCAAACATCAAGGCGGGGCCGAATTGGGCGTCAGTAGTCATCCCTATAATTAATTCTGTTATTGGTTCTGAAGCCATTTGTTGGACACTAATCTTTTTCTCAGTTTGAGCTTGAATTTTCATTAATTCATCAAATGCTTTTTCAACCTCTGCCTGATCTTTCAAATTAAGTTTAACAGCTCCAGTATCAGACTTATGAACAATATCTTCTGCCATTAATTTTAATACAACTGGAAAGCCCATATTTTTAGCAGCATTAACAGTTTCTTCTTTGGTTTTAGTTAATTTTTGCTCTGGGATGGGAATTCCGATTTCCTTTAATAATTCTTTAGATTCAAATTCTGTTAAAACTGTTTGATTCAAGTTTAATTTGTTTTTTATTAATTCTGGAATATTCATGTTAATTTTCTCTAAATTTATTTTTAAGTAAATAGAAATAAGATTTATATTGAATAGTAAAGGGATAAAAAAAATTTAAATATAACGAGTAGTATGTTTAATGAAATAGAGTCGAGATTTTAAAAAATATATTAAAATCGCTTAAAAGTAAAAACCAACTCCACTTGCTTTATGGAATCTAAAATCGCCACTAAGGAAGAAAATCTTCGTAATCTTTTAAAAAATTTTGTAGAATCCCGTAATGATATTATTATTGCCTTCTTATATTCAAAAGAAGGACTTTTAATTACAAAATACGGAGATCATGAAAAAGAAAGTGAAGAAGTATTTGGTGCTTTGACGGGATTAGTGGAAAATTTATTAAATAAAATAAGTATTGAATACAAAATTGGAAATTATAAGAGTGGATCATTTGAAACCTCAGACCATAGAATAGTATACTTAGAAGCAGGATCTGAAGCTACTTTATTATTAGTGTGTAATTATGATATTAATCTTAACAAAGTATTCCCCATCGCTTATCTAATCGTTGAAAAAATAGCGCAATTACTGGAAGATACTTTCGATTTTAGATACAACTCGTTAGAAGTTCCTGATTTAAATATTTATGATACTTTTTCGCTTAATTTAGAGAGATTTTTAGTTAATACACCAGCTCCAGTGATTAGTGGAGCTTTACAAACACATCACATTAAAGAGCCTGAGAATGTCCAAAAATTATTTAAATTGATTATCTTAGGATCTGCCGCAGTTGGAAAAACAACCTTAGTAAATCAGTTTTTAAAAAAAGAGAATATTGTGGATTATCGACCAACTTTAGGCATTAGTATCTCCACTCAGCAATATTATGTTCAGGGATTTAAAGAAGATCTAATTAAATTTTTAATATTTGATTTAGCAGGACAAGAATTTTTTAAACGAGTCAGACATGAGTATTATAAAGGAGCTAATTGTGCTTTTGTAGTATATGACATTAGTAGGCGTGATACTTTTGATGAGGCGCTTAAATTTTGGTTCGAAGATGCTCGCAAGGAATTAGGAAATATCCCCTTTGTACTGATCGGAAATAAAGTTGATTTAGAGACGATGAGAGAAGTATCTATAGAGGAAGGGCAAAAAAAAGCGGAACAATTGCGAAGTTTCTTCATTGAAACCTCCGCTTTAAAAAACATAAATGTTCAAGATACTTTTAAAATAATTGGAATTGGTCTTTTTTTTAAAACGATAAATGAGTCCTCCTAAAAATTAGAATTCTAATTTCAAGGTTAGCTATAATGATTCAAAATAAATGTAATTAAGAATTGGTTTTAAAAAAAAAGATTTGCTTTATTTTGATTTAACAGTTATCATCTTTTTTAAAATTGTGTTGTAAATTATTGTTTTCCCTATTAAATACTAGTTTTTCATATAATTCTGTGAAGATCAAGATTGGAACTGTAGTAGTTAAAATTATGAGCCAATCTATCGAATCAAGGGGATAAGTTCTAATAAATACCTGCATGAATGGTGTATAGATTGCAAAAAGAAGTAATAGAACACCCAGTAAAATAGCACCTATTAATGTTTTATTCTCAAATGTCCTCTTTGAAAAAATATGCGTATTTGTACTAACACTAAGACATTGTATCATTTGGTATATGACTAAAGCAGCAAAAATGATGGTTCTTTGTCTTGTTAAATCTGCGGTTAGAATATTGATTGCTAAATTAAAATCAATACTCCATAGAAATAAATAAACACATCCTAAAGCATTTAAGATTCCAAACAGCATTATAAAGATTACTAAATTCTTGGTTAATAATGGTTCTTTAGGGTCTCTTGGGTTTCTCTGCATTAAATTTCCTTCAGGAGGGCTAACACCTAAGGCGAGAGCTGGGAATGTATCAGTTACTAAGTTGATATATAATAATTGTATCGCCAAAATTGGAAGAAAAATGTGGCCAAAAATTAAAAGTCCAAGCAATACGATAGCTAATACTGTTAAAACCTCACCTATATTAGCAGATAATAGATAAGAAATGAATTTTTTAATATTATCATAAATTCTCCGTCCCTCGCTGACTGCTTCAATAATGTTTGCAAAATTATCGTCGACTAATATCATATCACTAGCTTCTTTAGCCACATCTGTCCCCGTAATTCCCATCGCAACCCCGATATCGGCTCGCTTGAGAGCTGGGGCATCATTTACTCCATCTCCAGTCATAATGACTACTTCATCATATTTCTTTAATGCATTTATAATACGTAATTTATGGGAGGGATCTACTCTTGCAAAGATTTCCACATCCTCAATAACATTCTCTAACTCCTCATCAGACATACTTTCAAGCATGATTCCCGTGATTGGTTCCAACTTTCCACAGATTCCTATTTCTTTTCCAATTGCTTTAGCAGTCTCCATATGATCTCCAGTTATCATTTTTACTTTAATTCCTGCTTCTTTTGCTTTTAACACTGCAGGTTGGGATGTCTCTCTTGGAGGATCAATCATCCCCACAAACCCTACAAATGTGAGATTTTCTTCAACTAATTGGCTCTTTTTTAGCTCTATAAGTTTCTCTGCTTCTTCAGAAGTAATGTCCTTTAGAGCAAATCCTAAAATTCGGTAAGCAAAGTTCGCAGAAAAACGGTCACTTATTTTCAAAATCTTTTCTTTCCTTTCTTGAGGCAATTCAATACTTTTACCGTCCTCTAAGTAAGACGTGCAGAGATTAATCATAATATCAAGAGCACCCTTTACCATTATTTGATAATGACCTGTGTTTTTATTTTTCACTATTGCACTCATTCGTTTTCGATCACTATCAAATGGAAATATATATTCAATATCCCAATTATTCGTAATAACATCAACTTTTTGACCTTTTTCTGCTAAAATCAATAATGCTATTTCAGTTGGGTCCCCAAAGGTTTTATAGGGTCTTCCTTCACCTTGAAATTCTATACTCGCTTCAGTTACAAGCGTTCCAATTTCTATTAGAGACTCTAATTCGGGTTTATAATCGGGTGCAATTTGTTTGGCAGTTTCAACCTTCATTATATTCCCAATGTTTGTATAGCCGATTCCTGTAACACTATATTGGTGATTTATAGTCCATACAAGTTGGACAGTCATTTCATTTTTAGTTAAAGTGCCGGTTTTATCAGTTGAAATTACCGTGCTAGAACCAAGGACTTCTACCACAGGAAGCTTTCGTATAAGGGCATTTTTACGTGCCATTCGAGTTATTCCTATTGCTAATGAGAGTGTCATAACGGCGGGAAGTCCTTCTGGTACAGCTGCAACCGCAAGTCCAATAGCAAAAATGAATAATTCCGAAAACTGTTCAAGACCGACCACGAATATTTGAACAAGAAAAATGCTCGCTGCTATAATAATAATGAAAAATGTTAATTGTTTGGCTAACAATTTCAGTTTTTTTTGAATAGGAGTGTCTTCCCTCTCAATTTCAGATAACGAAGTAGCAATTTTACCTAGTTCAGTATTAAGCCCCGTGGATATAACTAATCCTTTTCCTGAACCACTAGTAGTGGTAGTACCTTTATAAAGAATATTCTTTCGTTCCGCTAATGGGATATTACGGGGCAAAATTGCAGCAGTTTTTCGAACTGATAACGATTCTCCTGTAAGTATAGCTTCACTTACATTGATTTCATAGCTTTTTATTAAGCGTATATCGGCAGGAATAACATTTCCGGCTTCCACTATTACGATATCGCCTGGTACTAGATATTCTGCTTTTATTTTTTTTTTTTCATTATCGCGTAGAACAATAATCTCGCTGGTCGCTAAAGATTGAAGAGCTTCAATAGCTTTTTCAGCGGAAAATTCCTGATAAAATCCAAGGCCCGCATTTAAGATAACAACTACTGTTATGGCGATAACTTCTATAATTACAGTTTGATCCCTTTCAATTATCCCTATAGCTGCTGTAATCATACCTGCTATGATTAAAATAATGACTAATAAATCTCTGAACTGATTAAAAAAGATAATAAGCGGTTTAACTTTCTTACCCGGTGTTAGCTCGTTTTTCCCATGTATCTCTAAACGCTGTTCTGCTTCTGAAGAAATTAATCCATCATTATTTGTGTTTAAATGTTCATATAATTCTTCTAGGGATTTATGGTGTGCTTCAATCATTTTAAAAACATATATATGTTATTTTTAAATTAAAATTCGAGATATTATATTTAAGTTTAGATTATTATTTAAAAATTAGAAATAAAATCTTTAACCATTCAAGAAAGTCCTTATTATGAATTTAATTGTATAATAAATAGAAAAATAAGTAAAAATTAAAAAATTGTTAAATTTTGTCCTAAAGAGAAATGAAATCTTTAACGCAAAGTTCGATTCGGATCCTTTCTTAATTTAAGCCGCATTCTATATTTTCGGAGCTCATCGACTACAGATACACTAAAGGCTCCCAAAAACAACGTTATCCAATAATATGGATGAATCAAGGGTACTACATGAAATGCTATCCCTAATGGTGTATAAAGAATTAAGAATTGTAACCCAAGCGATAAACCTGTAGCCCAGAATAAATGTTTGTTTGGAAAAAGATAAAATGGCTTAATGTTCGAAGTACATGTATATACAAACATCAATTCACAAATCACTAAATTTGTAAATAGTATTGTTTGAGCTAATTCAATCGAATAGAAGTATGCATCTGTTCCCCTAGTCATATAATCCATAGTTAACTGAGGGTCTATCCCTGTTTGGGCCCAACTGGGAATAAGAACTGTCCAAAGTAATAAATAGAGGGAAATATCTGTAATTGAGGTATAAATACCTAATAATAAAACAGGACCCTTAATTTCCTGTATCAATGTGAAACCTTCTCTTGGTTTCTCCTTCATTACATCAGGATCTGTCGGTGTAAGTCCTAATACCATTGCTGGAATACCATCTGTAGCAATATTTAGCCATAGAATTTGAATCGGCTCAACAGGAATACCTAAAAAGATATTTTCAAAAAATTTCATAACAATATATGCAACTAAAATCAAAAAAATTTCATCAAAATTTGTACTAAGCATATATCGAAAAAATCCTTTTGTAGTTTCAAAAATACCTCGACCTTCTTCAATAGCATTTACTATAGTTGCATAATTATCGTCAATTAAGATCATATCTGAGGCTTCTTGAGTCACTTCTGTGCCCTTTAATCCCATAGCTACACCAACATGAGCACCTTTTACAGCAGGAGCATCATTAACCCCATCTCCCGTCATAGTAACTATCCTGTCAAGTTCCTTCAATCTACGTAGAATTCTTAATTTATGTTCAGAAGTTACTCTCGCAAAAACATCTACTGTTTTTACTCTCTCCCTAAGTTCATCATCATTCATCTCCTCTAATTCAACACCCGTTATTGCTTCATCTGATTCTGTTAGTCCTATTTGATGAGCAATAGCGATAGCTGTAATTTTGTGATCTCCAGTTATCATTATCGTTCTAATACCTGCCATTCTAGCTTCCAAGATAGCATCTTTAACTTCATCTCTTGCAGGGTCAATAATACCTACTAAACCAATATATGTAAAATCATTTTCAACGGTTTCTAAATTGTAATTTTCAGGTAATTCTTTATAGGCAACGCCTAAAACCCTTAATGCATTACGAGCAAATTTTTCATTTTGATCTAATATTTGCTGTTTAAAAGTGTCTATTGCTTCCTTTTGACTATTTTTCAAGATGCTAGTAGCATTTCGCAGAAGTACATCGGGTGCTCCCTTTATTAACGCTAAGGTTTTGCCATTTATTTTTCCTATTACAGTCATCATTTTTCTATCGGAATCAAAGGGAATTTCATCCAGTTTTTCAAATGGTTCATCGATTCCTGCTTTTAAAGCAAGCACTTTCATTGATATTTCAGTAGGATCTCCAACAACAGAAACTTCACCAGTACTTTGATTTAATATATTGACATTAGAATTATTGCAATAAAGGCATACTTCTAAAAACTTCTTTAAATCATCATCAATGCTTACTGCTTTTTGATTTTGCATGATATCTCCTGAAAGATTATATCCCACACCATCTACTTCTAGCACTTGGTTATTAAGGTAGATCTGGACGACGGTCATCTCATTTTTAGTTAAGGTTCCAGTTTTATCACTACAGATAACATTAACGCGACCTAATGTCTCAACCGCTGTCAATTTCCTCACTAACGCGTTCCTATCAGCCATTTTTCTCATACCAATGCTCATCACAACTGTAATAACCACAACAAGGCCTTCAGGAACTGCTGATACAGCAAGACTTATAGAAATTTTAAATGCTTCGATAATCTCTTCGATTTCTTCAATCTCAAATGCTAAACCTTCAGTTGCAAGAATAATTATAATCTCTGTAAGAAATACTGCAGCGCATATAACCAAAATTAAAATACCTAATAGTTTACCGAACCGATCAACTTCCTTTTGAAAGGGACTAGCCTCAACTTGTTCTTCCTGCAAACTTTCTGCTATTTTGCCAATTTCGGTATTCATTCCAGTACCGATAACAATGCCTTCACCATTACCCCGAGTAATTATAGTGTTCATATAACCCAGATTAGTTCGATCTGCTAATATCTCTTTCTTATCTACAATGCTTAATTGTTTTTCTACTGGTTTTGATTCACCTGTAAGAATTGCCTCATCTACATAAAGTGAGAATTTTTTAAAGATTCTCACATCTGCTGGAAATTTATCGCCCTCTTCGAATAATACTATATCACCAGGCACTACGTTTTCATTATCGATTTGTACCACTTTCTTATTTCGTCGCACTCTAGCAAAATGTGGCGCTAATTTCTTGAGACTCTCCATAGACTTTTCTGCCTGATATTCTTGGTAGAAACCTAAAATAGCATTTACTATTAAAATTGCAGCTATTACTATGGCATCTGTATATTCAGAAGACCATGGTTCTGCTCCGGGTCTAGAGCTTTCCCATATCCCTATAATAACTGAGACAGCAATAGCAAATAATAGTAAATATATGAGGAAGTCCTTGAATTGTCCAATAAAGATTTGCCAAGCAGTTTTACCTTTTTCTTTGACTAATTCATTTTTTCCATATAATTCCAGCCTTTTGGAAGCTTCTATTTCTGAAATACCCAAACTGATATCAGTTTCCAATAACTTAGCAACTTCATCAACCGGTTTTGAATGTGCATTTATTTGTTTTGGTTCTGTCATACTTGATCAATTATTTCAGATTTATGAAAAATGTTTAATTTAATATTAAAATTAAATATTATAGTTTTTATTTTTATAACTTATAATATGGATTATCCTAAAAAAACAATTGTGGTGATTGTTGTTTAAAATAACCTTTTCAGAAAAAGCAATTGATTATATTTTCCATGAACAACTAAAAAATCAACTAAATAATCTAGTTATAGTTCTTTTCTATTATTCATCTGAATCATGATTAATATCAATTTGTGGAAACTACGTTGAGTTAATTGAAAATCATAAAGTTCAAAACGATAAAGATTTTATTAGCTGGAACGAAACGAACCTTCATGAGGAAAAATACAAAAATTTTACAATTGAAGTATATATTGAAAAGAAAATTGTTGAAGAATTATCTCGTAAACCATTAATAATAATTGATGCTGCTACAGGAAATATTTGTGGTAAAGAAGTAGGTATGTTGTTCATAAAGCCAGCGCATGATAAATACGGCATTTAAATGATCTTATCTTAAAAATTTTAGAAGATTAAGGGATTAACGGTTGTGATCCGTGCTGTACTTTTTAAATTTAGAATTATTGTCAACGATGGCAATAAATTTATAAATCTCTTTAGGCTATTTAATGTTAATTTAATTTATCAAAAATAAGAATTTATTTGTAAAATATACTATGAGACCTTCGAGAGTTTTTAGATGGATTGTTAGAATTTTCTTATTAGTCTTTACTCTTTCATTATCTGCTGTCTCATTCTTAGGAGGTTTTTCAGCTGTGACAATTCTTGATCCAGATAGCTATAATATCAATATCCCCGATGGACCAATTATTGTTAACTTTAACGTCTCAGATCCAAACAACATGCAGATTGTAGTTCCATTTAATATCAGTAATGCTGGAGTTTATGAATTAAGTAATATCTCCTTAGGATTTGAAATTTGGATGACCTATGGTGATAAACTTAATGCCAATCAAACAACAATCGTACAAATCTTTGATAAATATGTTAATTATGGTAATATCCTTCCAGGAAGTACTCTTAAAACTAATTTTAACGGTACCGGCTCAGATGGATTTTTAATCGCCAGTATTCCCGACCCCAATACCGAAATAGATTGGACTAGAACACCTCACCCTTTGGAATTTTATTCTAATTTTACCTTCGTTTCTTCTTATTCACTCAATCTTTATACATTTACTGTAAGTATAATTAATTTCTCCTTGGGGTATTATCCTTAAGAGGTGATTATGATAGGTAGATTCCTTAATCTGTTTAAAGGGTTTATATATATGGGAGTATATATCACAACGACAATGGTTATTCCTTATTACACGTTTACGTGGATTAAGGAAGTTCAGATTCTAGGTGTAAATATTGTTTTGGAACAACAAGATTATGAAAGAATTGTCTTCTGGATCGGAGCTTTTGGATTTCTTATTTGTGCTTGTGCGTTTTTCAATTATTCTTCCCCTAAGCAATCAATTCGAAAAGGAACCTTTGCACTAATACAAATCTTGTTAAACTGTATGTACATTTGGTCCTATAAGTTCAGTGGTGCAACAGAAGTGCGCTTTGAAATAGTATTTGCGGTAGCGGGTATCGGTTTTATATCAATAAATGTTCAAAATATGGTGATGCTTTATATGGGTATCTATTTTTTAACAATTGTACTCAAAGGTTATGATTTAGTGGATTTCGTTGTTAATAGAGACAAAATTAGGGAAAATAGATATAAAACGGTAAAGGAGGAAGAAGAAAGTTGATTTTTCAAGCTTCAGATATTATTCAGCTTATTGCTGATATTGTTGCCGCTATTCTTAATTTTTTGAAGCCAATTGTATCACCAATGGGTTCTTGGATGGTAAGTTGGATTGAAGCTGCACTAAAGCTATTTCCACAAAATGAATTAATTTTCTACATTGTACTGTTTGCGGTCATTGTTATTACGGGGTGTATAGTAAATATAGCATGGCCAGGAGATAAAAAACCAAAATTCTTAGCTAAAAAGGAAGCAAAAAAGGAAGAATTAGTAGAAAAAGTGGAAAAAGCAGAAGAAAAAATAAAAAAGAAGTCTGAAGAAAGCAAAAAGGAACTTAAGAAAAAAGTAAAGAAGGTAAAGGAAAAAAAAGAAGCAGTAAAAGAAGATTCAGAAAAAAAATTAGAGAAAATCGAGGAAGAAATAGAGGAAAAATTAGGAGAAGTTGAAGAGGAATTAGAAGAAAAGTTCGATGATATTGAGGAAGAAATTGAGGAGAAGTTAGAAGAAATAGAAGATATATCAAAAGAGAAGCTAAAAGAATTCACTGAAGATATGGAGGAAAATAACAAGGAAAACGATGAAAAACAAGAAGAAATCATTCAAGATAAGAACGATAAAGAAAAGGAAGATTCCGAAAAAGAGTGAAAGCAAAAATTATATTTTTATTATTTATTTTTTTATTTTTAAACTTAATTCAGCAACGCGTTTTCCTAAATCATAAGCTATTAGTCCTGCTAATTCATCAGTTTCATCTTTACCAACAAATTCTTTGAGGTTATATTTCTGCAAGCTTGTTATTGGAAGATTTCCTTCCAATACTGGGCTTCCTAAGTTATTAGCTACTATGATCATTCCCTGAATTAATCCAAAATTAATTAAATCAGAAATAACTCCCTGTCCACCATTTCTCAAACCAGTTGAGGCCATTGGAGCGAGAATTACATCTCTTAACAGATAATTTTTCATTTTCCAAGGTCTCGATCTGTCAATTAACACTTTTATTTGAGAACTAACAGAACCAAAATAATTAGGGGCTGCGATTATTAATGCTGTCGATCCTAAGATAAGATCTTCTAATGCATTAGTATCATCCTCTTTTGCCAATGGACAATCATTAGGAGGTTTTAAACATGCATCGCAACCATTACAAGGAATAATATTGTAATCAGTAATCTGTATTTTATTTATTGTGAAATCGGCACTTACTGATTTTATTCCCTCAATTGCTTTATCAATTAGAAAATTACAGCTTCTATTCTTCCTAGGAGACCCAACAATTAGACTTATTTTTATCAATTTTAGTTCCTTTTAGTTTTTATTAATTATATCAATGTATGTGAAATATCACATTTAAATTTGTAATTAACCTAACTAATTATAATAAGAATATATTTTACATAAGGAAGGAATATCTCATGAGTTTTCTTGAAAAACTCGAAAAAGTCAAATCTAAAAAGCAAATTGTAGATGATCTTGACTACTATAAGTCCTTGATAATTAAAAACCATAGTAATGAGGATTTTAAATCCGCTTTAGAAAAAGTTAATTCCACGATTACGCTAATCCATGAATACGAAGAACTTTTTGATCTTAAAAAAGAACTTTTAGAATTTACTAAACTCAAGTTAAACATAAATTCGAGTTTGCAAAAACACCAAGAGCTCTATTTTCGACGCTATAATAATCTATTGAAAGAAAATCTTACAGAAACTAATCTTGAAGATTTTTCTAAGTTATTGGTGATGTTAAAAGATGAAATTGATAACAAATGCGATGAGTTTTTCTTAGATGCTCTCTCTGATAATATTAATCAATATTTTAGGTTTATTAATCGAGTTTATGTAATTGTAAATACGTATAAATTGTTAAATTATCATTCTGCTTGTCAAAAAATCTTACAACTAGTAAAAGAAATTAAATCTATGAATTACCCTAATATAAAAGCTTTAATCTTATCTATTTATCAAAGATTATTATCAAAACAATTTACTAAATTTTCAAAACAGTATGAAAAACTTTCCCTTGAACAGTTATCTAATGAATTAGCATTAAACCCAGACCAATTAAAATCCTTCATTGATTTAATAATACAAAGTCCTAATAGTGTTATCAAGCAATTTAATTCTAATACTCAAGAAATAATATTCAAAAGGTAAAAGAAAGCAAACTTTTAATTTCTTGGCTAAAGTGCGCGATAAAATTCCGGTCTAAGAATATCTTCATGACTTAAACCATAGTTTAAAACGCTAAGAATTTTCTCTTTATCGCGATCTAAAGTTCCTTTTATTGGAAGGTAATTGGAAGCATGATTTGACCTAAAAATACACTGTGCTTTATTATTTTGAAAATTAATCTTATTTATAAACAATTTCAGTTCTTGGAGAATCTCTCGTGAATTCATTTCTTTGAATGAACCGCTAAGTTTCCTTCTATAGATTTCGGTCCCTTGCGGTACCATAAGGGTAAGGAACGCAATATACCATACTCTATCATCATCAGGGCAAATCTTATTAACCAAATCAGCAGATTCCTCTGCATGAACCTTAGAAATATCGGGACGATTAGCTCCTCCAAGACCATTTATAAATGTAGCAGAAAGCATAATATCTGCTTTCATTAACTTCTTAGATGCTTCAATATAATCCGCTTTTGTTGCATTTTTATTAACTTCTTGCAACAATTGATCATAGCCTGTCTCAAATCCAACATATGCGATCTTCAGTCCTGCTTCTGAAAGCAGCTTTAATTGATTATCTGTCTTCTTTAAAATATCTTTAGCATGAGCGTATACGCCTATTCTTTCTAAATTAGGTAAATTTTTCATTGCATATTCTGTTGCCTCTAAAAGCTTATTAGTTGGCGTGACCATCGCATTCCCATCTAAAAAGAAAAGCTTTTGTACTAAATTTCCAAATTTTCGTTTTGCAATGTCAATATCTTTTTTCACGTCATCAATTTCTCTGATTTTAAATTCCTTTCGAAGATTTGACATGCAAAAATCGCATTTGAAAGAACAACCTTCAGTTAATTGGATTAATAGAGAATTGGCTTCACTTGGAGGCCTAAATACTGGTTGAATATAATAAATCCGTTCACTAGAATTCATATTTTCTTATTTGAATTTCATTAGTTTAGCTTATCATTTGATTAAATAGGTAATTCAATCAAAATCGTCTTCATCATCCTCTTCCTCTTCGTCTTCATCCTCCTCATCGAATTCTTCATCTTCTTCATCTTCTTCCTCTTCGTCTTCTCCTTGCTCTCCTTTAGGTCTTTTAGAGCATGAACTTATATGTCTACCCAATCTTGAAAATTCTTTTCCACAATAGGGACATTTTTGTTTTCCTTTTACATCTTTAACTGCAGGTGTACCTGGCTTTTTCTTTTTCTTTCTTCCTCTTGCAGGTAGAACATCTTCTAAACTAGCGTCATCTGGGGCAAATTCACAGCTTGCTAAATGTGTTCTTAAATCATCAAATATTTCTCCACAAAAAGGACATTCAACATCCGCAAATTCTTCAGCATCCCCTAATTCTTCTTTTCCTACTTTTCTTTTTTCAAATTTTAAAGGAACTTCTTCATCCTCTTCTTCAAATTCGTCAATAGTTAAGTCGATTTCTTCTTCACCTGTTAACTCTGCAATTTCAAAAGCTTCTAATTCGATCTTCTTTTCTTTTATCTTCTTTTCTGCTTCCTTACGGCTTTCTTCATATACATCTGGGATTTTACGATTAGTTTGAGAATACAACTCACATACTTGGCAAACATAAGCCCTTCTACCAAGAATTAGGTCTCTTTCTGAACAATAACATAGGGCTTGTAGGCTATTTGATATATCTCCCATTGGAGTTAAATATTTACATGCGAATTTTCTTGAGTATTTAATTTTTTGTTTACGACGAGGTATATAAATCACCAAAAAAGAGTATGATATATAATTAATCTTAAAATATAATTTTTTTGATTTATTCGAGTAAGTAAGTCAAATTCATAGAGTTTCAAAAAATATTAGAAATTGTATTGAAGATATTTTAGATCGTTAATCACTTTTTCTTTAATATTTATATCTTCAATATCAGAAATCATAACTTCAATAAAATCTCTTAATTCAATGATTTTTTCAATAAGAATTTCTGGTTTACTCCAGGGAGTTACTCTTAAAGGATGAGTGTGTAAAATCGCTTTATTATAATTTTCTATAGCCTCCCTGTAAAACAAACAAGCACTCCCAATATTTTTTACTTGCTTCTCATAAATGGTTCCAATTTTGTTAAAACACATACCTGCTCCAGCAAAATCATTAACATCAATGAAATCAACAGCAGCTTCCTCTATCTTTTTCAAATTATTTTGTATATTATAATCCCCACCTTCCTTCAAACCAATATATCCAATAATGTAATTAGCAACTCCTTTATAAAATCGATTATCACTCTTATTAGCTAAATTGTATAATTCTTCAGAAAACTTCTTAGCATAAACGATATGATTATTTGAAAGTGATTTTGTAGCAATATCTCGCAATAAATCCATTACTCTGTCTAATTCCCCAATTTCCTTTAATTTGTCTATTCCTTGCCTGTATTTTTCGATCCCGGTAAATGCATCCTTTTTCTTGAAAGCAAGATTCCCTTCATATATTAATTGTTCTGCATTTTCCTTTAGAGTGTTTAAATTGGCTTCATCCTTAAGATAAAAATTCTCCTCTCCAAACTTTATTTCTTCATTATATGGTATATCAACAAGATCCTTAGAGGGTGGTTTTAAACTATTGTTACTTATTTCATCCAAATCTTTATAACTAGAATCTAATTTATATTTCTCACTAAACGCAGTTTGGAGTGGTTTTCCCGCTGAAACTAATGAGGATAATTCGGTGAGTACATTAGCAAAAAAGAATTTATTTAAACCCTTAACAATGTAATCTACTTTATAATAATTATTCTCATATTCGGCAGAACTGGGATTCATATTAACATCCTTTAAGCGATAAATTTCAAATCCCGTATCATATTTAGTTAAAACATTGCCTTCAATATTTTCTTCTTTTTTCTGACCTAACAATGTATGGTCAAAAACTAGACCTATTGCATCCTCAAATTTACCTTGAAATCCCAATTGGTTAATTAAATCAACATATGAAAAAAATAAAGATAAGCCCGGGTGAGAATGAAACCATCCAATAATGAAGTAACCTTTATTTTCTTGCTCTAATTCTTCAAGAAGCTTTTCAACATTACCATAATCACTTTCACTAAATTGCACATCAGTATCGTGACCGTAAGTCATAGGTATAGCCCTTTCAGCGTATACAAAATCATCATCGGCATATCCAATTAATAATCCATAAATTTCTTTCCAATTCTTTTTAGGGATTGAATCATTTGCATACCTACTAGCATATAAAATTATCGTCTTATAAGTTTCAGCATTAAGCACTACTGCTTTTCCTACAATTGGCTCATTTTTCTCCTGCCGAATTTGATCTTCTTCTTCATTTGGGTTTAGTTTTGGGTCATCTTCATTTTGAGTTTTGTCTTGCTTTTTAGGCTCTTCAATCATCGTTATATTAAAAAAATAAATAAATTGTAATCTATAGTTCTTAAAATAATATAAAACTGCTATTAAATAAAATTATCTTTAGATAATTTGATTATTTTTTTTTTTTAATTTCGTTTTCCTCCTTCCAGTTCCGCTCCATGTAAAACCACTAAAATCAATATTAGAATCACCACAAATTATTGCGAGTATAACAAGTAATAATGTAAGTATAACAATTGCAAGTGCTAAAAGAAGGGCGATAAGGACAATTGATAAAATTTTAAAGCTAATATATATCCAATTATTTTGGTCTGACTTTTTTACAGCTTTAGAACCCCAAAACATCAAAACTAAGGCTATAATGTTAATATATGCCAAGGAAAGAGGAACTGAGAGTAAATAATTTTGTATGTTGAATATAAAAACAAACGATAATTCACCCATAGTGCATCCAAATAGAAATAGAATAATATGCCCCCAAACATAACCCTTTTTAAAATATTATTTATTTAAAACAAAGGATATAAAAACAACGATTAGATTTGCAATAAGAGACAAAAAGACAAACATATGAATTTGAGGTAAGAAATCTGTGAATAAAACTATAGGTAGACTTAATGTTCCTGCTAGGAACGAAAAGGAGTAGAATGTTATTATTCCCCAAAATATCATATTCTTTTTTGAAAATACAAAGAATAAGATAAATAAAACCGCTTCAAGTATGATGGAAAAAATATATACTGGATATAATTGGTTTATCAATTCGAAATCTGTAAAGATATTACTGAAAAAAATTTCGCCAATTAACCAGAATAAAGACCCAACTGTTAAAAAAGGATATATTTTTTTGACAAGAAGCCTTTGTTGCGAGACATCAAGAATATACTTTGAATGCTTTTTAGATTTTATTGTATTATTCATAAGATTTCACTCTTAAAATAATTATAATTAAATTACTCCTTCTTTATTTAATTCTTTTATATCTTCACTCGAATATCCGAGTTCTTCAAGAAGTTCTTTAGTGTGTTTACCTAATTTTGGAGCTAAGGTTCTTATTTTTAAAGGTGTTCTAGAATACTTTATAGGGGAATTAACATTTTGAATCCTTCCAAACTTCGGGTGCTTTAGTTCTGCAACCATCTCACGAATTTTAATCTGGGGGTCATCACAAGCTTCAGCAAAAGAGTTTACGGGCATAACACAAGCATCTTTGCTTTTAAATATCTCAGTCCATTCTTTTTGAGTTTTTTTTAAAAATTCTTTTTCTAATTCTTGAAACACCTTTTCCTTTTCTTTTCCTTGGGTAAATTGCTTTAATAATAAGTCTTCACGCTGAAGTGTATTACATAATTCACGCCAAAATTTAACTTCTACAATCCCGACAGATACAAATTTATTATCCTTAGTTCTATAAGTATTATAGAATGGTTGCTCTCCATGAAGAAAATTTTCATTGGTGATCCCATCATTTAAATCTTTTGAAAAATGAAATGCTGCAACCAATGGCATGAAAGAAAAAACACAATCTGTCATAGAAACGTCAATATATTGCCCTAACTTTTCTGGATTCTTCTCTCTCTCAATAATTGCGCCTAATATTCCGATTGTTGAAACTAGTCCTCCTCCAATATCTGCAATTTGGGCTCCGGGGGGTATTGGTTTTTTATCTAATTCCTGGTTAGGAGAAGTCGATCTTTCTTTATTCAAATTCAATATACCGCAAATTCCAATATAGTTTAAATCATGACCCGCAATTTGTTCATATGGACCAAATTGGCCATAACCGGTTAAGGAGCAATAAATTATTGAGGGATTAATTTTATTAAGCGTTTCGTAATCAATTTTTAATTTTTTTGTTATTTTTGGTCTAAATGATTCTAAAACCACATCTGCTTTCCTAACTAAATCATAAAAAATCTCTAAACCTTTCCTATTTTTCAAATTTAACGATACTGATTTCTTATTTCTCATTAAAATAGAGTTAAATGCACTCTCACGATATCTGCCTTTTTGAAAGAAAGGAGGAGGGCTTGCATATGGATATTTTGGATCATTAATATGTATAACTTCTGCTCCTAAATCGGATAAAATCATAGAACAGTAAGGACCTGGAAGCATTCTTGAGAGATCTAAAATTCTAACATTATTAAGTGGTAATACCATAACTTATTAAAGTGGTAAATCTGTAATTAAAATTTTTAAAAAATTAGCAATATTCGCTTCTCTTAAAAAAAACTAAAATTAAAGGGGATGTGCTTAAAAAACCACTTAAAGCTATGAATTCGGGTCATTATAGGTTTATTATTTGCGCACTTAATTGATCTGTATCAATTATCGCAAATGTAGATTTTCCCGATAAATACCCACAAACTTCTCCGGGATTAACAACTAAAACACCATTTTCATATTTCTTATTTACAAACACATGAGTATGTCCAGTTAAGATAATATCAAATTTTCCTGATTTTGCTAAAGCATCAATAGTTTCTTGTTTTGGCATATGTGAAACAAAGATTTTTTTCCCGTCTAATAATAATACCAATTCATTTCCATTATCAGCAAATTTGCAAATTTGGCCTAAATTTTGCTTCAAAAATAGTTTTTCCCCGTCATTATTCCCAAAAACACCATAAAAGTTTTTCTTTATTGTGTCACTTAAATTATCAAACCACAATTTAACAAATGGGGCGACAAAATCTCCACAATGAATCAACGCATCGACTTTTTTTTCATTAATAATGGATACTGCCTTCAATATATTATTTTTATGGTCATGAGAGTCTGATACAACTGCTAGTAGCATTTATTAAATACCTTCCTTTTATTTTTAATCGTTTAGGTAAATATTATAAAATTTATTTTAAAAACATTATTTATATAAAAAGATAAATTAGAGAATAACCTATAATTATACTATTAACTTAAAAATAAAACCACTTCTGATATGATTGATAAATTTTTAAAATCGGAGAAAGCGGCTATTGATGAAGAATTAGAAAATTACTTTTCAAATTTACAAGAAACCGAACAAGATTTACTTTTAAAAGATTTCATCTTTCAATTAGAGGAATTTATACTAAATATTAAAGCAAAACGACTTCACCCTATATTATTAGTTGCTGCTTTTATTGGAATTGTAAATCCTATTTATTTGGATGAACAGATTGAACTTATTCGTAGAGTTTCTATTGCTGTTGAGTTTTTACATAGTGGAAATATTATATACGATGATCTTATTGATAATGATTCTGAAAGAAGGAATAATCCAACATTCCATATCCAATTAATGAATGATCTTAATAAAGTATATAAAAATTTAGAGCTTCCTCAAAAATCAGAGCTCATTACGATGTATGGAAGAGATATGAGTATTTTAGGTGGAACTAAAGGATATCTTCTGGGATTAAATGTAATTAAAACAGCAAAATTTCCTGAAAAATTAAAGTTATTAGCTATTAACGAATATACAGAAGCTATGGATAATTTAATGAAAGGTCAAATCATTGAAGAGTATATCAATTATCATAATATTACAATGTCTTTAGAACAGTATTTAAATATAGCAGAACTTCAACGAGCGAGTCTACTCGATAAATCAGTAAAAATAGGGGCTATTTTAGCAAAAGGAAATCTTCATTACCAAATTAATCCTTTAAGTGAAGCTATGAAAAGGATAGGACAAGCATATGCGATACGAGATGACATTCTTGATGTTCGGGATGATATTAAAGCTAAAAAGAAGAAAATTATTTACATATTAGCTGTTCAAAACACAGATGAGGTACAATCCAGAATTTTAAATGAGATTTATCATAAAGAAGAAATCTCTAAAGCTGATATTAAAGCTGTTGAAGAAATTTTCGCTGAGACTAATGCATTAATTATCGCAGAACATTTTTCAAAAAATCTTATTTCTCAAGCTAAGAATTATTTGAGAGATATTTATCCGGATCTAAATAAAGAGCAGAAAGTATTTTTTAATGAATTTTCTGATTATATTTACTTACGAGATTACTAATTAATGATTTTAAAGTACAGTATAAGGAATACTTTTCTTTCTAAGCATTAAGTTATTTAGTTCTTTAAAAACAGCTACAACATTATAATTTTTCAAAGCAGAGGTTGAAAAATAGGCATCCAGTTCTTTATCATTCATAAAATCCTGGATAAAATCCCTTTTTATTTGTTGGTTAAGAGGTATTTCCTTTAATAAATCCTTCTTAGTTCCTACTAAAATCTTAGGTATTTCTGTTCCTTTTGCTTCTGTAATTAAGAGTTCATGCCAATAATTTAGTTTTTCTAAAGATTCTGCATTAGTTAAATCAAAAGTTAAAATAGCC
>Ga0180437_10004485_pt1 | contig 19817 bp, 21 predicted proteins | sample SS_ome_4_FD_132410 | JGI IMG/M metagenome (GOLD analysis project Ga0180437, IMG submission 132410) | Hypersaline lake sediment archaeal communities from the Salton Sea, California, USA - SS_3_D_1 metaG | ecosystem: Environmental > Aquatic > Non-marine Saline and Alkaline > Hypersaline >... | reverse complement strand
GTATATTCTTGTTAAATTCAAAACTGAAAATAAGGTTGAATTATATTTTTTATTCATTATATCTGGAGAAATTATAATATTTATCTTAGCATTCTTACTTGGAGTTGTGAATTTATTATAGGAAAATATGTAATTCGATATATAATTTGAATTATTAGAATTTAGTACAAAGTAATAAAGAAGAGAGAGTAAGAGTAAGATGGAATTATTTCATAAAATTTTAAAAGATTAAAAACCAGTCATGAATAATACTATTTTAATATCCTAGTTTTTAAAAATTTAATAAAGTTTTTTCATTTTTCTAATAAACAATTATTATCATCATCATTAATTTCTATCTAATAGAAGAATAATAATGTCAGCCCTTAACATCATAGTAATTCTTGGAATAGCAATAACCATGGGTTTAACAGATTATTTTGGACATAGAATTTCAGGTCTTGCAGGAAAAAATCGAGATAGTTGGTTAAGTCTAAGTGGTGGTATCTTAACCGCACTTATCTTTTTAATTCTTATACCTGATTTGATTGCAACTAACAATTCAGAAATATCATTTCTCTTCATATTAATAGGTTTTTTATTCATGCATCTAGCTGAGAAATATATATATCAACATGAAACAAATAAACAGGAATTAGTAAACGATTTAAAACGCATTCATGTAATTGGATTTGGTTTGGATAATTTTCTCGTTGGATTTATCATAGCCTCCGTATTAGAAATAGATTTATCAGTTACATTAACCTTAGCTATTCCTCTTTTTTTACAAATGCTCACATCTTCCTTTTCATTAGATTCGATCGACACACCAAAAAGTAGTTTATTAAGTAAAGTTATTCTTTCAATTTTACCAATATTAGGAGCTCTCCTGGGCATTTTACTTGAACTGGAGCAAGCGATTTCAAATTACTTACTAGCATTAGCAATCGGTATCTTATTCTATATGATCATACGCGATGTAATTCCTCAAGGTAATAGGGGTCGTGCATCCTTATATTTTCTTGGCAACCTCATATCAATTATCCTATGGATATTAAGATTCTTTTTTTAAATTAGTTTGCTCAAAATAAGCTATATGAATTATTCATTATTCAATATTATTATTTTATAAATCATAACAAAAAATTCAAAGAAAAAAATTAAAGAGAGAGCGTAAGATGGGATGTAATATATTTAAAAAGATCATCCATGCTCTCGTAATTTATACAATTCATTTCCAGATATCGACCATTTATTTCTCTAGCCATTGAGCTGGCTTGGTCATATAAAGCCTTAGAGGGATTCCCTATTCCTATTACCACGATTGGCATGTCAATATTATTTTCTTTTTGCTTTTTAGGTCTAAATTTAAGATGAGTTTTTTCCTTCAACTCTCTAATAAAGTGTTTTATCGAATGAAATGATTCTATGTTGTCTGCGTAAAAAAACACGATCGCTGCGGCTGCACCTCTATAATATCGAGGTCTTATCGATCCAAATTGTTTTTCATTGGAAATTTCCCATATTTGAAGCCTAATAAGAGATTTCTTGAATACCTCAATATCTCGAGTATAAAATTCAACTCCTATATTATTTTTGCCAGCTTGCACTTCAGCTTTATCTGCATAATATTCTAAGTTCATAGAATCTTTCTCATTTAGACCAAAGATTAGAATTTTAAATATAGAATCAAATTTTCTTCCCCATTCTCCAAAATATGTTAAAAATTTTCCATATCGTCTAATCTTTTTACGAAGTTCATGAAGTTGACTTCTTTCTGTACTGGAAAGTGTTATTCCAAGAACCTTATGCATTAGTGCAATGATTTGCCCCAGACTTATCGTTTTTTCGCACTTTTCATAGATATCAGACGATATCTTTTCTAATAACCTTTCAATACCAAAGTGTTGAGAGAGTTTTAGTAATATTTCTTCCATATTATCTTCATTAATATCTAAATCTTCGAATTGCTCGAGATTCTCTTTTAAGTTGCCATTAAGTAAATCGAATTTTAAGTATCTTACTCCCTTTAAAAATTGGGTTAATTCTCCTAACTTTTTTTTATCTAAAACATCTAAATTTGATTTCATTTTCCTCATGTTTTAATTTATATGTGAATGGACGTTATTGTTAATTAGTGCCGTCCATTCTAATGATGGACACTATTATATTTAAATCTTTGTATAAGAAATATAAAAATGAAAAAAAGTGGATTATTAAAGCAATAAAAGGAAGATATGACTTTTCTATTTAAAGCCATTCGAATTGATTTCGATAATAGGTTGGAAAATTCTCTTCTTAATAAGATCAGAAAACAATTTCACGTCCAATGGATTGATTGCGTCTTTATCTATAAAGTAAGTGATTTTAAAACGGTCTAAATCATTAGTTTTCAAATGTTTCTTTACTCGTTTTAGCAAATCTTTCTGATAGGAACTTAGTTTAGCCTTTGGAACCTCGGATAGTTTTAAGGGGTATAAAAAGCTAGTTTCAAGCCGTTGGATAAGTAAACGTTCAACGTATTTGAAGGGCCTAACATCTCCTTTAAATTCTTTCAAGAATCGTCCAAATTTTTCATCAGTTTCAATGGTTGTGAGTTTAAGTGTTTCTAAAAATTCATGCGAAGGAGTATCTTTCATGATAAGAATAATTCTAAATTGTCTGTATTCCGACATTATGATTTTGGAATCATGATATTCCAATTTAATCACCTGGGATTGTTCAGCAGAACCAGTTAGTTCGATGCCAAAAGAACGAATCGCATTTAAGAAGCCGGAAACCAAAGACAAATCCAACTCCTTTTTTTTAAAAGATTGACTAAATAGATCTAAGGAACTAACTTTATCAGTAACTATAACATATTCTAAATTTGATAGATCCTTAAATTTCTTGACTAAACGCTGTTTCCTCTGTTGTTTTTTCGATTTTCTCGCCTTAGCAATCGAATAAGTCCCTATTACTCCTCCTGTGATGGGACCTCCGAGAATAATCAACAAGAGAATAAAGAAAGGATCGGGAGGCGGAATGACTATCGGTACAATAACTTCAAAAGATATGGTATTAAATCCTGCTTCACTATTATTAACCCAATACAAGCTAGCTTTCCAAATTCCATCAATAGCATCTGAACGAAGTAAGTAATGAAACGTTTCATTATCTGTACTTATTGTTTTTTGGTCTATATGCACAATATTCCCTTCAGCGTCTTGAATTACTAATCCTATAACCCCATCAACCACGGGTGGTTCTACGGAGATTTGTATGTCCTCCGCGGGTCCAAATTCGGATTTTAATAGAGACAAAGTAAAATTTTTTGGAGTATTCTCGGCTGATATTAGCCAGTCGGCTCCTTCAGTAATTACACCATTATAGAGGAATAGTGTTTGATTCTCAAAAACCACATTTGCGTCCGCACTGACATTTACTGCATCCTTGTAAATCTGTACATTTTGCCAGCTTTCAGGTATATTGATAGCATAATAGTACTCAGTTGAATCATAAACATCGATATCAGGTGTTATATACCATTTATTGCTTAAGATATCTCCAATTTCAACCTCTCCTTCCGCTGAAAATGCTTCGTGGAGATAAACTGAATAACTAAGATTAAAAATCAAGTTAAGGGACTCATTATTGCTTATTGGTAAGTTAAGTTCTGATCCACCCATTATAAGTCCTATATCCTCAATTGAAACGTTTCCCTCACCTAAATAACTTCCATCGCTTATTAAATAGTTATTTCCGTGATAACTCACGGTTAAGTTAATATCAGAAGGATTGTAAACATCATCTGACCACTTATTAAATCGATGGAGAAGTGCTTGTTGACTTAGTGGATTTCTCCAATCCCATACAAGTCCTAAAAATCCTCCTCGGTAATATCTATTGGTGTATAGAGGGGAACCGGTTTTATTATCGTTTAACCACCATAAATACGTGTCGCCTGGTTTTACTCCTGTACCATAATTATGAGCATCGATGACTAATCCATAATTACCTGCACTAAGTTCTATTGGTGTAGAAAATGTCTGAGTGTACCACTTTAATGAGTTAGAAATATTCAAATCTACTGAGCCGTAAACAGTACTCGTTGGCTCTGCGTTCCCAGTGTTCCATCCCCTAATTTCAAATCTAACATCTGGATTATTGCTTGCTTCTAAACCTAAACCAAAAATATCTATAGAATTTATTGTCGTAGACTCGCTAAGACTCAATTGCATTGCAATTTGTTCAACCCCATTGTTTTCTATCTCGTAAAAAGTATTCCCATCATCTTCGATTATAATTGTTTCTTCAGTAATACTTATATTTTGAAATTCAAGATCAACACGAGTGACATTCCAATTATTTTCTGGTAATCCAATAGAAATATCAGTGGAATTTTGGATAGAATCAGTAATATTGATGAACTTTTCCATCATATAAGAATTTGAAGCATTATAAATAACCAATCCATTTGTTTGATGGGAATTTAATGCGCTAATTTCAATCTTTCCCTCTAAACTAGACGGGAATATAGTGATACTAGTTTGAAAAAATATCCCATTAATTATGATGAATAATATAAAGATTGGTTTAAGTAAGTTAATTTTACTGCTCGAATACATTATAAAAATACAAACCCCGATTAATCAATTTCGTTATTAAAAATATGAAAAAACTCTCTAAATTTAATGATTTGCATTTTAAATTAGAAATGTTTCATTACAAATTAGAGTTATAAACTCTAAAATTAAGAAAATTAGTAATAAAAAATTAGATGGGAACTGAGGGATTTTCGAAGGATTATTAAAGATAACCCCGTTTGAACCCCCGACCTACAGGTGTCCTCGTGCACCTTTTTGCTAAAAGGATCTGGAGCCTGTTGTGCTACCGAGCTACACTAAGTTCCCATGCTAATTTTTAATATAAAATAAAATTCATACTGAAATATATAATTTCTTCTATTTGAAAATGAGATGTAATATTAGATGAGATGACTGATAAACTTAATATAAGACTATAAATTAAATTTTTTCTATGAAGAAGCTTAGTGAGTATAATTTAAAAACTATAACGATAATGCAATTGCTAATTGCATGCGTAGTTAGTTTATTGTTTCAATTTGTTATCCCGATGGCTTGGCAACCACTTTATTTTTTTGGTTCGGGCCCTAACGTGCGGCATTTTGATGAGGGAGCAAATATTGTAATTTTTACAGTAAGTCAATGGTATTTTTCACTCGCAATCGCTTGGTTTATTAAGCGCGACAACCCTTATATTAACAACTTCTTAGTTTATTCACTCATTGGATTGATCATAACCATTTTTACAGAAATTGTAAGTTACGGGTTATTCTATGACTATTATCACATTATCCCATTTGGAGTATCAATCTATATTTTTTGGAAAAAGAGAGATACTCTATACCCTAAATATGTCATTCATAACTCGATTTTTATTACTATTTGGCTGTTACTTGTATATTTCTTGAGATTGGCATATTTTCAAGCACCCATTATTGATTACTTGGTTCGGTTGGTATTAATAGTAATTTTAGGTTATGTTCTTGCCTATATAATAAAATATCTAAAGGAGAGAGACAATAAAGAATAAATTTATTTAATGCGGGAACCGCAATATTCACAAAATCGAATATTTTTGACATTTCTCAAGTTAGCACCACAGGTTGGACAATAGTTAGGTCTAGATGGTATTTGCGAGCCTTTTTCAAATTTTTCATATGCTTCTGTTCCTCCTAGTTGTTCCAAGGATTCTAGTGCATATCCACATTTATTACAATGAGAAATCCCTTCTTTTATATAATTGTCACAATTAGGGCATCTCGTTATCAATTTTAATCCACAATTTCTACAAAATTCTGCATAAATACTCACAGGATAATTACATCGCGAGCAATAGTGTTGGGGATTCCAAGAAAATTTTATAAATATTACTCCAATGACAATGAGCACCGCTATCGGAATTCCAACGAAAATTAATAGTTCAAATCCAGGAAATAGCAAACCAAAAACTAGCAATAGTATAATTAATGGTATGCCTAAACTTAGTATAAGCATTTTACTTCTTTGGTCGTGGTTACGGACACTCATGGGTAGGAGAATGTTCTCTTTATTAAAATCATTTCGCTTGGAGAGTTGATTATTTAAAACAATTAACTTCTATTTTTTTTTATCATCTTCTACAATAGGAGTATTGCAGTAAGGACAAGTTGTAATTTTTTCATCGGATTTAATTTCTTCACCACAATAAGAACAAATAATTCGGGTTTCTCCATATTGGATGACTCCTTCCTTCATAACCCCTGAAGATTTGCTGTTCTCTTCTCTTCCTTTCCCTGTCAATTGTGATCACTTTTAATTAACTATTGCATGAATTATTCATGCTACTGTAAATAAAAAATTCACCTTATCTAATAAAAAAAGTGGGGTCCATTTTTTAAGTATTCATGGATTTAATTTCCATAACACAAAAATTTAAGAGTTTGCAATTTTTAATAGATCATAATAAAATAGGTTCTTATAAAAATTATAATCACTAACATAGAGAATGATTTAAATGCCCGGTTCACACGGATCATTAACAAAAGCTGGAAAAGTAAGACAACAAACTCCTAAAATTGAGAGGACTGGTGTAAATGCCCACAAGAAAAACCCTCCAAGGATGAGATTTAGAAAATTATACGTCCAGAGGGTAGAGAAAGGCAAGTATGGGGGGCAACCAGACAGTCTTGGAGCAAAACGAGCAAAATATTCTCGTTAAACAATTCTTTTTTAAAATTCTTATTGTATAACTCCAATCTTCTTTAACTGATTTATAAGAATTTGGCTTTGTTTATAGTAATAAGTCGATTTCTCACTATTTTTTTCTAAAATATCTTGATAATCACACATGAGAAGATTCCATCTAATGGCTTTCTTTATACCATGAATATTTTTAATATTCTGACTTACACGCGTTTCGATTGTTTTTAACAAATATAAAGCTTTTTTAGAATCAACGCGATGATGGATATAAAATTCTATTAACTCTAATACGATATTTATGAGAACATATTCATATTTTTTATCATCATAATCCAATCCGACAGATTCAATTCCCGCACGTAATAATTTCTGTGCTTGGGAGAGATTTCCCTTATTTTTATAATCTATTGCTCTTAGAAGATGATATTTAAGCTTTACTTTGGGTGAATCCTTGCTATATTTTAAAGCTTCTTTAAAATCATATTTCGATTGAGATATTTCAGAATTATTCAATTGAATTAATCCTCTATGGAGATAAGCCATCCCCAGATATTCCTCTTTATTTATTTTTACATGCTCTTTTTCAAGGAAATTAATAATAGTATCAAAATGTTCCTCTGCTTTGGAGTATTCAGTCATTTTAAAATAATGTTTTCCGAGTTTATAATGAACTTTAATTATAAAATCAATAGGAACATCCCCAGATTTTGCTACTCCCAAAGCAGTATTTAGATAATTCAAAGCGATGTCGGGTTGATTCAAAATTTTAGCTATCTTCCTCAATTTTAAAAGAATCGAGACTACGATTTTCTTTTGTTTGTGTTTATTAAAAACCTTTAATGAATTATTCAATAATTGTGCAGCTTCTTCAAAGCGATAAGTTTTGATTAATTCCTCGGCTTCAGTATAAGTATTCATAAATTCAAGTACTTTAAAGCTCTTTGGCGGGGAATTTAATAGATCGTGATGAATATGATACAATTCTCCTTTTGCCATGACGCTTTCATAATGCAGAGCAGTAAAAGGAAAGTTATTCTCATTCAATTCAAATTCAGAAGAATTCAACTCTCTTTCAGGGTTTATTTGTAAATAATCTTGTTGGTTTATCTTATTAAGATTAATGATTTTAAGCAAAGAATTTAGCAACATCCGAGAGAATTTAATCCAGTTCTCAATATATCTTTCCTGTATAAAATCTGTATCTAGAAATAGATTTTTTAGAATATAGGGAGTATAGCAATCAAAGGAGGTTCGCAGATAAAACTTATTATATTCTAAGTCTTTAAAATAGCTAAAGAATCCTTTCTCTAATATGAAAAACTCATCAAATTCCTCATCATTGGAGAATAAAAGAGTTTCCGAAGTTCTAACTCGCGGCACACCTTCTTTTAATTCCCAAGGCAACTTGAAGGTTGGTTTCAATCCTGTTTTATTTAAGATATCAACTGTTGACGTAATCTCTGACTCCTTGAATTTCTTAATTGTATCCCTTTTGTTCATTAAGGATATCCGTATTCGGTTTATCCAAGTATTTTCATTTTCATTATCTATAGGTTCGGGTAATATTTGGTTTAGAAGCTCCACTAAATGAGTTTCTTTACCTTCTACAGGAAATGTCTGTTCTAGTTTTACTTGAAGAGCTAAATCTCTCAGCATTTTCATAAAAATAAGAATGTTCCTATTTACTGTTGAATTTAAATTCCAGAATTTGAATGCAATACATAATCGGAAAGTAAGCATTTCTAAGGGAATATTTAAGCGGATAGGTAATTCTACTGGTATTTTTAAGGTAAAAAGTAAAAGCTTATCGTTTTTGACACTATATCGAAAATAATTTTCCGTTTTACCCTCGATTTTCCACCCATTTTTTTCGATGACATTCCGAAGGTTTTCTAATTCGTTTGGGGAGAAAAGTTGTATCGTCATATCTAATGCTAAGAGTTGATGTGTTCTTAATTATCTATTCGGCTACACTAAAAAAAATCTTTGCTATTATTATTGTGGATAATAGATAACAATTATATATACTTGCATTAACATGTAAACATTGTAAGGAAAGAAAATAAATTTTTGAATGAAGGAGCATGGATATCTCGAAATTTAATCAAGAACTGGCTTATAAAGTTGCTAAAGCAAATGGGCTCGAAAAGCATCAGAGAATTGAAGAGGCAATTAATATCTGGATTGAAATAACTGAGATGGTAATTAAAATGTCAAAATTACCGAAATTAGATTTTTCTTTTCGATCTATGCTTATTGAGAAAACCGAGCAAATTATTAACCATATTAAGGATTTGAAGCAGAAAACAGCAATTCCCATAAAAAGGCAATCACAAGAACCACTTGTAAGCCAACCACTGAAGAGTGAGAAAAATCAAATAGATAAAGTCACCCCAAAAATTAGTGAATCGAAGATACAAGCACCTTCTTCGACTGATCACCAAAAATATCCTGAAAATTCTCAACCTAAAAGAACTGAAACTGAAAAAAACCAAGTAAAATTTATTGAGAGTGGAGACATCAAAAATATTCCAAAAGGATTTAAAGAAATTGAGACTTCTAACGATTTTACAATCATTACACCACACGATAAAGAGTATGTGGAAAAAATCTTAAGTCAAGATATCGATATGAGCGTCTTTGAGCAGAATAAATCTGATGAAGGATCAATTAAGAAAGATATATCTAAAAATGACAGAGAGAAAATAGATAAACTCATCTGTTTTGCATGTGGAACTGAATTACCGCTTGGAACAAAAAAATGTCCCAGATGCGGAACAACCCTTAATTAAAGTTTTAGGGATGAAAAATGGCAAACCTAAACAAAAAAGCATTATTCATCATTTCATCGCGGGGATTTTCTTGTTTAATACTATGAAACGGAAGAAAATTAGAACCCATTAATTGAAGATTTAGTTCTTTTTAAAAATTATAATAGTTTCCAGCTTCCTCTAAAAAAAAGAGGCCAAACCTCTCTTTTCTTCTCCGCTTTAAGGTTTCCCAAGCTGTTTTTGAGGTGGAAAGAGTAATTTGTGTCTTGTAAATCTTCATTAAATTATATAATTTATCTCGATATTCGACCATTTTTACCTTGACATGTTTTTCTATTGGTGCTTTCAATACATTATATAGCGTATATACATAAAATTCTACATTTGTCAGGTTAAGTTCTTGAGCCGCAGTTTTAGCCATTAAATGAGTGGCTTGATGATCAGGATGATTGTTATTATCACTTGGAATTACCAATCTATCTGCGTCTTTAATAATTTCTTTTGAAAGCCGAATTCCATCTTCAATATGATTCTTCGCATCTTGATCACGGAATTTAAATAAATGTACATTAGATTCAGGAAATCCAAATTCTTTAGCTGCCTTTACTGCCTCTTCTAACCCAATTTTTCCAATTTCTTCTTCAGTTAAATTCATGTATTCTTGCGCCTCTTCTTCGATTAGCTCGTCATTTTCTTTTCCCCAGGAAATTAAGGCGCAATTATCTGTGACATAAATTACATGGACATCATGTCCTTCATCCATCCATTTGAATATACTCCCACCACATCCATAAACTTCATCATCTGGATGTGGCGCAAATACTACAATTTTCATGGCTATTTTTTTAATTAGTGTATAATTATAATTGATTTTCTATTTTCTTACTATTTTATTATTTTTTACAAATTTTAATATATAATATTTTTGAGTGTTGAAGAGTCAGAAATTTAAGTTATCACATTCTTATAATTATTATCAATTAATCATATATTAGTTAAGTTATGTCTGACTCATCAAATGATTTGGATAGCTTTCCTTCTGAAGGAGAGGAATCTAAAAAGATGAATCCTGTTTTGCTTGTTATCGCTAGCGTTTTTTCAGTAATCATTCAAATGCCTTTATTATTCCTACCCGCTGGGAGATGGGATTGGATTGAAGCATGGATCTATTTAATAATCTATTTTATCTTCATGACAAGTAATGTGCTTGTCCTTAACAAGAAAAATCCTGAGGTCTTGGTTAATCGTATGAAGACGAAAAAAGAAGGAATGAAAGGAATGACTGGATCGGATAAATGGTTATTCCCCCTTATTTCAGTTGTGTTTATTGGTATCTTTCTTTTACCTGCATTTGATGTGAGATATGGATGGTCAATAGTCCCATTTTATATAAAAGTTTTAGGTTTTGTACTTTTAGCAATCGCATTTTATTTTCTATTTCGATCGATGCTGGAAAACGCGTATGCTTCGAAAGTCTTAGATGTAAGAAAAGAGAGTGGTCATAAGGTAATTAATACTGGGCCTTATGGTATTGTACGTCACCCGATGTATACAGGATTCTCAATAATGGGATTTGGGCTTGCTTTAGCACTGGGATCGTGGTGGACGTTAATTTTGGCAACTTTATCGATGGGCTTACTCGCGTTACGAATTTATTTTGAGGAGAAGATGCTTACAGAGAAGCTTGAGGGTTATAGCAAATATAAAGAAAAAGTAAAATATAAATTGATTCCTAAAATCTATTGATTTTATTTATGGACCTCTATCCCATGATTTATATTTTCTTTTTTTTGGTTTATTCATCTTCTCGTATTTTTCGATAGCTCTCTCTCGCCAGACAGTATTCCAGCGCTTAAATCCTGATTTAACATATTTCTCTCTTTTATAAAAGTCTCGGCAAACCCAATTGAATAAAACAAAATATCTTTTAGCCCCACTTTTTTTGGTTAGGTTTCTAGATCTTATTCCAAGATCATTTCGTAAATGCTGTACCAGTTTCCCTTCCACCGCATCTTGTAGACTTCCTTCAATTATCGCAGGTTCATAATTAATTCCTTCATCATCAAAGTAGTCACGTACATTGTCAAAAATATTACCACGGCAGAGATAAATCTTTTCTTTATCTTTGTCAAAATTTAGCTCTTTCAATCCGCTTTTTACAAGCTCTACTGTTTTTTTATAGGGCATTTTATTTTTCCAGTTTTCTTTGTTGAATAACTCTAAAGAAAGCTTCCGAAATATAATCTTTCCCGTATCTTTTCTAAGAAATCCGATAAAAGCATCTCCTACCAGATCTCCCGTGCCAGCGTCATCAATTTCAATAGACATAATATTAGAAAGTAGGTAGTAACTAATAAGTAATGAAATTAATTAGAAAATATCAATTTTGAGAAAATGCAGCTTTAAATTATTAATTTAATTTATAATATTCACGCACTATAAAGGAGTTAGCAAGGAAGGAAAAAATGAATGTCGAAATTTTAACGATTGGAAATGAAATTTTAATTGGAAAAACGCAAGATACTAATTCAAATTGGATGGCAAAGCGAATTGCAAAGTATGGGCATCGTTTAAAACGCATAACGACTATAGGAGACGATCTAAACGAAATCTCTTCCACATTAAAAGATTTATTAGCACGAAATCCAGATGTGATTATTACAACTGGCGGACTTGGACCAACCTTCGATGATATGACTTTAGAAGGGATTGCAAAAGGTTTAAAGAGAGATATTGAATTAAACCAGCACGCTTTTAATTCAATCAAGAAGGCATACGAAAGTGCGACGCGCAGAGGAATTTTGAAACTTGAGGGAATGACCAAGGAGAGAAAAAAGATGGCCTATCTCCCCAAAGGGTCTACCCCCTTACCTAATACTGTTGGAACCGCGCCAGGAGTCAAGTTAATGGAAAGGAACATTACAATTTTTATTTTACCAGGAGTTCCTGCAGAAATGAAATCCATGTTTCGAAATGTTATTACCCCTCTCCTCAAGGAAAGAAAAGGGAAATTTATTGAAAAGGGATTTATTTTTACCGGAATTGGTGAATCGCAAATTGCTCCGTATATTACGAAATTAGAACATGAATATCCTAAATTATGGATTAAAACACATCCAAGAATTGGGCTTTCCGTGGAAGTAGAGCTTTCAATTACATGCTTTAACGTAGATGACGGAGATAAATTAGTAGATGAAGCGCTTAAAAAAGCAAAAGATATCGTACATAATTTAAATGGGAAAATTAAGACCTAGTAGTATGTGAGATGTCACCATGCGGGTGAAATTCTCCTAAGCCCCCACTTTCGTGTTTAAGCTTATATCATAGACATCTCTAAAATTTTGATACTTCAACATTTTGGACGTTATCAGCAACTCGAACTACTTTCGGCTTAAATTTATCGATTTCTCCAATGATCCAGTTCATAACACCATGTTGAGCAAGGTTATTGGAAAATTCCTCAGTATGATCGGAATCTACAGAAATTAACATACCTCCTGCAGTTTCATGACATGTACAGTCATCAAATGAATAACCTAACTCTTCTGAAAGATTTTTAGAAAGGATAATAGAGGGAGTCTTAGTAATTAAGGCAGATAAGTTTGAATGCTGGAGCATTTCTTCAAGATGTCCCGCTAAACCAAATCCCGTTACATCTGACATCGCATGAACAAATGAAAAATCCTCGTAGGAATGAATAGTCTTAACAACTTTCTGATTTGAGGTAGTCATTATTTTAATGGCTAAATCAATGGATTGGTTAAGTTCTGAACGTGAGTAATGCTCTAAAATATCTGGAAAATCTTTTTGAATTCGATAAGCAGCCATGATTGCTTGTAAACCAATTGGTTTCGTTAATATTAACTTATCGCCTTCCTTTACTCCAAATTTAGGGATAATGCTATCTTTATGAGCGATTCCATTTGCTTCTCCACCCATAAGAGGCCATCCCGAGTAGATAGTATGCCCCCCGACAACCCGGGAGTTTAATTTTTTTTCCATAAAACTTTTTATCCCCATCAGGATTCCTTCAGCAACCTCTATTGGAGTATGAGTCTGGATAGCCAAGAATATTAACATTCCAGAGATCTCAGGGACATTCAATGCAAAAATATCATTAGTAACATTACACGCAGCAATTTCTCCCATAACAAAAGGGTCATCGATAATGGGGGTCATGATATCAATGTTTTTGACCAAGACTAACTCCGTCTGTGGAATTGGAAGGACAGCCGCATCTTCCATATCTCCCATTAATCCAGTTTTAACTAATAAATCTTGTAAATCGGTTGGTCCGAGTTTGCAACTTCATCCATGTATTTTTACTTGTGAAGTAAGTCGATATTCACTTTTTTCTGGCATTTTCACCTCACGATTTTTAAATTATTTTCTTTCTTAAAATGGTATAACTATATCAAAAGATCTTTTTAATTCAACTTTTAACCGTGCTAAGATAATATTACATTCTTCAAGAGACATATTATTAAAGACTTGCTGGTCTCTTTCACTTGATACTCCACCTATCATGTTTGGACCCAGAGAGCATTCAATACATTCCACATTAGTTTCTTTTAATAATGTTGAGATTAGTCCTTGAAAATTTTCTCCATAAAATAGAGAACGAATCGGTTTTTTCATATGATAGACATATAAATATTCATAATTCGATGAATTTATAGAAAATAAGATATATCTTTGGAAGTTCCGGGTAAAGATGAGATGGATGATAAGAGGATCATGATCTTTTGACATCTTATATTTCACTCTTGGAATTTTTGAGTATATTAACTAAGTATCGATTATCTCCTACTTGTTCACCTTGTAAATTATATGGATCCTTGGTAAATGGCTTCTTGATGTTATCATATTGCTCACGGGTAGAATAAAAAATCAATTTCTCTCCTGAAATTAACTTCTTAAGAAGTATTTTAAGCTTGATCATTAGATTCGTACAGGTAAGATCAGTAAAATCGTGTATTTCAAGATTAGCCATTTTCATAAATCTATACTTAATTCTTAGATTTTTATTTAAAAAAATATAATTCTTTTATGGTATAAACCTTTTCGATTATTTTTTAATAGAATATTCGCTAAATACTCATTATCTATCATTGATACATTTTCCACTTTATTTGAGATGTGGATATTTCGTTTTTCTAATGAGGGAGCATGGGCATAGAATTTAAGCTCTTTTAGATCTGTCATTGCTTCTAATACTTCTTGTAAATTAAAGATCTTTTCTTTTTCGCTAATATGATGTTCTCCTATCAGACTGTAAACCCCATTCTCAAGGAATATAACTTGTGTGGAGATATGATGCGTAGCACTTGCGATAGCAAATGATAACCCCCCAAAGGTCCATTCAGAAGTATAAGGACTATGTGTAATAAAGATTGTTAATTCTGGTATTGAATCATTGTTTGGAGGATCAAAGGTGATTATTGCAGAATTCGAGGAGATAATCGGGTGGTGTTTTTCAAATTGATCTATTATTTTATTAAGATTGCAAAAACTATAGTGAGGGATAGTATCATCCGATAAATATAAGTCGTTAATTGGTTGAGAACGAATATAACCTCTCGCTGTACCGCAACGGGAACAGGAAAACATTGAGAAATCTAACTTTTTCTCATTTGCTTTATACTTAATATTTAATAGTGACTGAGATATATTCTCAAATTCTGATGGTTTTTGTCCTTTATGACCAAGATGTACTCCGTCAAGATAGCCGTAAAATTCGGTATTGATATTTCTATTGATAGCAGCATTCATTAATCGCACAGAATAAACGGATGTTCTATGCATATAAGGTCCATCATTTTGTAATAAACCGATTCGTGAATCAAAATGCTCTTTCATCACATTTTCAATTATTAAATCCCAAAAATTAACATCGCTGCTTAAATCTTCGGGAGATAAAATTATAGAATCTGAAAATCTCTCTTGTAGAAGCTTAATTGGAAGACCGAATATTTTTAGCTCTTTATGATCAATATAAAGCTTGATCTGAGGATTCTTTAGCATAATGGACCATAGATAACTCGATCTTTCATCTAATAAACTATAGAGGCTCTCTCCACTTAAAAAAAAGGTTATTTCATAATGAAAAGATTTTTCTTGAGTATTGAAATGATTTAATATAGCAGATAGCCATTCTAATCGTTCTCTACTCAATTTATTCAAAAAAAGAAAAAATATTTTTTTTTTGTTCATATTTGTTGATGATTATCTATTGTTTTGTGATTGTTAATTCCCATATTCCAGGTTCCAACTTTTTAGTAGATATTTTTTCCCCCTTTTTTTTCATATCATGAGGGATGGTATCCGTGGCTGCAGGTGGGTGATCAGTGAGTACCACTAATATATCGCCTGAAGATAGTTTCTTCATCTCATTCCTAACCGCTAATAAGCAATAAGGACATACTTTTCCTAAAATATCTAATTTGTATTCTACCATGTTTATTTACCTCATAAATTATTAAGGTAATATCGCTACAACGAGTTCAACTACCCAAGCATGAAATATTATCGCACCAAATGCTAATCCTAAAACGAAAAATAATGAACGCAAATTTCCTTCGGCTCCCATGACGATTTGTCTTAATGGACAACCACCAAGCAGTACTCCGATAATCCCCATTCCAAATCCCCCTATAATTGCTAATATTACATAGGATATTACAGATAAACCTCCTGGAGCACCCGGTATAGGAGTGAAAGGATCAGATTGAGTAGCTGACCAGAGGAAATTTGGAAAGGCGCTAGGTATAATTGCCCAGAATAAGATATATCCTAAGAATCCACCCCCAATTAGAGCGAGATATCCAAAAAATAAGCGAGTGTGCTTAAACATCATGAGATCTCTCATACCACCAATTGAACAAAATCCTGATCTCTGAGCGAGATAACCAATCAAAAAACCTAATACAAGTGTAAGCAAGGGAATAATGATGATAGCTGCTGAAGCAACCAAGAATCCGTCTGCCATTAGCTAAAACCCCTCCTTTTCATAATATATAGTAATGTGAGAACACCAACCGCAACCCCTCCGGCGATTGAGAGTATCCCGATTAATGCAATTAAGTCGCCATATGCAAATCTCAAAGCAGCTCTGTAGGGACAAGCACCTAGTAATAGTGCGAAATTTAAGACAGCAATTCCTCCTAAGAAATACAGAAAATAGATAAAAGGTTTTGATTTTTTTATCTTGAATTCTTTATTTCTTGTAGCCGCTAGATATCCCCCAATAATTACTCCTATTATAGTGAGTACTGGAGTGACTGCAGATATAGGTGCAAGACCTAAAGTATCATTAGTAAATGCATTAAAAAAAGCATTTACCAAGTCTCTAGTATGGCACGCAACGCAAAAGCCATAGGCCTCTGGACCACCAGCACTTATTATTAACGCTTGAATAAAAGCCGCGAAAAATCCAATAATAATTCCCAGAAAAGCGGGAATTTTAATAATACTACTAAATCTTTTCTTTGTCTCGTTTGCCATAATCTTAACAATATTTCGATATTTGTTTGAAAAAAAAAATATTTTTTGATTTATTAATCTTTTGAATGAAGTTTATCGAAATCTTCGATAAATATAAAAATCAAAGGGAAATATTTAAAAGAATACTTTTTGAACCTCAAGGAAGGAGGAGATTGATTTTTTTCGTTATCTTGCGGTTAATATTGAAAGGATCCTTATAATATAATTTAAGGGTTACCTCGTCTACCCTATGATCTGTAATTTTCCTTTCACTTTCACGGATAATTTTAAAGACATAATTGAATTTAAACACATTTCCTGATTTCAATTCATCAAGAAACAGAAGCATTGGGAAACTCTCTTTTTTAAGATATTGTAAATAAGGAGGAGCTTTTAAGGCAATTTGTAAATCCTTAAAAATCAGATTCGTGGGATTATTCAACTTAAAATTAAAATATATCTTATTACCAATCGATTTAATATTTTTAAAGAACAGAAGATCTTTTGATTCCAATATATCTTCTTTTTCAGGGCTGTATAAGTAATCGTCTATAATTTTAGCGGCCAATTTATTTTTTCGAATATACTTCAAAATCCTTTGCTTCATGAACTCTTCATCCATTTCTGTATAGGATGCTAGATTCTCAAGTTTAATTCGATTTGAAATATTCAAATAAAATTTTATTTGCGCGAGTATTAATTTATCATTGCTTCTTTTATTGAAGCTTTTTAGTTTGTTAATAAGTAACTCCTTTGAATCAATAAATTTAGTTATATAAGGGCGAATAAAAAGGTTGAATACATTATTATCCTCTGTAATTTTTCCAATAATGTTATCAATTTGATTTTCACTCTCTTCGATAAATCCTTGGATTTGTGAGGTATTCATTTCAATTAACTTTTTTACATCTGAAAATTCATTTTTCTTAATCAAGGATTTGATTTTTGAATTTAAAGTCTCAAACTGACTATTTAATTTTTTAAATCCTTCAATAGATTGCGTTATGAGCGTTTGAATGTGTCCTTGGAATAGTTGAAATCCCATTTCATTTCGAATACCATTTATTTTAGGCTCCTCAACATTGCCTTCTCGTTTTTGGATATCAACAAAATATTCGACAACTCTGTCTTTTACCACTTTAATTTTACGATCTAAATCACTAAGGTATTCTTGAATCTCGATTTTAGTGCTCACCCAATTTCGCAACAAGTTCTTATAAATTTCATTAAATTCGACATTATCAACTAAATCTTCGCGGATATCATCATCTAACTTAAATAAATAATTTCTTAGTTGCGTAATTTGAAAAAACTTTTCTTTCAGTGTTTGATCTTGTCTATTACTCAATAATATCTCATCTAAATTATCGGGAAAGGTATATTCTTTGAGATCTTCATATTGAGCTTTTAAGATATTGATACGATCTTGAAAAAGTTTAACTTTTGACTTAATACTTTGAGTAAATTCCTCCTTTTTTTCCTCAAATAAATCTGAAATGAATCCTTTTATTATACTTAATTCATCTATGATATTTACTTTAGTTTCCTCCCAATCTTCTATTAAGTTGAAAGCTAATCGTTTGTATTCAAATTTATTGATTTTTTTATTGAACTTCTTAATTTTTGTCAACAGTTTTCGGTAAATTCGGTCCAACTCGATCTCTGTATCCCGAAACCTATAATTTTTAAGATAAGAATTCATTTTTTCACGAAATTCAGCAGGAATCCTTTGAAATTCACGAATTTTCCTCCGGAATAGTGTAAGTTCATCATTTACTTTTCCAATAGTATCGTGAATTTGTCCAAACATTAGCTTTATATTTTTTAGAGTATAAAGAAGTTCATCTTTTACGTCGGGATCCGTCTCATCATTAAGACATTTTTCCAATTCAATGAAGATCCATACTGCAACCTTTTTACTTTCTAAAATCAAACATATATTTCGAAGAAGTAAGATAGTTTTCATTCGTTCTCTCCAATATTTTGATTCTAAAGTATAAAGAATTTTGGTTATTTCATTTTCAATTTCTAATTGGTATTCCTCGTATAATCGTTTAAATACTAATGCGATTGCATCTCGTACATTTTCAGATGGATTTTCCAACTCTTCAAATAAATAGTTGAATACTTCAATGATATTATTCTCGCTTAAATGATAGAGAGCATTAATAATTACATTTCGATAATCAAAATCGCTGGAATAGAGAGCGTTGATCAAGTTTGCCCAAATTTGATCAAAATTATTTTTCGATATACTAACAAGAGCATCAATCACTCTTAATTGAATTCTATAATCATCTTCTTTTAAAAGAGCAATTAATTTAGGAATTACAGGGATTATTTCAGAACTCTTTTCCTTTCCAATCTCACCAAATAGCCATATTATTAATTCTTTTACCCGAGATTCTTCATTATATAATAGATTTAGCAGTACATACATTATCTTTTCTTTTGATAAGAAATAAGTACCCAGTATTTTCAGTAATTCTGCGGCAGATCTCGCAACATCGTCGTCATCATCCCGTAAATTTACAATAATAATAGACAATAATGGCTCAAAATCAGGAATTTTAGTATAATCTTGATTGAGGATCTTTTTAAGAGTTTTAATTACCTGTAATTTAACTTTCCAGTCATTATCCATCAATTTGGAAGTGAATTCGTCAATTATTTCATATAATTCATCTTTATCAATATGAAGCGATAAAATAAGAGTGCCTATGATCTTTACTGCTAATCTTTTCACAACAGCTTCGTTGTCATAAAAGCGGTTTTTAATATTTTGTATAAGATCAATAAGCAAATTAGGACGATATAATGAGATTTGATAAAGAATTTC
>Ga0180437_10004483_pt1 | contig 19820 bp, 15 predicted proteins | sample SS_ome_4_FD_132410 | JGI IMG/M metagenome (GOLD analysis project Ga0180437, IMG submission 132410) | Hypersaline lake sediment archaeal communities from the Salton Sea, California, USA - SS_3_D_1 metaG | ecosystem: Environmental > Aquatic > Non-marine Saline and Alkaline > Hypersaline >... | reverse complement strand
GGCTTAAGACGTATGATAGTTTCCTGCGTCGTTAGCATCGATGCGGCTTCCGTTCCTAAACCATACGTTGGGGGCTACGGCTTCCATTGAACGAGGGATTGCACCATGACGGACGATATCAAGCATCAGATAGTGCATATGGTTGATGAGCTGTACGAGGTAGGGTTGATCACTCCTAAGGGGGGTAACGTCAGCGCCCGGGTCCAGAACACCGAGGAACTGTGGATCACGCCGACGCAATTGCACAAGGGCGGCCTTAGTGAGGAGGTGCTGATCAGGGTCAATTTGCAGGGCAAGAAGCTTGAAGGGCGAGACAGACCGTCGGTGGAACTGCCCATGCATCTCGGGATCTATCAGGGGCGCGATGACGTCGGCGCGGTGATCCACACCCATGCGCCCATGGCCATGATAGTGGGACTGTACGAGGAGCCCATACCTCCTATCACCATTGAGGCCATCGCGCTGGCTGAGGCGCCCATCGTTCCCTTCTTACTCTCAGGGACCAAGGAGCAGTCTGAGGCAATCGTTGATGCCTTGGGAGAAGGTCCCGCGATCCTGCTACGCAATCATGGTCTGGTGACTGTGGGCAAGAACCTCAAGGATGCGGCCAGCAAGGCGCATCAGCTGGAGTTTGCGGCGCGGACGGTGCTCATCTGTCGGCTGCTGGGCGGACAGCCTGCGGTGATACCTGACAAGCTTGCGGAGTTCCTGAAGAAGATCGTGGTCTGAGACCACAAACCGGCAGCCCTGAACTGACGCGACAGGCTGCCGGTTTGGAGAAGTGCTCTAGACGAAGAGAGCTTCGAGTTCCGGACCCTCGATAGTTTCCAACTCGACCAATTTCTTGGCCAGATTGACGAGGTTGTCTTTCTTCTCGCGCAGTATGCGGAGTGCTGTCTCGTGGGCGTCGGTGATCAAGCGGCGCACCTCTTCGTCTATCGCTCGCGCAACGTCCTCGCTGTAGTTCCGTTGCTCTCCGATTTCCTTGCCCAGGAAGACAAGTTCCTCCTTCTGGCCGAAGGTCAGCGGGCCGAGCTTGTCACTCATGCCGTATTCGGTGACCATCTTCCTCGCCAGGCGTGTGGCGCGCTCCAGGTCGTTGCTGGCACCTGTGGTGACGTCCTCGAAGACGAGTTCCTCGGCGGCCCGCCCTCCCAGCAATCCAGCCAGCTCGTCCTTGAACTTGGACCGCTGTTTCAAATATCGATCATCCTCCGGCAGGGGCATCGTATATCCAAGGGCCATTCCTCTGGAAACGATGGAGACCTTGTGTACCGGATCGCATCCCGGCAACTGGCTCATCACCAGCGCATGCCCGGCTTCGTGGTGGGCTATGATTTCCTTCTCTTCTTCGCTGATGAGGCGGCTCTTGCGCTCTGGACCGGCGATGACCCTCTCCACGGCCTCCTGGAGGTCCTGCATGGCGACGGCTTTCTCGTCTCGACGCGCTGCGAGGATTGCTGCCTCGTTGAGCAGGTTCTCGATGTCCGCTCCCGAAAAGCCTGGCGTCTGCTTGGCGATAACTGCCAGATCCACCTCGTCGGCGAGCGGCTTGCCTTTAGCGTGGATGTCCAAGATGGCATGCCGGCCGTTCTTGTCCGGCAGATCCAAGACCACACGGCGGTCGAAGCGTCCCGGACGCAGTAGCGCTGGGTCGAGGATGTCGGGCCGGTTGGTGGCGGCCATGACGATGACGTTTGTGTCGGTATCGAAACCGTCCATCTCCACCAGGATCTGGTTCAACGTCTGCTCGCGCTCGTCGTGACTGCCGCCGAGCCCAGCCCCACGGTGGCGTCCTACAGCATCTATCTCGTCGACGAATACAATGCACGGGGAGTTCCGTTTGGCCTGCTCGAAGAGGTCTCTGACGCGTGAGGCGCCAACACCTACGAACATCTCCACGAATTCTGAGCCACTGATGGTGAAGAAGGGGACTTCGGCCTCACCGGCCACCGCGCGAGCCATCAAGGTCTTGCCGCATCCGGGAGGTCCTACCATGAGCACTCCCTTGGGGATGCGTGCTCCAAGGGCACTGAACTTCTCAGGCTCTTGCAGGAACTCCACGACTTCTTCCAGTTCCTGCTTGGCCTCCTCCACCCCGGCCACGTCCTCGAAGGTGACTGTTGGCTGATCGCCGGAGAGCAAGCGTGCTTTACTCTTGCCAAAGGCCATGGCCTGACTATTCCCTGTCTGCGCCTGGCGCATCATGAAGAGCAGAAGACCTCCGATCAACAGCAGTGGTAGAAATGATGAAAAGATGGCAAGCCAGCTACCCCACTCGCTGGGGCTCTGTATCTCGATGGACAGGGAGTTCATCATCTCCTGAGTCACGCCAAGATTGGTCAACACCTGTGTTGTGTCTGCGCCCGGCTCTTTGCGCGATACTACCTCCGCTCCGCTGGTGCGAGTGATCCTCAGTTCGTCGCCCGAGACCAGGATCTTGCTTACCCTTCCGTCCTTGATATCCTGGGCCACGGTACTGATGGGCACAGGCGCCAGACTGGTGGAAGCACTATAGATATTGTAGAACAGGGCAGCTACGATCACTGTGATGACCAGGTACACTAGCCCGTTCCTAATCCATCTTGAACTCACTCGATTTCCTCCACAAAAGAAGGCTCCGACGGGGTGTTCGAATATAGCACTTCGCGGGGCCCTCGCTGAACACACGAATACCACTATAGTATACCACAAAATGGGTCGGAATGCTAGTGTCTTGCGCCGTTTGCTATGCGACGATACGTGCGACTGGACTTCTGGCCGCACCAGAGTACACACTTGCAGATAAGCAGGCTATCAACGGCCTGTGGACCGCTGGCTGGTCAGGGTTTCGAGGAGCTAGGCAAGATAGCGGAGGTACACCGCCAACCAGAGCGGTATCAGGCCCAATACGGTGACTACGGCACCTATTCCTAGGAGACAGCCCGCCCAATCGAGCTGAAGGTCGGGGTGTTCCTCCTCGTACGAAGAGGCTGCCGTCGCTCTCCAGACACGGGCCTCGTCTCTTGCGCTTCCTCGTCGACCCTCAGCGGAAACGATAGGCTCTTTGGCCTGGATGCCTTCCTCGAACGCCTTCATGGCGCTATCTTCTTCATAGCCGCGAAGAGCTTCTGCCAGGGCACCCCCCGACCGATAGCGATCTACCGAAGTCTTGGCCAGGGCGGCATGAACGATGCTGCCGAGAGGGCGGGGAATTTGTGGGTTCACCGTGGTGATAGGTTCGGGGGCTCGTCGGATGTGTTGTTCCGCTATCTCGGCGTAGCTCTCACCGCGAAAAGGTGGCGAGCCAGTGAGCATCTCGTAGAGGATGACTGCTGCGCGGTAGACGTCCGATGCAGGAGTGGGCCTACGTCCCATCGCTTGCTCTGGCGAGAGATACGTGGCCGAGTAGGGTGAAGGAGCGGGCTCTCTGGCCGGTGCAGTGGAGGCGGCCGACGCTCGGAAGTCTGAGACTAGCACCTCTCCCTCAAGAGTAAGCAGGACGTCGCGAGGTGTGAGGTCTCCGTGGATGTATCCGGCGCGATGGGCTGCCCCCAGCGCTTCGCAGATGAGGACAGCGATCTCCAAAGCCTTCTTCGGGCTCAGGGGAGCGTGTGAGGCCAGAAAGGACTTCAGGTTCTCTCCCTCGACGTATTGAGAGACGACGTAGTGCAGGTCCCTATCGCTCCCGATGTCGTAGATGGCGATGATATTGGGGTGCGATAGCCCCGCCATGGCCCGCGCGGCGCCGTGGAAGCGCGCGACGAAGGCTGGATCGGTGGCGAAGTGCTCACGAAGCACTTTCACCGCCACTGTACGGTCCAGCGAGGTGTCGAGGGCCCTATAGACGATCGTGTGCTCGCCGCGACCTATCTCATCCAGATGGCGATAGCGGCCTTTGAGCATGGTTTCGGACACGGCATTCTCTGATCAGGCATCAAGTGAAGGTCACTGGATGTCCATTTTATCCCGGCCACAGCTGTGTGTCAACCCTTACGCGCCACCCGCGTGCGCGAGTTTCGCGCGAGGGCTGCGTCCGGTAGCCCGGAGAGATGTGGTCCCGTCGCAGCATGGGCGCACTGCGGAGGGCCGTCAGATTGCTACGCGCGCACGATCGCTCCACCGTGCAGTCCCGAAAGTTGCCCCCTGGCTGCAGTCGCTCGGCCTTGTCAAACGGAGGGGATTTGATATAATCGAGGTCGATGTCTTCCTCTAGTCACGATCGCCTGGACCGCTATGTCGCCAGGGTGGAAGAGCACCTGGCGAATACTGATGAGACCACTGCCAACCCCGTCCTCGTCATGCTCTCCGGCCTTCCCGGTACGGGAAAGTCCCATCTCGCTCGGCGCCTGGCTGAGGTGCTGCCCTTCGCCATTGTGGAAAGCGATCAGGTACGAAAGATACTGTTCCCCGAGTGCAACTACACTGGCGAGGAGAGCAAATGGGTGCACCGCACTTGCCACGCTCTGATGGAGAGGCTAATCCAGAAGGGAGTGCGCGTAATCTACGATGCGACCAATCTGCTTGAGCGACATCGGGAGCAGGTGTACCGGATGACTGACGGCAATCAAGTCAAGCTGATCATCGTCAAGGTTGTGGCACCGCAGCCTGTCGCAACTGGCAGGCTGCAAAGCAGAGACGAGGGCTCCAGTGACGACAAGGACGTCTCCGATGCTGACCTCGGCGTGTACCGCCGTATGTCTCGCCAGGTAGATCCCATAGGCCGCAACCACGTAATCGTGGACACAAGCCAGGATCTTCGCCCGGCCATCACCAAGCTGCTGCGATTGATGAGGTCTTAGGACTGCGCTGTGAGGTTTGTCACCGTTCTATTGATCTTTGTCCCCGTGAGCATCGTAGGTTCGCTACTGCATTGGGACCACCGGCTGGTGTTCTTCGCTGCGGCGCTGGGCATAGTGCCCCTCGCCTGGGTCCTCGGCAAGGCCACGGAAGAACTGGCGGCCCATACTGGTCCGCGTGTGGGAGGGCTGCTCAACGCCACGCTGGGCAATGCTGCGGAGTTGATCATTACTGTTTTCGCCATCCGAGAGGGGTTGCTGGAGCTGGTCAAGGCTTCGATCACAGGCTCGATAGTGGGGAACATCCTGCTGGTGCTGGGGCTTGCTGTCCTCGTCGGAGGTTTGCGCCACGGGACTCAATGCTTTGAGCGCTCGGAGGCGGGGCTCCACGCCACGATGATGGTGCTAGCCATCATCGCCTTGATCATCCCCTCGATCTTCGGCCACGCTATTGAGATAGAGGATCACGCCGCAGTGGAATGGCTCAGTTTGGGCGTGGCTGTAGTGATGATAGGTATCTATGTGCTCAGCTTGATCTATTCCTTCGTGTCCGCCGGAGGTGGGACGCTCAGCGAGGGTCACGCTGAGGCGGTGTGGTCCCTGCCGAAGGCAGCCGTCACCCTGGCGATCGCTGCCATATTCGTGGCTTGGTTGAGTGAAGTCCTCGTGTCCACGGCGGAGCCGGTCATCGAGTCATTGGGCATCACCGAGTTCTTCCTGGGGGTGATCCTCATCCCTCTGGTGGGCAACGTGGCAGAGCACCTGGTCGCGGTGCAGACGGCCTGGAAGAACGACATGAACTTGAGCCTGGCGATTTCCTTCGGGTCAAGTATGCAGATTGCCCTCTTCGTGGCTCCGCTGCTGGTGTTCATCAGCCTGGCGATGGGCCACCCGCTGACCCTGATCTTCAACCAGTTCGAGCTCCTGGCTTTGGCCGCGGCGGCGGGCATCGCCGCGATCATCGCTCTGGATGGCGAATCCAACTGGTTGGAGGGGGCGCAGCTGTTGGCGGTCTATGCCATCGTTGCACTGGCGTTCTTCTTCCTGCCAACCACTGGATCTGGGTTCTAGTGTCCAGAATCGCCTGACTCCGTACCCGCGGAAGTCGCTGTGGTATCTCGGTAGGTTCAGGGGCCTCCTGTATGCCCAGCGCGCCAGTGGAAACGAAGCCCTGGTTCGGACCGTTATCTTGTGCCTAGGGTCACGTCCAGGGTGACCTCCGTTCCCTCCCTGACCGCGGTTATCTGGACCTCTTGGCCTGGGTCGAAACGCATCAGGATGGTTACCAGGTTGTTGTGTTCATCTATGGCCTGATTCCCGATGCTGGTGATGATGTCACCGGAACGCAGCCCAGCTTCGTCGGCCGGGCCGCCGGGCTGGACCGCCTGAACGTAGGCCCCGAACTCCACCGACAGATTGTATGCCGCAGCGATGCGAGGGGAAATGGCCACGGTTTCCACCCCCAGGTACGGCCTGCGCACGCTGCCAAACTCGATCAGTTGGTCGGTGACTTCCTTGACCACATCGCTGGGGATGGCAAAGCCCAACCCCTCTGCCACCGGTCCGCCAGCACCGGTGCCTCTAACGATGGCAGTGTTGATGCCCACCACCTGGCCCAACGAGTTGACCAAGGGGCCTCCGCTGTTGCCCTGGTTGATGGCCGCGTCGGTCTGGACCAATCCCTCCATGGTAAGTCCGCCTCCGGCCTCCAACCGACGGTCCAAGGCGCTGACCACGCCCACCGTGACGGTGCCCTTGAAGTCGCCCAGGGGGCTACCGATGGCGATCACCGGCTCTCCAGGCTGCAATAGGGCTGAGTCCCCGAGCTCGGCAATGGCTGGTATCTCCCCCTCCACACGCAGCACCGCCAGGTCGGAAAACATGTCGGCACCAACCAGAGTTGCCGATACCTTAGTATCATCGGCGTAGATGACTTCCAGGCTTTGACTGTTCTCCACCACGTGATTGTTAGTGACTACATATCCCTCCTCACTGATGATGACTCCGGAGCCGGAGGCTTGCGGTTCCAGAATCTGTCCGAACATCCCTCGCTGGGGAGGGAGGGTGTTGATGACCGTCACCACCGCAGGCTTAACCTCCGCCACCGCTGCGATGATGGCCGAGTCCTCGGTCAGGGTCAGGTATGTCGTGGAGGCTGTTGCTGCGATCTCAGAGGGGATGGTCGGCCCGTGATCCTGGAACCTGGCAGCTGTGTAGCCTGCCAGGCCTCCGAAAATTGCACCGCCTGCGCTGCCCAGCAGCAGGGCGAGTGCCACCGCCACAACGCCCAATCCGGGGAAGCAGCCGCCTCTCTTCTGGGTGTCGTTCATTTCCTACCTCTCTAGTCTTAGGGTGAGGCCCTTGGCCTAAATCATCGTCCAGAATGGTCTGGCTCTCAGTCCCAGGAGCCCCCGGACGGCGGTACCATGCGCGTTGGCGACCCAACGTAGCGGTACCAGATCCCCAGATAGGCCACGACCTGGCCTTGTTCGTCCCTGTCTCTGCCCAGGGTGGCCTCAAGCTGGAGCACCTGCGTGTCATCGTCTCTCCGTATGATAGTCAGAGACAGTGCATCCCCAGGGGAGTGGTTCCGGACGGCGGCAGAGAGATGGTCATCCGATTCCAGCGCCAGACCATCCACGGCGATGATGAGATCCTCCACCTCCAATCCAGCCTCGTCCGCTGGACCGTCCTCTACCACCTCCGTCACCACGGCGGCGCCCAGCAGTCCCCAGGGCATCTCGGGTAGGTCATAGGGCAACATGGGTTGCGGCACGGGTCCTGGCCACTCTTCCTCGCGCGGCACTGGCCAGATCCCTGCGGGCGGAGTAACCTCCTGTACGGGCTCTGGTACGCTCTGCGTAGTGGCGAGGCGGCCGCCAAGATAGCCCATCATGCCCGCGAGCAGGCTTCCAGCAAGAACAAGAACGGAGCAAGCCATCAGTGCGCCTACTCCGATGCCCAGCCCGATCAAACTTCTCTTGAGCATATCAAGTCCTCCCTCTTCAATTATACAAAATCACGCAACAAAGGAGGGCATACGGATTTCCAGCAGCTGAGCAGCGGGCTTCCCGAGTTGACGCCGATCGCCTAGCGATGGGCCGCCGGTGGACTTTCGTCTGTATCCTCGCTATCCAATCTCCTGCAACTCGGTGTCTATGTCTGAGACCAGCCTCCGGAAGACATCATCCGAGATCACACCCTGCCGGAGGAGGTCCTGCAAGGTGCTTTTGGCCACTCGGAGGCACTTGCGTCGAGTCACCTCCAGCTCTTCCTGGGCCAAGAACCCGGCTTCCGCCTGAAGGTTCGCGATCTCGTTGGACAGGTTCTGGCCCAGGGACTCGTATCTCTGTGTGAGCTCTTCACACACAGAGGCCGAAACGCGCCCATTCCTTTCCATGCTGTGCAGACTGTCCAGGATGGCCTTGGTGGCCAGCAGTTTTCCCCGCTTGTACTCGTACTCGGTCCGTTCAGTAGAAGGCTTCGCCATGCCAAGGACGTTGAGCAACGGGCGCATGGTCAGGCCCTGAACCACCAGGGAGAAGAGGACGACGCCGAAGGTCATGACCAGGATCTGGTCGCGCGCTTGTACGGCTAGAGGGATGCTCAGCGCAACGGCCACGCTGAGCGACCCGCGAAATCCGCCCCAGAACAGGATATGCTGCCAGTCCAGGGGGATGGACTGTTGTTTGGAGAAGGCCCGGCTCACAAGCGGCATGACATAGGAAATCAAGACTCTGGCGCCCAGCACGGTCAGGATGGCCAAGACGATGGGGTACAGGTTCTGAGCGAGGAGAGAGAGGTTGATCTGCATACCAATGAGAAGGAAGACAAAGGAGTTCACGATGAATGCCACGTACTCCCAGAACGAGTCGAGTGCGATCTTGGTGGTGGGCGACATGCCCGTCCGGAAACCGTAGTTGGTGATGACTACGCCTGCCACTACCACCGCTATCACGCCGGAGAGGTGGAAGGAGTCAGCCAACAGGTAGGTTCCATAGGCCAGGACGGTGGTCAACGTGATCTCGACGAGATGGTCGTCTATGCGACGCATGAGTGGCGAGAAGAGATATCCTGCGAGCAAGCCCAACATTCCGCCGCCCAGGACCACGATGAGAAACCTGGCAACATTGCCCAGCAAACTGAACTCACCCGTAAGGATCATCAATACGATGATGCGATAGAGGACGATAGCCATGCCATCGTTGAACAGGCTCTCTCCTTCGATGATGTATGCCAGGCGCTTGGGAACGCCTAACTCTCGGAAGGTAGCTGCCACAGAGACCGGGTCCGTGGCCGAGATCAACGCCCCAAACAGCAGCGCACTGGGTAGGTCGAGACCTACCAGCAAGTGGAGTGCCCCCCCGACCAGGATGGTGGAGATCAGTGGGGCCGGTATGGACATGAAGGCGATCTGCCGGCGGTTCTCCATCAGATGATGGAAGTCGAGACGAAACGCAGAGTCAAAGATCAGAGCTGGCAGGAAGACGAAGAGGACTAGGCCGGGTGTCAGCTGGATACCTGGAAGGACGTTGGACAGGCCGATGACCAGGCCACCCAGCACCAGGGCTACGGTGTATGGTACTCGTATGCGGCGGGCGAGCATCGCGATGAGTGATATGACAAGCAGCAGCGAAACGAGAACGAAGTGAGATGTATCGAGCTCCATGATACCTCTGGCTCTCAGCCCCTGTGCTGCAACCTGGTGACGGGACTTAGATAACCTTCCTTCGACGGAGATCCCACAAAGCAACAAGCCCTACGGCGATAGGCAGCCAGAAGGCGATGAAACGGAAAAGCAGGGTGGCCACGACCACTGTGCTGGACGGGATGCCCAGGCTGGCGTAGACGGCAGTCAGCGAAGCTTCCGTCACGCCTATTCCCTCGGGCATGAGCAGGATACTCATGATGTAGTTGGTGATCACGTATCCCACGACCAGAACGTCCAGCCTGATGGCAAAACCAAGGGCGTGGAAGACGAAGTACAAGGAGGCAATGTCGGCGAAGAGTGTCAATACGCCGTAGACGAGAGCCTTGGCGGTCTCCACGGGCTTGGCACGAGCCGCGTCAATCGCCCCGTAGAAGCTGTCAATGCTCTGCTTGAGGCCTGCGGGGTTGTAGACGCTCCTTCGTGCCACCCTACTTAGAGGGGCGTCAACGAAGCGGGCCGCACGGTCCAGCACGCCCCTCAGCAGGGCGGGCCGTCTATAGAGAGCGGTTCCCAAGGCGAAGAGCCCCAGCATCAAACCGAGCATGACCCCAGCCACCAGTAGCTGGGTCGTGGCTAGGAGATTGCGACTCAGGAGGTATATTAGCCCCAGACAAAGCGAGGTAAAGAGTATGATACCCGTCATCAGGTTCTGAAGGATGAGCACCACGGCCAGATTGCCCAGGGACAGCCCATGACTGTCGAAAAAGCGGTAGCGGACATAGATTCCTGCGGCGCCTCCAGCGGAGATGATGCGGTTGGCGGACCCGCCGCCGAACATCAATTCTACGAAGGGCCAGAGAGGTATGTGATGCCCCTGGAAGTGCAGTAGCTTCTGGGTGTAGAGGGCCACGGCCAGGTAGCGCAACCCTTCGGCGACCATTGCCAGCAGTACAAAGCTGGATTGCGCGGACGCCAGCAGGGCCAGTGCCTCCCGTTCGCCAGCCAGTCGCAGCAGGAGCAGAGCCACCCCCACACCGATTACGAGCAAGAGGAGTAGCTTCCTGAGGTCGACCTTCAGCGGCGCTTCCAGCTCGCCCTCGGCGGGCGGAGGTGCCTTCGCGACAGTGTCCACCTAGAGCCAGCCTTCTCGCTTGAAATAAGCCAGCATCGCGATCACGATAAATACCATGACGCCGATGACGAAGACGAAGGACAGTGGATGGCTGGCCAGAGGCAATTGACGAAGATTCATGCCGTAGATTCCGGAGATCACGGACAACGGCAACATGATCACTGAGAAGATGGTGAGAATCTTCATTACCTCGTTGATACGGTTGGAGGTCAAGGACTCCAGGGTCGTGCTGAGGCCTTCGACGACCTCCCACAAATCCTCTAGACGCTCCCATATCTGGAGTATGTGGTCGGAAACGTCTCCCCAATAGACCTCGAGATCTCCTCTCAAGAACTCCCAGTCCTTGCGCTCCAGACTGGCTGTGACCTTCATCTGCGGTTTGATGGTGCGCCTGAAGTTGATGAGGTTTCTCCTGACGATGGAGATTTCCCTCACGATCTCTCTTGCGTCTGAGTCGAAGATCCTCGATTCGATACTCTCGATGTTGTGGTTCTCCTTGTCCAGAATGGGAAAACAATAGTCAACGAGGTCATCGATGAGCATGTACAAGAGGTAGTATGACCCGCGACCCATGAACTGGCGGCGCAGGACCTCATTATTCTCGCTGTCTTCGAAGGCCTCCACGAGAGGCTTCAAAGCTCCATCACTTGAGGTCACGAGGAAGCCGCGCCCGACGAAGATGTCTACTTCCCCTCGGCCAAGGCGCCTGGCGGCTTTGTCGAACACCGGGAAGTGCATCACGAGGAACAGGTAGTTCTCGTATTCGTCGATCTTGGGTCTTTCCAAGGTGCTGAGACAGTCCTCGAGGTCCAAGGGATGGAAGAAGGGGAACCGCTCCCGCAACAGTTCTATGTCGTTGGTAGTGGGATTCCTGAGGTCGGTCCAGGTGATGCCGTTATGGGTGATCGTTCGCAGGCTCATCATCACCTCCTCTCCACCCCGCGCGCTAGTGATACGCGAGAGCCCTGTCCGTCGATAGGGCTCTGGCACCGATTATACGTCCGAAGATGGGCTCTGGCAAGCACACTGGCTCGATCAACGAGTCTAGCCACCAATGTCCTTCGCCTCACTGGCACGGCATTGACATCGGCCCCTCAGTGGAAACTGCTTTGCAGGACATGCGTACGCTTGCCAATGCGCACTCATGTTGTCAGCCGGCCGCTCTTGGGACCGGTTGCCCTCGTCCAACAGACAAGTCGACCGAGCTTGTCGAAATGTCTAGCTACTTGACAAAGTGTCGAGATTGCTGTATACTATGCCTACTACAGCCGCCGTGCGAATGCTGGACCCTACAGCCCTATGGGGTCTCCCCGTACGGCGGTGCTGATGTCCTACCGGCCTTCATTATGGAGGAGTTCGGCGCATGGCTGGAGAGATAGACCCCAAGCTCAAGACCAAGATCTTCGCTGCCCTGAGACCTTCCATGGCCGCGATCGTGGATCTTCTGGGACCAGGGTGTGAGGTCGTCCTGCACGACATGTCCGAGCCGGACTCGTCCATTGTAGCCATCGAGGGGGAGGTTACCGGCCGATGCGTTGGGGCCCCACTGACCGACTCCGGATTGGCCTCTTTGCGATCCCCGGAGAGTGGAAGGGTCTACTCTTACACCACGGTCGCCGAAGGTGGACGGGTCATCAAGTCCTCTTCCGTCTTCCTCAGCGACGACAACGGAACCATCTTCGGTGGCCTGTGCATCAATCTGGATATCACCCCGTATCTGACCTTCGACCGCCATTTGCAGGGCCTTCTCAGGCCTACCAACGACGATACGCAGGCTCAGACGTTCGGTAGCGAGGTGGGAGAGGTGTTGGACACGATGGTCAACGACGCTATCGCCGGAACGGGCATTCCCATCTCTCTGATGCAAAGGGCAGATAGGCTGAAGGCGATACGGGCTCTGGAGGAGAAAGGGGCTTTCTTGCTCAAGAAGGCGGTTCCTCTTGTTGCGGAGCGTCTTGGCGTCTCCAGACATACGATATACAGTGATCTAGCCGAGATCGAGGCTTCGAGAGAGGACGGCCGCGGAGGGGAGGAAGATATCGCGCAAGATCCCGAATGAGTCAGGGATTGTATTCGGGCAGTCTGTGCGGAGAGCGTGTGCCAGAACTGCCTGCTGGGATCCTTCAGATGGCGGGTTTTGTTGCTGGGATGGCCGGCTGCGCTCCGTGAACCGGTCGTCTCGCCAGAGTCGACGAAAGACAGAAGGGACTGACCATGGAGGAGAAGAAGCTGCGAGAGGTGGTCCTGGAATCCGGCATCGACGTCAAGCCGATCTACGGTCCGGAGGACGTCGCCGATCTAGACTATGATGCCGAGATTGGTGCGCCGGGCGCCTATCCTTTCACCAGGGGCATCCACAAATACATGTACCGCTATCGCCCCTGGACCATGCGGCAATACGCTGGCTTCGGCACCCCCCAGGAGAGCAACCAGCGTTTTCGCTACCTCATCACCCACGGGCAGAACGCGCTCAACGTAGCCTTCGATTTGCCTTCCCAAATGGGCCTGGATTCCGATGCCCCTCTGGCTTGGGGCGAGGTGGGCCGGGTGGGAATGGCGGTGGACAGCCTCCGCGACATGGAGGAGGCTTTTGAAGGTATTCCTCTGGACAGGATCAGCACCAGCCTGACCATCAATGGTGTGGCGGCGATCATGATGGCCATGTACTTTGTGGTCGCGGACAAGCAAGGAGTCCAGCTCCAAGAGCTGCGCGGTACCGCGCAGAACGATATCCTCAAGGAGTACGTGGGGCGAGGGACTTGGATCTTCCCGGTGGAACCCTCGATCCGTTTGATCGGCGACACCATTGAGTTCTGTGCCGAGCACGTGCCCAACTACTATCCGGTGAGCGTGTGCGGCTACCACATTCGCGAATCCGGCGCCAATCCTGTCCAAGAGATCGCCTATGCGTACGCCATCGCATCTGCATATGTCGAGCATGTGCGGGAACGGGGTGTGGACGTAGATGACTTCGTGGCTCGGCTCTCCTTCAACTTCGACATCTGGGGTAACCTTTTCGAGCAGGTCGCCAAGTTCCGCGCCGCTCGCCGTCTGTGGGCGAAGCTGGTGCGCGACAGATTTGGCGCCAAGAATCCCAAAGCGATGCAGATGAAGATGATTGCCGGTGGTGGCGGCGGCGGGCTGACGATCGAACAACCTGAGAACAACATCGTTCGCGGCGCATACTATGCCCTCATCTCGGCGCTGAGCGGTACTCAGACGATGGCCCTCTGTACGTACGATGAGGCGTACACCATCCCCACCGAGAAGGCAGCTCTCATCGGTTTGCGTACGATGCAAATCCTGGCAGAGGAGATGGGCTTGTGTGATACGGTAGATCCTCTGGCCGGTTCCTATTACATTGAACGCCTCACCGCCGATCTGGAAGAGCAGATGGTGGCCGAGATGGAGAAGGTCGAGAGGATGGGCGGCATCGTCAAAGCCATCAGCGAGGGCTTGATCCAGAGGGAAGTGTCGCGGCAAGCTTATCTATACGAGCAGGGCATCCAGAGCGGCGAGATTGTCAAGGTGGGAGTCAACAAGTACCGCATCGAAGAGGAGGAGCGGGACGTCGAGCTCCACGAGTACAGACCTGAGCAGGCTGAAGAGAAGACCAGCCGCCTCAACGAATTGAGATCCGAGCGTGACGGGGCAGAGGTGAGCGAGAGTCTGGAAAGACTGCGGAAAGCGGCTGAGGGGAGTGAGAATCTCATGCCCTACATCATGGACTCCGTGCGCGCCTACGCGACAGTCGGTGAGAGGACACAAGTACTGAAAGATGTCTTCGGAGAGTTCAAGGAGCCCGTCGGCCTCTAGGTCGTGTGCGGTGTGCGCCATTGCGCGCTAGTACACGGAAAGGGGAACTCTGGACAGTTGTTGTCAGGCGTCAGAATCATAGATTTGACCCAGATGTTGGCCGGTCCGTATGGATCGATGCTGTTGGCGGACCTCGGAGCTGAGGTGATCAAGATCGAAGATCCTCACGGTGGGGATCCTACGAGACAGATCGGCCCGCCTTTCATAGAGGGTGAGAGCGGGTACTTCATAGGGGTGAATCGCAACAAGCGAAGCGTAGCCCTGGACCTGCGCAAGGAACAGGGACGCCGGGTGCTCTATGATCTGGTCAAGGTCTCGGACGTTGTCTTCAACAACTTCAGGCCGGGCGCCATGGAACGACTCGGCTGTGACTACGACACCCTCAAGGCCATCAATCCTCAACTCATCTACTGTTCCCTCACCGGCTTCGGGGAAACGGGACCGTACCGGGACCGACCCGCTTTCGATCTAGCCATCCAGGCCATTAGCGGAGCCATGAGCATCACTGGCGAACCCTATCGTCCCCCGGTGCGTATGGGCATCCCCATGGGAGACCTGGGCGGCAGTCTGTTCTGTGCTCTGGCCATCTCGTCGGCTCTTTACGCGCGCGAAAAGACGGGCGAGGGGCGATTGATAGATGTGGGCCTTATGGATTGTATGGTCTCACTGCTCACGTATGTGGGTCAGTACTACCTCCTGGGTGGTTCGGTGCCTGGTCCGATTGGCTCTGCTCATCAATCGGTTGTTCCCTATCAGGCTTTCGCCACCGAGGATATCTACATCGTGGTCGCGGTCTTTGTGGAGAAGTTCTGGCAGGGTTTCTGCGAGGTGCTGGGGCTTGATGAATTGACTGATGATCCCCGTTTTGAGGACAACGACAAGCGCCGGCAGTACAGAGAGGAATTGATACCGATTCTGGAGGACGTCTTCCGGAAGCGGCCGGGCGACGAGTGGTTGAGGCTCCTTTCGGAGGCTGGAGTGCCGTGTAGCCCGATCAACACTCTGGATCGTGTCTTCTCCGAGCCACAGGTCGCTGCCCGCGACATGGTTATGGAGACGGACCATCCGACGGCTGGCAAGCTTCGCTCGATAGGCAACCCGGTGAAGGCATCGCCGCCTGGGGAGGAGAGTCGTGCGCCCGCACCGCTGTTGGGCCAGCACACGGAGGAGGTCTTGAAGGATATCCTGGGTTACCCTCGAAAGCGGATATCGAGTTTGCGTGAGGAGGGAGTCATTCTGTAGAAGGTGGTTGGTCAGCGGTCTTCTGGCCCGCAGAGAATTGCTTCGGGCCCTAGAAGGGGGCAACGGGGCAAGTGAGGAATTGGGGGAAGTGTGAGAATGCGTATTGGAATCGACGTAGGGGGAACCTTCACTGACATCGTGCTGGTCGATGACCTGAGCGGTCAGATCTACTACACCAAGGTACTGACCACACATCAGGATCTGGCTGAAGGGGTCGTGAATGGGATCGAAAAGATCATGGCTTTGTCACAGGGCTCTTTCGACCAGGTGGACTACATGGTCCATGGCACGACCATAGGCACCAACGCCCTCATCGAGCGCAAAGGGGCGCGGACGGGGTTGCTGACCAGCGAAGGAATGAGGGACATTCTGGAGATTGGGCGTATCGAAAGACCCGCTGCCGGTCTGTACGATGTTCTGATCGACTCGCCGCTGCCTCTTGTACCTCGCCACTTGCGGCTCGACGTTCGGGAGCGCGTCGGCGCAAGCGGCGAGGTGGTGGTGCCTCTGGACGAGTCTTCGGCACGCGAGGGGGTTGACTTCCTCAAGGAGCAGGGTGTGGAATCCATAGCCGTCAGTTACCTGTTCAGTTTCCGCAACCCTGCCCATGAAGAGCGGACGAGGGAGATATGTCAGGAAATGTTTCCTGAGGCCGCAGTGTCCATCTCCTCCGAAATCGCTCCAGAGTTTCGTGAGTTCGAGCGCACCTCGACCACTGTGATCAACGCCTATCTGGCCCCTGTCGTGGAGAGGTACCTGGACAATCTGGAGGGGCGGCTGCTGGATCAGTATGGAGACGTAGATCTTCGCATTATGCAGGCCAGCGGGGGCTCCATGACCACTGAGATGGCCAAGTATCGTGCTGTCAACATCGTGAACTCAGGTCCGGCTGGTGGTGCGTTGGCAGCAGCCTATATTGGACGGTTGACGGGCGACGAGCAGGTCATCAGTGTGGACATGGGGGGCACCAGCTTCGATGTGGGAGTCATAGATCACGGCGAACCTCGAGTGGCCCCCGAAAGCCAATTTGAAGGTTTTCCGGTCAAGATACCCATCCTGGATGTGGAGGCCATCGGCGCTGGGGGCGGGAGCCTAGCTTGGGTGGATGAGGGCGGCGCTCTCAATGTGGGGCCGGAGAGTGCGGGGTCAGACCCTGGCCCGGCCTGCTATGGGTTGGGAGGCGATCGACCGACAGTCACCGACGCCAACCTGGTGTTGGGGCGGCTGAACCCCGAGTACTTCCTGGGCGGGGAGATGGAGCTGCACGCCGACCTGGCTGAGAAGGCCGTCAAGAAGCACATTGCCGATCCCCTGGGGGTGTCGGTGGAAGATGCGGCCAGCGGCATTATCCGGGTGGTGAACGCGAACATGGAGCGTGCCATCAGCGTCAATTCCACAGAGAAGGGCTTTGACGTGAGGGAGTTCGCGCTGCTGCCCTTTGGAGGGGCAGGACCACTGCATGCGGTGGAGCTTGCTCGAGACCTGGACATGAAGAAGGTGGTCGTACCTCCCTACGCCGGGACGTTGTCCGCGGTGGGCCTGTTGGTGGCCAACACGCGCTATGACTATGCAGCCACGGTGGCCAAGAATGAAGATGAACTGGACCCGGAGGAACTGCTGAAGGCTTTCCGGGAACTGGAGGAGCAGGGTCGCGCTCGGCTGCGTGCCCAGAGAGTGCCCGAGGATCAGGTTGAGGTCCTCTGGTCCGCGGACCTGAGATACGAAGGCCAATCGTATGAGTTGAGCACTCCGGTGATCCACAAGGACGCTTTCACCAGGGCTGACATCGAAGAGATCGTGCAGCGTTTCCACGATTTGCACTTCCGCATCTACGCCTATGGTTCTGTCGATGAGAAGGTAGAGTTCATCAATCTTCGCGTGGCTGCGATTGGAACGGTGCCCGAGATATCACTGGCCCATACCGGACCCGGAGATGGTGATGCTGAGGTGGCGCGCAAAGGAGCTCGACCGGTCCACTTCCTTGCCGAGGGTTTCATTGGCGCGGATGTCTACGATCGTGCTCTGTTGCGGCCGGGCCATGAGGTCAGCGGTCCTGCGCTGATCGAAGAAGTCGCATCGACGACGGTTATCACCCCGGGATTGAAGGGGATAGTGGATGAGTACGGGAATATAATCATCTCCTTGTCCTAGGAGAGGGGTAACGATCTGTCTATTGCAGGAGGCATCCGGTGGCTTACAAAGCTGATTCCATAACTATGCAGGTCATTCGCTATGCCATGGAGCAGGCTGCGGATGAGATGGGGCGGACTCTGGTCCGCACAGCCCGCTCAACGATCATCAAAGAGATCGAGGATATGACCTGTTCTATCTTCGACCGCCATGGGAACACCATAGCCCAGGCCCACCATGCACCCATGCTGCTCACTGGCTTCGAACTCGGCATGCGGGCCCTGGTCCGGAACTACAAGCCAGAGGACCTTGACGAAGGCGACCTGATCATGTTCAACGATCCCTACCAGGGCGGACAGCATGTGATGGACATGGTGACCTTTGCGCCCGCTCATTACAGGGGAGAGTTGGTGGGGTTCACAGGTAGCATTGCACACCACTCAGACATGGGCGGTGCCGTGCCCGGGGGGACGGCTGGAGGCTTGACCGAAATCTATCTGGAGGGCCTTCGCTTCCCCATGGTGAAGCTCTACAAGAAGGGCAAAGAGGACCCTGAGCTGTTCGGTATTCTGGAGAACAACATCCGGGTGCCCGACAAGACTCTGGGCGACATTCGGGCGCAGGCTTCGGCCGACTTCGTGGGGGTGCAGAGGCTTGCAGGCATCTTTGACAAGTATGGTGTAAACGTAGTCCAAGAATGCCAGGAGATGCTCCTTGACTATTCGGAGAGCCGCATTCGCGCTGGATTGATGAAGATTCCCGATGGCACGTACACCGGTATCGATTGGATCGACGACGATGGCTTCACTGATGATCCCATCAAGCTGCAAGTGAACATCCACAAGCGGGGCGATGAAGTGGTGGTCGATTTCGACGGCAGTGCCAAGCAGGTGAAGGGCAACATCAACTGTCCGATAGCCACCGTTCACGCCGCTGTCTACTACGCCCTGATCGCCGTGATTGATCCGCACGTGCCGCCGAACTCGGGCTGCTATCGGCCCTTCAGGGTGGAGGCAGAGGAGGGATTGATCGTCAACCCCAGAATGCCCGCGGCCATGGGTGCCAGAACCAACACCTCGCAGAAGATTGCAGAGGCCATGATGCTGGCCCTCTCGAAGGCGACACCGGAGAGGGTGCAGGCTGGCTGCCACGGACAGATCACCAATTGCGGGTACAGCGGATACCATCCCAAGACCGGCAAGCGTTTTGTGTTCATCGACATTCAGGGCGGTGGCGCGGGTGCCAGGGCTACAAAGGATGGGCGCGATGGACAGGACTCCCACCTGGCCCGTTTCAAGAACACCCCCATCGAAGCCGTAGAACTCGAGTACCCGGTGCGCATTCGGAGATACGAGTTCATCCCTGATTCCGGAGGCGCGGGCAAGTATCGAGGCGGACTCACCGTGCGTCGTGATGTGGAGATGCTGATAGACGATGTCTCACTAGCCCGCTACGGGGACCGCCAACGTTTCGGGGCCTTCGGCCTCTTCGGCGGCAAGGAAGGAAGCAAGGGCAAGTTCATCCTCAACCCCGGTACGCCGGAGGAAAGACAGTTGAAATCGAAGGGACTAGATATCCTCCAAGAAGGGGACGTGGTCAGCTTGCGGATGCCAGGGGCTGGAGGATACGGCGATCCCCTGGAGCGCGATCCAGAGATGCTCTTGCAGGACGTCAGGGACGGGAAGGTCACCTTGGAGAGCGCGCGAGACGACTACCAGGTGGTTGTGGATCCCCGAACACTGAAGGTGGACGAGGAGGCGACGAGAGAGCTCAGGAAAGGGTGAGAGAGAATGGCCAACTCCATCCTGGACAATCTGGTCTATGACGAGAGTAGTGGCATCATCACCTTCAAGGATGTGCGCTACATGGTCATTCGGCCGGATACCGTCGTGGATTTCCAGAAGGCGGTTGAGGCTGAGTTGGGCGATCGTGTAGCTGAGATGATGATGGCAGGCGGCTACACGGGCGGCTCGCGATCGTCGGCTAGGTACAAGGAGGTCTTTGACTACTCCGACGAGGAGATAGTGGCCTTCATGTGCAAGATGGGGGGCGAGATAGGATGGGGCAACTT
>Ga0180437_10004482_pt1 | contig 19822 bp, 25 predicted proteins | sample SS_ome_4_FD_132410 | JGI IMG/M metagenome (GOLD analysis project Ga0180437, IMG submission 132410) | Hypersaline lake sediment archaeal communities from the Salton Sea, California, USA - SS_3_D_1 metaG | ecosystem: Environmental > Aquatic > Non-marine Saline and Alkaline > Hypersaline >... | reverse complement strand
TCCGGATGGTTACTGAGCCACTCAGCAACCTCATAACCTGTACCCCTACCAGATTCCACAAGAATATTTCCACCCAGGTCGTGGTCCAGAAACACATAATCCCAGGTAGAATTCTCAAGGGCCTTGATGCACTCATCTGCCGTTTTTACCGTTAGAACGATATTTCCGATAAGCTTTCTTCTAAACGCCTTTAATCGGACCTCTTCGTCGTCCAAAACCAGAACGTGTGCGGCGTGTCCTTCTACCAACATAACCCCTTTTCTTAGGCCCCTGGAGGCCTTCCTGAGGGTGTTTCTGCTCAGAGAGGTCTCCGCATATCTCCCTGAGCTCCTTCTCGGATAGTGACCTTATCCAGGCCAAATACTCATCTACCTGTTGTTTTGCCCATTCATCGGTCATAGGGATAACCCACCTAGTGTTTGTCTTAGGGGAGCCCCTAAGAACATTATACAGGAAAACTGAATAAAAATATAAAGGCCGCCGTGCTCAGAGAGCTGCTGCGGCCAGGACTATGTGATATAACTAACTGATTTATTTGGAATTATATATTTTAGAAGTTTTTGGTATGAGGCTGAGTGAGGGGATGGTGATTGCTCTGAGCATTATGGATGAAGCCAGCTCGAAAAAGACGGTCCTTTGAATCACCTCGTCATAACTGGCACCGATAACCACAATTCCGTGGTTGCACATAATCACGACATTGAACAACTGGGCCACTGCATTAGAGACAGCGTCTGCAAGCTCTTGGGAACCGGGGTCCAGATACGGAACTGTGCATATCTCCCCACAATAATAGGGGATCTCAGGAATAAGCCCAAAGTCGAAGTTATCTGGGATACCCATACATGATAGAGCTGTGGCGAAAGGCGGCTGTGAATGCAAAATGACATTAACATCCGGTCGGCATGCATAAATCTGTTGATGGAGTTTAACCTCAGATGAAGGCTTCACATCATTTAAGTCCTCCATAGTATTAAGGTTAAAGACACTGACATCCTTCTTGGTCATCCTTTCCATCCAGGCACCGGATCTTTTTATGAAGATGTATGGGTAAAGGATTTCAGAATCAAGACGGCTAGATAGGTTACCGCTGCTGCACTGAACCAGACCCTTTTGAGCAGCGAGCCTTGAGTACTCAACAAAGGTGTCTATCTGTGCTTCCATGGTACACGCTCCCTGTACTCGATTACTTTGAGTGAGCCACCTCCTTCAAAATATACTGTATCGATTGAAAGAATATCGTTCTTATTGATTGTGTGAACCTCATTCAGACCAAACTGCCTCTTCGTAATGGTATACCTGCTGCATGAAACCATCAACAGAAGAACCAGCAAGATTACATAGCGATTATAGGTGGATTCGCCTTTTTCGATGGGCATTCTGAACATTTTGGATAGATGTCCTTGTGTGTACATGACATGAATTTCAAAAATTGGAGACTACTAAATACAGCCTCCGAGAACTTCTCGAACGTTAGTCTCATGAGCTCATCAGCAGATACTTCATACCCCTCATCACAAAGACTATTCGCTTCCCTCTCGAAGAGTGCCTCGATAGCTATAAGGGCATCGTGTGGCTCTCCATCACTATCCAGATAGCTCTCCATACAAGAGCGTACCCGCTGCATTAACACTTGTAATACTTGATTTAGCTGTTCTTCATCCATTCAGGACTCCCTCTCGGGAGGGCTTTATCGAACTGTTCTTGCAGGCTTAGCAGGCTTATTCGTCTTTGCGAGCTTTGTCGGTTTCAGCGTCGGTTTTTTAGCCCGAGCCGGTTTCGCTGTCTTAGTCGGTCTTGTTGGCCTCAGTGGCATAATATCATACTAATTCAAAGCTGCGTATAATGGCACAGAATAATATGCACTTCTTCATTCAATACCTCTTTAAATAACAATAGTTAATTATAAGTCATAAATAAAGGTCTTATTGTCTAACCGATTGAAAAGTCTTTAGTTATATATGGGTACTTTAAATTTATAAGATAATCCGCTATCATTTTATAATGGTCTTGCGCGGGGGATTGTTGTACCTGTACCAATGGGGCATGTAACGTAAATAGCTGAGGGAAACTATGTCAAAAACAGTCTTTATTATCTGCCTTGCAGTAACAGCACTGTTTGCCCAAGAGAAAACAGAAGCCTTCTTCTGTGGTATTACAGGTAATCTGGCTGTCCCTTCTCGGGTATCTAAGGAAACCTACACAAGGGATTTCGGCTTCGGGGCTAGAATCGGCATAAAGGAAAAGCTGTATCGGGGTTTTCATGGAATGAACATTTACTGGTCCTTTGATATGGATAGAATGGGGATAGACCAGTATGCAGAAAAAACTAAAATTTACAGCTCTTACCTCGGGTATGAGGGTTGGGTATACTTCTTAAAGTTCGGGACGGGTTTCGGGGCTCTGTATTTTGACCTTCCCAGCGATATCTACAGAGACTTCGGGAACAGCACGATGACAGAGCTCCTGCATAAGAATAATAAGCTGAAATACTCTAACTATATGCTGTTTGGGGTAGCTCTTCCTCTACAGAGATTCTTTAAACCCTCTTTTATCGATAGATGGTCCCTGGATTATGAATTCAGAATCATATCAGCAGAACACGCATGGATGTTCTGGCATGATTTGGTAAGCACGTTGATAGCTGCAGCCAGCTTCGAAATTTGTGACCAGATAGCAGAGGTACTTGAAGAGAGGGGTTTCAAATACACGCCCCTCATAATAAGAGCAGCATCTATAGGTTTAATGGCCGGTTACTGGGCTCTTGATTACGATTATCATAATTGGCCGTGGAATGACCCTCCCCCTTACCGTATGTACAAGCATGGCGTCTGTGTGAGCTTTGAATTCGGAAGATAATGAAGACAGAATACGTCTATGCCACAGAGATGAGCGACCCAGTGATGAACTGGCCCGCTGTCGACCGCGTTATAAATGAGGGGCACCCGGTTATACTCTATTCAAAAGCGACACTACCTATAGACTATCTGAAAGATAAAAGTAACGTAGCCATAGGGATAACTATATCCGGATGGGGCGGAACATGGTTAGAACCGAATGTTTTCGCCCCGAATGTAATGATAGACTACTTCAATAAGCTCATCAAAGAAATCCCTATTGAAAGGGTGTTGTTAAGAGTAGACCCCGTAATTCCAACGACAGAGGGTTTTCTAAGAGCTCTCAGAGTCATTAAGGGGATTGTAGGAAAGCCACGAGTCATAAGCTCCATAATCCAGTATTATTCCGGCCATGAGAAGATATTCCACAAACTCGGTATTTCGAGAATGATTACTTATAAGGAGAAACATGGTAGGGCCCTTTTCCCTAAAAAAATAGTAGCCGAGATGTGGATTGATTGCGTTAAGAAAACAAGGCCGGATTTAGACATAACTCTCTGTGGGATGCCCTATGAAGTGGAAGGCGCTATACATGACGGGTGCGTTAATGAAAATCTTCTTAGAGCACTCAGTGTAGAAGAATTCGTTGCTATAGAACCGGGTTTCCAGAGGCCCGGATGTAAATGTGTGATAAAAAAACGACAAATCTATCTTGGTCGATGTAACCACGGATGCGCTTACTGTTACGCGAATAAGGACAATGCACGAATTATCCAAAGGAGTGGGGATGAACCAGTACGAACGAATGATGAAGAATAAGAAGGGGGCTACCAAAAAGGGCGCTTCTAAGAAAGGTGCTGTAGCCCGACGGAAAGTAGGAAATTACTTCCAATACAATTACACCGGATCAGTAAAAAAAGGCCATGGTGCAGGACAAGGTGAAGAGCCCCAAAACTCCGTAGTAGAGGAGTAACGTACTGTGTGGGAGATTATACTGGGGTCTGCTATCGGCGTAATTCTGAGTCAGTCTGCTCCGGTAAAAAGGGCTACGAACAAGTTCTTCTTAGATGTCCTGGGTATATCTCCCTCTGACCTCGACCTGGATGTACATTTCTGTGAAAGATGCGGGTATCGAATGGTTTTCGAAAAACCCTCTAGAATGCCCCATGAGTGCCCTAGGTGCTCAAAACCAACAAAAAAGTAAAAAATACAAAAAAGCCTTGACTTACTTTTCTGGTTGATGTATATTTAAAGGGTCACGGGAAAATAAAATCCAAAAAAGAGAGGTGACCCATGATGTCCAGCCACGAAGCGGCCGTACAGGTTCTCGGAGACTGCACCAAGCCCATGTCCTCCAGGGACTTGGCAAAAGAAATCCTGAAAAGGAAACTGGTAAGTTCCTCAGCTCTGGACCCCGTCTACAGCGTAGCCCAGACCATCGAAAAGTTCATCCGGACCAAACCGGATGGCCCCCTCGTTTTCACTAAGGTCGACCGAGAAAGACTTGTTACACTCACCAGCCGGAAAACCAACGGTAACCGGATGCTGTCCGTGAACATACCTACGGATGTCTACAACAGCATCGCGCTGGTTCAACAGGCCAATCTCGCCCCTACCTTCGATGAAGCTACAGTCCTTCTTCTCAAAACAGGCCTGAAACAGATGATACCTGAAATTAAAGAATCTCTGAACCGGATGCTCGAAGCCTGATGAAGTTCTCGTTCGGCAGCAGCTATTCTGATAGCGTTACGGTCGAGGCTAAAAACCTCGACCACGCTATTCGTATATTTAAAGTCAGTGAACTCTTTCCTGAGAAATACGTAGACCAGAAATTCATCAAATCCAGTGACTACGACCATGACCTGCGTCGCTATATCAATACATACAAGGGTGACCCCCTTATCTACATCTTCGAAGTAAGTCCCGACAAAAAAAGAGATAAAAAGGTAGGCTCTGTAAGATTAAAAGACTGTATCGATATAGATTTCCGGGACTATCTTCCGAGCTCGAATCTTCTCGAAGCCCCTAAAGAACTCACCCAGGAAGAGACAGAGGATACTACCAAACTGCCCATAGTGACCAGTGCTCAGGCTCTGGTACAGGTCAATAGTAAGCTCGTGCTTAGAGAGAAGCATGATGCCATAGCAAAGAAAAAGGCAGAACTAGAAGCCATGGTGAGTGAGATGAATAAAGCCATGGCTGCTCTGAATGAAGAGATCGATAAGAAGAAAAAAGTAGTCTATATAATTGAGACCTATCTGGGACTCCAGGAAGAAGTCGTCCAGATTGCATCCGGAAAACCTTCCGACCCTGATACCCCCCTTACCCTTTTCCAACAAAAGCTCTACATGGATGAAGAGGTGGGTATCTACGATGATGATGGTATAGACTTCTCCAATATAGACGAGTTTGATACCTGGATAGTTAAAAACATCGATAAATTCGCCTATAAGCAGAAAAGCATCATTGCCTGGCAGGTACGTAGAAGCAAAAAATCGTATGAAGGATCTGATGCGATAACAAGCGCTCAATACTCAACATGGAACAAACAGACCTACTTTCTGATAAGAAATGGAGAAAATATCTACCGTATCTGGTCCAATGTATACATCAGTGATAGACTCTTCCCTAAGCAGCTTGAATACTCATCCATCATTTTGGATAAAGATACCCCAAATGACTGGCGAAAAAAAGACCTCTTAAAGCTACACGAATCCTACCTATATGGCCTTATCGCCATCCAGGGTATTATAGAAAGAACCGATATACTCGGAACGAACCTCAAAGGTAAGGTAAACCTCACAAAACCAGATGGTGCCCCAGATCATCTGGTGAAGTTCATTCGTGATGATGAACCGGAGTTCTGGCTGGGGGATGGTAGACCCCGGTGGAGAGAGTTTCTTAAGAAGAACCAAGAAACCGTAACGGTAGGGTCTAGAATCTGTAGAGCTACCACAAAGCGCTTTTTCAAAATTAATGGTAACGACAATGATGGCTGGCGTGCCGAACCCTTCAGACCGGCCTATCCACCCAGTTTCGGAGATGTCCTAAACGTCATAGCTTCCAAAGAAGATCCAAGAGGGAACTACTTATCCCACGGATCGGAGTTTAAGGTACTCTACATGCCGGAAAATGAGGACTACTGGGATAGACGTACCTGGGAATGTAGAAAGCGGAAAAGGCGGGTCTCCTGGCTGTTCTATAGTGATGAAGTCCTCAACGTTGATGAAATCACCCTCGAAGACATCGACTACTATCTGCATAGCAGGTTAGATCGTAAAGACTATCTGCATCTCATCCCGACACTTACATGGTTGAGAAAGTTCAAGATAGATGAGGAAGCCTTAGAAGAAGAGTTCTGCAAAATGATTGCCAGCACTCTGAAGATGGACTACAACGAGACCAATAGGAAAAAAATCCGAAAAGCGGTATCCTGGTGGAAACTCAAGAACAAATGGAAAAGGGCCCTTACGAAGGAAGAATCAACCGCTTTCAGGATGATTACTAATAAACTCAAAGCGAAGGAATAAGTTGATGGCACTATGCCCAAGTAACTCGATGGCACACGGAAAAGTTTTTCCGAATTATGCCGGAAGAGATGACGTTGATGACCTGCTCTCGAAAGAATTAGAGAACGCCGGAATTGAAGTTCATAAGATGCCCTTTACGCTTAAAGGGGAAGTGAAAACTAGCATAATAGGCAGCGTGGGGCCGTGGGGGTTCACCAGAGCTTGGTATTATTGGGTGGCTCAGGGTCCGGGCATTCCGCCCTCTTATGCCTGGGACCTCTATAACACCCATGGTAAAGACGCAAGAATTGAGGGTCATGCCGGATCTATAAACCCCAACTACAATAAAGGATTCGCCATCGGCTCATATCACGTAGACAATCCTGAGGGCTTGAAAGCCCTTGCTGATACAATAAAGAAGGTTATGACGGAGGCTTCTAATGGATAAGACGTATATCGATAACGATTGCAAAATCTTCACCGGGAAAGAGGCCGAAAGCCGCCTTAGTTTTGATAATGATACACCCTATCTATCATATAAGGGCGTCACCGCAGTACCTGAGAAACGATGGAACAGGGCCCAGAACTTCGAGTTCAAAACATGGATGATCCTTAACCCTAATAGCAAAGATGACCGAAACATGGCTCATAAGAGGGCATTCAACGACTATGAGTGCCTAAAAAATGAGAACCTACCACGAGTCATAGAACTAGGGTGCGGACCTTTTACCAACCTGCGTGTCTTTCCAGACCTGGGCTTCACCAAAATCGACCTGCTCGATCCACTCATAAACACATATCTGTCTCACAGAAACTGCACCTATGCCAATAAAGCCCTCTTTAATAAACCGGTAACCCTACATGAGATGCCCGTCGAATCTTTTAGGGTTGAGGAGCCCTACGACCTGGTAATCATCATCAATGTCTTATCGCATTGCATGGATGCTAACAAGGCCCTGGAAGTGACTTACAATGCGGTGAGGAAGGGCGGTTACATCGTCTTTCATGAATGCTCCTCCCGAATAGAGAACATCCCGAACTTCTATGATGCGGGCCACCCGATACGGCTCTCAGAATCCTACCTGAGGGAGTTTATGAGCCAGTTCAGGACGGTCTACATCACGGAAACCCCCATGATAGGGGATGATATCAATAAGACCTGCTTCTATTTCATAGGTCAGAAATGAAGAAGCACTTCGTAGGTGTCCGACTGGCGTTCAAGAAACTGATAGTGATATTGAGAAGGAATCTTTGACGTATGCCAACGAAGTCTGTGCCGCCCTGAATGCAATGGAAGCGGCCAAACGTCATACAACTCGCAAAGGAACGCCACGAAAAAAGAAAAACATTGCGGTACTGTTATCGCGCTAAACTGGAGTTAAATATGTACGTTGAATCGTGGGAACTGTGGGTGTGTGGTGTGTTTTTGTTTTTCTTTGTTTGTGGTGGGCCTCTTCTTCAGCTTTTGTTTTTGCTGTATGAACGCCGCCAGGACAAAAGGAAGCGTCTGATAGCCGTCAGGTCTCAGAAGGAAGCGTCTGAGAGAGGCCTGGCAGAAGGAAAAGCATGGAAACCTCCGATAAGCTCTTAATACCCAGAATCTGGATAAAAAGAGGTATAGCCATGCCCAGTCCCAAAACAGTCGTATCCAGTTATCTCAAGAAGTCCATCGACACCTACGTAGATAGAACCAAGCCCGTAAGAGACATCAAAGAAGCCGACACCTTCCTAGAAGTCCCCCTTATACGTCAGAGCACCACCTACTCCTGTGGGTCTGCCTCCTTCCTGGCTATCCTGGGATACTACGGCCATAATATCCCCGAGAAAGACGCCATGAAGACACTCGACACCACCCTGGGCGGAACATCTCCCGAAGACTTCCTGAAAGCCGCCAGGAAATTCAATTTCGATGCCCATCTCAGCACAGATATGACCATGGACAGTGTCCGGAAATCTATCGATAAAAAGACCCCGGTAATCCTGGACATCCAGGCCTGGAATGATGAAGAAGATAATCCGGATTACTCAGAAGAATGGAAAGACGGGCATTATGTTGTAGCTTGTGGGTACGATTCTGAGGGGTTATTCTTTATGGACCCCTCCCAAATAGGCTACAGCTATCTCCAGAATAAAGACCTTATGAAGAGATGGCATGATGTGGGTGATGATAATAAACGCTACCATCATCTTGGTATAATAGTATCTGGAAAAGAACCTAAATTCGACCTGAGTAAGGCTAAGCCCATTAAATGAGCTCACTTAAGGACTTCTTTAAGAGAGTCCGATGTCTTAACTACCAACTGAATATCCTCGATTACGCATACTCGACATACTATCCTATCTACTTGCTTACACCTAAATTATTCGTTCCAAAAAAACCTCGATATCTTATTGCAGCGGGATTCCATGGCAACGAAATAGCAGGCCCCTTAGGGCTCATGGAATACCTTGAGACTCATGACCCCCACCCTAACACTTCCTACCTTCCCCTGGTAAATCCGACGGGATATCTTCTTGATTCCCGGTTTAATTATCTCAAGCAGTCTCCGAACTCAGGATGGATACACGAAATCCATGAACTTTGCCTGGAATCTCAAATCCTGCAGAATAATCTCGACCTGCTCAGAATCCTATCTATAGATGGGTTCCTCACACTACATGAGGACCCGACCAACAGTAATTTCTACCTATATTGCATGTCCCCAGACCCGGTCCCGCCCGTGGTTCATGAGATGATTTCCGTAGGAACCAAAAGACACGGTATATTGGAAAAAGGAATCTACAAGAACATACCCATCAATAACGGCCTGGTACTTAACACACACGATGGTACCTTCGAAGACCTGCTCTATCATCTTGGGGTGCCCCTAACCCTTTGCACCGAAACCCCCATGTCTGACCCCCTGGAAGCTCGAATACAGACCAATACTGAGCTTATCGATATGTTCCTGCATCAGTAGTAAATTCAGTCAGTTACACTTTAAATGTTATTTTTTGCCGTTTTTCCTGTATAATAATTACAGAGGAGGCACCAATTATGATTATGAATAACGAGTCGCCAACATATAAAGACAGGATCGTTTATCTACAGAAGGAATTCTGGTTCAACTATCTTGGCTCCCTCTTTGAAACGGTTTATCCCTCTAATTGGGGTGATGATAGTTCTTTTTTCTCTAAGGTGACCTCTCTTATACCCCAGTATCACTGGTTCAGAAAAGGCCCCTATGTCATTGGCATAAAAATCGTGGAAATGAAACGACCCGATTTCATATTCGTATATCTAACCCCCAAAAACGAAACTCGCTGTCATGTAAAATTCGATTTCCGTAAGGCTGAAGAGTTCAAGTGCGTTATCCAGGCCTTTGCCAACCCGCAAGAGCTCTATATCTGTATGGGGATAGACTGGATTACCCCTATACTTGAAACGGCCCTCATCAACGCATGAAGCGGTTATGTAAAACAAAACGCATAAAAATATGTATACCTTCTTCTATTATCTCGGAATCGGTATTCTTCTGACCATTTCTACTATGGCTTCTCTTGGAGCTATATTCACTATCATTGATAAGTTATTTGGGATAGACAGTGATAGTATATATCACTACAAATATTATGAACACCACAAATATTATGTTAATTCAGAAGATGAAAACGAGGGGGTTTGAAACAGTTTCGATTTGCCTCAGAGGTACAAAATGGATAAAATTCTAGCCATTCTGGAGGACCACGAAAAGCGCCTTGCCGCACTCGAAGCCCTGCAACCACAACAGCCAGCGGAAGGGGCCGACACAGCGACCAAAAGCGATTATGTGGCGGCTCTCTATGCGTTTCGACCCAAACGTCTGTTTCGTTTATTGGAGAGTGGGTTGCGGTAACAAAAAAAAGCCTCAATGCCGCACTCAAAGCACTGAGATGCCATCAAATGGACAAAGACATCGCCGCTTACACTAAGGAGTTGGGCACTAAGCATAACAGCCCCCTATGGTGCCATGTGAGAAACATAATCCTGACAAAGGGTGTGTGCTGTGTAATAGACTATGTGATGCTACCCCATGTATGATTGCACGGCACCGATAGCGCGGGCGTTGGCCGAAACGCTCATATTCAGGGAGAGGAAAGGCTCCCTTGAAAATCTGAGTGAAAACGATTTCAACAGATTTTCTAAACCAGGACTAAACCATGAGAAGAATGAGGCACCAGGAATTTATCGAGTATTTGAGGAATAAAGGCATCATAATCGATAGGATCACTCGGGATTATGTATACATCTCCGATCCAACCATCATGGAAGACCCATCGTCAAAGATAAATTTCAACTGGTATACTGATTTCAATGGTGAAAAAGTAACGATGAGGCAGATAATCTTAAAAGGTAGCAAAGAACTGGACCTCCGATCCAAAATCATCCTCATCAAGCTCATCCGGCAAAACACCGGTATGAGCCTCGCTGATTCAAAACACCTCGTAGAAACTCAGTGGCGTATCTGGAAAGATGTTTGCATTTAATCTTATGGATAAATCGCAGAAAGTGTCCCGTGAAAACAGAATATCAATACATCGTTTTCGTTCCAGCACCGCCAAAACCAAAGACCAAGGTATGGCGTTGCCTTAATAAACGCAGCCGCAATGAACTCGGTATCATAAAATGGTATGGCCCATGGCGGCGCTATGCCTATGAGCCAACGGTACAGGGAGTCTATACGGGAGAGTGCCTTGATGCAATCAAGGATTTTCTTAGTCAGGCTGATCACGAACAGGAGCAGTTAAGGGCTCAGCAAAAAATTGAGAAATAACTCCTACAGCGGGTATCTCTTATAATAAGATAGGATATCCTGACTGGCTACACGTAAGGACGTGCGATACTCCTCCCAGGACACAGAGCCCTCTTTCGAAAACACATCCTTACTCAAACTACGGACCCGTTCAGCCAACTCGTGCAGACCCTTACGCTCAAGGACCTTCACAAGCTGACTGAACAGGTCTACTTCGTTCTCTTTATTGAATGATAACTTTTTCATTCGTAGCATCACGCAAATTTTTTAACGTAGTCTATAAAAGTAAGAACATCATCTTTTGACAGGTTACCCTTGTTCTTGTAATCCATAGATAACCCAATCAAAAATTGTTTAATTTGCTTATCCAGACCGGGATGATCATTTATATCAGTGGCGATATCCATAACTATCTTCACTAAACCGCTTTTATCTATAAACTCTGACTTTATCCGTTCAATACATTTATCCAACATGTTTGAAAAACCTGATCCACCTACCTTGTTAGCGGTACGATCTTTTATAAAATTATTATCCTTGAGAAATTCTGCAGCCTCCCTTTTTTTAGCAGCCTCAAGTAAGTCCATAACAAATTTCTTAGACATGACTCTACCTTCACCCGCCCTAGAGAAACTCTTTTTTTCATCTACGCGGACTCTATAACCACTCGGTTTACCCGTCGTCAGACCTTTAACTTCCCTGCTTACCTCAACATAGTAGCCATCTGTCTTAAAATAAGCCACTTCCTGTATGACACCCTTTTCACCCGTCCTTACTGAAGAAATCTGATGTTGTAATGGTAGAGCTCTCTTTATCTCCGGTTCTATCTTTAATCTATCATCTACTTCGTCTTTCAATGCAGAGCTGATATTTCTCAGGATACCAAAAACGGAACTCTTTTTAGATCCCATAAAAAAGTCATGCTCCTTCAAAAGGTCAAAAAGCTTCCTAACTGGATAGCCCATTCTCACAACTATTGACGGCCCCTGAGCATCCTTATTGTAATCTTTTGCATCTTCTTTCTTAAGAACAAGGATGTTATCAGATTTAGGGTCTAAAGGACGTACTATCTTCTCTACATCCTCTATCTTAAATCCAACAGGTATCTTGATCAATGTCCATGAAATACGACCAGGATGTTTACCCTGAAGATGTTCAGGAACATGATAAGGATCTTTATCTAATACTTTATAACCAGGAGCAGTCTGACCAGACATACATCTATTCCTTTCACTGAAGCATCATAGAATCATCTATAGTCTCAGGATCATACTCCCGAGACTCCACAAAAGCACCTACCACATCCAATGCAGCCTTCCTGCTCCTCAGTTTTTGCCAGTTCGGCATGTCATGGAACGTCTGCAAACCAGGCTGCTTAGACTCCTCCTGCATCTTCTTAGACTCTTCCTCAGCCCTTTCCCGGTCTATATGCTCGAACTTACCCTCAGCCTTCCCCAACTCCTCAAGAGCAGTCGTAAGACCCTTCGGAAGGAACTTAGGAAGCATCTGCTCAATAGCATGCGTGTAAGGATTCTTTGGGCTAATCTTCGATAAGTTCTTGGGAGGTATCCCGACATGGTCCGGGTCCAGATACTTGTTCATAGCCTTATAAACATCCACTATGGTATTAAAGAATTCTATACCATCCTCATAACTCTTAATAGATATGTCCGCAGGACCTTGACCAGCCTTTCGAACATTCAGGCTGATAATGGTCGAGGAAATATCCTTGAGCAGCTTCACCAGACCATCAGTAATGTCATCAACATTCATGCTGCCCTTGTACTCACGCTCAATTTTCGTGATAAGGTCTCCCATGGGCTCCAGAATAACATCCAGAGCATCCCCATTCTTCAATAATCGAATCAGCTCCAACTTATTTATCTCAGATGTAATAGCTGGAGGATTCAGCTTCTTGGGCTTCTCACGGGTACGGCCCTTGCCACCACCACCGCCACCCTCATCATCCCATTCCGAATAGTTACGATATAGATTCTTAACGTACTCTTTTATACGAGCCGGACCCCTTTCATACGCCTCCTCAATGAAATCCAGTATCTCATCAGGAGTCAGCTGTGCCGGTTTAATGTCCTTAGGCTCTATCGCTGCACTTTCATTCAAATCACCCTTTACGTGGTCCCGAACAAAATCACGCATACGCTTATAGACCTTCGGGTCCTTATTACCCAAAGGACTAAATGTATGCTTCTCATCCTTCTTCTTCTGCTTCTCTAGGTCCACACCTATGGTATCCTTGATGTCCATCCAGTTGTTGATGAACTCATTCATCAACTCACGCACCAAACCATCTTCCATGTCCTTAATGGTGCTGCGGGTCTTGTTGATGTTCATCTTGAACTTCTTACTCATCTTCTCAAGATAATCCTGAGACAACCCCTCCTTGAAAGCCTGGGTAAGAGCTCCTTTGATGCCCTTGAGCTCTTCCCTGGCTTTCACAGCAAACTCTCTGGGTAAATCATCTATGAGCTTCTCAGCCCTCTTAAGCATGTCCCCAGGAATAACAAACTTCGCTATGTCCTCTTCCCTATCAGCAAACTTACGCTTATACGGCTCCAGCTTCGTCCTCTCAAAAGGCTTCATCTCACGAGGACCCTTCCGACCAGGAGCCTGATACTCAGGAGCTTTCCTCTCTACGTTTTTATATACATCCTCAAACGAATCTATAAACTTCTTCAACATGTCCCGAACCTTCTTCACCGACTCCTTAATAGAATCCTTCGCCTTAATACCATACCCCTGAATACGACGCATCTGGCTCGCTATCTCATCCCTCATACGCTCCAAATCAACGTCGGCCGTTATCACCCCAGCCACAACCTCATCAGCCTTCTTGTAATCAGGAGCAGACATCTCCTTGAACCAGATAGCAGAGGAAATGAAATTGTAGAGACCAGAGAAATACTTGAATAAGCTCTGAAGTATCTCAGCATGCTTCAAAGCCGGAACAAAACTCAACTTGCCCAGATCCTCTTTCGCTTTAGAAATAGGGTCCCTCAACTCCTTAATGGAATCATAAAGACTTCTAAGATGTGTCTCTTCCTCTTTATCCATAGGAGACTTTCTCAGGTTTTCAATACCAGAGAGAAGCTCCTTATGCTTATCCTCAAAAGTCCTTATCAAAGACTGAAGAATCTGTCTGTCACGACCCTTACTCTCACCTATAGGCGCATCTTTGAAATGCCGATCGGAAAAGAGAGCACCAGGGGTAAAGATTTCATTCAGAATATCACGCTTCTTCTTAAGACTATCTAGGAGAGGCTTCAATAACTTAATCTTCTTACGATCACTTCCAGATTCCTCTATATTATCTATAACCTTTCTCAAACGCTTCTTCCTGTTCTCAAGCTCCTTCTTCTCTTCAGGACCCGCGTTCTGAAGCTTCTTATCAATCTCAGCTATCTCGTCCTCAAGCCTCTTTATCTTATCCTTATCCTGTTGCGTGAGCTCTACCTCTGAAATCTCCTGCTCCATATTCTTTATAAGAGGGTCTATCTTACCCATGAATTTTTTCAACTTCACAGGCAGGTCCGCAACATCAACATTCTTAAGATCCTGAAGAGCCGTAAAAGTACTAAGAGCATCCTCCGCCTGATTACTGAGAGCTTTAAATTCAGGGTCAGCCTTCAGTCCTTCCTCTCTCTTCTCTCTCTTCTCAACTATAGAGTTAATCTCCTTACTCATCTCCCGTACATCTGAACGCATCTTATCCAGACTATCCTTGATCTCATCCCGAACCTTCTTGCTCCCCAAAGGCTCTACCGATGCCTCCTGAAACCGGTCAGCTATCCCAGCCAAGGAGTTCTTCATCCCCATCGCATCATTCAAAATGAACTCATACCGGTCATGACGCATCGGCTTCACCGATGGGTCCTTCGTCAATACCTTCGGAGGCTCCTTAGATAAGTTTATCCGAACATCATCCTTGAGCTTCTCCACCTTACCCTTATCATCCACCCACCCCAAATCCCTCCGACCACTCAACGCCTCATATTCCTTGGGGTTCTGGGACTGTAACTTGTCCCGACGGTCCTTCAAATCATCTATGAAAGCATCTATGAGCTTCGGAAGCTTCTTGATGGTCTCGTCATACTCCTTCTGTATCGCCTGCACCTTATCCGCCCGACGAGCCTTCTCCTCCTTCGTAGACGCAGACTCCTTACTCGCCTTTTCCAAATCCTTTTTGAGCCTATCCTGCAACAACTTCAAAACCGTCCTGGACAATACCCGTATGTCCTCAGATGTCATCCATAACTTCGGGTTCGGACGGGACGTCAAACCCAACTTGTTCAATAACGCCACAAACTCCTTCGCACCCGCATCCATCGGATCCGGCAACTGCTGAGCAACTACGTCCGCCGCACGCCTCAAATACCAATGCAACGAATCATACTCCCTGTCCCCACTATATATACTCTTCCAATACCCCTGACGATCCATCTTTTCCTCTAACTCCTTTATCTGCTTCTCCAAATCATTGATACGCTTCACAGCCGCATCATCCTTGTTCTCAACCTTCTGCTCCTCATCCAACTCCTCACGCAAATACTTCAAACGCTCCTTACGCTTTATCTCCAACTGACGCTCCAATCGCTCCTGAGCCTCCTCATCCCGCCTCTTCTTCTGCGCCTGCAACGCATCCCGCAAATCCTTTATCTGATCCTCTATGTGCTTGATGAGACCAGTGTCCTTAGTACGAAGGGACTTCTCACGACGAAGATCATCCTGCAACGTCAGTATAAGCGCCGTCACCTTGTCCGTCACATCCTTCATCACCGGACCTATACGCTTCTTCCGCTGACGCTCCACAAACTTTTCAAAATACTCCCGTGCCTTCGGACCCCCATGACCTATCGGACTCGGATACCGTGAAGCAAAATCCTCCAAACCATACACATACTGCTTCGTCTTCGTGTTGTAATACCGTATGCTATAAGGAACCGTCTTCGGGTATACACCCTTATCTACCATGTTCTTGTCTACATACTCATCCAACTGATTCTTCAAATCCGACCCTGGGTCCCCAGCACGAACTATATCATCGTTGAGCTTGAGCTGAGACCGACCAGCACCCTTAAACGTCCCGTCATCATTCAACGCAGCCTCATACCAGTACTCTACCTCATACTCGGTCTTCCCAAACTTGCGTATCTTCGACAAATCCACCCGGTACGACTCATACTTGAAATGAGAATCATCCTCCAACGAATGCGTGCCATCATATACGTCCTGAGCACTATAATCAGAGGAGAACGTAATCGTCACCGTGAAATCCAACGGCTTCTCTATAACACTATCTATAATCGTCCGGAAATTGTTCAGTTTACCCTTCTTCTCGTCTTCAGGAGCCTTATCCTTGTCAGGAGCCTTCGGATCGGTAACCTTCTTGTACGGTACCCGTACCTCTGCACCATAAATAGTAGTCATAAGACTCCCCGCACATTTAATGCCCGAATACCACTCCTCATACCACGGCTTGAAATACCGCTCCTTCATCTTACGAATCGAAACATCACTAATCTCCAACTCCTTCGCTATCTCCTTACTGTCCTTCCCCTCAGCTAACTCCATCACCACCTTCAACGTCGATGGCTTCTTAACCTTCATACCCTCATACTTATGCTTGATGAAATCCTTGAAACTCTCCTGGTCGTCCTTATCATCCTCCAACACCTTCTTGTAATCAGGGGCCCTCATCGAACGAAACTTGTCCTTCAAATAATCACGCAACTCCCCAGCTAACCCACTCTCCGCCTGCGATACAATAGGCTGCGTGACCCCCAACTCCTTCGCCAACTCAGCCTGCGTCTTCGGACTATCCGACTTCCACCGCTTCAACAATATCGCCTCATATATCCTCTTCTTCAACGAATCCTTCTCACGACCAATATACCCCAACACCCGCTCGTATAAATCATTCTCCTCTATCTTATCCTCAACATCCTCTATCTCATCTACATCCAACCCCTCATCCCCAAAATCCAATTGCTCTACCTCATGGTCCTCCATATATTTTATCCAATCAGGCTTCTCCGAAGGCTCCAACTCACTCATCTGCTTCACGTCTCCACGACCACGAGACTTCCAATACTTCACCCAATCCATCGACTTGTTATTGAAAAATGACCCCAAAAACCGAGCTATCACCGGATGAGACTCCGCCACTATCTTCTCCAACTTATCCCGGTCTATACCCTCCACCAACTTCAACGGTATCGACGGGTCCACCAACTCCTCCGCCGCCTTCTCACTCAAATCCTTGTCACGATGTAACCAGTGCTCCAATGTCGCCACTAACTTCTTAATATGCCAGTCCGACTCCCCAGGCTCCCCTACAAACGAATCCACCAAATCTCCAAAAAACTCCTCACTCGGTATCCCACCACCCAACGCTGAATTCGCCTTAGAATACACCGGGGCCATCATACCACGAAAATTCACCCCGTCCAAAAACTCCCTGCGTATATGCTTACGCAAATATCCCCTCAAATAATCCTCCGCCGTACCCTCTATCAGCATCCATGCCACCCGACGCATATACCCAACTATATTCTGCATATAACCAAACTCCTATAATAAAGTATAAAACCCTACTCCATATTAAGAGAATATCACATCCGACCAGTCCGTATCAACCGATTCAAGACCTCAACCACCTCACCATCAAAATCCACCCCACTACCATCCGTTATCACCCCCAACGCAAAATCCCGGTCCTGTGCCTTACGATACGGCCGATTCGACGTCAACGCATTAAACGTGTCCGCCACCGCCAATATCCGAGACCCTATCGGTATCGTCTTACCAACCAAACCATGCGGATAACCATTCCCGTTCCAACGCTCATGATGATGCAACACCATCGACGACACCTGACCCCCATAATCCACAGGCTTCACTATCTTATACGACATCTCACTGTGTGCCTTTATCCGCTCATACTCATCCCCCTCCAAGGGACCCTTCTTAAACAATATCTCGTCCCGTATCCCTATCTTCCCTATATCATGTAACTTCCCCGCTACTTTTACATTATGTATAAATTCAACATTACCAGATAGTTCCAAAACCAGCTTCCCCGCTATGTCACTCACCATCTCACTGTGGTTCCGCGTGTACTCATCCTTCTGCTCCAAGGCATTCGATAACGATGATAACGTGTTTACGAATATACTGTTCATGTTATCTCGTATACTCTCTATCTTCCGTATCATATTCGACTCCACATACTGATTCCGTCTCAAATTCCGTGTGTTACGACTGGCCTGTAACAACAATAACCCCATTAACTTAGGGTCGAATGGCTTCGTCACTACCGCGTACACCTGCTCCTTGATTATACGCTCGAAACACGTCTCCATGTTCGAATCACCCGTCATCAATATGAACGTCAACGACGGGTCTATCCCCCGCAACTCCTCTATCGCATCAAACCCACTCCCATCTCCATTCAAAAAAATATCCACCAACGCAACATCAAACTGATGACCCTCTACCAACCGCACCGCCTCCGATACCGTCTTCACACCCGCTGATACCCCATCATGTACCCGTATATACTCCGATAAATAATCACGTATCGACTCCTCATCATCCAATAACATTATCGATAAATTCATCAAAAAGGGAGTGTGCTTATGAGAGCTCATTTTCGTAACTCCAATCACCCGTTGTTGTTAGATGGTCGCCTCGCCTGTCGGTCACGACGGGCGAACGCCAGTCCCATGATGCCTATCCCACCCTTAACCAATATCAAAGAATAATTAACAGAATGATATACCGAAAAATTTACAGTTTGATATAGCATCTTGTATGAATCATGCCCAGAAATAATAAAATATCCACCTTGAAAAACCCATTTCTATTTTCTGACCTCCAAAAAAATTTATACCCCTTTTACAAAACTATCGACCCCATCTTATTTTTTGCAAAACCCCCACAGCCCTTTATTCCAGCCCCGGTCCCAGCCCGGTCCCAGCCCGGTCCCAGCCCGGTCCCGGTCCCAGCCCCAGTCCCAGTCCCAGCCCCAGTCCCAGCCCCGGTCCCGGACCGGTTCAAGTCCATGCCGTGGGACAACCTCGCGAAATGACATTACCGCCTCAGTTCAAATCCCCTCTGTTCGAATCACTGCCTAACCCCAGCCCGACTTACTTACCTAAGAGAACATCGCCAGATACTGGTACGGTATACCCCCTCGCCACTCGCATCCAAAGACCAGGGTAGGGGTAATGGTAAGGATAAGGGTAATGGTAAGGATAAGGGTAATGGTAAGGGTAATGGTAAGGGTAATGGTAAGGGTAATGGTAAGGGTAATGGTAAGGGTGAGAAGACGGAACCAGGACCAGGACCAGGACCGGAGAAATACGGTGGGGTGAGAGAAATGGTAGAGGAAAAGTAGGGGAGAAATAGGGGAGAAATAGAACAGAGCTAGGACCGGGATGGGAAACAAAATTCAGGGCCCGGACATCGTGTACCTTAAACGGGCGATTTTTCGCCTGCAAGGATCATGCCAAAGATAGCTTTTTTACAATTTTCCCCTATTCCTATAATATAGGGGAATTGCGAATATGTGACACCTTGCAATCAACTATAGGGTGCCCGTCAACGGGACGGCACCATTGATTGCAAGGTGTGAATATGTGACACCTTGCAATCAACTATAGGGTGCCCGTCAACGGGACGGCAC
>Ga0180437_10004479_pt1 | contig 19837 bp, 19 predicted proteins | sample SS_ome_4_FD_132410 | JGI IMG/M metagenome (GOLD analysis project Ga0180437, IMG submission 132410) | Hypersaline lake sediment archaeal communities from the Salton Sea, California, USA - SS_3_D_1 metaG | ecosystem: Environmental > Aquatic > Non-marine Saline and Alkaline > Hypersaline >... | reverse complement strand
TATTGTTAGAACAATATAAACAATTTGAGGCATTAGTAGATGAATGTAATGAAGAGGTATTAGAGAGTGGAAAAGAGAAGTCAAAATGGATAATAAGAATTGTATTAAATGCGGAGGAGATGTTAGATAAAAATATTTCAATGGATGATATAAATTTTGCATTAGAAAATATGTATAAATCAGATGTTTCTTGTATATATTCAGATTATAATTCAGATAAATTAATATTTAGATTAAGATTAAATAATATAATTCAAAAGAAGAAAACAAGTCAAGTGAATTCTTTAGATCAGTCAGATGAAATATTTATATTAAAGAATTTTCAAGATCAATTATTAAATAATTTAGTATTAAGAGGAGTAAAAAATATTTCAAAAGTTATTCCAAGAAAGATAATAGATAATGTAAAGAATGTAGATGGAGTTTATATTAAAAAGGATTTATGGGTATTAGATACTGTTGGTTCTAATCTTATTGATTTACTTTCAAATGATAATATAGATGCAAATAGAACATTTACAAATGATATTCAAGAGATATATAGAGTATTAGGAATAGAGGCAATGAGACAAGCAATATTTAATGAATTATCAGAGGTTATAGAATTTGATAGTACATATATTAATTATCATCATTTAAGTTTATTAGCAGATAGAATGACAGCAAGTGATAATCCAATATCTATTTTTAGACATGGAATTAATCAAGATGATATAGGTCCTTTAGCGAAGGCAAGTTTTGAAGAGACACCAGAGATGTTTTTAAAGGCAGCAAGACATGCAGAATTGGATAATATGAGAGGTATATCAGGAAATGTAATGTGTGGTCAGCAGGGATATTTTGGAACAAATAGTTTTCAGGTATTATTGAATATAAATAAATTAGATGAATTACCGGAAGCTCCGGAAGATAAAGAAGAAGATATTGATGATTTTATTGAAAAAGAATTAATATTAAATAAAGATGATAAATGTAATATACAAAATTTAACAATAAATTCGGATGTACATAATGTAGAAGGAACACAATTAGGGAATAATGATTATGAACTAGATTTATAAAATATAAATTTAAAAAGTAAATATTAAATAAATTAATTAGATAATATGAATATTTTTTCTTATATTTTTCAAAAATTAATACAAAATACAAAAAAAAATAATAATATTTTATTATTTAATTTTGAATGTTCAATAAAATTTCTGAGAGATGAAAATAAGTTACAAAAATTTAAGATATTTGATAAACAAATAATATATAATAAATTATTAAAAAAATCAGAAAAGATTGAATTATTAAATGTTTTTTGTTTAACTCAAAAATATTATCATATTTTAAATAACTTTTCATTTAAATATAAAATAAAGAAGAGTAAATTTTCAGATAATAATGAAGATTTTTCAATGACATCTTTTGAACTATTATCAGAAAATATTTTAATAAATATATATCAAAATAGAATAAATTATAGATTTAGGATATCAGATATAATAAATATAATAAATAATAATTTGACTTATATGGATAATTATATAAATATAATTAAAGACATAAAGAATCCATATAATAATGTAAAATTTGAAATAAGTATATTATATTACATTTATTATAAAATTAAGAATTCTAGTTATATAATGCCTTATTTATTTCATTTATATTTTTTGAGTAATTTTGATAAAGAATTATTTTATAGAAATAATGAATGTTTAATAAAAAATTATTCAATAGATAAACATTGTAAAAGATTAGAAAATAAAGAAAAGGGAGAAATAATATATGAAATGTTACAAGAATTTAGAGGAGGATATAATGTATTATATGATCAATCTAATATAGAAAAAGATATAAATTATTTAATACCAATATTTGAGGATTGTATAAAAGATTATTTATATTTACATTATAGTAATAATAGTATAAATGTTAATTTTGCAAAAGAAAATTTAAAACAAAAGTTAATCCATATCTCTCAGAAAAAAAAGTTTAATTTTATAATTATTAAAATGAATTTTCATTTATTAAGATATATAGATAATCATATTTCAAATAATTTAAATAGAAGAATAATAGAATTTCAACAAAATGTAATCATAAATCGTAAAAAGTGTCATTTTTTAGATAAATATCTAAAATTATTTTTTTTAGTAGGAAAGCTTATAACTTATTATCAATTTTATTATTTCTGTATTATAAATTATTCTGAAATTTTAGGATTTTCAATAATTTGCCATTGTAATTCTTTATTATCATATCCCCAAATTATTGTATTTTTATTTTTAAATGTAAAATATTTTGTCATAAATTCATTACCATATAAAGGATGTGTTTCATCAAATCTAATTAATATTCTCTCAGAAAAAGTACCGAAATAATTAATGTCAATATTAGCATAAATATTATCAATTATTACTCTCATTACTTTACTTAATATTTACAATTTATATAAATTTTTAAATATATTTAAAAGTATGTTAATATATTTAATATATGGAAAAAAATCAAGAATATTATCCACCAGGACATGTAGGCAGAATTTTTCAAGATTACGCTAAAAAACAACTTAATCATGAAGGTAAACCCTTAGTTTTTATTAAACCTCCTGTTGAAGAAAAAAAGAAAAAATCTATTAATTAGTACTAATTAGCATTAGATATTTGGTAAAAAATATTTTAACTACTTCTTTTATAATGCCTACTTCTATTAACCCATCTTTTTTTGATGATTCTCTAATTAAAAATGATGATCCTAATGCTTGGAAATCTTATACTGGTCGCCCTAATCCTGCTTTGCAAAATTCTAACTTACAACCTATCTCTGAACTTCCCGATAGTGACGACTTACATATTAATACTATAGAGATTCAACAAAATAACGAAGAGAATGAAAGAGAAGTTTTTGAACCACAAATAGCCAATCATAATCTCTCTTTATCTCATAAAACAACTGAAACTAAAAATAAAAGAAGTAAATTATAAATTTTAAATAATATTAGTTAAAAATTAATATAAAACATAAAATACTTTTATATTAATATGCAATCAATGTCTCAAACATTTAGTGAAGAAAATTACCAATTGATTTGTAATAAACAAAATATGCCTTTAAAATTTGATAAAAATCTAAATATTTATGAATTAGATTTTGAAATTAAAAATAAAGATTATGATTTAGATAAATTAATGGATTTTCAAATTTATGAATTAATAAAACAAGTTAATTCAGACCTTATTAAAGATATAAAAATTATAAATCAAACTTCAGAAAATGAAATAGATGTTTTATTTATATTTCATAGATTTGGAAAAAATGCAGGGATTCCACAAAAATATCTTCATTTAACAACTATTCGTCAAAAAACAACTGATCTTATTATTTTTTCTAGTAAAGATAGTATAAATTCTCATAATATTGATACTAAAGATATACAAAAAATTGATTGCAAATTTGCTCATCTAACAATTATTCCTTTTAAAGAAAAATTTCATCTTAACTATAAATTTTCAATTAATATTAAAGAAGATCTTCCTCTCTATATGGAAAATATGCTTGGTCTTTTGATGAAAAAAATATTTTATAATTTAAAAGTTATTTTAGAAAAAGAATAATAAATTAATAAATTACTTAATATTAATAAAAATACTTAAAATAATTATTTTATATTTAATTATTATGGAATTTGATTATAATTATTTTTTAACAAGAATTTATAATCTATTTTTTATAACTTTTTTATTATCTAAAAATAGTTTATTTTATCTTTATTATAAAGATTCTCTCAAATTTATTAAAGATTTAACTTTTGATCTTGAGAGATTCAATTATACTTATATTAAAATATTACAAAGTATATCTTGTAATTCCTTACTTTTTAATTCTTCACAAAAAGAATTTCTTTTACAATATACTAATCAAGTTCCTTATAATAAATTAAATCTTGATAATGATTTATTAATTGAATTGGAAAATAATTTTAATGGAGATTTAAAAATCTTAAAAGATAAACCTATAAATTCTGGAATTGTAGCTTTAGTTTATCAAGCTTATTTTTGGACCACTGATCTAAATTCTAATAAAATAGAAAATAAAATAGTTATAAAAGTTTTAAAATCAGATGTTACTGATTTATTAAATTCTGCCTTATTTGATTTGGATTTTTTTACAAAATTTTTTGATTATTTACCTGTTTTAAATAATTTAAATATTAATAAATTAGTCAAATTTAATAAAGAATCAATTATTAATCAATTAGATTTTACTAAAGAAATGGATAATATTAATTTATGGACCAATTATGCTAATAAGGTAGATTATTTAGTTGTCCCAAAAGTTTTTGAAGAATTCACAAATTATAACAGAAATATTCTTGCTTTAGAATTTATTGAATCCAAACCTTTGAGTGAAATATCTAGTGATGATAAATATCAATATTGTAAAAATTTAATTAGAACTGTATTTATTGGAACTTTTTTTTATGGAATAATTCATGGAGATTTACACCCAGGAAATGTCTTATTTTTAGAAAATTTTACTATTGGATTAATTGATTTTGGTATAGCAAATAAAATAAGTAAAGAAGAACAAGAAGCGATGTATAAATTTTACAAAATAGCTCTTATACAAAAAAATGTAAAAGATGCAAGTTTAACTATAAAAAATCTGGTGTATCCTGAAGAAAATCTTAATAATTTATCTGAGGAAGAATCTTTATCTTTCTATGAAGGTGTACAAGAAGTAATAGAAAAATATTTTGTTAATGATCCTAATCTAATTAAATTTATCATTTCTCTTTCATTTGTTGTTAATAAATATAATCTTACTCTTTCTAAAGGATTTTCCACTACAATTTACGGAATATCAGCAGGAATTAATTTAAATTTAGAACTCATGCAACCAAAAACACATAATCCTGAGAGTGAATATAATGATTTATGTATATCTATTATTAAAGAATTAGTTAACGAAATTGATTTTTCTTTAGATTAAAAATTGATTTAAAAAATATCTATTTTTAATTAAAAAAAAGATGAAAAATCTCTCAGAAAGTGAGTTTGTAATCTTAATTGATATGAGTTATTTTATCTTTTACAGATATTTTGCCCTAATTCATTGGTGGAAATTAGCTAAACCTGAAGAAGAATTAGTTGATCCTTTTATGAATCAAGATTTTGTTGATAAATTTATCAAAACTTTTCATGAAAAAATTAATGAAATTCCTAAAAAATTAAAATTAAAAAATTATACTATTCTTGCTGCCAAAGATACTCAACGTAATTTAATTTGGAGAAATGAATTATTTAAACAATATAAAGAACAAAGAATTCTTGATGATGAATTTATGGGAGGACCTTTCTTTGAAATTGCATATAACAAACTTTTAAATAATATATGTCCTTTATTAAGTTTAGATAGATTAGAAGCTGATGATTGTATTGCTCTTTATTCTAAAGCAATTAAAGAGAAATATCCTGATAAAAAAATTATTATAATTGCTAATGATATGGATTATTTACAAATTGCTGATGAATCAATATCAATTATTAATCTTAAATATAAAAATCTTCAAGATAGTAAAAATTCTACAAAAAATAAACACTGTGATCTTTTCTGTAAAATTATTTTAGGTGATAAAAGTGATAATATTCCCGGTATCTTTAAAAAATGTGGTCCTAAAACTGCTCTTAAATATTTTGAAGATAAAGAACTATTTAAAAAAGCTTTGGAAAAGGAAAATGCTTATGAAAAATTTAGATTTAATAAAAAAATTATTAGTTTTACTGAAATTCCCATTGATTTACAAGAAGCTTTTGCTCTAAAATATCCTATTTAAATAAAAATAAAAATAAAAAATTGAAATACTTTTATTTTTATTCTATATATGTGTTCTCCCCACAATCTCTCTCATTCTTATCTTATGATTTCTGGATATAATCCTGAGTTATTTTACGATCATGGTGTTCACGGTCTAGAAAAAAAGTTTTCAGTTGAAAAAACATTTAAATTTGTTGATATCTTTGATAATGTAGATTCCTCCTTTTGTAATGTTACCATAAAAGTTATTGAAAAAATAAGTGGTGGTAAACCGATTTATGATATTTCTTATTCTTATGAATATTCCAATAATGAATCAGCTCTTAGAGCAAATCCCTTCTTTTATAGTAAAAATATTCAAGAATTTGATAAAGAAGGTGTAATAGTTTATAAAAATGAAATGACAGATCAAATGATTAATTATTTACTTATGGATTCAGAAGAACTCTCTAAAAAATGTGGAATGTTTTGGGTACAATATAAAATTAAAATTATGGAATCATTAGCAAATTTATGGGACTGATGGAAATAAAAATTGTTCTAGTAAATCTACATCTAATACTCTATAGGGATTTTCAATTTCACTTTCAAATAACTGGTTAATTTCACTCCAAATTGGCGCTAACTCATTATCAATTTTTATCATTTCATCATCTGTTATATTCTCTCTATGAAGATTCTTTACTTTTTTAATTATTTTATTAATTACATTTTTATCTGATAAATAATCAAAACCTGAATCATCTAAACTTTCTGGAGGATAACTTAGATGTATATCATGGACTATTTCTTTATATTTTTTTAATTTTTCTAATATAATTTTTTTTTTATGTAATTCATTTATTCTTGAATTAATTAGATTTCTTGAATAATTTCTAGTAATAAGTTTAGATACATCAGGTGGTAAACTTTTACCATCATAACTCAAATTATTTATAAGAAATCTTGTCTCTCTAACATTAGTACCCAAACCTTTACCTTTAGCCCTGGTATTATTATTTTTTCTTTTATTTCTTTTTTTTGTTCTTTTACTCATATATATAAGATTATAAATTTTTTAATTTCTCTTAAAAGTCTTTTTAAATTTATGAATTTTATATGTAAATCTATTTTTTTTTTTATTTTTAGATTTTTGATACTGAGTCTTACTTCTTTTATTTAAATATTTATGTATTTTTTCAGTTTTTCCTCCTTCAATTACACCTTTTTTTTTTAATTTACCATCTTGAATTTTCCAACTCGTAGGCACAAATTTTGGTTTATAAATATCTTTTAATCCTTCTAATAGGGGATTTTTATCTATATATTTTTTATACTTTTCTACTAACTTCTCTTTTTTATCTGGACAAGAAGCTTCTATTTCTGTAATGAAATTATGAGAGACATCAGAAGGTAATACAGTTAAAGTTAAATTAACTGTATAAAGTCTTTCAGAAACTTTTTTACCATCTTTTTGACTTTCTTTATGAGTAAATTTTTTTATATCTGGAATGTTATTAACTTTTAAATTCAAAATAGTATATTCTTTACCTTTTACTTTAACAGTATTATTTTTATGAAAATGTTTAATTAAAGGATTTTGTAGAGGATGGGGAGAGAAATAAATTTCATTTAATAAATTTAAATTTTTCTTAAATGCTCCTTCATCAGTTAATCTACTATCACTTTCACCTGAATTATATTTAAAAATTTCTCCTAATAAGGAATCCAAATATTGTGCATTTGTAAAAATTGATTTATTTGTAATAGTTGGATTTTTATCATTAAATTTTTTAAGTTCATTTTTCGGTATTAATATAAAACAACAGTCTTTTTTATTTTTAATTTCACTTAAAAAAGGTGGTAATAATATATTATTTTCAGTAGAATCTGGTACATTTTCTTTAATATCATATTCATAATCTTTTGTATTACTAATTTCTTGATCGTTACTTATAAAATTTATTAAATATCTTACATAATTATTTAAAATTAATTCTTGTAAATTTAAATTTACTTGAAAATTATAAGATCTGTTATCACTATCTATTAAAACAAACTCTTTAAACTTAAAATATGGTGATGTAAAAGTTAAAGGAATATTATATTCTTTATACCATTTAAATTTTTGTAAATTTAATTTATTTAATAATTTCATAAAATTTTCTAAATTAGATTTAAATTCATCCTCACTTTTACTTTCTTTTTCATCTTCTTTATTTTTCTTTTTATGTTCTTTAATAAATCTAATATAATTTTTTACCAAATCTTCAGATTTAAATATATTTAAATAATTATTTGTTATATTTACCAAATCATTTAATGATAATAAATTAAATGAACTATAATTAGTTTCTATATTTCGCTTAATTTCTAATAAATTTTTAAACTTTTCATTTGTAGCTTTTTCTGCATCAGCATCATGTTTCCTTTGTTCTATAACACTATATTGTACATTTGATTTAAATCCACTTGTATAAAATGCATAATTATATTGTTTTTCATTTCTTAAATATTCACTCATTAAATCAGATTTTTTTCTATATTTAAGATCACTTTTTACTAATTCTAAATATAATTGTAGATTATTTAAATCAATTTCATTATTAGGTAAATAAAAGATAGTAGCACTATTATCATCAACTGATAATACTTCTGAAAATGTTTCAAAAACTACAGGTTGATTTTCATATTGTAAATCAATAAATTGGCGATTAGCTTTTAGATATTCAGTATCATATTCTGTGAATTGTTGAGAAATTTGTCCTTCATTTTTTCTTCCAAAATATCTAATATCATTGTTTGTTTTTCCACTGGCATCTTTTACTTTTGGATATGGAACTGAAAAAATTACTTTTTTATCTTCACTATTTTCCAAAGAATCTTTAAATAAATAATAAATACCTTCAATATTTTGTATAGCATTAAATAATTCAGATAATTCTTTTTTTATAGTTTTAGCTCTTTGTTCTCCTTCTTCAGTCTCTAAACTAAATGCTAGTTTATTTTGAGATTCTTCTTTTTCTAATATTTTTTGAAAATAATCCAAATTTTTTTTTTCTTTATTTTGGGGAATTCGTTCTGATGCTTTATTCCAAATACGTTTTTTTAATTTTTCTTCTACTTTAGGTGTTAATATAAAATCTTGTTGTCTACTCATAATAAAAGCACTTAAATTTTTACTTTGTACTTGGTTTCCATTTTTATCAAATTTAGGTAAAATTAAATCGCTAATTTTAATAATTTCTTGTATAATTTTAGTTTCCCTTATTTTAGGTTTTTCATCAATTATATTACGGTAAAGCTTACTGTCAACTATACTATCATCATGAACTAATAAATAATCATCAAATTTATTAAAAATTTGAATAATTTGATTAAGAGGTCCATCATCACTTATTAAAAGATTAATAAAATCTTTAGTTATTTCCTGAAATCTATATAATTCATGTGGATGTTTCTTGTTTCCACCTTTTCTATTATTTCTAGATAAAGAAGAGGAATATTGAACATCCCATTTTTTATAAATATTTGCTAAATACTCATAATTTTTAGATAATTTTAATAAATAATTATCTTCATCAGTCTTAAATTCTAAATATGTATTATTATTTTCATAAAAACCTTGAATTTTAAATGAATTTATTTTAATCATAATATTATATTATGCAAATAATATAATATATTAAAAAAATCAAGAAATCATTTAATTTTGGGTTAGACCAAATCCTATATAATTATTATAATTATTTGTATTTGAAGAATCAATATTTGATTTTTTTTTAGCCTTACTTAAAAGATTTATTGCATGATTTATTTCTTCTTGTGAAATATAATTATCATCATTCGTATCTATAGCTTTATGTAAAGTTTTTAAATTTTCAGGTAAGATACAGAGATTACTATTTTCATTTAGTAACCATGTACTAATAATCCAATAAATTACTGTTAAAATTATTGAAACTAGAATATCTCTCGTGCCAATAAAAGCAATAAAGAAAACTAGAACTTCTTTTCCCAAATTTTTAATAATAATTTCTTGATTTTTTGTTAAATTAAAATCAATATATTTTGATGCAATATTTAAAAATATTATACATAATCCAATTATAATTTTATCATTTGAGAGATAATCATAAAATTGTTTCAAATATCCTAGCATTTATATATTCTTTAGAAATATTAAATAAACAAAGTAAAATTTTTTGGTGATACAGAATTAAAAAAATAATTTTAAAATAATAATATTATAAAAATTTATATGACACTACAATATTCAGAAATAAATTTTGATAATAATAATAATCCAGATTCTAAAACCCTATTTAATCCTCCACCAATGGCTAAAATTAAAGAAAAGTCTACTCCTCATAATAAAACTGCAAAAAAAACACAATTTGATATGAGTGCTTTATATGATAAAATTCATAAAAAAGATAAAGTTGATCCTATTGAAAATCCTGGTGGTACATTTTCAAATGATTCTTCTGATAAATTAGGCGATTTTCAACCTTTACCTCCAGTTGAACCTGTTCAAATGATTAAACCTACTAATTATTCCTTACCTCACCAAAGTTATGAAAAAATAAATTTACAAGATAAAGTAAATAATTATAATGAATCTTACTATTCATCAGTACCCTACTCTCAAATATATAATTCTAATGAAAAAAATAAAGATTTATTAAATAAATTGAATTACATCATTAGTTTATTAGAAGAACAAAAAGATGAAAAAACAAATAATGTAATTGAAGAAGTTATTTTATATACTTTTTTAGGAATATTTATAATATTTGTTATTGATTCATTTGCAAAAGCTAGTAAATATGTAAGATAAATTAATTAGGTTTTTGTAAAAAATAAATAAAATGATCAATATTTGATTTATCCTTAATTGAATATTGTTTTAAAACAATAAATCCTAAATATTTAGCAATTTTTAATATATTATCTATTGAATCAAAATATATTATATTTTCTCTATTTTTAATTATTCCATTATTAAAAGAAAATCTCTCAGAAAAAATAATTTTATTTAATTCTATCTGTTTATAAGATGGTTTATATTTAAAATCTTTAAATTTTATATCTTCAGTAAGTAAAACAGTTGGATCAACAAAATTAGGATAAAGATTGGTCCGCAAATTAATAATATTTTTTTTTGTATCCAGCTGTGGATTTTGTAATAAATCAATTATTAAATAACCACCAGGATATAACCAACCATAACAGTTTTCAAATAATTGTTTTTTATTAGAGATTTGGTATATATCATTATTTAAACAAAAAATATGTGTAAAACTATTATTTTCAAATAAATGATTGTTTAAAATATCTTCACATAGAAAATTCTCTTTTAATCTTGGATATCTTTCAATTGCTTTATTAATAAAATCTGGAGATTTTTCTATACCTACTACATTGGGTGTAAATTCAGTAAATAAATTTATAAAATATCCTGTTTTTGAACCAATATCTAAAATTATACTATCTTCATTAGGATTAGTATTTGAAATAATATTACCTACTTCATAATCACTAACTATTTTATTAAAAAATAAAAGATCATATATTTGTGTATAAAAATTATCATCTAATTGTTCTTTATTATTTTCTACAAAAAGCTTATTAATTTGTTGAAAACCTTCTCTTTTTTTCTGTGTGAATTGACAAATTAATGTAATTATTAATAAAATAAAAAATATAAATAATAATTTTTCAATAATTGATAAATCCATAAATTTATTAATTAACTTCATACTATAAATAATAAAGTTATTTTTTTTATATAAATTTTATATAAAAAATATAGAATGGATGAAAAAGACATTAATGATATCCGAATCTCTCAAGATTTTAAAAATATATCTTTTGATGGTTTTCAAAAAAATAAAGTTAAATTAGAATTAATAAAAAATATTGTAAATAATAAAATTGAACCTTCTTGTTTTTGGAGTGTACAACTGATTTGTTCTGGACATTTTATTGATTTATGGGAAGTTATTCTTATTATTTGTAGTAAATATATTCATACTGGAAATCCTAAATTACCTATTTATATAGAATTACGCTATAATAATTTTAAAGAAATCTTAATTAATGGATATATTGATCATGAATTAAAATTAAGAAATAATAACAAAATTAGAAAATTATTTGCTGAAATTATTACAAATTTATGTTTATCTCCTAAAAAATTAGCTGTAGAAACTATTAAAATTGATCCCCTTGAATTTGATATAACTTTATTATCAGATAAATTAAAAGCAGATAAAATTACTTATTGTTCTGATATATTTAGACAGGAAGATCCTAAACAATTATTTATTCCTTTAAATGAATTTTGTTATAATTTAAATAAAAATAATAATATTAATTGCACATATTGGTTAGAATGGTTTTTACAATTTGATCAAATTTGTAAATCTAATAAAGTTAAACTTCTTTGTGAAACAAGAAGTCAAATTAATGTTCAATTTAAATTTCAAAAAGATACAATTTGGTTAATTTGGGAATCTATATTTAATGAAGCAAAATTAAGAGATAAAAATAATAAAATAAGAAAAAAAATTTTAAATAGTTTATTAGAACTCTATTGTATAAAATTTACCTATTCATGTAAAAGAAAAAGAAAAAGTATTATCTATTTTGCTATTTCTCTTGTTACTGAACTTATAGATTTTAATATTAATATTTGTAAACAACCAGAACTTGTAAATAATATTGTAAATAAAATAGATACTATATATAAAGAATTAAAAAAAAATGAACATAATCCAAAAACTGACTATCTATTCACTAATGTTAAAAAAGATAATTTTGATAAAAGTATTTCAAAAATTGAAATGATGAATCAATTAGAAGCTAATATTGATAATAATAATGAAAATATAATTATAAATGAAGATATAAATAATTTATAATTAATAATTGAATTATTATAGTTTTCTTTTTTTAGTATTTTTCTTTTTTCTTCTTTCTTTTTTATTTTTAGTTTTTTTTGATTTTTTACTACCTCCACCTTTTACCAATTCTAATTTTAATTCTTCATTTAAATTAACTTGACTATTTATAGGTATATATTTTAATGCCTTATCAACACTAATAAATTGTAAAGGATATCCTAAATTAAATTTTCTTGCTTTACCTTGTGGTGTTATAAATAAACCAGTCATTCTATTTTTTATACCTTTAATAGGAGGAATTTCTTTTTTTCTCCAAATTTGATCTGTTATTTCAGCAACACTAAAATCATCTGTTAATCTTGGATTTTTTTCTAAAACAATTTTTTTTAATTCTTTAGCTTGTTCTAAATTATTACAAAGCAAGCATGATGAATATAAAAATGCTAATTTTTCATAAGTATTAGTTTCTATTGCAGAATTCTGATAGCGCATAGCTGTTGAAAAATTAGTAAATTCTGGTCTATGAGCTGCTATACTATATAACATACTTGTTCCCAATCTCATTCTAAATGCTTTATTTCCTACTCCTAATGAAAATGTAACTTTATCTAAATCTCCTAAAATTGCAACAACCTCATTTCCCTCGTTAGTATTAAGAAAAATCTGAGCTGCTTTGGGATCACAATGATGAAATTGAATTAAATCAAATAATTGATCTAATATATTAAAAATTTGTTGTAGCCAATCTGCTACCCATTTAACATTAATTTTTTCATTTTCTACTAAGTAAGATTCTAATGAATTATAACATTTCTTTCCTGTGCCTCCTGATAATTCTTCCGGATCTGTCATATATGTATCTACACTCTCAGTATCTGAATTATCAATGTCTACATCTTCTTTAGGACAATATTCATATGATTTACCTTTTAAATAATATGGAACTGTTATCCCATTATCTATATTTCCACTACATATTTCTTCATAATGTTCTACATTATTTATTAATCGCATTTCAATTAAATATTTAATTACACTTTGTACTAAAATATTCATTGTATTTGGATCTAATAAATATGAATATCCGTTTCGTGAAGTTTCAATATTTAGAATTAAATTTTCATTTGGTCCTTTATATATAGAATTACCACATTTTTTAACTATTTGACCTGAAGCACCACTAGAAAAAGTTTTACAAGATGTTTCAGGAATTTTACAAGATGTTTCAGTTTGTAAATTTTTTACATATTGTTTAAGTATTTGCAATTTTTGAATATTTGGTTTAAATGACCTTAATCTTTCTACTATTTCTGCATGAGAATCATCGTGTTTGTATGGAATAAGTCCAGTTTGTTGATCAAATATTTGTCTAGCTAAATTATCATCTTCATAATATGATACATCAAAGACACCTCCTTTAAATAGTTTTTTTGATTTTGATTTTTTTTTAATTTTTTTCTTATTATTTTTAGTATATTTCATACAATATAATAAGAAAATATTATTATTTTTGCCTATAATAAAATAACATTTGATAACTTAATTTAAAATTCCAACGTAAATTATGTCCAGGAAATCCCCATTCTTTGTTAATATTAATTTGATTTTTCCAATCCATTTCCCTAAGTCTTTGATGACTAGCTCCATCAAAGGCATAACCATTATTATTACAAGTTAATAAAGAACAAAAATGTTCTTGAGATATATCTCTCACTACAGCTGCATCTAATTTATAAAGAGAATCAAATATCTTAAGATCAATTTCTTTATCATTAACATTTCTGGATTCTTCATCAGATAATTCTAAAATAATTACATCGGGTTTATTAACAATATTCATTTTTTCTAATAATGATTCAACATTTTTTCCTTTTGCTGATTTTTTTATGTTTATAGGTACTATTAATAGAGAAGAATTTGCATTAAGATAATTAATAATAGTTAAATAATAATCTAAAGGATTTCCAGATTCATTAATATCAGGAACATGATGACCAAAATTTTTATTCACATTAATTATATTATGAATTTTTTTAATTAATAAATTAGTATTAAAATTATATGCTAAATCAGAGAGAATATGATTTTGAGCAGCTTCAATAGCTATATTTAATATAAAAAAAGCTTCTTTTAATTTTCTTGGTATTTGAATTTTATTTATTGTTTCTCCTTTTATCATTAATTGTCTAAAAAATTTAAAAAACTTTCTACCTTTATCACTTATAAAGAATGTAACAAAAAAAGTATTAAACCAACAATTAGATTGTACTTGTTTGGGTGGAATAATTTCAGAACAATCAATTTGTTTAATGGATTTTAAATTATTTAATAAAAATTTTTCAGCTTTTTTGGAATCATATTTTACAAATTTGGGTTTTCTACGAGAACCAATATTTAATTTTAGTAAATTCTTTTTAGTTACTCTAAATTTTTTTGCTTTTTTTTTTGTATAAGAAACTAATTCTTTATTTATTCTATGAGAGAAAGATTTTTTTATTGTTCGTGATTTAGATTTTTTTGTAGGTTCACCTTTAAAATAATCCCATAAATTTTGTTTTGGTGTTTTTCTTTTAACAAATATGGTATTATTTAAATTTTCCATATATTAAATTAAGATATTTTAATTTATATATAATAATAATATAAAGATGGAAAATAATTCTCTTGCCGCATTAGAAATGAAAAAAGAAGCTGTGGAACAACAAATAAGAAATAAGTGGTGGTGGAACTTTTGGACTACTATAATATTTTGGATTGGAATTTTTGTATTTTTAGCCTTTCTTGGGTTTAATGTATTTACTACTTTAGGAGAAACTAGTGATGTAGCAGCTGATATAGTAAATAAAATAAAAAATTTCTTTACTCCTGTTCTACATATTTTTGGTATCAATCCTAATAGCTCAAAATCTAAAGATTCTACGTCTAAAGATACTAGCGACTCTTCTTCCCAAAATTCTAATAAATCTCATAAATCTAATGGTTTAATTAATAATGTTTCTAATACTAAAGTTTCTGGTATAGATTCTCTTCAAAATTCTATCTCTAATCCTAATCCTAAGCAAGATGATAATGACAAAAAATTACAAAATTATCAACAAAATGATAGTTTTAATAAAAGAAATATTACTCCAGTACCTCCTAATACCTCTCAAAGAAAAAACCAAACTGAAGAAGAAATAATTAAAAAAAGATTCCCAATTTCAGATACTTTACCGGAACCTGCAGAAGCAAATACTTTTAATACTATCGCTACTGGACATGGCTACTGTTTTATTGGAGAAGATCATGGAGTAAGAAGTTGTGTACAAACTGATGATGTAGGAAGTTGTCCAACAGGTTTAGGTTATCAATCACAAGCTACTTGTCAAAATCCTAATTTAAGAGATTAATTTTAATATCTTATTATAAATATTAAAATTATTTAAAAATTCAATAAATCTTTATAAATTTTCATTTAAGTATTTTTTATATTTAATTATTAATAATATATAGAGTTTTTCTTACATTCCTCCACCATAAACGGGATCCATATTATCATTAAACCATCTGTTTGCTAAATAATAAGGTTTAGATGTTCCTAAGTCACCTCCTTCAGCATTTAGATCAGGACCATTTTCTACAATCCAATCTATTTCTCCTGTTCCTATAGCATAATTAAAATATTTAAGATCTGATCTGTAACCTGGAAATCCTCCTCCTAAACTTAAATTAGTTGATCCGTAATTTTGGCGTGCAACACCTGATAATCTATGTCTTCTTAATAATCTTCCATTAATGTAAACATCTAATATATTATTATTTTCACATCTAATAATTACACTTACCCATTTATTAATAGGAATTTCTGGAATTTCTATATCATCATAAATTGTTGGTGCTAATGGTAAAGATCCCTTTCCTTGAGTTGCTTGAGTATTGTTTAAATATTGCCATTCTTGTTTGCATTTATTCATAAGATCCTGTTCTGTTTGAAGTCCTTGATTTCCAGATATAAGAGCTTGTTCACGACCACCTAATGTATTTAATTCATTCATTGCCTGTAACTGATTTCCCTCACCTACTGCAGCTGACATTGTATCTATCATTGTATCTGCTAACATAGCTCCAGCTGCGTTTTGTAATTGACTTTGACTAAGACCCATTTTATTTTGTTGTTTATATGCATTAACAGCTTGTAAACAAGCAGTATTTAATTGAGTTAATGGATTACCTTGAGATTCATTGGTAAATACATTCATTCTAACCAATAAAGATAATTCTGCTACATTAGGATTATTATTAGGACTAATATATAATCCAGGACCATTATTAGGTTCTACAATACCATCTACTGATTTAACATCAGTATTACCTTTATTAAACACATGTCTAAATTTATCTCTATTACTTTGTAAACCAGCACTATCAATATATATCCAAATAGACCAAGTAAATTCTATTCCTCTCATTTGATTTTGACTTCTCATAATTGGGCGTGAACCTTTTTCTGAAGGATTTGCGGGAATAATTTCTTGTTGTGAACCTGATTTTAATTGAGGTGATACAGTAAGAACAGGTTTAGGACTAAATATCCATGATAAAATTGCTGTTCCTAAACGTAATAGTAAAACAAATATAATTATTACTAAAATAAGGAATACAATGTGAGCTATTATACTATTTGATGAAAAAAATTCTTTAACATTATTTCCTGCTTTTTCAGCTTGATATCCTAAATCAATAGCCATTATTATATATAATATAGAAGAAATTCTAGTATATTATATTATTTTTAATTATTTAATTATAAAACTATTGGTTTTCCAAGGGCATGGTTATATTCAAAAAATTGTATCTTCATTCTATATTTATTGAAGAAATCTCCAAATAAATCTGACCCTAGACCCTCTCTATATATATTATACGCTTGTTGAGGATTTAAACATTTATCAAAAAATTGGAATCTTGCTACATGACCTTTAAATGTATCACTTGAACTTCCACCAATATATACATTATCCCTACCTACACCTACTGCTACACCTGGTAATATAAAACTTCTTACTAATTTACCATGTAAATAAATATCTAGATTTCTACCACAAACACAAACTATTAAGCAAACCCATTTTTGAACATTTACATTTGTTATTTTAAAAGTTTCATAACTATGTTTTGATTGTCCTGGAATACTCTGCTCACTAAAATAGTTACTTGAAGGTAACATACTCATATTGCGCTGAGCAGAATCTGAATTTGCTGAAGCAAATGTTTTAACTCCAATTAATAAATTATTTTCATAAGCATCTAAAGCAGCTGCAATATTATTGCCACTTGGATTTAAAGCCGATCCTTGATTTCCACTAGCTCCTAAATTAGATCCTGTCATAGCAACTGTAGTTTTTGATGGTCCCATGTAAATAACATTTTTAACATTTCCATAATTTGAGTTCCAATCCTCTATAAAAAACCATAATGCAAAAGAATAATTACTACTATTATTTTCTGGTAATTTAGTATGTGAAATTTCAACACCCGGAGATGCTTGATGTATTCCATTCATTAACATAGTATTTTTCTTGAAGAAGACATTCCAAATTACTATTACTAAAACTACTAAAATTACAATTATTAAGATAGTCTCAAGTAATCCCATAATATAATATACTATTAGAAATTATATTATAATTTTCTGGATAAAATTCTACTAAAATAATTTATTCAACCCAAACTATTTCATTTTTATCTAGAGGTCTATTAAAATATATTATTTCTTTTATTCCTCCATTTATTCCATCTTTTACACCAGATGTTATCTTTCCTGTAGCTATATAAGGTTGGACATTACTTAAACTTCCTACTAATTTTTCATTAATAAATACATCTATAATACTTCCTCTATATATTATAACTATCTTCATCCATGATTGATATGGAAAATCTTTACTTTGATATATACTTACTAAATCATTTTTACCATTCATTGATACTATTTTTATCATATTCTTTTTACCATTATATAATATATTTGGACGATTTCCATAATTAAATAAAGAAGTCCAAGTTGAATATGAACTTGATGTATTTTCCGGTTGAGGATTTATCCAAAGTTGTAAAGCTATGGAATAATTTAAATTTTCTTTTTCAATACTACCTAAATCTCTTAAATTATTTGTATAGATTGGACCTTCTAATAATTTTGTACCTCCTTTTGTTGATAATTGTTTCAAAAAATAAGGAATAATAAAGTAAAATAAAATTAATACACCCTCTAAAAATAATAATATCCATGTTATTTCTGTTGTTATATTGAATTGATTTTTCAAATATTTTACCAATTCAATTAACAAACATGGAATAAAAAATATAAATTCCCTTACAAAATCTCCAAAATTATCATTAGGATTAACTGTATCAGGTTCTGAAAATAATAATAAATAACTTATTCCTAAAGCTATTACTATAATTATTGTTATTATAGCTATTTCTAATAATTTTACCGTAATACTAAATTGTCTTAATATATAAATCACTAATATAACTGCTCCAAATAAAAATACAATATTTTTAAATATTTTAAAAGGATATTGCATAAATTCTCCAAATATCTCTCTTGTTTGAGGAGTTAAAAAATTTACATATATATTACAATCTCCCAAATCATTATCACTAGGATCTTTACATCTTCCTTTTACACATTTATTCTTTTTAGGATTATGACACCATTCTACATAGTCTTCCTTTGCTTCTATACCTGATTTAGATTTTACTTGTAATTTTCCTTTATTACTTTTATAAGCAGTTATAAAATAAAAAATTGTAGCTGCAAATAATATTAGTATAAAAAATATCCAAAATGAAACTGTAGGATAATTCAAAATCAAATTACCTGGATTTAATTTTACTAATAAAAAAATTATGCCTCCAAATAATCCAAATATTATTAAGAATGTGGCTACATCACTATTTAAAATAATATTAATAATATCTTCTTTCATTTTTTTACCCTTATCTTGTTTTGATGATTTTTCATTACTCATAGTTATATTATAAAAATATTTATTTTATAGATTTTCAAATGCTGTTTTTTTTCCATGACAATTTCTACAAAGTGCTACTAAATTATCTACATTATTTGATCCACCATATTCTAATCTTGTTAC
>Ga0180437_10004473_pt1 | contig 19855 bp, 18 predicted proteins | sample SS_ome_4_FD_132410 | JGI IMG/M metagenome (GOLD analysis project Ga0180437, IMG submission 132410) | Hypersaline lake sediment archaeal communities from the Salton Sea, California, USA - SS_3_D_1 metaG | ecosystem: Environmental > Aquatic > Non-marine Saline and Alkaline > Hypersaline >... | reverse complement strand
TTCGCTGCGCTTGGACATCGTAAACCTCGTGATCTTGCGGGGAAAGGATACTCTTTCCCCCAGCCTATCACGCCGTGCAAGATGCCACGCATGGAACGCTCACAGCCGTAGGGTGGGCATCGCCCACCGGGGAACCCGGCGATGACAGAGGATTTTGGTGGGCAATGCCACCCTGCGGGCACTTACGGGTTATATAACACCCGCCTTAGGTGGTCCACTCTGGCATTTCCGCCCGAAATCCGCTTGACGCCGGTCCGCGACATGCATATACTCAAATAATATGAGTACTTATATGGATAGAGCATCGGTTGTCTGATGCCCGCAAGAACCGGAGGTGATCAGAATGAACGAGGTAGGACTGAATCGAGTGCGTAGGGATCTGGAGGCCATGAGGCAAGCGGCCGGAACCGATTTGCCGTTTGGCAGGGAGGACCTGAAATGGGGCTGGATCGACGGCGTGGTCTTTGTGCCGCTGGCCGTATGGGCATGGCTTGGACCCGGCACCTATATGTCGCTGGCGATCATTCTCTCGCTGCTGGCCACGTTGCCGGGCGCTTGGGCGCTACGGCAGAGGTACCGGCGGCAGCAAACTCAACACCCCAGCCGATGGCGAGAAAACCGCCTCACAACGCTGGTGCTTCTGGTCACGGCGCCCCTGGCGTATCTGATAGTCGTCTGGGCAATCGCCAACGGCACGCCGCCGAACACGATGGTGGGCTTGACGCTCGCGGTGGGGGGAGTCGTGGCTACCGTCATCGGACTCTTCTCCAGCAGACGGCGATATTACCTGGGCATGGGAATCGCCATGATCGCCTGCGGCCTGGTCATGCCGGGCGCTACCGACCGACAAGTTGGCCTGGCCATGGCGCTGATGTTCATCGTCGGTGCGCCCGTATCGACGGCGATTGCCGCCTGGCAGCTGCGAGTCCAGGAGAGCGGCCATGCCACCGATTGACTTCAACGGCCTGGACACGGCGGTCCACGGCCCGGTGCGGTTGGGAGTCCTCACCGCGCTGCAGCTCGACGGCCCGCTGGACTTTACCACGCTGAAGAAGCGACTGGAAGTCGCCGACGGCGCGATGGGGATGCACTTGAGAAAGCTCGAAGAGGCGGGTTACGTCGTCTACCGCAAGACGTTTGTGGGACGCCGGCCGAAAACCACCTACCGCATCACCAGCGCGGGTCGCAGAGCGTTGGCGAGATATCTCGAAGCGATGCAGCAGGTGATTGACGGGGTGGGCCGAGCATACAATCCGTCATGAGGGCGCCTGCTCTCAGCGCTTCTCGACCTCGACGGACTTCACAAACACCTGCCGCTGCCGATTGAGCGATTGGGAATGGGCCGCGCACTTGGCCCGGAGCGTCGCCAGGATCTCGGCGGCGGCCGGCGACTCGACCAGGTTGTTCCGCTCACCCGGATCGGCTTCCAAGTCGAACAACATTTCGAAGTCGGGCTGCCGCTGCGAGAAATCGACGTCCGCTTCGTCGTAGCCCGTCTTGCCGTCGTACATCCGGATGTATTTCCACTTGCCCCATCGGATCCCTTCCTGAAACGGGGTATCGCGGCCCGTGTAGAGGCTTTCCAGAAACAGCTCGCGGCGCCACGGCACGTCCTTGCCCTCGACCAGCGGCCGCAGGCTGGCCCCGGCCATGAAGTCCAGCGCCGGCACACCCGCGTAATCGAGGATGGTCCGGGTGATGTCGAGGCTGGACACCAGGTGATCGACCCGTCGGCCGCGGCGTTCCGTGGGCATGTTGGGATCGAAAATGAAGCAGGGGATTTTCGAGGCCAGGTCGTACAACAGCGCCTTGCCGCCCATGCCGTATTCGCCCATCAACAGGCCGTGATCGCTGCCGTAGAGGATCACGGTGTTTTCCGCCAGACCGCGCCGCTTCAGATCGGCGAGGAGCCGCCCCACGACGTGATCCAGGCCCGTGATCGTCTGGTAATAGCGGATGTGGTGTTCCCGGCAGGTGGGCCGCGTGTAGGAATACTGGTAGGTGCGGGTGCGCCGGCCCCGGTCCTGGTCCATGATGGATTTCGGAATGAACCGGTAGGGGTCGGTGGCCGTGTCGTCGGGAATGCGGATCTCGACGTCGCGGTAGAGCGTGTCGTAGAAGGGGCTGCCCCGCAGCTTGGGGTTCTCGTTGGCCGGCCGGGTCATGCGGTTCCACTCGGGGTAATCCGGGTACATGCTGGTGGTCTGCGAGCCGTGGGGCACGTTGAAGCTGACCGAGAGGCAAAACGGTTTGTCGGCCGGCCGGCCGTCGAGGAACCGCGTCATCGCCTCGCCCATGATCAACGTGATCACGTCCTGCTGGGCGTCGTGATACGGCGTGCAACTGGGGCTCTTGAAATCTTTGGGCAGGAACTTGGTCCAACCGTCGTGTGCCCACCAGAAGTCGAACTTCTGGGCCGCATTAGGCCGGAAGCTGTAGTACTCGACCCCGAACTTGCCCACGAACCCGGTGTGGTAGCCGGCGTTGCGCAACAGGGCCGGATAGCTCCGTTGCCATTGGGCTTCGGTCAAGCGGTAGGAAGACGTGAAGCCGACGCCGTGGACCCGCTCGTGCATCCCGGTCAACAGCGACACGCGGCTGGGAGCGCACACCGGCTCCGCCGTGTAGGTGTTGGCGAATCGCACCGACCGGCTGAGCAACCGGTCGACGTGGGGCGTTTTGACGAAGGGATGGCCCATCCGCGCGAAGGTGTTGTCGCGCTGGTCGTCGGTCAGCAGGAAGATGATATTGGACCGCGACGATCCGGTCTCGCTCGCTTTGGCTCCCGTTGCGGCTACCAATAGAGCGACGATCACGAGGAGCCGGGTCCGGTTCACGCTGGTGGTCATGGTTTGGCCTTTCGCATTGAAGGTGGGGTGTCTTGTCGGCCGGTGGTCAGATGCCCGGCTTGATGCCTTGCGCGCATCGCTGGACGATGGCCGAGAGTCGTTTCTGTCTGGTTTGAGGTCTCTTCGCGTCGCTTAACCACCACAGGTATTGCTTCTGGTAGGAAGGGGCCAGGCCGTGGAAGAACTTCCCGGCGCGGGCGTTCTCGGCCAGGGCGTCGGCGAGATCTTCCGGCACGGTGGGCTCCGCCTCGAGAGCATCGAGCCTGGCCCATGAGCCGTCCTGCTTGGCGGCTTCAATCACGGCCAGTCCGGCCGCGGTCATCCGCCCGTCGCCGATCAGTCGCTGGATCCTCTTCTTGTTGGTCTTGGACCAAATGCTGCCGGGCAGCCGCGGTGTGTATCGTTGCATATAGCGTTCGGCGTCGAGCCGCTTCACCTTCGAGTCGATCCATCCGTAGCAGAGCGCCTCTTCGACGGCCTCTTCATATCGAACCGATTGCTTGCCGGACTGCTTTTTGTAGTAGACCAGCCAGATTTCCGTCTCGGTGGCGTGATGCTTGTCGAGCCATTTACGCCACTGGGTTCGGTTCTTGAATAGTTTCTCGGCCACGCCACACCTTGGCTAACGTCAGCCTGCGTGAGTTGTCCGCATCGATCTTGTCGATCAGCCGGACGATTTGCAGGGCCCATACCGCGGCCCTCGCCCACGGGGAGGGGGAGCCCTCGGCTCCATCATATCCGAAAACGGCCCGGCGTTCATCGGGCCCGCGGGCGATCTGGCCTGGATTACTCGGGATCGTTTGTAGTGACCCGATTCATCGGGTCAAACCATGCGAAATCCCGGGCAAGACCGCATGAATGCGGTCACTACGAACGGATCGTGAATTCTCGCCAAGAGTTGGTTACAATCGAAGGTAGAGCCTGGTGGCGAGGTCTTGGGGATCCACGACTTCGGGGCAACGCCTTGAGGCAAAGTGCTGAACCCTGAACCCTCAAGACTCCTGTAGGAACAACTCCCCGTGTGCGGAAGGGGACAGTCCCATTTTCGCTGCGCTAAATCGGGACAGTCCCCAGAGCAGGAATCCCTCGTGTCACTGATCGAGCTGAACGACGTCTGCAAGACCTACCGCCTCGACGAAATGAAGGTCGAGGCGTTGCGGGACGTGTCGTTGACGGTCGAGCGGGGGGAATACGTGGCGTTGATGGGGGCGTCTGGCTCCGGCAAGTCGACCTTGATGAATACGCTGGGCTGTCTCGATCGGCCCACCAGCGGAAGCTATCGGCTCGACGGGCAGGAAGTGGTCAAGATGTCGCGCGACGCCCGGGCCAGGCTGCGGAACCGGAAGATCGGGTTCGTGTTCCAGAATTTCAATCTGCTGGCCCGCACCAGCGCCCTGGAAAACGTCGAGCTGCCGCTGCTCTACGGCCGGCGGATTGCCGCCCGGCGGAGGCGGCGACGGGCATTGGAGGTGCTCCAGCAGGTGGGCCTGGCCGATCGCGTGGACCATCATCCGGGCCAGCTTTCCGGCGGGCAGCAACAGCGGGTGGCGATCGCCCGGGCGCTGATCAACGAACCGGCCATCCTGCTGGCCGACGAGCCGACCGGGAACCTCGATTCGCGGACCAGCAAGGAGGTGATCGAGGTGCTCCGCGCGCTGAACCGGGACGACGGCATCACCATCGTGCTGGTCACGCACGATCAGTACGTGGCCCGAAACGCCGCACGGTTGTTCGTGCTCCGCGACGGCCGGGTGGTGGCCGATACGACCGATTTCGAGCAGGCGCTGGCGGCACTGCACGGCGAAGAGGACGCGGAGCCGGGCGGGTAGCCGGAATGCCAGACAAGCGTTTGTAGTGACCCGATTCATCGGGCCAAACCGCGCGAAGCCGGGGCAAGACCGCTTGAAGGCGGTAACCACGATCGGCTCGTGAGTGCAATCAGGCCGCATGAATGCGGCCACTACAAACGACTTGCACGGAGGGAGACCGTCCTCAGATGGTCTCCTCAAACCCGCCGAGCCTGACCGCGGCGACTTTACCGATTATCCGGGCTATAGGGCCCGTGGCGGTTGTAGAGGGCGCGCTTGCCGAATGTGCCGATTCTCTGGCCCGAACCGTGTGGCGGTTGGGGCGGTCCTGCCGATTGTGTCGATATGGCCGATTGGAACCGCATCTTTGCCATCGTGATCCCCTGCGCGCTGCTGGTCCTCGAGCTGCCCCGCCCGGCACACCCGCAGACCGCCTGTGGGCCGATCTTCCCCGAGCAGCGGCGGATCGCCGTGCGCCAGCCCTCGCAACTGCCCAAGGCACGTCTGCCCGACGTGCCGCCCCCGGAAACCGTCTCGAAGCCCCTCTCAGACATCCCCGTGCAAAACCTCGGGCTGGACGACGCCATCCGCACGGCGCTGGCCAATCTGGAGGTGATTCGGGTGCTGGCCGGGACGACCGCCGTGTCGAGCGGGCGGACGATCTACGACCCGGCCGTCAGCAACACGGGCGTCGACGAGGCCCGGGCGCGTTTCGATCCGGCGATCGGGGTACAGAACGACTTCAACCGCCAGCGGACGCCCACGGCCGAGTTCGGCCCGGTGGCCCCGTTTCCCACGCGGATCGTGGGCGATGCGGTGCAGGATTACGACATGGCCATGGGGCTGACGAAGACGACGATCACCGGCGGATCGGCCGGGTTCAATGTTCGCACCAACCCCACCCGGGTGCGAACCGCCGACGCGCTGCCGCTGAATCCGCACACGCGGACCACGCTCGATCTGAGCTACTCCCAGCCGTTGTTGCAGGGCGGCGGCATCCGGGCGAACGTGGCGCCGATCGTGATCGCCCAGATCGACACGGAACGCTCGTTCTTCCAGACCAAAGACGGCGTGCAGCAATCGGTTCGGGGCGTGATCGAGGGATATTGGGCGCTGGTGTTCGCCCGGGCCGACCTCACGGTGCGCCGGCAACAGGTGGAACAGGCGAAGTTCCTCTTCGACCTGACGAGCGCGCAAAAGCGGGCGGGGTTTGCCTCGTTGGGCGACGTGGCCCAAGCGGAATCGGCATACGCAAATTTCCGCGCCGGCCTGGTCAGCGCCGAGGCCAACGTTTTGGAGCGGGAAGCGGCGCTGCGTAATATCCTGGGCCTGCCGCCCTCGGGAGTGCCGGCCATCGTGCCGGTGACGCCGCCGAAGAGCAAGCGGTCGGAGTTTGACTGGACCGGGGTGCTTCGCCTGGCGGAAGAATACCGTCCCGACCTGATCGAGCTGAAACTGGTCCTCGAAGCCGATCAACAGCGACTGCTCTTGGCCCGCAACCAGGCGTTGCCGCGGGTCGACGCCACGGCGCTGTATCGCTGGAACGGTCTTGAGGGTCGCACGCCGGACCGCTCGATTGTTGCCGTCAGCCCGGGCGATTTTACCGGCTGGCAGCTGGGCGTGAACTTCTCGGTGCCCCTGGGACTGCGGCAATCGCGGGCCCAATTGCGGCAGCAGGAGCTGCTGATCATGCGCGACCGGGCCAATCTGCAGCAGGGGCTGCACGGTGCGACGCACGTGCTGGCCGCCGCCTTTCGCAATCTGGCACAGTCCTATGACCAATACGAGGCCTTTCGACAGGCGCGGGCCGCCGCCGAGCTCGATCTGGGCGAGCAATTCAAGAGATATGAAGTGCAATTCATGAACCGGGGCGGTCCGAATCTCTTCCTCAACGTCTTGCAGGCGATCACCACGCGGGGAAACGCGGCCAGCTCGGAAGCCCAGGCACTGCTGCAATACAACATCGAGTTGGCGAATCTCGAACAGCAGACCGGGACCATCCTGGAAGCCCACGGCGTGCGGTTCTTCGAGGAGCGTTACGGCTCGATCGGGCCGCTGGGACGAGCCTTCCACGACCGCTGCTATCCGCGCGACATGCGGCCGGGGCCCAATGACGACCAGTACCGCGACACCGCGGAGCCGGCCGAAAAGGTCTTCCATCTCGAAAGCCCGATTCCGGGACGTCGCCGGCAGGCGAAACCGGCCGCGCCGCAACCGGCGAATCCGCCGCGACTGCGCCTGACGGTGCCGGAGCAAGTGCCCACGCCGGTTCCTCAGCCGTAGGCTGGGGTGGCATAAGCGGGCTCGGGATTGAAGGAGCTTTCAGACGGAGGGTTCGGGGTTCAGGGTTCAGCACTCCACTTCCAAGCGTATCGCCGAAGTCCTGAATCCCGAACCTCGAACTCTCCTTTGGATGCGTCCAGAAGCTGCTTCACCAGATACCTCTACCCCGAAATCCTGAACCCTGAACCCTCCTTCCTTCGCCCCAACGCTCAGTCACACGACCTATTCGTACCGCAGCGCATCGATCGGATCGAGCCGGCTGGCGCGTCGGGCGGGATAGTAACCGAAGAAGATGCCGACCGCGCCGGCGAAGACCAGCGAAATGGCCGCCGCCTTGAAGGAGATCACGATCGGCCAGGGGGTCCCGCTGCTGATCGAATTGATGATCTTGGTGATTCCCACCGAAGCCCCCGCGCCCAAGGCGAACCCGATCATCCCGCCGATGCTCGAAAGCAGCACCGATTCGACCAGGAATTGCCGCAGGATGTCGCGGCCGCGGGCGCCGACGGCCATGCGGATACCGATTTCCCGGGTGCGCTCGGTGACCGACACGAGCATGATGTTCATGATTCCCACGCCGCCGACCAGCAGCGAGATGCCGGCGATCGACGAGAGCAGCAGGGTCATCGTGCCGGTGATGATGCCCAGAATGTTGGCGATCTCCGTGGTGTTCTGCACGTCGAAGTCGGGCGGATCGCCGGGGTGGATGCGATGTCGCTCGTAGAGCAGCTGGCGCATCTCTCTCTCCGCTTCCGCCATGCGATCGACCGACCGGGCCGACGCCAGAATGATATCGACGTTGGAGAAGCTCGACCCCTGCAGCCGCTTCCGCACGGTCGTATAGGGGGCGATCAGCAGATTGTCTTGATCCTCGCCGACGATGTTGGCGCCCTTCTCTTCCAGCACGCCGATCACCTGTAGCGGGATGTTGCGGATGCGGATCGTCTTGCCCAGGGGATTGGTGGTCTGAAAGAGCTTGGCGACCAGGGTCCTGCCGATCACGCAGACCTTGGCGGCCGAGGCCACGTCGCGCTCGGTAAAGAAACCACCGTGACGCAGCGGCCAGTTGCGGACCGTCAGGTAGTCGGTTCCCACGCCGACCATCTCTCGGGGACGCCAATTGCTGTTGCCGTAGATCACCTGCCCACCGGTGAAGACCATCGGAGAAGCGGCCAGCACGGCGGGGCACTCGGCGGCCATGGCCTCGGCGTCGTCGGCCGTGAGCGTGGGGCTGCTGCCGCGGCCGTGACGCACCGCCCCTTGCCGCTGGCTGGCCGAGAACACCACGATCACGTTGGTGCCCAGGCTTTGGAACTGCCCCTGGACGAGGTCGCTGGCGCTCTGGCCGATGGAGACCATGGTGGTCACCGCGGCGATGCCGATCACCACGCCCAAGATGGTCAGACCGGCCCGCATCTTGTTCTTGCGCAGGGCCCGCAACGCGATCCGGATGGTCAGCAAGAGGTTCATGGCGGGGAATTGGCCGCTCCGACGCCGGTAACGAGTTTCTGTCCTGCCTCGATTTTGCCGGACACCAATTCGGTCCACTTGTAGTCGCTTAGGCCCGTGACGATCTCGACCGCTTTGAGCAGCTCTCCATCCACGATCCAGACGTGTCGGCGATTGCGTTTCTGGTTGGCCTCGGCGGTTTGCCGGGCCGATCGCCGACCGGCTTCGGCGTCGTCCTCGTTGGACTCGTTGTCCTCGCCGCCGCCTTCGAGCAGTTTCCGATCGGCCTCCCGGACGTGCTCGGCCTTGGGAAAGAACCGCAGCGCGGCGTTGGGGATCTTGACGACGTCCTCGCGCTTGTCGATCTCGAACGACAGGTTGGCCGTCATTCCCGGCAGGAGCTTCAGCTCGGGGTTGGGGGCTTCGACGACGACCGGATAGGTGACCACGTTCTGGGTCGTCGTGGGATTCATGCGGACCTGGTAAATGACTCCCTCGAAGAGATCGTCGGGATAGGCGTCGACGGTGAATTGAACCTTCTGCTGGCGCTGCTGGGCCTCGCGGATCAAACCGATGTCGGCCTCGTCGACCGAGGCGAACACGCGCATCTTCTCGCGCATGTTCGGCGCTACGACGAACAGCTCGGGCGTCTGGAACTGGGCGGCCAGCGTCTGTCCCTCTTCGATCTTCTGATCGATCACGATGCCGTCGACCGGCGATTTGATCTTCGTGTACTCGAGATTCGTAAGCGAATTCTTCAAATTGGCATCGGCCTGTTCCACCGCCGCGTTGGCCACCGCCAACTGGGCCTTGGCCGCGAGGTGGCTGTACTTGAACTGATCCATCTCGGTGCCGGAGAGATAGTCTTCGTTTTCTTCCCGAAGCGCGATCGCCCGCTGCTCGTCGTGGGCCGCCTGCTCACACAACGCGGTGCATCGCTCGACCTCGGCCTTGCGCGTGGCCAGCATGGCCTGGTCGCGGGCGACCGCCGCGTCGTAGATGCGCGGGTCGATCTCGACCATCAGTTGGTCCTCTTGGACCTCGTCGTTATAGCCGACGTGCAGCTTCTTGATCGGCCCGGAGACGACCGTGCCGACCTGGACTCGCAACACCGGCTGGACGTTGCCGGTGGAATTGACCACCGCGACGATCTCGCCGCGGACGGCCTCGGCGGTGCGGAAGCTGGGCTTGTTCCGGGCCTTCCACCAGGCCTGGACGCGGGGGTAGGCAATGGCCCCGCCGGTGCCCAGGATCAACAGCGCGGCGACGGTTTTGACCGGAAATTTCATGGTTGCCGACTTCCCCGTGCGTTCGGGACGCGCAGACTTCCGCCGGGAGCGCCCAGGTCGGATCGAACGACGCGGCTGCCGACGCCCCAGAGTACCAGTGTATTTGCCGGCCGCGCAGAAGTCGAGGCGGATGCCGCGGCACGTCATCAGGGGGCACGGCGACCACCTTTCACGCCTCCGGCCAGGATACCCACCGAGCCGCAAGTATCAGTCAGCGGGCGGCTTGCGCGCGTTCGCCTGTGGTCGGCGACGTCGTTCATCAAGACGAGAATGTTTTTCTGTACCGATCTTCAGCATGGCTGACAAAGGAAACTGTCCTGACCGTCCCGCGTGCTAGCCTTTTCGGCACCGAGCTTTTCTCGGACGCAGAAACTGCAGCAGCCATGTCGCATGAGAGGGACAAGCTCATGAACGCGTGCAAGTTGCTGCTGATCGGCTGCGTGGCGGCATCGTTCTGCTCAACCATCCGAGCGGCCGATCCACCGCAGGTGCGGCTCGAAGGGCAGCCCAATTTCCGCGATCTGGGCGGTTACCGAACCAGCGACGGCCGCACGGTGAAGTTCGGCGAGGTTTTCCGCTTCGGCGAGTTGCTCAGGCTCAGCGATGCCGCCCTGGAGCAATTGCAGGCAATGGGCATCAAGACGGTGGTCAGTTTCCTCACCGACGAGGAGATCGCGGCGCGGGGTTCGAACCGGCTACCGGAGAACGTCAAGACGATCCGGCTGCCCATCGCCGGCGGCGATGCAGGTACGGGAGGTCTGGCCGGCGCCATCCTGGAGGCGCGGCAGACGGCCGATATTGTCTCGGTCAAGCCGTGGCCGAAGGGGAAGTTCACCTTGAACGATAAGCCGACCGTCCTCTTCGAGGGCACCCGAGGCTACAACGATCCCTCCAAGTACACCGTCCAGTATCGGCTGGCCGCAGAAGCGTCCGAGGGCAAAGAAGGGGACACCACTGATCTTGGTGGCCAATGATCGTGGCCCTGATGCTACGACCCTTCGCGGCCACCAAAGACGGACGACAATCAGTGATGTCCCCTTTTGCGTTCCGCGGCCCCTATTGGATTCGCGCCCGCAGGGTGATGGGCTTGCCGTCGCGCGTCACCGTGCTGGCCAGCTCGATCCAGCCCGCCTTGCCTTCGACCGGTGTGATCCTAAATGGCTTGCCGGCGATCGGGTCCGTAACCTTGGCCGCCGCGTCCGAGCCGTCGTTGGCGTAGGCGAGCGCCGCCAGCAGCATGGATTGACGGATCACGGCTTTCGCCTCGATGGCCCGCAGGCCACTCGCTCTCGGCATCGTTGCACAAACCAGGACGTCCGCCAGGTTCGCCTGCGGATTCTCGCTCAATTTGGCCCGCTTCTGATCAATCTCTTTCTCGAACGCCTCGAGCTTCTGCATGGACTCGGCGTAGGGCAGTCCCGCGTCGCGGATGATCCGATCGAGGGCCGCTGCGGATCGTTCGAGCACCCGTTTCAGAGTCTCAGGGTCCTTGAGGGCTTCCGCCACGAGTTTCGCCTCGGGATCCTTGTCCAGGTCGGCGGAGAAGACACGGGCGACCCGGCCGAACTCGCCGGCCCGAAGCAGGCGCGCGAACCACGCGTGGCCGACCGACTTCTCGGTCCGGAGACCGACCACGCTCGAGGTCGGGGGCGGAAGCTCGCGGAGATCCGCAGCCAGTTGTGCCCGCTGTGGCGGCGTCATCACGGCGACATGGGACGCGGCAACGTCAACGGCGGTCTCCCGTATCGAGCATCCCACGAGGATCTCGATGAAGGTGCCGCCGGCGCTGCAGTGATGAGCGAGCCATATCGTGGCCAGCAAATCGTCGTTGGCACCGTCTGCATCCCCGTCCGCCAGCCGTACCCGCGCTCGCAGCGCCGCCCAACGCGCCAACTCCCGCGACTTGCCGCAGTGCGGCAGCAGCAATTCGGCGCCTTCGTTGAAATCGTGTCCCCAATCGCAGGACTCGATCGAGGCGCCCTTGTGGAGGAGTCTCAGCGACGGCTCGGCTCTCTCGACGATCTTGCGCGCCCGCCCGCTGAGGGGCGACTCAGACGAACTCCTTAGCAGCTGGCCGTCGTCCTGGTCCAGCTGGGGAAGCGTGGAGAATGCCTTCCAGTATTTCAGAGCGGCGTTATCGCCCAGTTCGCCGGCTTCCGCCGGTTCGACCGCCAGCGCGATTGCGGTCAGCACGCCGACCGCAACCAAGAGTGCGCAAAAAACAGTTCTCTGGCATTTCATGAGGAGGTTTCCTTCATCAATTGGTTAAGGGAAAGGTCACGCGTTGGGGGCAACAAAGTCTCGGCGTGCTTCTGCAGCAACACGTCGAACGCTTCAGGAGACTCCCGCATCGCGTTTGCGTAATTGCCCACGGTGGGCAATGTATCGTCGATCTCCGGCGGAGCCACATGGGCGAACTCCGGCGGAGTGATTTTGTTGTTCTTGGGTGGGGCCGCATCGGAATCGCGATACGTGCCGGGTTCGGGGACCGCCAGGCTTGGCTCGTCGGACGGCGTCAACAACCAGACGGTCGTCGCCACCAACACGGCCGCGGCAAGACCGGCAACCGCCAGCCAGATACGAAACGGTCGGTGGATGCGACTTCGCTGTTCCTTGACCGCGCTCGGTTGCCCGTCGGACACACGCTGTGCGATTCGATCGAGCAGGTCGTCGGACGGTTTCGTAGGCCGCATCGATGCGAGTTTCGCTTCGAAATCCTGATGTGGATCATTCATTTCAACACCTCCCCATCGGGATGGGGGTCCAAAGTCTTACGCAGGGCCTTGATTGCGTAGCGATAGCGTGAGGCAACCGTGTTGGACGAGACGCTCAGCACCCGGCCGATCGCCTCAAACGTCAACTCGCCCCAGATCTTCATCACCACCACCTCGCGCTGCGACTCCGGCAGGGCGAGCAACGCGACCTGGAGCGACTCTCGCTCCTCGCCCGCGGTGGGCATGCCTTCGAACCAGGGGCGATGCTGCATGGCGGTCCGCTCGCGTGCTCTTCGCCGGGCGGCGCTCCGCCGGTGATCCAGCGCGGCGTGGCGCACGGCGGCGAACAGGTACGCCGTGGGGTCCTCGGGTTGGACGCCTTTGCGGATCATCTTCACGAACGCCTCCTGCACGACGTCTTCCGCGTCGCCGAACGTTCCCCCCCACTGGCGGGCGTATAGCACCAACGCACGGGCATGCCGTTCAAAGAGGTCTCGCCATGTGTTTGCGATATCATTCACCGTCGGCCTCATAGACAAAACGTCGCCGATCCCGGGATTTGTCTAACCGCGAACAGGTTTTGCAGGAAATTTCCCGAAACGTCGCCGGGCCTCATAAACCCCTTGCCGCGCCCGCCGAAGGAAGAACGAGCGCGACCGGGCGAAGGTCCAACAGACCGATTGTGAGAGAAAAGGGCCATCACCGCTATGGGAGGGAGATCACATTGGCCATGACGCTTCGTGGCCACTGCGTCTCGCCAGCAGTCTGCAAACCGAGCGCCACAGAAGGGCCTGAGCGGTTGCACCCCCTCGACCTGTGCACTAGAATCACCTTCATCAGGCGGGGCTTTTTGGGGCAATGGCTCGCCTCGTCTGCTCTCCAAGGTTCCCCCAGTAAAGACCAGTTCGGCCGTCCGGAGGAAAAGAAATGCGAATCGCGACTCCCACGATGCGAACCATCGTCCTTACCGTGTTCGCGTGGACCTTGTCCGGCACTCTGGCAGGCGAATCGCGCGCCGCGCGGTACGTCCGGACCGATGTTTCTCTGGATGGGAAAACGGTGCTCCAAGGCTCCACCGGAGACAATGGACGACCCGATGCAGATCAGGTGTGGGATTACCTGAAGACGATCCGATTCAAGGCGACAAAAGAGTTCCCTGGGCTAGCGGTCAAACATGACGCGAAAGAAACGGTCTTAACCAGCAGCGCCCCGAAGGGCAAACCCGGCGGTGTCGTGATTGACATTCGCTACGGCGGCATGGCAATGACGCGTCAGTTGACTCTGATTCGCGTGCCGCGCGACAAGGACGAACGCGAGTGGCGGCTCGATCCGGATCAAGTCGACCAGCTTTTCGATCGTCGCTTCATTCGTCGGTCGGATGCGGCCAGACTGAAGAACCCGCAGAATTCCAGACGGTGATTTCCACCGAGCAAAATGCCGAACCATCGGATGACTCAAGCGTCGGCCCGCGAGAGTATCCGTGCGACTGCTCATTCCACGGTACCGTGATGGGCGAAGATTTCGAACCAGCCGAGAAACCGAGACGCGGGTGGTATCAGCACGAAATCGGGCTGCGCGGGGTCCGTATCAAGCTGGTTGCCGCCGCGCTCTGTCTGGCGGTTCTGTTGGCGGCGACGGTCCTCTGGCTCTACATTGGCGTGGTCGGATGCGCATCCGTGGCAGGCGCCCTCGTCCTCGCGGCGTGTCTCCTGGTCGCTCTTGTCAACTCCACGGTTCGCTACGCGCTCGGCATCGCCGGGTGGGTTCGTCGGCACCGCCAATACAGTCTGAGGTCGCTGATCATCTTCGTATCGATGGCATCTCTTGTCGCCTCCGGGATAGCTAGTTGGTGGACCTGGCACCTACGGTACATCGAAGAGTACGGAAGGATACGTGTTAAGATCGCACAATTGGGTGGATCTGTCCAAGGCGATCCGAGCCTTGGCTCCAAAGGCATTGCCCGTATCCACTTCTGGTCATCAAGCTTGACAGACGCCGAGCAGAGCACGCTCGTGGAACATCTGAAAACGCTCTCCAACCTCAAAGAACTGTGGCTAGACATCGGTTCATTCAGTGATCGTGAACTCGAACACCTCAAAGGGCTGACCAGTCTCAGAGAGTTGAAGCTCAACGGCACGCAAGTCAGTGATGCCGGACTCGAACACCTCAAAGGGCTGACCAATCTCAGAGAATTGCAGCTCGACGGCACGCAAGTCAGTGATGCCGGACTCGAACATCTCAAAGGGCTGACCAATCTCAGAGAGCTGCAACTCCACGACACCAAGATCACTGACGCCGGACTCGAACGCCTCAAAACGCTCACCAATCTCAGAGAGTTGTGGCTCTGTAATACACAAGTCAGCGATGCCGGTTTGAAACATCTCGGGGAGCTGACCAGACTCGGCATGCTACACCTCGAAGGTACACAGGTCAGTGACGCTGGGTTGGAGACTCTGGGCGAGTTCTCCAACCTTTACGCATTGTATCTCAAAAACACGCAGGTCACCGACGCCGGCGCCAAGAGACTGAAACAGACATTGCCGAATTGTGGCATTTTCAACTATCCCGTTGACTACCCGTAGCACGAGCACCGCCCGCAGTGACGTTGCATTTGACGAGCCGAGTGCCCTGTTGGTCGGAACCCGGCTGCAGCGGCAACGGTGAGTGTTGGTATGGGGAACCAGGGGACGGCCCGCACGCAGCTGAATTCATGCACGTTGCGCCTTGCGGCTCCGCGGCGGTCCCATTTACTGAAGCGCATTGCTATTTGCGTCGAATAACCAGCTTGAACTCCAAGCTCTACCGTTCAAGATGCAGCGTGACCAGCGGCTTGAACGGATCGAACGATTCGTGCATGGTCCACGCCATCGCTCGCAGCAGGATGATCCGGAAGTAGGGATCGTTGAACGTGAAATAGTTGTGGCCGGCGCCCGAGACGAACACTCGGCCCCGGCCGACCTCCCTGGTCCACATCACCGGCCATTTTTTCCCGTCGAGGTCTTCGATGCTGGGAGGACCGGGCAGCGGCTTGTTGGCGATGGCCGGACCGGCGGGCGCGGTCACCAGCGGAGTGATCCCGGCCGGGTCTCCCCGCAGTTGCCAGTAAAACTCGTCGGCCAGATTGAACTTCTCCGGAAACCGCGCGAAGATGGGAGATTGTTTTGCGGCGTCGGTGAGCGTCACCGGCGAGGGCAGCACGCCCCATTTGGTGGCGCCGTTTCTGTGGTCCCACGCCAACCCGATGCACTGGGACAACTCCTCGCCCGAGCCCTGCATCAGGGCCATGTGGATGAAGATCAGTCCGCCGCCGCGCCGCTGATAGGCATCGACCAGATCGTAATCCCACCCCTTCCCACGTGGCCACATATAGAAGACGACCAGGTCGGCCTTCTCCCAGAGTTCCTTTTTCGGGAAGTACATCGAGGGCACGACCGTGACGCGCGGGACCTTCGGCAGGAGCACGTTCATGTAGCGGTCCATCACCCAGGCGTATTCGTGGGTCTCTTTCGCGTGGAGCTTGTCGATGCCCCAGACCCAGACGATGTTCAGATCCCGGGACGGCTCGCGCTGCTGGATCGGCCCCACGATCCGCTCGACTTGCTCCATATCGCGTTTGACGGGAGTCTGCCAGGGGAACTGGCCGAGGGCCTGGCCGGCCGCGAAAAGGGTCAACATTGCGACCAGATACGTTTGCCGCATTGTACGGAAAGCGGGCATGGGACTCTCCTTTCGATAGGTTGGATGGTGTCGTATTATCGAAAAAGGGGACATCACTGATTATCGTTCGCCTTTGACGGCCACGAAGAGCTGCAGTGGAATGACAACGACGATTTGCCTCCGATATCAGTGATGTCCCCTTTTCTCCTTCGCGTTTTCTTGAGAGAGGTTATTTGCCGCTGGTGTATCAGAAGGAGCCTCCGGAAATAGGCTGTCCGTCCGAGGAGGCGTTCAGCCGGTCCCAGACCGAGAGGTTCTGGTCGGTGCTGGGAAGCACCTGAATGTCGTTGCCGATGAAGTGCACGCTGCCGTCGGCGAAGCAGGTGTTGACTCCGCCCGCGTGCTGGCTGCGGGCGCCCTGCTGGGAGCTGCCCAGGTCTTGGTCGTAGCAGCCCATGCCCATCTGCGCCAGTGCCTGGCCGCCTCCCATGGCGGCTCGGGCACGACTGCATCCGAGGCAGTCGTCGGAATTGATCATTTTGCAGTTGGGGCCGTAGGCGTCCCCCAGGACTCCCCCGTGGGCCCAGAGGGAACTGGCGCAATTCCCCATCGCCCAGGTCCCACGTTCATCTTGCGGACAGACGCCGGCGCGAATCTCGGCCAGCAGAATGGTGTTGCTGGTGCCGTCGTCGATGCCCTTGATCGAGACGGAGCAGTTCACGCCCATCACGCCGCGGCGCGTACGACTGGTCCACCCGGGCGAGCCGGCGCCGCCCCGATGCGCCAGCGCGCCGTTGGCCCCATAGTTACCCCGCGCCCAGTTATCATTGAGGCTCGAGGTAGGGCCGTGTCCCGACCCGCTGAACGGCTCCCCGTTGTACGAGTCGGTAGGACAGGTCATCACGCTTAAGCGCGTGGAGCGGGCCGTCTGGTTGGCCGGATCGCTGATCGCGACGCTCAAGTCGAACTGGTCGTAAAGCGGCTGCTGCTCCATGTACGGCAGGATCTTGATCACCCAGTTCTCGCGGAGTCCCCCGCGCTGGATCGCGCTGGGGGGAAACTTCTTGGCGGCGTCGTGATAGCCGAGCGCGGCCAGGCCGAGTTGCTTGAGGTTGTTGCGGCAGGTCATCTGCCGTGCCGCTTCGCGCGCGGCCTGAATGGCGGGTAACAACAGGGCGATCAGAATACCGATGATGGCGATCACCACCAGCAGTTCCACCAAGGTGAAGCCGCGGCGGATGGAGCGGACTCGCATCAGTTCTCCTCCTGGGATTGGAATTGGACTTTTGCAGAAAGGCGAGTCAATGGCCGGTGAATCGCCAAATCACTTCACCTGCTCAGCCACGTATCGCAAGATCTTCACGAACGACGCTCCCCGATTCGGCATGTCGGGATCAAGCTGCTGTTTCTCTTTCCACAATCGCCCGACCTTGGCCCGTTGTTGCTCGTTCAATGCTGCCATGCGCCGGTCCACGTACTGCTGATGTTCGGCGGGGTCATATCCCTCGGGCAGATCGTTCTCGTCTATCCGGGCCAGCAGTTTCGCATGGGGTGAATCTGGCGGCTTGCCGTTCGCAGCCGCGCTTGCACGAGGTCGGGTCTCACCAACGACGGCGCCGGGCGCAAGTTCTTTGACGAAGACGTTACGGTACTGGATGGGGCAGGGGTTCTCTTCGCCGAGGTTGTCACCTTGCACGACGATATGCTTCTGAAGTCGGATTGGGGCCGGCTCCATGCTCATCATCCAGTCGTGATACACGAAGTTGTCATAAAGAATCTCTCCGTCGTACTCGGCCGAGAGGGTCCGACCGCGGACGGTCAATTTGACCGTGTGCCAGACGCCGACCTCCGGATCGATGTGCCTGACGCGAGGCTTCTCTTTCTCCTTCAGCCCCACCTTCTTTGCCGTCTCCTCCGGCAGGAAATAGTAGCTTTCCAGGTGTCCCATTCCTCCTTTGGACCGCAGGTTGAACTGCTCCTGGTCTCCGAAGCCCGGAATCTCCGGAATCAGTCGGCGGAAGTTGATGCCGCTGTCCGAAATGGTGGGCATCCTGAAATCGAGCATCAGGATGAAATCCCGGTAACGCTTCCTGGTTGCCAGGTCCGCGCCCCACTGCTTGAGAAGACCGTGCGACTTGAGCACTCCGTCCTCAATCGACCAATACTTTTTCACCATCGGCGGCGTGTGCCAGCCGGTGAAGTCCTTGCCGTTGAACAGTGCGGTGAACCCTTCGGGCGGCACGTTCAGTTTCTGCTCTTCGTCCGCCCTCCACTGCCGTATGTGTACGTTGCGAATGGCGATCGGGCCGTAGTCGCCCTGGATGATAATCGGCCCCCGGGGAAACTGCCGGCGATCCCAGTTCGTGCCGCAGGCGTAGGGCACTTCCACGTTTTCCTGGATCACCCGGCCGTTGTGCGCGACCTTGACGAACCTGGCGTGGGCCGTCTTCTCTCCGGCCGCGTTGAAGCGCGCCGCCTGGAAGATGATGTCCAGCGTCTGCCACTGGCCCGGTGGTTTGGCGGCGTTGACTCTCGGCGGCGAGCCCTGGTCGATGTGGTGGTAGGTGGGCAGGGCTTCGGCCCGAGGGTAGACGCCGCCGCAGTGGCCGGCCGTGGGCTTCTCCACGCCGTAGCTGTCGAGGATCTGGATTTCATGGTTGCCGTGGAAGATCACGCCGGAGTTGGAGCCCCGGGCCACCATGAACTCCACGTGCACCTCGACGTCGCGGAAATCGCGCCGCCGCGTGACGAGGCTCGGTGTGCGGCCGGTGCGGCCGTTGATCAGCACGCCGGTGCCCGGTTTGCCGGCAAGACGTCGGCCGTCGTGCGGGTCGAGCATGGCGTCGCCGGCGGCGTACCAATCGCCGGTCGGCAGGTTCCAGGCGGCGAAGGTATCTTCGGCTCCCAATAACGTCCGGCCGGGCGACAGCAGCAAGACACCGGTCAGAAACACTATCGTTTGGATCGTGCAGTGGTTCTCGATGTTCTTCACGGTCGAATTCCTTCTGGGGCTGAAGCTACGCTTGCCGGAGCGTGGCTACAACACCCAACCTTGACGATACTCGCGTCGGATATGCTGGTTCGCCTCCGGACAGTTCGTGACCTTCATGTTCTCCGCGTCCCACTCCAGCTTCTTGCCGGCCCGATAGGCGACCGTTCCCAGCAGCACCGTCTCGGTCAACGGCCCGGAGTAGTCGAAGTGGCAGCCGGTCGGACTGCCGGTCTTGCATGCAACGATCCATTGCTGCGGGTGCTGCAGTCCCTCGGGCAGCCGAGGCCTCCGCACGCCGGCGAACTTCTCTTCCGGATAGAGCTTCAGACGGCCATAGTCGGCGATCAGCATCCCCTCGGAGCCGACGAACAATACACCTTCCGGATAGTCGGGCATGTTGTGCTTCTTTTGCAGCGGGGGACGCTTGGTGCCGTCGTACCACGTGAGTTCCACCGATGGCAGATCGCCTCGCGCGGGAAAGGTCCACCTTGCGATCATCCATCCCGGCGCGCTCTCGGGATGGACCGGCGGGCCTTCCGCTTCGACCGTCAGCGGGTACTTCAGGTCCAACGCCGAGAACGGCAGATCGATCATGTGGCAGCCCATGTCGCCCAGCCTGCCGTTGCCAAAATCCCACCAGTAGCGCCAGCCTTGCGGGTGGTAGGTGGGGTGGTAGGGGCGAACGGGCGCCGGGCCCAGCCAGAGGTCCCAGTGCAGGTGCTTCGGAACGGGTGGACGATACTTCGGCCGATCGCCGGGCGGCCACGACTGATCGCACCAGGTATGAACCTCCCGGACCTCGCCGATCGTGCCG
>Ga0180437_10004472_pt1 | contig 19863 bp, 30 predicted proteins | sample SS_ome_4_FD_132410 | JGI IMG/M metagenome (GOLD analysis project Ga0180437, IMG submission 132410) | Hypersaline lake sediment archaeal communities from the Salton Sea, California, USA - SS_3_D_1 metaG | ecosystem: Environmental > Aquatic > Non-marine Saline and Alkaline > Hypersaline >... | reverse complement strand
TCTGAGAGGCCATGTTCGTAGGGGGGTCGTCGTCTTGTGATATGTCCCCAGTTTCCCCAACTCTTTCCTCTGATACAAAAGGGTCAATATATTCCCCGGAAACTGACGTTATCCCATCCGAAGAATTTGCCCCAGAGCATTCGTTCCTTTCCGAATTCAATATCTTCGGAACTGAGCGCTGCACATCCCGACATTCTGAGGCTGATTCTTCTGTCCTCTCTCCAAAAGGGTCGTTATTGTACCCCCCTAGTACCCCTATTTCTGGCCGGTCCTCTGACGTAGGATCTTTTGCTGAGCCACACTGGGCCGAATTCAAAGTAACTGTTGGTGTTTGACCAGCTGGATTGTCCTCTGGCGGTTGAGTGCTCTCGGAAAAATCCGGGCTAATACATTCCTCTACCCCCTGTGGAGTGATTGAATTTATACGCTTTGATTGCCCACCCGCTTCGCCTGTATGAAGGGCCCGGGTCGTACCCCCACCGCATCCCTGCTGGATTATTCCGGGTAACGCAGGCGAAGTAGGGTCCGGGCTAATTTGTTCCACGGCATCCTGAGGGTTGATCAAACTGATAAGAGCGGCATCGTCTGTATAAAAAGGTGAAGGCTGTTGATGACCCCGCTGATTTGTTTCTTCTGGTGATGATTCGAAAAAATCCGGGCTATATAATTCCTCGTAACCCGAGCCAGTTATAGGTTCCTGAGTTTCGCACTCTGAGGTGCACCCCTCGGTATGACCCTCTGATGGTCCGGAAAAATCCGATTCAACTTGCTCCGCGGAAGCCGATGTCGTCGCTCCGGACGCCGTACCCGTACCCGTACCGGTTCGTGGATCGGCAGTACCTGGTATCTCTGTACCAGTGCCAACCACAGCCGCTGCCCCAGCTGCCGCCCCGGAGGGCGTTTGTGTAAAATCCGGGCTAGAAAGATCCCCTAATTCCGATGTTGCTGTATTGGTTGCCGCTGGGGTAATTTTTGCCCCGGAACGCGAACCGGTGGTACTTGGTGTTACTGACCCGGCCACCGCCCCGGACGACACGGTAGGGTCCGATTCAACTTGCTCCTCAATTGGCGGGACGATAGCCAATCCCGTCTCCCCCCCTCCGGATGCTACGGAAGCCGCCGCCCTGGATTTTGGATCGGCAGAGTCTGACGTTGTAAGCCCAGCAACCACCCCGGTTGGTGCGATAGGGTCCGAGCTAAGCACTTCCTCGGATTCCGACACAGAGCCAACGATCCCTTCAAGCCAATCTATATCCTCAAAATCCTGGTAGTGCGGCATGGCATCACGGAACCGCGTAAACTTCGCCCAGATGATGTCGAAGTTGATGAAGAACTCCTTAAATGGGTCTTTTTCTATCCACGCACTGCCATCGCTAGGGGCACCTTCGTAATTATCGTGGTATTCGTCTAGGCACCACTCCCATACATTTCCGTGAACGTCATGCAGGCCAAACGCGTTAGGTTTCTTCTTTCCTACCGGTTGGGTGGAGCCGTTGGAGTTCTCATAATACCACCCATAATCACCCAGTTTTTCAGCGTCGTTCCCGAAGCAATAACGCTCCGTGGACCCTGCTCGGCAAGCGTATTCCCATTGGGCTTCTGATGGTAGACGAATCCCGATCAGCCGATATAGACGAATGCAGTCAATCCAGGAAATTGACTCTACTGGGCGCATGGCTGTGTCTTTGCCCCCACTGAAATGGGCGGGCTTTTCCTCCAGCCCGTCTACGTGTTCTGGGAATGCCCACTTAGCAAATCGATACCAGCCAGCCCAGACCCGTTGCGTCACGGGTGTACGGGCGATCAGGAATGGAAACTTGAACGTGACCCGGTGTTGGGGGCGCTCATCATTGAAGGCGTCATCCTCTTCTGGCGGTGCCCCCATCAGAAACGATCCAGCAGGAATCTCAACCCATTCAACGTCCGGAGCAGTTTCATCGGCTGCTAGACCAATACTCACCGCCGAAATCTCGTGGCGAAATACACGCACGGTGCCTTTGTACGGACCGGCTTCGTTGTTTTCCCATCCGATTTGTCGGAAACCGGGGTACAGGGGATTGCGGTACCTAGATTTGCGGCGACCCTTAATTAAGTCGTGCATCTCCGTGACCGGTACAGAGGCCCTGCAGGGGGACCCCGGGTCGTCGGTAGCCCGGAGGTACTGGTTTACGTCATTGAAAAATTTACTGGTGGATACGGTTTGTGTGGGCATGATGATTTACAGTTGGGGGAAGTTAACTTTTTGGATTTCTAGGTCCTTTGCGCTGCGGATAAAATGGGAGGAAGAATTGCGGTTAAGACGTACCCCTATTCCACTGCGTTCGGCTTCACGAAGTATGCTGTCAAGTACCCTGTACACCTCTCCTCTGGTTAGTGTAGACGCGTTTTCTTTCCCTTTCTCTTCTTTAGCTTTGTCGTATTCCGTTTGTTGTTTTTCTTTGATCTCTTCCCGGCGTTTGTGTTCCTTGTCCGATAGCTTCTTCCCTTTTGAAATCTTATTGTCAAGGCGTTCTAATTCGACACTTTCTGGTTCAATCATCAGGTAGACAGCTTTGATTGGGAAAGTGGGAATCTTGAGAACCCACCATAGGGCCATACCAACGGCCAGAAGCACTAAGGCTGGGGCCCACAAAATGGCAAAATAAACGTAATCATGGGTAGATAAAATCCAGTATTTATTGAAGATTCTTCCGACTAGAATGCCCAGGATGGCATAGACTATCACTCCGAGGGCTATGGCCCCCGTGAGTATGGTCCAGCTTGGAATTGAGAAATCGATTGGAGGAATGTTAATACTCATAATCAAGTCTCCGGTGACTGGGATGAACGGCAGGAGTGAACCCACCATGATCATTGCTATCATAAATTCTATGAAATTGCGCATGGCATCTCCTCTACATTTATTTTAAGGCTAGCGGCATGCATACAGCGAGGACCCGGAACCACCCGGGCCCTCTATTCCACGCTTCGCCGCAGCGACACTACTCTGGCGGGAACCCGGTCTTGGGATACTTGACCCAGTCCCGCCGTTTGACTTCTCCCCAAGTCTTTTCGAGGATTTCTTCGATGTTCCACCCCTTAATGTGACAGTAGTTTAGGAGGTAGACCATCAAGTCACCAACAGCATCCTGTCCGTTAATTTCGTGTTCCCCGCTAGTGCCACGAATTCCTTGCTCTGTATTCAGATGGCAGTGGGTAAGTTCACCCAGTTCCTCCATTACACCAAGCAAGGGCAACACGGATATTTGTTTTCCGAAGTTGCGGATGCTCCATTCGTTGATTTCTATTCCGATCTTTAATAGGTCGATCACTTGAGGTTATTCCTCTTCGCTCCCGTTGTTATTGATGGGTTCCCCGGTATTTGCGTCCACCGGAGCGATGGTGACGATCACGCGGGGAAATTGCATTGGTTGTGAAGCCAAGTGGATTATTTGCCCACCTCCGGGGTAATGCTGGTGATATTCATCATTGGCGTCGAACCAGAAGATGTATGGGATCGAATTTCCGAATGTCCCGTCATCCTGGAGAACCTCACCTGTTCGAAGGTTTCGTCCACCAACATCAATAGGAAAACCATTAAAGTCATTGCCGACGTATTGCCCATCCTGGGCGGTAACACTGTATGGGCTCAAACGTTTGCCGCTGGACGAAACCTTGCCCTTTACGGTGGAGTAAATCAGTACCTCTCCGCTGTAGGCCGAAATGATATATAGGTGTTTGACCGCCCCAGGATCGTTGTCTATTTCCAGGCGGCGTCGCACGTTTCGTTGTTCGACGGTTAGACCATCCGAGCCCGTCTCGATGTTAGCGGTGATGGCTTGCACCCCAGTTCGCGAGGTTGGTTCTTTGTCGTCGCCAAGTTCGCACCCGGTTGTTAGGACTGAAAGGCCAGCCAAGATACCGGTAATGATGATGACGATTGCCCATAAGGTTGATCCACGCATACTACTAAATTCCTTTCGTTGAAGAGTTGGGCTAGACGATTTGGTTGATAATTTTTCTTATCTGCGCGATTGCCCTGACCGTGCCGATAAATTCTTCGTTACTAGACGATTCGCTATCTCGTCTTTTGGTAGATAGGGTTTCGCGGAAACCCTTCCTGAGATCCATTTCAATTTCTTGTTTTTTGAATTCGGCCTCCATCACCGTATTTTTCATCGGAATTACTAATTTGACCCCGGTTATCGCTTTAAACACTGGTTCCCAACTATCAGTAAAGTCATCCTCTCGAATGCTGTCTTGGAAAACTATTTGGAGTATCGTGGGGCATTCAGCCGTCAAGGAAGCTGCACACCTTTCCCTTATGCCGATGATTCTGGGAATGACCTTCAGAACCTTGGTCACGGTGGTTAAATCTGCTTCTTTCGGCAGATGTAGTTCTACCATATCATAGCGGTCAGTCATGGCTTTTACTCATATATGTAGGGGACTACTTCACGGGGGAGGGGATCTTTAGCGCCTTCGGGTAGGGTTCCTGCGTTACAAAACTGCCAATTAAACTTCGCCATTTGGGCGTTGTATTCGGCGGCGAGATCGTTATAGAGGGAGACCATACCAAGCAGTTCGGTGCGAGACTGTCTGTAGCTCATGCGGTCATCCCTGGGCCATTCGCCAACCGGAGTGTCGCCGTAGTCCTCCTTGTAGACATCCAGACGAATTTGGTAGACGCTCATATCGGCCCGTTTTCGATCCAACTCGGCCAAAACGTCCTTGAACCATTCGTATTTCTCAAGGAGGGCGCGGGGCCCAAACTCATCATGTGCTACGTCCGCTGCTTCTCCGCAGGTTTTGAAGGCGATGGACAGCAGGAACAGGGCCGCGATAATGAGTAGGACGACGAAGGTATATCCGATTGCTTTCATGATTTGCTCCGTTGTTATTTACGGGCGATTTATTTTTCTTCTGATTTCGGTTGATCGGGTGTTTTGATGGCGGCTTTATACCCATTCAGAAACCAGATGACGTTGATTGGGTCGTACACCGGGACTGTTGCTTTCCCACCAAGCAACTGCGTGTTGCCGTCCTCGGACCAAAGTACGAAACCCTCTCTATAGGCCCGTAATTTTAAGCCCAGACTTTCGGCCAAATTGTTGGCATTCATGGCGTTGACAGCGTCGTTGCTAACATTACCCATTCTTGGTCTCTTGTTCTAGAAGCTTGCGCACCCTGGTTATTTCTTCTTCTGTGTGGACCGTTCCACCAGAATTCAGATCGATGTACCACTTCAATACTTCCGCTCTAGTGGCAAGGTTATTTACGTGGAAGTTTAGCATGGTCATCATATCGCGGGGTTCGTCCTCAAATTCAGACCTCTTATACCCAAATACAAGGACTTCGTCAGCGTAAAAACGCCTGATGGCTTCCAGCCGTTGCTTTCCGTCTACCAAAATCATGTGATCATGGTCGGCAGTCGGGCTTCTACCAAGCCAGTTGGGATGATTAAACAGGATGTCCCTGCCACCCCTGCCGTGCTGTAGGAGATGTTCGAGCCAACGGGATTGTTGATCATCTGTCCACACATGAACCCGCTGAAAATCCGGATTCATATCCAATCTGGTGTGCTTGTCGCTGAAGTCCTCTAGATTATCCAGGACCCGATGTAGGGGTACGTTTACGCAGTAACTACCCCAACTAGTTACTTTAGGGATGTCTCGGAATTTAGGCATTTGGTCTTTCCTCAGGCGGCATGCTAGGGATTGGGACTAATTCAATTTTGTCTATATAATCTTCTAGCGCCCGCACCTCTGCGCCGTAGACAAGATTCTTACGACTGCCGACTCTTTTTGGATCTTCGATGATTTCTATCGGATGCCACGCCATTGGCCCAGAGAGGTTCTTTGAGCGGCACCAATAGAAACCCAATTTGGTTTCCCGGACTAACCTCCGAAGTTCCTCCGCAGACATTTCGTTGTCCATCATCAACTCTTCTGTTTGTCTTCGGCTGGGGGTTCCGGGTTGTCCAATCGCTCGTTCGCAGCGCGAATTTGCTCTGCTTTGCGTTCGTCATAACGCCGCTGGATCTCGCGTGATACAAACACATCAGATAGGCAATGCGGATACTGCTGCGCCTGATCCAAAACTAGCGCAGGGATGTCATTTTCCCAAAGTAGGGAGGAAATCTCTTGTGTGTCGTACCGGTCAAACTTTCCAAGGTAGACCAATTTTGGGTATTGGTCAAATGTCGTTATCAAATCCTCTGGCATGTACTCGTACTCGAATTCATCGAGATTCTTGATAATGGCCTTTACTTTCTCGATTTCGTCCTGCGTGCGGACGTAGATTCTGCCATAACCTTTCCGATGCATTGGAGTCCTCCTTACTTACAGATATATATAATCGCCCGTATCCATAAGAGCATCTATATGCTCTGGGTTGTTTTCAATCCAGGAGAAATACAAACGAAGACCTTCTTCTGCGTCCACTCTCAATTTGCCCTTTATCGAGCGAACATACACGAAAGCCTCTAATACCGGCGTGTGAGGCAGGACATGCCGTATGAGGGCGACTAGAGTGCCCCAAGCTTTTTTATCTATCCTAGTATACCAGAAGATATCAAGTACCTTCCAGCATTTTTGGATTAAGACGTGATCCACCCTATGCCTCCTTGGTTTCAGCGGTAAAAAGGTTTGGATCATCAGAAATGCGGATCTTTAGGGACATACCTCCTTCGAAGTCGTAAAAACAGTCCAGGCTGTCCCCGTCCGCTGGTTGATCCCCATCCACGCGGAGTTTTGTTCCAACTCGGAAGTGGATTTGCCACCACGACTCTTGGTCGCCGGGATTGAATGGACCAGCCGCGAAACCCTTGCTTGGGGTAAACGGCTGGTGAAGAGTTACTATTGTTCCGTTTTCGTAGATTTTCATTTTTCCCAAGTTTCCAGTAATTGATGGAATTCACCCATGGTATCGCACAGGCGCAACTCATCGCGCAGGGCGCGAATAGATTTTAGATGTGAATCTATCCACGAAGACCATTCTCCACGCTCTAGGTAGCGTATATGGAGCGTGGAGTTAGGGGGCAACGGCGGTTGTACCATCTCCACGCTCATTCCGAAATTCAATACTAATCCGTGGGACATTTGTCCGGTCCTGTGTCTTCTTCTTTTTTCGGGAATAGCCTGCTCCACGGTATGCGCCCATAACCATGACACGTTTCACATGGATAACTGGGCGGCGGTGGGCCGAATACGAGCGGTCCACACCTTTTCGGTAGAGGACGGTTGCCGCTACCTTTACATGTGCCGCACAACACCGACGTTTTAGGATCGGTTATTTCTTCATGTTTTCGTTCTAGCTCTTCTTTAATTAATACACACCATTGTTCCTTTTCCTCGGGGGTTAAGGAATTGAAACGTCTATTTAGCTCATCCAGTGTTTCTTTAGGTGTGGGCACTATTATGTCTCTTTGTGGGCGTCTATTAATCCTAGTGCTTCTTTGGTTTACGTGAATGGGGCTTGCCCTGCATAGACCGAGATCTATTTTCAATCCGGTTAATTTCCCGCCTTCTTTTTTCTTGGTCGACAGATTCTTTCCACTGATACCCGCACATACAGGCCCAGGTGTCGCCAATAAGAAGGGCTGTACCTTCGCAACCGGGACGTTTGCATTTAGTTTCCCTTGGCATTGATTGGTCTCCAATGAGTTGGCGTGAAGTAAACATAGGTCAAGCCATCCGGGAGAAACCACAATGGCCCGGGACCCTTTTTTAACTCCCGGATGTCTCCACTAGGGGTCTTTACCTCAACTAAGGTGTCCTTTTCCGAACTCTTTCTTTGCAGTCTATCCAACGCATTTTTAAAATACTATTCTGTGCTAGTGGCCTTGAAGTGCTTTTCTACGTATTCCTCAATTTGTTCTACAGATGCAGACCCATATATCCAAGTTTTTTTGGAGGAGGGTGAATGTATGCGCGAATCGCAGATGGGTATAAGACCCCAAGTGTCGTCACCAACTACCGGGACTATCCGTGAAAGCCCTTCTGTGGTTTTAATAATAGCAGTGCCGTATACCTTGTGGGTTTTTATATATACCTCTCCTTTACTCAGGTGCACAAGTGCCGCGAAAGTTCCTTGTGTGAATTGACCGGTTAGTGAGGTAACCACGTAATTCGTGGCCGGGTGTGCGCGGGCGATCCAGTGCTCCTGGGTTAAAGACAGAATTTTCGTGGCCATGGTTACTCCGAATGTTTACGTAAAATACGGGAACGGACGAGCAGGCCAGCAGTGACGCCTAGATTATGTTTAGCTTTAATGGCCCTGCGTTGGGCGGCAACCCCGGAACGGTTGGCGTGAGGCGACCTGAATGATAGCTCGTCCTCGTTGTCCTGACGGCGTTCTTCGGTGAAGAATTGCAGGACTTGTAGTACGTGTTTTACCTGCTCGTAACGCGGTAGGTCATCAAGTAGTTCGTCTTCGAGGTAGTTGATGAAGTCGTCCCAGAGGGCCTGTTCATTAAGAAATTCTAGGGTGTTCGTCGTCCCCGACAGGCTTGCCAGAATCCTCGCCAGTTTTCTTAGCTTCCTTCGAAGCAACCAGTTCCTCAATCGTTGCATAATCAAACTCCGGTTTTGTAAGGTATTCATGGTCTAAATCTGGATCCTTTATTGCTCGCTCGTAACGAGCAAGTTGGTGGGCATCATTGTTTAGTTTGTGCCCTTCTTGAATATTGTCTCCCAACCAACGAAAGCCAGCGAGTTTGGTCCCTTTTATGGGTTCTCCGTGGATACACCGTGGCGGGAAGTCAAATTCAAACAGTTCCGTTAGGGGAATGGGCGTTCCGTCTCCGTCCACGTTACGGTATTCATATTCGGACACCCTGCGCATGGCTATTCGTTCTATAGCATCGCGTTCGTCTGGTTCAACATTGCACAGAAGTTTGTCGTCCCAGTAATCAAAATCTGCTTCGGGGCCAGCACCGCAGACGTGGCAGGGGCTGTTGAATATTTCCTCCATTCGATCTTCTTCAGCGGCTTCCCGCTCTTCGTCATAATCATCTTCCAACTCGGGGTCGTAGTCCATCAGGGGGTCTTGACAACGACAATATTCGATTGGATTATTGCAGTGTGGGCAGGTGTCTTCGCACATTATCCATCCCCTAAATCGTTAACTAATTTATAACTTTCCGGTATTTCTGAGCCGTCTGGTATTGTAAATTCCAGCCCAAGGGTTGTGTTGCGTTCAACAGCCAGAATGTCGGAGTCCCTAACTTCTTCGAAGAAGTCTAAAGATATCGAACCGCGTAGATCATTTAAGTAAGACCAGCTATGTCTATTTTTCTTGAAAACCCTTAGTATTTTGTTTCCTCTCACGTTAACGTATACTTTATTGGGGGGTTCAATGATGTGTATGGCTGGTTTTTCTTTTAGGGTTTTTTCAACAGCTTCTTTTCCTGCGCTGGAAAGGGTGTATAAGAATAACCACCTTTCACCCACGGGTTCATGGCGTTTTCGTTGAATGAATCCGCTGTCATATAGGTCATTAAGTCTTCCGCTTACGGATGCTCTGGAAGACTGCCCTAGCCCTATTTTTTTCCAGATATCCCTTGCTTGGACAGCGCCTTCTGTGTCATAGATGACGCGGAGTATTTTAAATGCCAGAGTGTCCTGGTGTGGGATTATTGGATTTGGGTGTACCGGGCGTTTTACTTTAAGAATCGACGAGGGGTCATCGATTCTTTGCTCCCCCAATTCAGTGGCGGAGTATTCATATAGCCTACCAATCTTGTTTCCCGATACCCTTCGTTTAAGCAGGCCATTTTTGAATAAATAGGATATAGAAGATGATACGTTTTTAACTTTGGTTATCTCTTCAATTTGCTTGCCAGTAAGGAATCTTCCCCGCACTGCCACCAGCACTTTGTAGGCTCTATTTTCGCGCATGATGTCCTATCCTTTAGCTTTAGCTCGTTCCAGAATGTCCCTTTCACCCATGGCCACTTCCCTATGGAGTGATTCCACAAGGATTTTGAGGAGGATACGGCTAGCCATAGCGTCTGGTCCGTGGTAATAATTGTGCTCGAAATCGTTTACTTGGCAAATGACTTGTCCAAGATTTTTTTCTACACCCCATTGAAAACCACAGCCTGTATAAAAGGCTTTTCGTAAGGCAAAGACTCTTGCTGTGATTTTGGGGAGGTTTTTTCTGACGCGCTCGCGCCACTTATCAAAGCGCTTACGCTCTTTACGCTCGTATTCGAGCATTTCGTCTGCCGTCAGCAACTTCTCACCGGTTTCTGTAGCTTCCATGATTTTATTCTCGGGGTTTTGGATGTTGAAAATGTTTTGGGCTACGACGGACCACCACAGGAGGTTTCTTTTGTACCTCCTGTGGTGGTGAGGGGGGTTTAGCCAGTGCGGGCGGCATTGGGCACTCTGCGGGTGGAGTTACCCCAGGACAATACTCACGAGGGCAGTGGGCGCATTTACGGTTTACGCTCAGTCTCATCTGGTCCTTCTTTTTTGCGTTGAAAGTGCCTCAGAAGACGGCGCGGCATTTCACTGGAGTGCAACCTCCGGGGAAGATGCCGTTGGATTATGCGCGGCAGGAACTTCGTGGGGAATGCTTTTTTACGTGTACGTCGCTGCCACTTGTTTCCTTTACATCGTTTCCGCGCTTCTTTCAGTTTAAGCGGCGGCGGCTTTTCGTACTGATAGGGCCAGAAATCGGCACAGCATCTACCCTTTACACGGCAGGCGCAACTCTTACAGCCTTTTGCAAAGGCCCGGTCTTCGGAGCGATTGAGACCCCGCATGCGCCTATGGTAATAAACTTTATGATCCATGCTCGGTTTCGTTAGCGTCTTTCGGGATTTCCAATCCCCACTCTTTGATAATGGCATCCACCTTGACGTTAAGGTCCTTGAGCAGGCTCTCGATTGAGCACACGATGGTTTCCACGCTCTCCACCCGACCGTCAAGACCAGCGGACTTGTTGATGAATGCGCCCATGGTTTCCATCAACTTGGATGTATCTGTAATGCGAAGGTTAACTTTGGTCCATTTCCCATCGACTATTCGATACAGGTCACCTTTGGAAAATTCCTCTTGCTGGGCTTCTTCCTCTTCACGGACCTTACGCCCCTCTTCCTTACGATCCTCTTCCTTGCGTTCCTCCTCAGCCTTCTTGGCCTCAAGACGTAGGCGCTCGTAATCTCTGGCGGCGTCATTGAGATCGGAGCCGTAATTGGCTTCTAAAAGCATCCAGGCGTCGTGGCTGATCATTTTGTTGTTGTAGCAACTAGTTATGAAGGATTTGTGTCGGCCAAGAGCACGGCCTAACCTCTCTCTATCCAAACCTCTTTTGCGCATGACCCATTCTACTTGGAATTGCCGTTTTCCATTGAATGGGTGAGATCGAGAAGTACCAAGCTTGCGAGTGCTTAGCATTTCCTCCCGCGTTTTTCCTTCAATAAATTTCATGCCCAGGGAAGTTATGGCGTATTTGTACCCGGATCTCATGCCCGGCTCTTTATGGTGTTGTCTTTCCACCAACCCGTGCCCGTAAAGAGCACTTAAATACGTTGAAACTTTGACGGACAAATGCCGACTAATGTTCTTGTAAGGCACAAATCTTTTGGCATCGTAGAGGAATTGTAAAATACGGTACTTAATCGTACCCGGTTGAATGGTGACCTTTTTCTTCGGTTCGGAATCCGTGTTTGGCAGCGCCTGTCCTCTGGATTCGACGATTTTTCTACCTTCGGGAGTAACCTCGTATGTATAACCCGTGGTGCTGTGTCCGTACCGATTAATACACCCTTTCCGGTATAGGGTTGATACCGCTCCGGACACAGCACCCTGGGTTAATCCTAGTGCTTCGGCGACTTGTTTGGAAGTAAGGCGAGGGTTTATACGAATGTGGGAAAGAACCTTGAATGATGTGCTGCTGGGGTGGGTGATGGGTCTCATGGGCTTCTCTCCTGGTTACCTTTGGGGTAAAATTAGAAACCCTCCGCCACCAGCCATCTAGAGCCACCCCGGTATGGGCTCTTGTGGACAGGAGACGGAGGGCAATTTTATTTGGGCACTAGTGGGAGGCTAGACCATCAAGCGCTTCACATCCGTGGCCGGGAACTTGTACTGCCTATCCGTTCCGACTTCGCGAGCCGACACCGGGTATTTCTTGCGGGAGAGTTTGAGACCAGTGATTTCGAAGGTCTTCCCCCGCGACGTAAATTGACGACCCAGGTCTTCGGGCTTGAATCCATAGAGAGACGCAAACCGCTTGAAGTCTTCCGCCTCGGGATCATGGACAGCCTCTTGTCCGTCGTTTCCGACAGTGATGGACAGCAACTTCAGCTTGGCATTCGCTTCCTCGCCACCGTGGGTGTAGGAGATACTCCCGTGAACCTCAATCGAGATCCCCAGTTCCTCCCCCACCGATTTCAGGGCTTCGTTCGCTTTTTGGCGGAATTGCTTTAACAGGGCCGAAGTTATCTTCATTTTCTTCTCCGTGTAGAGTAAATTGTTAAAATGGGGGGTAGTCGGGGGGTAGTCAAGGTTAGCCAGCCAATGCATCCGTATTGGCGGCGGCAGGTTGAATTGGCTTTAGGTAGAAGATGCGCCCCTCGGGCTTGACCATCCCCATTTCCCCCGCGAGGGTGCGGCGAAGCATACTCCAGATTTTCTCGCGATGCTTCGGGTGGATGACGTTGATCTTTTCTTTCTTCAGCCAGAGACGATCCGCGTAGGGAATTTCCCTCCGGAGTATATCCACCAACGCCGGGTTGTAATTGGTCTTGAGCGTGTACCAGTTATCACGCGGGCCGTTAAGGTCTTTGAAGCGACCGACCTTAACGCGAATCAACCGGTCTGCGATGCGAGTACCGAGTTCCTCGTAGCCCATCACCCGGAGAACGCCAGCGATCAGAACGGCCAACGTTCCCTGGTGCGCGGAGGCAATATAAACCAGACGATTGGCGGCATCGCGGCTACGTCCCTCGCGGATTGGTTCCACTAGGGCGTCGCACACGTTCAAGGGGAGGACCATTCCCATGTAGCTCAGGATCTCGTCCACCTTATGACTGATTTCCGGAGCGTCTTCGTACCGATACTTTTTCCGGCAGATCGGTCCGATCCCTTTCTCAAGGGACACTGCATCGGTCAGGGTCATACCGCAAACGCAGCAGCGAGACGCGACCTTGTTGAGATCCACGTCCATGCCTCTGACGATCTCGAAATTTTCTAATTTTGTCCTTGCCATGGTTGTTTCCTTCCCTTAAATAAAACAAATTTGGGGTGTAGGAGGTCCCTTCCTCCTACACCCCAACAACGGACCCGATGCGCCCTATTAAATACTGATTTTTGTTTCCGGGAAGGCCTTGCGGCGAAGCTTCATGGCTTCCTTGGCTTCGGCGAGGGTCATTTTACCCTCGCGTACACGTTCGGTTACCCACGCCGGTACTTCTGGGTATTCCTTCTTGAGTTGCTCGATGGTCGTTTTCGACCTTTTGGTCAGTTCCATCGCGGCATAGCTGATCTCGTCGGCGTAGTACCCCGCCTTGTGGCCATTGGGCATCGCCTCGATAGCTTCCCGCGCATCCTTTATAATGAAGCGGAGTTCTGCTTCCGTCCTGCTTTTCATCCTTTTCTGGTACTCTGCGTGGTTGATGTGGGTAGCTTCCATTGTCCGGTGCCCTTCCTTTAAAATAGATGTGGGGTGTGAAGGATCGCCCTCCACACCCCAATAACGGGTCTGAACCACTCTATTAAATATCTAGCGTAATTCTTTCATCTTCTTCGTAAGGCATTCATTGCACAGTGACTGGTCGCGAGTGATCATGACCCGTTGTTTTGCATCTTTGCTCAGCACGGGCAGATTAAAGGTTGGTTGGATGTAAATGGCGGTTTCGGTGCGAATTGGTTGACACCAGCGTTCTTTTCCGCAACCGTGGCATTTTCTTACGTTGAGGTTTTGTTCAGGCATTTTACTCTCCGTTATTGGGGGGATGGGTTGGATGATTTCCACACCCTAATAACGGACCCGAACCGATCTATTAAATATCGTTTATAGGCAATTTACCCATTTCTGGCAGGTGCTTAGGACGTGGTTGTAATCGCCAGACAGGGCTTCTTTTTGAAATTCGTCTTGTTCCTCGCGAGATACGCCACCCCTGTTGAGTGCACGTCTTACTCTGCCGATGATGGAGAGGGCATTTCCATCCTCGCCTGTCAACTGAACTTCGATTTCTGGGTATTTCATGTTGTCCTTTCGGTTTTATGGATGTAATAATCTGCACATACCCGCCATTTCTGGCTACGCTAAAGGGAGGAGAATGAGGGTTGCGGCGGCGATCCAGATCAACGTGCCGATGAATCCCACCACCAGGGCGATCATGTGCCGCCGGTAGGAGACTTGGAGTTCGACATCTCCCTTGTAGTGGCTGTACTGGTTGCGGATCGTGAAGATGGCAGCACCGATGAAGATGAGCATGCCGACGAGCAGGATAACGGCGAGAATAGTCATTTTACTTCGTGTCCCCAGGCCATGGCTTGTTTTTGATTTTCCAGGAACTTCCGGACTTGGCCTTTAGTCCGGAACCCGTGGATGGTGCCCCTGCCTTTTTGGACACCGTAAGGGAATTTCTCTTTATTGAAAAAGCCTGCGTATACATCGTACAATAGCTTGTAACCAGTTTCGGATAGCAGGCTTTGGAGATTATCTTTGCGCTGGTTCATCCGACTACCTTTTTGTGTAGACTACGCAGTAGGGACGAAATCCGTTTAATTTCTTTTAGGTGTTCTGGTGTAACTAGGTCGGGGTGTGCGCCTATGCTTTTGCAACACCCAATGATTGAACCAAGTGGCAGACCTATTATGTCGGGATTCAACCCATGGGCCGTGTCTGGTCTTGGCTCGTCATCGCCCAGTTCCAGAGAAACCCTTACTAGTATTATTTGTGCGCCCCGAAATTTATGTCCGTACCCGCCGTCTTTTTGCATCCTAGCGAGGGTTTTCTCAGCCATCGCTTTCGTTTTAAACATCCGGGCCTGAATTAGGTCAACCGTTACAGGCCCGTCGTATTTTTTACCGCTCTTACCGGCGAATTCCCCCGATGTAAGCTTTATAGCAAACCCGCTCGTGTTCATGGTAACCTCAGTTATTGAAACAGAATTGGGGTGTGGAGGGGTCCCTCCCCTCCACACCCCCAAAACGGCCCCAAACCGCTCTATTAAATATTGATCTGTTCGAGCGCCGGGTCCTTGGTCAGATCCATAGCCAACACGTGGGCGTGTCCGCATATCCGGAATGGGTCATTCAGGACTTCCGTCAGGTCCATTTCCAAAGCCGCGTAATCATATCCGTCAAAATCCCGGAGGTATACCTCGTCGTGCGTTTCGACGATACCCCGTAGCTTCCGGTACCCCTCAGTTTCCCTGACAAGCTTCAGGTACAGGGGGGCGTAAATTTGCTTCCTGGCATCGATGTACCCGAGCCGCTGTTCGTCCCACAGGCTGTAAAGGGGGACAGCGCCCTTGCCCATTGGGTACCGGTGCGCCCGGGTACTGTCCCAGCCGTACCGCGCCCATTCGTGCCATTCTTCCGTGGGGTTTTCGTCTTTGTCGGCGTGGCACTCGTACACCTTGGAAAACTGCCAAGCGTTTTCCATGATGACCGCCCAATTGTCCCCCCACAATTCGCAGGGGCCGAGCCGGAAGGGGCTTAGAGCGGATTCCCACCGGTTGGGGTTGTTAATGCAGCAGTTGATGACCGCCACCCCTGGTTTCCCCTGGCGTTCCACCTTCTGGCGCATCCGGACCACTCTGATTTTGGCTGGCATCTGGTTCTCCTTCCCTTAAAAATAGATTTGGGGTGTGGGGACCCTTCCCACACCCCAATAACGGATTCGACCGCCCGGGCTAAATATCGCCTTTTTCCTTTTTTCTTTCGGCAAGCCGGGTCTTCATTTCATCCTGTTTCTTGGCGCGATTAGCGAGCAATTTTTCCCGCTTCTCGTCGTCCAGGTAAACCCGGGACTCCGCATCCGTAAGGATCGGGATCAAGTCGACAACTTGGCCGGTCCACAACAGGTCGTCACCAGTTTCAGAGTCGATGGGAGTCCCCGACTCGACCATTGATTCAATTGTTGCTTCCTCGATGGGTTCTGTCAGAAGGTTGCCATCGCGGGTGAATAAGTAGCGCAGCGGGAAAACCGGAGTTTCAGCGTCATCCGAGTGGATAATTTTGCCTTCCGAATTGAGGCATTCGATAATGGCCATCCGGATTTCGACCGAACCACAAACATCGGTCAACCAAAGAAGCGCTTCGTCCCGCTTGAATCCCCGGTTAAGAATGTGCAAAATCATTTCGATCAGATTCATGGTCGTCTTCTCCTTTCAAACACAAAAAGTACCCTATCGGTGTGGGGATTGCCCCCCACACCCCGACAACGGACCCGAACCGTCCGATTAAATATTGTACGAAAAATTCTGAAAGTCGATCTTCTCGCCGGTCCTGAGATCGCGACGGACTTTGTGTTGGTGGTCCATAGATATCGGAAATATTGGTTTGTCGGTGTGCGGGGTCCAAGCCGCTTTCCAAGCGTTGTAGTGGTCCTCTTTCCAAACTTTGTAACGCTTGTTGTCCCGGATGATTTGCTTTGCTTCGTTCCAAACGGGCATTCCGTTCAAAGCTTCGTTGGTGGCTTCGAACGCCGCACCGTACGCTTGCATCGGGTCAACGGTGAAACCCCCCGGTTGGATCGCCGCGATACGCTCTGCGAACGGCTGAACGTGGTGATCGGACAGGACCGGCATGACCGGCGAGATCGACAGGTGTACCTTGACCCCCTCTTGTACGAGCTTCTCGGCGAGTTTGAACCTTGCTTCTGTGAGGATTGCGATTGGTTCGATGCGCTTGAGGACTTCCCGGTCGTAGGGGGTGATTGTGATGTGAACCCGAACGCCGAGCTTCTTGAACAGTTCGATGTCGTCCAAAGCTGCGGGTGAACGCGTGAAGATGCCGATTTCGGATGGCGGGTTTTGCATCCCGTCGATGATCGTGAGCATTTCCCGTGTCTTGCGTTGTTTCCGTTCGATTGGCTGGTACGGGTCTGTCATCGATCCGATGATTAAACGCTTCCCTGCGGCTGGTGCGAGGTGCTTCTCGAATAGCCGGGTGATGTGTGTCCGGACCCGTACGAAATTGCCCCAACCTTCGTCTTTGTCCTTGACAAAGAACCGCACGTAGCAGTAGGTGCAGCCGAATTGGCATCCGACGTAGGGGTTTGCTCCGTAGTCGTAGCTGCCGAACCCCGTGGGCGTGACGATCTTTCCTTTGTTGATTTCTGTAACTTTCATGTGGTTTTTCCCTTCCCGAAATAGATGTGGGGTGCGAGAGGACCCTCCTCCCGTACCCCAACAACGGATGGGATGGTTCCTATTAAATATTAATTGGCGACTAATAAGGGGATACTCGTTCCCAGAAGGATGAGACTCGGCCTTGTGTTGTCGTATTGTATATCTTCGTTTGGAACGGGGTATAACAAGTGAGCTTAACCGATCAGCAACGAAGAGAATTCGTCGGTAGGATCGAAACGATCTTAGATAGCCTAGGTGTTGCAACCACCTGGGAGTACCAATATTCAGACGAGCAGCTTGGTCAATGGTATTTCGACGTCGGTGATATCGCTGTCGTCTTAATGAGTTGGACAGCGCCAACCCCAATTGCTCCTGGATACGATTTTGACCTTGGAACGGAGATTTTCTGGCCGCAGGAGTATACTCTCCGGATCTTTAACCTCGGAAATACGCCAATCACGATCAATTCCGTGAATATTGGTTCCGAGGTTAATTGCGTGGTTCCTACTCTCGCTCCCCCAACTAGCCCAATACCGGTCGGGGGTTTCACCGACCATACAATCTCCGTTACTCCGATTACCCTTGGTGAAGTACATTCTTTCCAGGTGTCTTATGACACTAACCTTGGAGTCTACCCAATGCCCTTCCACGGAACCTTCTTTGACGTCTACCAGACCGAGACCCTTCTTGGCGTCTCCGCAGAGATCGACGTTATGTCCCTTGGTGACAGCGAGGTTGTGGCCACCTTGGCTGGCCTCCTGCCCGCAGATGCTGAATTGATCCCGACTAGGGTAGTCTATGAGACTGTCCAATTTGCCGGGGTTGGTACGATCACTACACCACCCCGTTTGAATATCGGGACCAATGCGGCTGACTACGACAATATCTTGGAGGACTATGGCCTTAATGGCGTCTCCGCTGCTTTTGATAAGCACATCGAAAACATTAATGCCAAAGTTCCCCAGATCGATGATGGCTCCGGTACTGTGACGGCCAAGGTGGCTCAGGCTGCCGTAGTCACTGGCGGAACCCCCACTTGGACCGTGCGGGCCCGACTTTATGGGTTCTTCCGCGAAGACTACTAAACCGTCAAAAACTGAACCTTACTAGCCAAGGAGCTAAAAGATGGCTGAACTGATTATTACTGGTCGCAAAGAGAATGGCGGATACCGCGAGTTCCAATCTGGTGATAATATCGCCGGTTGGGCTGGCGTCGTAACCCACGCTCTATCCCACCTGCAAGCGGGCAGCGATCCCATTCCGCTGGCGACCGCCCTACTCGAAGGGTTGATGTCCTCCACGGACAAAGCCAAGCTTGATGCTATTGGTGATGGTCCGTTGCAGCTTATCGGGGCGATTTCGGTCGCAGCCGACTTCCCCACCCCAGCTGCCGTCCAAAAGGGTTGGACCTACGTCATTTCGGCGAACGTAACGGACAACGATCCGACCAAGACCAACACGGGTGATTCCTTCCTGCAATATGATGAGATCGCCTGGGATGGCTCTGGGTGGATCTTGATCGGAAATACCGAGACTCCCGCCGTCACAGCTGCTCTCCTGTCTATCCTTACGGTTGATGGCCAGATTTTGATGCGGTCCGGTGGGACCCTGGTAGCGGTTACTCGCCAGGACGTGGATAACCCAATCCATGCATCATCCCAGGTACTCCGGGTTGACCCCAATCACCCGTACGCTTTGGACAATTCCAACGTCAAAACGCCCTTTTTGACGATCATGGGGGCTATGGCTACGATCACCAGCACACCGGCAAACCATGTCCTCATCGATATTGCCCCCGGGGTTTATGACGAGAATGTGGTTGTCAACTACAGCAAGGTACACCTCAAGGGTGCGGGTTTTTCCTCAACTGAGATTAATCCGTCTGTTGGGGATGCGCTGACCTACCGTCCGGTTGATGCAGCTACTGGCCCATGGGACAACCGGGTTCACGATCTGCTTGTCCGTGGTGACGTGGTGGTCAATGGTGAGACTGCCCCGGCTTCTGGAATCTTTTATCCGTCGATGTGCGGCAACGAATTAATGTTCGTCGACTGCTCAATCGTCGGCGACATGACCTTTGATCACGCTAATTATCTATCGGCGCAGGGGATTTTCGTTAACGGGAACGTTTCCTTTACCCAATGTACCGGTCAGTGGTGGAACTTCTCGGAGGTTCGCGGTACAGTGACGTTGGCCTGGAGTTCAGGGGACCCCAACCCGCTAAGCGACAATTCTAATTATGGCTGGAGCCCTTACGGTGGGGTGGTAACAACCATCATTCTCAACACCGAGGGTGCGGTACTTCCTAAAAACCACGTTGTTGGCACGCTGACCCTTAACACCGCTCTTAACGTTGCCAATTTGAATGGTTGTCCGGTAAAAACGCTAAACAACCCGGGCGCTGGCACGGTAATTAATACGGGTGACTATTACGACAACACCGTTTCTGGCCTCGTCTCCACCGATGTGCAGGCAGCTATTGATGAATTGGCTGCTGCTCCTGGCGGTGGCTGGACTCCCCCGACTGCCGTGAAGGACATTAGTGCGGGTCCAAACCCCGCAACGAT
>Ga0180437_10004469_pt1 | contig 19870 bp, 21 predicted proteins | sample SS_ome_4_FD_132410 | JGI IMG/M metagenome (GOLD analysis project Ga0180437, IMG submission 132410) | Hypersaline lake sediment archaeal communities from the Salton Sea, California, USA - SS_3_D_1 metaG | ecosystem: Environmental > Aquatic > Non-marine Saline and Alkaline > Hypersaline >... | reverse complement strand
CTCATCGACCGTTTTCTGGATGGCATCCACACCATCGATCACCTTCCCCATATCCCACATCGTGAAGTTCGGAATGACATTCATGACTAGAGCTGTCTTATCGTAAGAGAGCATATACGATTCCCCAAAAAGGACTTTATCCACGGCCTCATGAGGAGGATTCTGGGAATGGACTGATTGATCATCCGAAGAGGCATCATCTTCCACAGAGTGCTGTATCGTAGTGATAAGGTGTTGGATACCATCCAGAAACATGAAAGCTCCGTCTTCTTTCTCTCGTGTCGAAAGAGATTCCTCCCGACCGACATATTCCTTCTCCAGGCTATTATTGATATTCGTCAGCAGAGGAACAAGATTGGGATCCGTGTAGACATCTTTCATGTTCTCGAGGTCAGCCGCTTTGACGAGCATTAGCCCGTGCTGTTTTATAAAATCCATCTCCGCTCCATAATCCACGCGCTTGACAAACAGCGTGTTGTCCTTTGAATCGACAATCGCTTTTATCCGCGGAACAGCCTCCTCGGCAAAGGCTTTGATCCGCTCTTCCTTCCCCTGAACAACCACGACAATACTCGTTGCGGAGACAAACTCATCGATGATCTCGTTAAACTGAACTGTCCGTCTGTCTTTGGAAGGCAAGAGGTCTGACCAGCGCATGGTGACTTTTATCTGCGAAGCCAAGAGAGCAAAAATGATGGTCAACAGAGCTACACCAGCCAACATCCGCCAGGGATGCCTCGTATGAATCCTTGCTATTGTTTTAAGAATTTTTTCTCGCATCGCTTATCCTCTATGAAACTTTAAAATCAATCATACTTTTCGTATCATCACTTGTCCATCTTTTCAAATTATCCAATACTAATATAATCCGCCAAGACAATACTTGTAATCACACGAAATTGTGATTTATATGGGTGAATTTAAACACAGGAAATCGCGAACATCACCAGTTGAAAAGATTGGAGATTCGTGTATGATAATAATTTAAAGACTGGATCAGCACCTTGATTAACTTCATAGATTCGAAAAAGACTTCTGGATGGGAGGAAAATGCCAGCTTTAAAAAAAGCTTGACAATTTCCTACAAAAATGATAGGATAAATATTGTATGCCTACTTGGGTTATTCACGAGTCGAGATTGCCGGATATACGAGGCACAGCACATGAAGCTGTGGTCGTCCACCGCGATTGGGCTGTAACAAAGTAGATTCGGTGAGATAGGCTCGCCCAAAGGGTAAAAGATGCTGACATTAGGAAAATGGGGACTGTCCCTTTAAGTCCTTATTAAATATAAGATAGGGATTGTCCCCTTTTTAGAATAATGAATATGGTGTCAGCAGATTTTATGAATGATTCAAGTAAAGCAAAGAAAGGAGCAACAAATGAAAAGATTCACAGTTCCGCGAGTTGCCCATTGTGGTGAAGGCTGTAAACGCTCATCCTGAGCAAGATGTAAAACTGCTTCTTAGTTTATTGCCTTAAAATATTTTATTGAACCGGCCTTATTCCAGTCTTCGGAATAAGGCCTTTTTTTTATACAATTGTCTTATCGAAAAAAATCTACTTGAAAAAAGGGGCGACTGCTTTTTTAAAAGATCAAGGTATCAGGCCCTGTCAAGATCGCACAGACAAGGCCAAAATCATTCTCAGGCTTTCATAGTCAGATGAGGCCTGACCTCAAAGGGATGGCCTCCAAAAACTATCTATCCTCTTTTTAATTCTTATTTTCTGCGGACTCAATGATCCTGTCGATGATTTCCGATGTGGACCGGCCTTCCAGGTAAGGGATGATGACTACTTTTCCGCCGGCTTCTTCGACCTCTCTCTTCCCAACCACTTCTTCGGGAGCCCAATCTCCTCCTTTGACAAGCACATCAGGCAGCAGAGCAGCAATAACTCTCTGAGGAGTCTCTTCTGCGAAAGAAATGAGATAATCGATATCCTCGATCGCTTCCAAAACTTCAAGCCTTTCTTCCAAAGGGAAGATGGGGCGCGATTCCCCTTTTATCTTCCTGACTGATTCATCTTCATTCACAGCGACAATGAACACATCCCCCAGTTTCTTTGCTTCCCTGAAGATGTGGATATGTCCACTGTGGAGGAGGTCAAAGCAGCCATTGGTGAAAACGACTTTCCTGTTCTGATGCCTGAGCTCTTCACGAATCCGTATAAGATCCTCGAACTTCTTGATCTTTGTTTTCGCCATCGTCTTGTAAAGGACGTTTCCCAGGGGGACATCCTTTTAATATTTCTTAACTTCCGAACACATGGAATAATTAACTGGCCGACCGAAAAAAACAGCTAAGGCCTAAGTCATTAGATTTTATCATCATCAGATAAGATTCACAAAAGGGATTCCTTTGGGGAACGTCCCCTAAATATCTCATCGGCCTCAGGAGTGTAGTTCCCCTCCTCATCGTAGAGAAAGAAAGGAGGCAATAAGGTCTCCTGTTCCGGAGAAAAACTACACGACGCCAGGAACAGGTTCGAGGGGCCTTCCTTTCTCGGATGGACAAAACGAACAGACTCCATTCGCATCCTGTTCCTTTCCACCGCCTGAAGGAATTCTTTCTTCCTTTTCGTCTGAAAGATAAAGAATGCTCTTCCCTTCTTCTCCAGGAGTTCCCCGGTTTTACCCATTATATCAAAAATGTCACACTTCAATTCATGCTTAGCAATAGATTTTTCTTCCGAAGAGCTGAGATGACCTTCTCCTTTTTTGAGGTAGGGTGGGTTTGAAAAGATAACATCATATTTTTTTCTGGGCCGGAATCTCCGCAAATCCTCTCGAACAACGGTGATTCTTTGACCAAGATCATTGATCCGGACATTTCTTTGAGCGAGGTCGGTCAATGACTCTTGAATCTCCACTGCAGTGATATGTTTAAAGGGCTTGATGCTCAAGAGAAGAGAGACGATACCATTTCCTGTCCCGAGTTCCAGGATTTCATCATCGACTCGTGTCTGGATAAAATCAGCCAGGAGAGGTGCGTCTACCGAAAAACGATACCCCTTCTTTTTCTGGAGGACAAGGATTCGACCCATGTAGAACGAATCAAGAGTCTCATCATCACCCTTCATCGGGCTGCTGGGTTTCATCTTTGACCGATTCAATGAAAACAAGAACTTTTTCAGGAAGGATTTCCGCGAAACCTCCCCGAACGGTTAAGTGTTCCTTTCTTCCGGCCAGCCGGTATGTGATATCTCCCTCTCCCAAAGCGAGTATCAAAGGTCTATGGCCGGGAAGAATCCCTATACAGCCTTCGAGACTGGGAAGGGAAACTTCCTGAACCTCTTCGTCCACAAGAAGCTTTCGCGGAGATATGACTCTGAGACCGATGGACGAAAGCAGACTATTTGTCATGCGGCTCTCAATTCCTCTGCACGCTGAACGACCTCATCGATATTCCCCACCATGTAAAACGCCTGTTCGGGCTTATCATCATGGAGGCCTTCCGTGATTTCCTTGAAGCCCCTTACGGTTTCTTCAATGGAGACATATTTGCCGGTTCTTCCGGTGAACTCTTCGGCAACGTTGAACGGCTGGGAAAGGAACCGCTGGATTTTTCGCGCACGGGCGACGATAACCTTATCCTCCTCTGAAAGCTCCTCTATACCCAGAATGGTGATGATATCCTGAAGGTCCTTATACCTCTGAAGGATTTCCTTCACGTCTCTGGCCACCTGGTAATGTTCCTTGCCGATCACTCTGGGATCCAGTATCCGGGAAAATGATGACAGAGGATCAACAGCCGGATAGATTCCCATTTCGGTGAGTGCTCTTGACAGGTTGGTCGTGGCATCAAGATGAGAAAAAGTGGTGGCTGGTGCGGGATCAGTGAAGTCATCAGCCGGAACATAGATGGCCTGGACAGAAGTGATCGAGCCCTTTTTTGTGGATGTAATCCTTTCTTCAAGCTCTCCGAGTTCGGTAGCCAGGTTCGGCTGGTAGCCAACCGCAGAAGGCATCCGTCCCAGAAGAGCGGAAACTTCAGAGCCAGCCTGGACAAAACGGAAGATATTATCGATGAAAAGGAGGATATCCTGATTCATCTCATCTCTGAAATATTCAGCGATGGAAAGAGCCGCCAGTCCGACTCTCAGCCTAGCTCCAGGCGGTTCAGTCATCTGGCCGTAAATCAGAGCGGTCTTATCGATAACGCCTGATTCTTTCATCTCCAGCCAGAGGTCATTCCCTTCTCGAGTTCTCTCTCCCACGCCAGCAAAGACAGAATAACCGCCGTGTTTTTTAGCCACATTGTGGATGAGTTCCATGATGATGACGGTCTTCCCGACTCCTGCCCCTCCGAAAAGGCCGATCTTTCCGCCCTTTAAGAAGGGTTGGATGAGGTCAATCACCTTGATTCCTGTCTCGAACATCTCGAGCTTCGTACTCTGATCTTCGAGCGATGGAGGAGGCCGATGGATCGGGTATATGGTCTTGGCTTTGATCGGACCAAGATAGTCCACGGCTTCTCCGATGACATTGATTAAACGTCCCAGAGTTTCCTCTCCGACTGGAACCTGAATCGGTCCGCCCAGGTCCACTGCTTTCATTCCCCGAGCCAGACCCTCAGTGGGGTGCATGGATACACACCTCACTCGGTCCTCTCCGAGATGCTGTTCCGCCTCCGCGATAATATTAACGGGGGCGGGGACATCAAACCCCTCACTCGTGATCCGGATCGCATTGTATATCTCTGGCAGCTCGATTCCTTTGAATTCGACGTCCACAACAGGACCGATAACCTGGACTACTTTACCTATTTTTTCTTTTTTCACCTCTGGCTTTGCCTTTTCTTTCACTTCTTTTTTTTCTCTGGCTTGCGCTTCTTTTTCTGTCATCTTTCTCTCCATCGTTTCTATTTTTTGGCTAATGCCTCGACCGCAGTCATGATTTCCAGCAGTTCTTTAGTGATGGAAGCCTGACGGATCTTGTTCATGACCAATGTTAAATCATCGATCAAATCCTCCGCATTTTTAGTCGCATTATCCATGGCCATCATCCGAGCCGCATGCTCAGCCGCTTCTGACTCAGAAAAGAAATGCCGAATCTGACTTTCAACATAGAGCGGGAGGAGCGCTTCCAGGAGAGGGACTGTTCCTGGCTCCCAGTCTGGTGGAAATTCTTCTCCTATCTGGCTCTCTGGGGAACTGATGGGAAGTAATCGGGTGATGGATATCTTTGGTGTAAGAATGGATTTAAACTCGTTATAGACGACATACACCGCGTCTGTTTGGTTAAATACATAGAGCCGCATTAGAAATTGTGCCAGGTCTTTCATGTCTTCCGGGCCGAGTTTCTGGATTTGCTCAGTATGCACGCGATCAACAGGAAAAGGCAATTTCTTAAAAAAAGTTACGGCCTTTTTCCCGACCAAAATCAGATTCACGCGGGCTTCCAGAGCCTTTTCTTCAAAAAAAGCATGCGCTCTGGACAGCAAGTTGGAATTAAACGCCCCGGCCAATCCTTTATCAGAGCTAATGACTACCCCTTCCACTCTCTTTTCATCCCGCTGGGCCAACAGAGGATGGCCCCTTTTTTTGGCCCAGAAAACGACTCTAGCCATCAGGTGAGGTGATTCGTGCCAGAACGGTCGACCTTCCAGAACAAACTGCTGCGACTTCTTGAACTTAGCCGTGGCCACAGTCTTCATGGCTTGCGTAATCTGTTGGGTGTTCCTGACGCTCTTGATTCTTCTTCTCAGGTCGATTAATTCGGGCATTCTATTCTTTCTCTTCTTTAAACTTGAGGTTAAACTCCTTTAGAGCCCCATTGATGGCCTCATCCAGCTCGGCATCGATTTCTTTTTTTCTGGCTATTTTTTTTAACAAATCGGCATGTTCCTTCTCGAAATGCTCGAACATTTTTTTCTCGTATTCTTTGAGGCGTTCAACTCCAAACTCATCCAGGAATCCTCTGTTTCCCGCATAAATGATTAGTATTTGTTTCTCGACAGGCAGGGGAACGTACTGGTTCTGTTTGAGCACCTCGGTCAGTCTCACGCCCCTGTCAAGCTGAGACTGGCTGGCTTTATCCAGTTCTGTGCCAAACTGAGCGAATGTCACCAACTCCCGGTACTGGGCCAAGTCCAAACGCAGCTGTCCAGCCACCTGTTTCATGGCTTTAATCTGAGCATTCCCTCCAACTCTCGAGACCGATATTCCCACGTTGATGGCCGGCCGTATTCCTGCGTTGAATAATTCTGGTTCCAGGTATATCTGACCATCTGTGATAGAGATGACGTTGGTGGGGATGTAGCCTGAAACATCACCAGCCTGGGTTTCGATGATGGGGAGCGCAGTCAAGGAACCGCCCCCATGTTCATCATTGTATTTGGCTGCCCTCTCCAGCAGCCTGGAATGGAGATAAAACACATCTCCAGGATAAGCTTCCCGGCCAGGAGGGCGTCTCAGGAGGAGAGAGATTTCTCGATAGGCGGCAGCATGTTTGGAGAGGTCATCATAAATAAGCAGGGAATGCTGTCCGTTATCCCGGAAATATTCTCCGATAGCGCATCCACTGTAGGGCGCCAGGAATTGGAGGGATGAAGGCTCGCTGGCTGATGCGACCACAACGATCGAATAGTCCATCGCTCCATGATCTTCCAGAATTTTGACGATATAGGCGACGGTGGAATTTTTCTGCCCGATGGCCACATAAACACAGATCACATCTTTGCCTTTCTGATTGATAATAGTGTCCACCGCTATAGCAGTCTTCCCAGTCTGACGGTCACCAATAATCAGCTCTCTCTGTCCGCGTCCTATGGGAATCATGGCATCGATGGCTTTGATCCCGGTCTGCAACGGCTCCTTAACCGGCAGGCGATCAACAACGCCAGGAGCCAGACGCTCGACGAACATATAGTCATCCGTTTTGATCGGTCCCTTTTCATCCAGAGGAATCCCAAGAGGATTCACTACTCTTCCGACCATGGCCGGACCCGCGGGAACCTGCATGATGCGGTGAGTGCGTTTGACCATATCTCCTTCTTTGACAAGATGACTCTCTCCCAGGAGGACTGCGCCTACACTGTCTTCCTCTAAGTTCAACGCGACGCCGTAGAGATCATTGGGAAATTCCAAAAGCTCATTATACATCACTCTATCCAGCCCATAGATCTGCGCAATACCGTCTCCGACAGAGATAACGGTCCCGACTTCTTTGATGTCAACCTCTGCCTTGTAGCCTTCTATCTGACGCTGGATGATTTTGCTTATTTCATCGGCTTTAATTTCCATTTTTCTGCCTATCCTTCAATTATTTTTTCCTTGAGTCTCAATAAACTACCTTTAATCGATATATCATAGACAATGTTTTTTCTTTTGATCATCAGACCACCCACCAGTTCAGGGTCGAGCCGATACTTCAAGACAACAGGCTTCTTCTCAAGACGCTCCAACTTCACTTTCAATTTTTTTCTTTGGTCATCGGAAAGGGGAACAACCGAAGCCACTTCATAAGTATTCACTCCCTTCTCATCGTTCCACGCGTCAGGCAGAGACTCTATAATTTGAGGAAGAAGCTCAAGCCTGCCGTTTTCCACAAGAAGAAGAATGCATCTCTCTGCTTTTTTCTCTGTAGACGTTGCTGCCAGGAGTTCTTGAGCGATTTGCAGTTTTCGGCTTAGGGGCAGGAATGGATTCAAAAGAGTATCTTTTAGGTCTTTATGAGTCTGGAGCAGCCCGTTGAAGGCAGACAGCTCCCTCAGAAGAGCTGAAAACTCTGCTTCATTTTTGACAGAATTAACCAGCCCCAGAGTGTATCTTTTGACCAGAATATGGCTTTTCATCGAGCTTATCGAGCCTTTCTATGGACCTGTTTATCAGAAGGGTCTGAAGTTCAGGACTCATCTTCCTTTTAATCCTCTCCTCAGCAAGTGCGGTCGCCAGTGCCGCGGAATACTCTCTGAGTTCTCGGATTCTAGAGCGGGTCAAGGCATCAATTTCCTGTTTGGCAAAATATCTTATCTTCTCTGTTTCCTTTTTAGCCTTCAGCAGAATTTCATCTTTTTCTCTCCGGCCTTCGTTCTCTGCCTCCTTCAACACTTTCTCGATTTCCTTCTCCAATCCGGCTAACCGTTTTTCTATCTCTTTTAGTCTTTGTTCTGCATCCTTTCTGGAATCCGCGGCTTCTTTCAAAGACGACTGAATATCCTGGGCTCTCTTCTCAAGAAAGCTCCGGATGGGTTTATAGAGGAGGTAAGTCAATCCGCCAAAGAGGATGATAAAATTGACGGTCTTTCCCAAGAAATCTATTATGCCTGAGGAATGATCCTCTTCTTCAGGAGACATGAAAATGAAAAAAGGCAACACAAGTAAAATCAGAATAATCTTTTTTCTGCCCATCAGTTCAAAAGCCTCTGTTCAATATTTTCGGCTAAGCGCTTGGTTTCCGACTCCAATTTCTTTTTCAGGTTTTCCACTTGTTTCTCCAGCTGTTTTTTTGCTTCATCTATCTGATTCCGAGTTTCCAAAGAAATCTCTGCCAGCATCTGTTCCCTCTTCTTCAGGGCCTCCCGTTCATACTTTTCTTTTATTCTCTGCGCTTGATTCTTTGCTTCCTTCAACTTTTCTTCAATCTCGTTGACTGTCTGCTCGTAAGTCTCCATCGATTTTTCGAAAATCTCTTTGTCACCCTCGATCCGAGATTTTCGTTCATTCATAACTCTCCGGAGAGGCTTAAAAAAAATCTTGGATAGGATGAAAACGAGAATCCAGACTATAAAAAAAACAACGAACAAACTGGCGTCAATTTCAATCATTTCTTATAAATGAAAATAGAAAAATTAGGCAAAAACTTAACATTTTTCCCCTAAAAAAGCAAGCAGTATGGGGACGTTCCCCTTTATTTCTCACTTCTTTAAGGAAGAAAATTTATTTTTAAATTGAAGAGGTGGCACCTTGAGGAACGTCCCCATGTTTTTTTATTGCACCGACCAGAAAGAGAGAGCCAGCAACAACCACGCATCCATCAGAACCAGCCATACGAATGGCCAATTTTAAGGCATTTAAGGGATCCGGCTCCTTTATTATCTTATCCTGATATCCAGAAGTTTTTGTTTCGATATCATCAGGCGAGGCAGCTTTGAAATAGGGAAACTGTGTGAGGATGACTTTTTCTGCCAAAGGGAAAAGTATTTCCGCGATCTTCTCGATTTCCTTATCCCGCATCACGGCAAAAACAAGGATTAGAGGAGAAGGCAGAAAATCCTTGATATATTTCTTTAAACCCTGAACTCCCTCCACGTTGTGAGCTCCATCAAAAATGATGAACGGCTCTCGAGAGGCTATTTCCAAACGGCCTTCCCATTTAGTTTTTTCAATTCCTTGAATAATCTTATTCTTCTTCAATTTTCTCCATCTTGTTGAAAGCTGCTCGCAGGCAACAATAGCCACCGCCGCATTTCTTCCCTGGTATTCTCCTTTCAGGGAAGGTGAGAAAATGTATTTTTCTCCATTCGACCGATAGACAAAAGAGTGCTCTCTATCTGTTTTCTGAATGGAGAAACAGCCACTCCTCTCGAAAACCCCAAGAAAGGGAGCCTTGAGCTCTTCAGCCCTTCTTTTTATTGTCTCAAAAGCTTCTGCCTCCAGGACTCCACAAACCACAGGAACGCCAGGTTTCACTATCCCAGCCTTTTCAAAAGCAATCTGGCTCAAATTTTCTCCCAAGAATTTCTGATGTTCTCCAGAAATCGTGGTGATAACCGAAACACAAGGCTCCACAACATTAGTGGCGTCAAATCTTCCCCCCATCCCCACTTCCAAAACAGCTATGTCTGCCTTTTTTTCCCAAAAGTAAAGGAACGCCATGCAGGTGAGAAACTCAAAATAGGTGGGCGGAGAAAGCAATTTTTTTGACGCGATCAGTTCATCGATTCTTGTCTTGAGTCCTGTAAGTATCCTGCAGAAATCCCGAGAGGAAATCAGCCGATCGCCGATTCGAATCCTCTCTTCAGGTTTGACCAGATGGGGAGAGGTAAAGAGTCCGGCCCGCAAACCATGGTCAGTCAAGATCTGAGTGAGCATGGCACAGACTGAGCCTTTCCCGTTCGTGCCAGCAACCAAAACAGAAGGGTATTTCTGATGAGGATTGTCGAAGGAAGAGAGAATCGTCCGGACATTATCCAAGCCGAACTTAATGCCTAAATTTTGGACCTTTTCAAGATATTTCAGGCATTGTTCGTATTTCATTCAGGACGGTTAAGGAAGAGGCGTAAAGCTCTTATCAAATAAGAACGCAAATTTTTCCTGTCGATCACGTCATCGAGCATCCCATGCTGGAGGAGAAATTCCGACCGCTGGAAACCCTTGGGCAGTTTTTCTTTTATCGTCTGCTCGATTACACGGGGCCCAGCAAATCCGATAAGGGCATTTGGCTCAGCAATGTTGATGTCGCCCAGCATGGCAAAGCTGGCGGTCACGCCGCCTGTCGTCGGGTCAACAAGCACAGAAATGAACGGAAGCCCTGCCTTATCCAAGAGGGCAATTGCCGAGCTGGTTTTCATGAGCTGCATTAAAGAATACACGCCCTCCTGCATTCTCGCCCCTCCGGAACAGGAAACGACGATTAAAGGCAAGCGCTCTTTCAGAGCTAACTCCGCAGCTCTTGTGATCTTTTCCCCGACAACAGAGCCCATACTCCCCCCCATGAAATTAAATTCAAGCGCAGCAATAACGACTTCCAGCCCTCCCATTTTTCCTTTGGCATACAACACTGCATCCTGGAGAGAAGTCTTCTTTTTATTCTCTTCAAGCCTTTGGGAGTATTTCTTGCTATCGACAAACTGGAGGGGATCTTCAGGGGAAATATCCTGATCAACCACTGCATACTGCCCCTCATCGAAAAACAGATCCAGACGCTCAGCCGCAGTTAGCCTGAAGTGAAAATTACAGGCAGGACAGACTAGCTTGTTATCGATAATATCCTGTTTATACAGAATCCGGCGGCAGTTGTTGCACCGCGTCCATAAATGATCCATGATTCTCTACTCAAAATTATTCTGAATTATTCATAAAATCTGCCCGACCCCATCTTGATCTCAAAAATCTCTGCTCGTGAATAATCCAGGTTTAGTTTATATAATTTTCTCCAGTAATTACTCTTTTTTATCTGAAGAAGGCTTTTTCTTCAGCCTCTCGGCAAGTCCCTCTATCACTGATTTGGCTTCTGGAAGATCAGGGAGTTCCGGAATCTCATCGCCCACCTCAGATTCATCCTGGATATAACTCATGACCTCATTCAACAGTTTCTTTGTATCCAAAGGTTTCTCAAAATAACCCGAAGCGCCAAAGTTGCGCATGGCTTCATTTCTGTACTGATGTCCCTTATACACTCCAGTCACAATAATCACAGGGACCTTTCCTTTACTCTCTTTAACTATTTTTTGAGTCAGGTCAAAACCGTGAATCTTGGGCAACATAGCCTCGAGGATAACCAAATCAGGCTTTTCAGATTGAAACTTCTCAAGTGCCACTTCACCGTCTCTCGCTTTAACAATTTCGACGTTACGGTTCTCAAAGAGCTCTGCGAGAGATTCCAGGCTCTTTATATCAAAGTCAACTATCAGAATCTTCTTCTCCGACATAGTATTATCCGCCAGAAATTCTAAAATAAACCTGGAGGATTGTCAATCAACGCAAGAAGATACGAGACAGGACTGTTCCAATTTTCCGTTTTAATGCCAAAAATATGAAATTATTCATTTGCCATTAGGGATTACTTCTTTTAGAGTGCTTTTACTTTCTGGTCGTTAAAAAAAGCCGACAAATATCTAAAGGAAAAGGCTACGTTAAAACAAAAAAAAGAAGGAGAACTCCCCTGTTCTCCTTCTTGCGGGGAAAAATAACTTAGCCTGGATTATTCACGAGTCGAGGTTGCCTCAGACTCCGTTGCGAAGAGCGTAGCGAATGTGGCAATTTTATTTTAAGCAAAAGGTTGAGATTGCCACACTCCCTTCGGTCGCTCGCAATGACATCGTTTTACTTGAAGTTGCCGCGTACAAACAGATCGCTCGTGATGACGTGGTCGTCCACCGCTCTTGCGCTGTAACGAAGTAGACGTTGTTGCGAGGAGAGAAGCGACAGCGGCAATCTCGTGAAGTTAGCGATACACTATGAGATCGCCACGCTTTGCCCGCGATGACAATTTTTTTAAAAAGAGAAAGGTCGTCAGATTTGCTCGCCCGAAAGGGAAAAGATGCCGACAGAGGATGATCAAATATCCTACAGAGTTTTTTGTGTCTGGTGTGTCGGCAGATTTTATGAATAATTCAGGCGAACGTGGATTATTCACGAGTCGAGGTTGGCGTAGATACGAGGCACAGCGCAAGATGCTGTGGTCGTCCACCGCTCTTGCGCTGTAACGAAGTAGATGCGGTAAGATCGGCTCGCCCGAAGGGGAAAAGATGCTGACAGAGGATGATCACTCTTCTTTCAAAAGTTGTTGTATTGTGTGTCGGCAGATTTTATGAATAATTCAGGCTGATTATCTTTTCTTCAGGTAGACATTGCCGCTGAATGTGGTCAATTTAACCACAGCCCCACCATTATTCACGACACCGGAGATCTTTCGCTTGCTGATTAAGCCCGATACTTTGATTTCAAAGTCGCTCTGGATTCTTCCACTGAATGTTGTCGCCTCGAATTCGAACGCTGAATCAGATGGAATAATCATCTCAACACTGCCGCTGTGCCCTGTAAGAGTGTATCTTCCACCTCTATTTATTTTCCCTTCGTAAACGATCGATCCGCTGACAGAATTTGCATGAACATTATCAGCCTCAGAAACATCTGACAATTCAATCCTTCCTGAAACGACTGAAGCCTTAATGGAGCCTCTGATTCCTTCAGCGTTTATTCTTCCGGATATAGCATTCAAGTAGGCATCGCCTGTTACATTCTGGGCATGAATGTCTCCGCTCACAGCCTCTAAATCCACTCCTTTATGGGCTTCACTTATAGTCACGTCTCCGCTCACAGCCTTTACCTTCGCTGCACCTCCGATCTTTTCGAGGTCGATACTCCCGCTCACCGAAGTGATCTTGGCAGACGCCTTTGCGGGGATGGTCAGGTTATAATTAACCGAGACATTAATCGAGTCTTCCCCCCATCCTCTCTTTCTTTCAGGATATTCAGTTTCGATGTTCAGTATATTGCCTTCTTTTTCGACGACAATCTCTACCCTGGCCGCATTCTCTTTGGCCTTGGCAACAGTGGAAGCCTTGGAAATCTTGAGGGCATCGATCTTGACTTCATTCCTATCCCAGGTTCTGACCTCTATGTAGCCTGAAACATTTGTTAAGTTAACCTCGCCATCCCTCGCCAGGCTGACTGTTTTTTCAAACTTCTCTTCATACTTTTCCTTAGCATCTATAGCGCCATCGACCAAATTCAACCCGATGAGAAATAACAGTCCAGTCAGAACTGCCATCCATTTGACTTTTTGAAAGAGTTTCATAGTAAACCTCCTTATCATATTAAGCTATATGACTTTTCTGACTTCCTTCTTTGGAGAGAGCGGTCTCCCAATTTCCATCATCTCCTGAAGGAAATCCACTTTTTCCCTGTAGGCGGCCAGCAAGAAATTCCTGGCATCTATATTCTCCGGCTCCTGAAGAACTATCTCGCGACAGGCGATTATGGAAGAATCAATGATCTTGAGATTCTTCCTGAATACTTCAGCAACCTCTTTGGAAAAATTCCCTTTCTGAGCTGAGACAGCCTCCCAGAGCGCTCTGATTGCCTTTTTGTAATGCCGCTCAGCTTCATCCAGCTTTGCCAACGTGTATTTCATGGGATCTTTCTTTCCCAGGATACCATTCCCCCCGCTGTATTTCAGGCCGATCGTCACCGCACCCGCCACAAGAACCAAGAGCAAAGCGGCGCTTAACGCATACTTGAGTCTGAGTGGGAAGAACAGATACCCAAACCATGTTCTTTTTTGAGGATGCAAGGTCAATACTCTCTGCTCCTCAGGTGTCAATCTTTCTCTTATCTTCTGCCATGTCTTTTGAGAAGGAGTGAGTTCCTCTAATCCCTTGGCACTTTTGGCAATTTCATGGAAATCTTCCAGGACCTTTCTGCAAGCAGAGCATGTAAGGAGATGCTTTTCAAGACGAATCCTTTGCCTTTTTTTCAGGCAGTTATCGATATAATCCGAGATTAATCTTTTTGCTTTTGAGCACCTCATTCCTCTATCTCCTCAGATCACTTTTCCTCTTTCAAGGAGTTCGCGGATCTTCATCCGCGCCTTGAAGAGCTGTGATTTGGATGTGCCCACCGAACACCCCAGCATCGGTGCGATTTCATCATGTTTGAAGCCCTGGACATCATGAAGCAGAAAAATTGTCTTCATCCTGGCTGGCAGGCTCTGTATGGCATTATCCAGCGATTTTTTCATGAGTCTTTCACTGGATTCGGCAGCATCTTGTCCGATCCTTTCTTTCACATTGTTCAACGGAACCGTTCTCTGAACCTGTCTCCTGCTCCCCCGCAGGTAGCCAAAACAAGTATTCACCGCTATCCGGTACATCCAACTGACGAAAGTCTCTGTCTTCCGGAGTGATTCGAGCTTGGAGAAAATCTTGAGAAAAACATCCTGGAGCAGGTCTTCGGCAACTTCTCTGTTGGCAGTGTAACGATAGATCAGACTAAACAGAGGGCGGTTGAAACGCTCGTATATGGCCTCCATCGCTTTTGCATCCCCACCTCGGCTGCGGTTGATCAAATCTTCAAGAAGAGAAATATCATGGAAATTGCCTTCCTCAGTTGAGTAGTCTTTTTTGTGAGCCATGATAAAACCTGTTTGTGCTAGACACATTTTAGCAAATTGGACGGCACTTCTGCCATTCAAACATTCCATGGCTCCGATCGCTGCTGCATACGACATGTAGCTTTTCTCCTCAGTCCATAAGATGAAACAGGTGCACAAAAGGTTGCCTGAATTTTTAAATTTTAAGAGATGAAAAGCTTAAGATTTTGAGATTTGGGCGCGTTATTTAAGAGGATTCCTTTTCTTGTCCGGTTAGTTCCCCAAACATCATAAAAAAGAAGATATCTCTTTAAGGACATCCATATTTAAAAATATTAATATTATTAATTATTATTAGTATAATTATTAATATAATTTATTTATCACTTGACTTTTTTAATTTTTATGTGTATATTAAATAAGGAAAACCGATTGAAGGATTAAAAAATGACAAAGGACTGGCAAGAATTAACAAAAATAACTGGAGGCTCTCCTCTAACGGTGGAGAAAGTGAAGCTCGCGGATAAGGATATAGCCGTGGAAGGGAGTTTCGAACTTCCGCCGCTGGCGCGCCTGACAATGGAAGACCAGATCTTTGTGACCGCCTTTATTCGCAGCCACGGCTCGATCAAAAACATGGAAGAGTTTTTCGGCATCAGCTACCCGACTGTGAAAAATCGGCTCAACCGGCTTGCCCTCCAGCTCGACTTTGTAGAGATCAATCCGCCTCCCTCTAAAAGTGAAATCCTGACAAAGCTGGAGCAAGGAGAACTGACTGTCGACGAAGCTCTAGAGAGGATAAAAGGATGACGCTGCCACCTCTTTCGATGAAAATCCATATCGTTGAAAGCGGAAAAAATAAGCTGAGGCTCTGGTTTCCTGTGGTTCTTGTCTGGCTGGTTCTTCTGGCTCTGGCTATAGTGCTTTCCCCTTTTATTCTTCTCGCTTCTCTCATTCTCTGGCGGCAAGGCATTGGAAAAAAACTTCTTATGTTCGGACCGATGTTCTTTTATATGCTCAGCAGTCTACACGGCCTGAACATACAGACCGAAAGTATAGATAGTCAATTTTCAATCTCATTTCGATGAGGAGGTATACACATGAATGAAGAAAGACGAAAAATCCTGGAAATGCTTTCCCAAGGGAAGATCGATGTCGATGAAGCAGAAAAGCTGCTGGCTGCAATCTCTGAACCTTCGAAAGATTCAGAAAAAAGCGAAATGCCAAAGAAGAAGGATCTCCCGAAGTACCTGAGGGTCGTCGTTGAGCCAGGCCCTGAAAGTGTTAAAGGTGAAAAGGTCAACATACGTGTTCCGTTCAGCCTGCTCCGTGCCGGGATCAAGCTGGCTTCTCTTGTTCCAGTGGATGTTCAGGGGAAAGTCAACGAACACTTGAAAGAAAAGGGAGTCAACCTAGACCTCTCGAATATTACCTCAGAAAATCTGGAAGAGCTCTTGGTCCATCTGAATGATCTGACCGTAGACGTGGACAGCAAAGAAGAAAAAGTTCGGATATTCTGTGAGTAAAATGAGCAGATTTAGCTTTATCTAGATGGACAAGAGTTGAATGTTAAACGAAAAAAAGTTCGTTCGTCGAGAAATAATCTAAAGTCTCCGCATCCCATCATAGTTCAGATACTAACATGCAAGATGCGGGTTTCACATTGATGATTCTTTTCCGTATTCCCCACTTTCATTCTAAGAGAAATGAGATGAAACGAAGTATTATCACGGTTTTTTTCGTGATCAGTATTTTAACAGCCCATGCTGAGCCGTCTCTTCAAAGTAAAAAACATCATAGTTATTTTGTCGAGTCCCGGCATACTGAAGAGCTTCTCCCCAGGACAGGATCGAGGTTTCTATTCAATAATCACAACTATAAAGTCTAGGGGGGAAAAAAAAGGACGTCGAAGCCAGAATGTATAAACAGGAGGAAGTCACCTTCAGGAACGCAGACGTCATCCTTGCAGGAACTTTAACGATTCCGAAGAAATCCGGAAGGCATCCGGCGGTAATCCTCCTGCCCGGCAGCGGTCCAGTGAACCGTGATGAGGAAGCATTCGGGTGGAAACCGTTTCGGATTATCTCAGATTATTTTACTCAAAATGGCACTGTAGTCTTACGGTATGATTCCAGAGGAGTTGGTGGATCGACCGGCGATGTCTATCAATCAACCTTTAATGATTTTGCTGGGGACGCCATAGCGGCAGTACAATACCTGAAAAGACGCAAGGATATCAATCCTGATCAGATCGGCCTGTGTGGACATAGTCAAGGAGGGATCGTCGCCCCAATAGTTGCCTCCCGATCAGATGATGTGGCCTTCATTATTTGTGTGGCTGGAGCCGGCATAACCGGAGAAGAATGTTTTATCACTCAGTTTGGAATGATTGATAGATTGGATGGAGCAACTGATGAAGATATTGAAAAGCTCACAGATATGAGAAAACAATTATTTAATCTGATTCGTAAAGATGCGAGTGAAACAGAAATCAAACCTTTGCTGATGAAAATTGCACAAACGCAAACGGAAATCCAAGAGATAAATGAAGATAAGAAACGAGAAGAAACTCTGGAATCTCTAGAGGAGAAGCTCAACTGTATGTTGACTCTTTTTAACAGTCCATGGGGTAGATTCTTCCTAGATTACGACCCACAAGCGGCTCTGGAAAAAATAAAATGTCCTGTATTGCTAATATTCGGGGAAATGGATATGCAGGTTTTGTTAGAAGAAAATAAAGGGGCTATGGTAAGTGCATTGATGAAAAGTGGAAATAGCGATTTCACTGTAAAAACCTTCCCAAAAGCGAATCACTTGTTCCAGATGGCAAAATCTGGACATCCTTCTGAATATACCGAGCTGCCTAAAAAGTATGTGCCCGGTTTTCTCGAATTCATGTCAGACTGGATTCTTCAGCACGTCGATCAGGTGAGATGATGCTGCCTCTGGTCAAGGAAGAGGTCGATATCGCCACAAATGGGGTACGCGCTTGCACGGGTGTGCTCTTCAGAATTCAGAATTTTCAGATTTTAAAGGAAGCAGAAAGATTCTTACCCATTTCAAGCTCTTTTGGCATTACTCTATTAGGCAACAGCGTCTCAGAACTGCCGCATTGACTCCCTAATCTCTACTTTGTCCAGGCGTAACCGATTTTCACGAAGAACGTCCTGTCAGTCTGAGTGATGTCGATTCCAGTCCTGCCGAAATAGTTGTCTGAATACCCTAGGAAGAGCACTGTCTGGGGGTTGAGTTTATAAGAGAACAGGAACTGAGTGAAAATCGACTGCATTTTTGGGTCCACAGGGAATACGTAAAGGGCTGGATCCCTGGAAACATCATAGTACTGAACGATGGCGCGGATAAACGTCTTGACGTTGAAATTAAAAACAAGCCTCACTTGGGAAAGGTTGGCTTCGTATATTTTATCCACTCCCAGGTTAAGCCGTTCGTAGGAGTGGTCAACTCTGAAATTGATGTGACGTCCGAAGCTGAATTCAGCAAAGGGGATAAACCGTAAGGCGTCGGCTTTTCTGGCGTTTGAATAATCCACACTGTCTCCGAATTGAGTGATGAGACCAAGATGAACTCCGCCAGCCGGTTTGAGCTCGTTCATCCAGGTGAGCATATCTAACTCATAAATCTCATTTAAATAGCGCTGTTTCACACGGTCGTAGGCAAGAACGACAATTGATTGCAGCGGGCCGAAGTATTGGCAAAACACAGAGACATCCTGGTCAGTCAAATTGCCATCGTGGTCATAAACTTCTCCCCCTTGAGCTCCGAAAGACAGTCTGGTGAACCAGCTGTCTCTTTTCCCCCAAATCATTCGCTGTAGGGAAATATTGTAACTCCGAATATCCACACGGGGCACATAGCCATAATCCGCGCGGAATGTGGGATTCCGGTCTCTGTATTGGAGCCCATAAAACCAGTTCCTTCCCATATGTAAGAATGAAGCATCAATCGCATCGCCACCGAAATCACCGGTTCTCTGCCCATACAGCAGAGCCGTGGCATCCGTGTAATCCGTCTCCGAGTGAAGGTACTGGAAGCGCAATTCTTTTGTCCTGGAGAGACGGATGAAACCGTCCATTCCGCCCACATGGTTGTAATAGCCGTCAGTCATACGGCCCGTGTAGAGGATGCCGACCTGGGAGCCTCTTCCCACATCCCTGCGAAAGCGGAACACTCCGCTCATCACATCTTCATCGACAGAGCCTTGCATGGAACCCTGGTTGGAGGGAAAAATCAGGTTGTTGACCCTGTCATAGGCTCCAAAAAAACCAAAGGCATTCCTCCCCACCTTCCCGGTGAATTTGAATCCACCATATGGGTCAGCCACTGTCCGGGTGAACACGGCTTGAATAGGAGTCAGGAAAAAGTCTGCCCCTTCTAGAAAGAATGGCCTTTTTTCAGGGTAATAGAGAGCAAATCGAGTGTTGACATCGAGCTGAGCCACATCCGCCTCGACCTGAGAGAAATCAGGATTCACTGTGCCGTTGAGAATCAGGTTAGGAGTGATACTCCAGCGCAGCGATACTCCCGGGTCAACTTCCTCATCACCGGCCTGGAGCGACCCTCCTGGAAAAGGATCCCTCGTATCTGTCCGGTTTGCCGTCAAAGTCGGAGCGATCTCAATGTTTAACCCGGGTGTCATTCCCTGGAGTCCGATGATCTTGTTGTGCTGGCACATAATACAGGCAACATCCCTCCTCCGCTTGTGAGAGCTCATTCTATGGCGGACCGAACGCGGATAAGAGCGTTCGGCACTGAATCCCCAAGTCTGAGCCTCTGCACTTTTGGCAAAACGGAGCTGGTTGAAGGGGATGGCAATCTCAATCGAGTACCCCCATTCCGTGATCCTGCCTTTTGACTTCCAGATAACATCCCAGGAAAAATCCTCGTAGCCTTCCGCCTCGCTGAAATTTGCATCAGCCTGAACGCCGAGAGGATTGGCCCTGAACTGGAATCCCCTCCGCTCATCGTTAAACGTGTCGATCATGAAGACAACATGGTCATCCTGGATGAACGTGTCTATCGAATCCCTGTCCATCAGATGGGCCCGGATTTTCGAGGGCTCAGGATCATAACAGCGGAATCCGACATAAAAAT
>Ga0180437_10004468_pt1 | contig 19871 bp, 14 predicted proteins | sample SS_ome_4_FD_132410 | JGI IMG/M metagenome (GOLD analysis project Ga0180437, IMG submission 132410) | Hypersaline lake sediment archaeal communities from the Salton Sea, California, USA - SS_3_D_1 metaG | ecosystem: Environmental > Aquatic > Non-marine Saline and Alkaline > Hypersaline >... | reverse complement strand
TTCACCTACGTGCACGATGGCAGCGAGACGACCGGCGACAGCTTTACCTACCAGGCTGACGACGGCACCGCCCTGTCCAACGTCGCCACGGTGACCCTGACCGTCCACCCGGCCAACGACGCGCCGGTCGCCGTCGACGACAGCTACAGCGTCGACGAGGGCGGCACCCTCACCGTCCCTGCTCCCGGCGTGCTCGACAACGACACCGACGCCGACGCCGGCGACACCCTCACGGCGGCCCTGGTCAGCGATGTGTCCAACGGCACCCTGTCGCTCAACGCCGATGGATCGTTCACCTACGTGCACGATGGCAGCGAGACGACCGGCGACAGCTTTACCTACCAGGCTGACGACGGCGCCGCCCTGTCCAACGTCGCCACGGTGACCCTGACCATCAACCCGGTCAACGACGCGCCGGTCGCCGTCGACGACAGCTACAACGTCGACGAGGGCGGTACCCTCACCGTCCCCGCGCCCGGCGTGCTCGACAACGACACCGACGTCGACGCTGGCGACACCCTCACGGCCACCCTGGTCGGCGACGTGTCCCACGGCACCCTGTCCCTCGACGCCGATGGATCGTTCACCTACGTCCACGATGGCGGCGAGACGACCGGCGACAGCTTCACCTACCAGGCTGACGACGGCACCGCCCTGTCCAACGTCGCCACCGTCACGATCACGATCACAGGGCACCTAATCTACCTGCCCATCGTCCTACGCAACTCATGATCTTTTCGGTGGTGGGGGCGAGTCCTGTCCCCCCACCACCGGCCTCTCCACGTCTCAAAGCCAAGCCTGGGTGAGCACAGGAAACTTTGACGATGAACACCGTCCTATCTATATCTCGCTCGCTCAGATCGGTCGTCTCGACGCAGCGTCCCCAGGTCGTCCAGGACCAGCACCGGCGTGCCGGGAGCGATCACCCCGCCCGCTACCCCCACCTTCAGCCGGGCAGCCATTGCCTGACCGATGATGAGGATGACGTCTTGATCGTCGGCGGCCAGGTACCGGCGCTGGGCGATGTTGCTGGCGAGCAATGCCGCGAGGGTCTCCTTCTCTGGTTCCAAGCCGGTGATGACCACGGGCATGGTGGCCTCGCGGCTACTGACAAGGCCGCCGGTGTCGATGCGGCGCGAGGCAGCGATCACCTGAGGGTGCAACGGACTGGTCATCTGTCCAATGTGAAAATCGGCCATCTGGCCGATGCGAGCCCAGGATTCCTGATGTATAATGGAGGTAGGAAGACAAAGACGCGTCAACAAAAAGTCAAGAAATGCGAAACCCGATGTTAACCCATTTGCGAACCTTTCGGCAGTTCAGCCGCAACGCCCGCCTCCTCCTCATCGTCAGCGTCATTCAAGGCCTGGTTTTCAGCATTTACTGGCTGTTTTTCAACCTCTTTATCCTGGCCCGGGGTTTTGAGAAAGACTTTCTTGGTTTCCTGGCTGCCATCCCCTCACTGGTCGGCCTGATCTTTTCCTTCCCCGCTGGCGCGATATCAGATCGCATCGGCCGCCAGCGGGCCATGCTGTGGGGCACGCTCTTCTCAGCGTTGCCTGTGGCGGGCATCATCCTGGTGACGGACAAGGCGTGGATGACTGCGCTCTACGTCGTCTATGGCTGTGCCTGGACGCTGACCATGGTCAGCCATTCACCCTTCCTGACGGAGAACAGCACGCCTGAGGAGCGCACCACGCTCTTTAGTGCCAGCTTTGGCCTGTCGACGCTGGTGGGCTTCTTTGGCCATCTGATCGGTGGCCTGCTGCCCGCTTTCTTTGCCGCGCTGCTCAACGTCGGCCCGGAGAGCGTCCCGGCTTACCAGGGGACGATGTGGGTGGTCGTGGGCCTCACCCTGGCCACTCTGATCCCGCTGGTGCTGATCAGGGAGGGGGAACGTAGCGCCTCAATCTCCTCTGCCTCTCCTGCCACCGGCACTCCCACCCAGGTTCGCCTGCCCTTTAGATTAGCCGCCAAGCTACTGCTGCCCGACGCGATCATGTCCATCGGCGCGGCGCTGCTGATCCCTTATATGAACGTCTTTTTCAAGGAAAAGTTCCCCATCCCTGACAGCACGCTGGGGGCCATGTTCTCCGTCTCGTCGGTGCTGATGGGCCTGGCCACGCTGGCCTCACCGGTTCTGGCCGGCCGGCTGGGCAAGATCCGAGCCATGGTGTTGACCCAACTGGCCTCCATCCCCTTCCTGCTGACCATTGGCTTTGCGCCCTGGTTCGGCGTGGCGGTCGTCGCCTTCTGGTTACGGCGCGCGCTGATGAACATGGGCGCCCCCCTCTACTCGGCCTTTGCCATGGAGCAGGTGGACGAGCGCGCCCGGGCGCGGGTGAGCAGCCTCATGGGTATGGGCTGGAACATCGGCTGGGGTGTGGGTCCATACATCAGCGGGCTGATGCAGGTGCGAGTGGGATTCCAGCCCATCTTTCTGATCACCGCCGGCACGTACCTCGTCGGCTCGATCCTGCCTTACCTCTTCTTTGCCAAGACGGACCCGATGCCACGTACAAAGTCTGCACTGGCCCGGCAGACTTTGTAAGGACCTGCTCAATCTGCCGGAGTCGTGATACACGTCCCTTGTGAATGGAGCGATATCAGCACCCCTTCAAGTTGGCAGATCTCGTTTGGGTCTCTTGCCGAACTTGGGTTCCAGTGCTGGTTTTTGCTCGATCTCCTTGAGAACCTCTTCAATGGCCCGATCCAGTTGTGTGTCTCGCCCTTCGGCATATTCCTGAGGGGTGATATCCACCTCTATGTCCGGATCGGTCCCATAATTCTCCACTCCCCAACCCACATCCTTGAACCAAAACGAGAACTCGGGTTGCGTCGTCAGCGTCCCGTCAACCAGCCAGTTGCGGGGCCATATACCGATCACACCGCCCCATGTGCGGCGGCCGATCAACTTGCCCAGTTTCATGAGCTTGAAGGAGTGACTAAAGATATCTCCGTCAGACCCCGCCTGTTCATTGGTCAGTGCTACGATCGGTCCACGGACCGATTCATCGGGATAGGGCACATAGCCCATCCATCTCGAAAGATCGTATCCCAGCCGCTGGCGTGCCAGTTTTTCCAGCAACAGCGAAGAGACGTGTCCCCCCCCATTGAAACGGACGTCAACGATCAGTCCTTCATAGTCGAATTCGGCCAGAAAATACCGATGAAACTCGGCGTAGCCATTCGCCATCATGTCGGGGACGTGGATATACCCCACCTGTCCATCCGTCATTTGGCGCACATAGGCTCTGTTTCCTTCAACCCAATCCCGGTACCTGAGCGGTGTCTCATCGCCTATCGTTTTCACACAAACGGTGCGAGGCGAACCGGCATCGCTCTCTGCCACCGTGAGCTGCACTTCTTGTCCAGCCTGGTTGACCAGTAATTTGCCGGGAGGGCAATCGCTGCTGACCTCTTGACCCCCCACCGCCAGAAGCAGCATCCCCTCCGTTACGTTCACGCCGGGTCGCTTCAGCGGAGGGGCATGCCTGTCGTCCCACACGTCACCGCTCAGGATGCGAGTGAACCGATAGGCATCGTGCGCCGGGTCAAAAGTCAGGTCTGCCCCCAAAAAGCCAAGTCTATATTCTGGCTTCGGCCTGTAATCACCGCCCAATTCATAGGCATGCGACGTGCCCAATTCGCCTTGCATCTCCCACAGCAGGTCTGAGAACTCGCTGCGCGAGGCGACGCGAGCAACCAGGGGGTAATACCTCTCCAGCACCTTCTTCCAGTCCACACCGGACATATCTTCTACCCAGAAATGGTCGCGCTGCAGACGCCATGCCTCGGGAAGCATCTGTTGCCACTCGGCGACGGGTTCGACAGACACTCTTATGCGCGACAAGGCTATCCATCCAGTCTTCCTGCCCGGTTTCGCCTCCTTGGGCAGTCCCTCTTGCGGGCTCCTCTTCGTCTTCACGACACGCAGGCGGCTGCCGATGCGACAGGCCATTGCCGAGCCGTCAGCCGACAACTTGAAACTTGTGACTCTGTCCACAAAGACGGCTTCCTCGAGCTCATCCATGTCAAAGACCTTGACACACGCCTTGGCAGGTCGCGCCTTGGGGAACGGTTCACCGCCGCGAGCGCCCTCGACAGGATAAACCGTATAGAACACCCTATCTTTTGCTGCGGCGATGCGGCCATAGATCGCCTCCTCGACCGGAAAGGGCACGATCCTTTCCCCAATGCCGTCAAAATCGATCGCCACCTTTTCGGTCTCTTTCGCCTCATCTTTGTCTTTCTCTTCCCTTTTTTCCTCAAACCCACGAGCCTTGGGCACAAAGGGTGAGAGCAAATCCTTTTGCAGGGTAATGGCGTACGGCCGCATACTCTTGGGGAAATTCAGATCAAAGTGTATCCTATCGTACACCGGGTTGAAAATGCGGCTCGACAGGAAATACAAATACTTGCCCGTCGGATCAAAGACGGGCGCAACATCTTGAAGCAAAGGTTGCGTCACCTCGTGTAGGGTCTTCGTTTCCACGTCGTAAATCTTGAGGACGCGCACATGATGGCTTACCGCAAACGAATAGGCTATCCAATGGCCATCCGGGGACCAGTCAAAGCCGGCAATCGGACCGTACTTGCTCTGCTCGATCTTTTTCGCTTCGCCCGATGCAAGGTCTATCCACAGGATCTCGTTGCGGTGATTGGTCATGACTAGCTCATCCCTCTTGGGACATACTTTGATCCCATCCGGCCGGCCGATGTCCAGGTCCTCCAGCTTCTGAGAGGGCGTGATGCCGTCCACGCCATGCAGTTCGAGGCGGTCCTCGCCGCCCTCGTCGCTGACCAGGACCACACGCCGTCCATCGTTTAACCAGCGCGTCAGGCGATGCCGCACCCCATTGCGCGTACCTTGTTGAATAACCGGGCCCTCCCAATTGTCCATGGTGAACGACTTGCCGCGACTGACCAGAGCCAGCGAACTGCCGTCCCCGTCAAGCCCATAGTCCTCCAGGTATCTCCCCGGCCTGACAAACCTGCGGCTGCGCTGTATCCGTGGGCTATGGTATTCAATCTCGACCTTGAGATTCTCGTCCGTCCCCGGATCAAAGAGATAGATGTCCGCCCCATGATGATACACGATGCGCTTGCCGTCACAGGTTGCGTTCCTGGCGTAAAACTCTTGGTGATTGGTGTGCTGCTCTAGATCCTTGCCGCTCGGCAGACACGAATAAATGTTCCCAATGCCTCCGTGGTCGGAGATAAAGTAGATCCTGCCGTCGATCCACATCGGATTGGCCAGATTACCCTCGAGGTCAACGAGCTTGCGGAATTCCCCCGTCCCCTGTTCATCGATCCAGATCTCACCGGCCGTGCCCCCGCGATACCGCTTCCATCTCGCCGGGTCGCCCGTATTCCGGCCAATGGCCATTCCCTTGTGGGCAAAAGTTACATGGTGTGCCGGACCCATGGGTAGCCTGCGCGGCTCATTGCCTGCCCTATCCACGGCATACAACCAGAATTCACGGTTGAACGGCCGCCCGAAATTACTGGCAAAAACAATCTCCTCGCCATGCCAGCCCGCGACCATGCTATTGCAGCCCAGATAGGTCAGCCGCCTGGCGGATCCACCGGAGGCCGGCATGACATACACCTCGGCATGACCTTCCTCCCGGCCGACAAAAGCAAGCCATTCGCCATCCGGCGAAAAGAATGGATGCGTGACTTCACCGAGATTTGCGGTCAGTCGGCGCGCCATGCCACCCGTTGAACTCACCAGCCACAGATCGTCTTCTGCAACAAAGACGATCCTGTCTTGGTGAATGGTTGGATACCGGTAATAGCCCTTGATCTGGGAACTCATCGTAACCTCCTCCAAAACATATGACCGACCTTTACCCCTCGCTCACGGGGGATCACAACCCGCCGCCCCACCTTTGTCCCTCGCTCGCGGTGGATCACGATCCATGCGCATCAAGCCAAGACAGTAGATAATGAAGAAACGCTGGATGTGCACGCTAGCCTGCGCCGCCGGGGCATAAAGTGCCCCTGCTACAGAGCTACCACCCCATGAATGGGGTTCCTGAGCCCGATTTATCGGGCGGAAGCCCGTAGCCCGGCGACTTTATCGCCGGGCGGTCCCTGGCAAGCACGGCATCACTCTTAACTTGATGCCTATGGACCACAATCCGCCGCCCCGCCTCTACCCCTCGCTCACGGCCGATCACAATCCGCCACCCCACCTCTACCCCTCGCTCACGGTGGACCACAACCCGCAGGCATCCGTATAATACCACAGAGTGAGAAGAAATTCAACGCAGGTTCTCGGGAACCAAGACCCCTGTCTGCGACCGGGCCGGCGACCAACGGCAAATGCGCTGCCTGAAATGGGAGACAATATCATGGCAGAAAAGAAGGATAGGGTGTCTTTTTGCTCCCTTCCGTGATTGAGGGATCATCAGAAGCATCTTATTGCCCCCTGGCCCGTGTTGTGATAGAATATAGACAACCGAACCCACTCTTTTCCATGCACCTGAGAGTGCGGTACAAGCCAAGTTTGGACTCGAGTAGGAGGGAAAAAATGGACATCGGAAAAGCGTTTACGTTCGTTTTTGATGATGAGGACTGGATCGTCAAAATCCTCATCGCTGCCGCCATCGTCCTGGTGGGTGTCCTATTGGGCATACTCGTCATCCCTGCGATCCTGGCTTTTGCCGTGCTGGCGGGCTACGGGGTCGAGATCACCCGCCGGGTGATCCACGGGGATTCCCCAGCCCTGCCGGCATGGGACAACTGGGGTGCTCTGCTCTCGGATGGCCTGAAGGTGTGGATCATCGGCATCGTCTACGCGCTGCCCATTATCCTCATCAGCGTCTGCCTGGGTATCCCCACCGGCATTCTCGCTCAGGAGGCGGAGGATCTGAGTTCCCTGTTCAGCCTGGTCATGAGTTGCCTCAACTTTTTGTGGGGCATCCCGATGAGTTTCCTTCTGCCGGCGGCCATCGCCTTTTTCGTCGCTGAGGACCAACTGGGCGCCGCCTTCCGCTTTGGCGACATATTTGCCCTTCTGCGCGACAACTTTGTGACTTACCTGATCACCGTCCTGGTGGGTTTGGTTGCGTCCTTTATTGGCGGGTTGGGCGTCATCGTCTGTGGTCTGGGCTGGCTGGTAACCGCCCCCTACGCTGGATGGATCACCAGCCACCTGTACGGCCAGGCCTATCTGGAAGCGACCAGCAAAGCGCCACCGCCTGTCCTCGAGGAAGAGCCCGCATAAAGTAGCCTGGATCCACCCCTTTTCCGCAAAGCTGAGGAGGGGATAGCCATGCCGACGAACCTGCCGCCAGAGGCCCTTGAGGCGGAGGAGCGATATCGCGCAGCCAAGACGGCTGCCGAGAGAATCGCCCGTCTCGAAGAATTTATCAGCGCCATTCCCAAACACAAGGGCACGGACAGACTAAGGGCCGATCTGCGCCGGCGACTGTCCAAGCTCAAGACGGCGCCCCAGGCCCGGAAAGGCGCTAGCCGGCAAGATTCCGCCTTCCACATAGACAAAGAAGGCGCCGGACAAGTAGTGGTCGTCGGCCCTGCCAACGTGGGAAAATCCGCTCTGGTTGCCACGCTGACCAACGCCACTCCCGAAGTGGCGGATTTTCCTTACACCACCTGGAAACCCACGCCAGGAATGATGCTGCTGGAAAACGTCCAGATCCAGTTGATCGATACGCCGCCACTCGACAGGGCCTACGTCGAACCGGAATTGCTGGATCTGATCAGACGATCAGACCTCATCCTGTTGGTTGTGGATCTGCAGACAGATCCAGTTCAGCAGCTTGAGGATACGATCGCTTTGCTGGAAGAACACCGCATCCTGCCCCACCATCTGAAAGACCCTTATGTCGAGCAACAACGGCTGACTTTTATCCCGCTATTGGTGCTGGTCAACAAGTATGACGACGAGAATTACGACGAGGATTTTGAGATCTGTTGCGAACTGCTGGAGGAAGAGTGGCCGATGATCCCTGCTTCGGCGACGACCGGTTGCAACCTGGAACGCCTGAAGCAGTGTCTGTTCGAACGGCTGGAAATCATCCGTGTTTACGCCAGACCTCCCGGCAGAGAGCCCGATCTCAGCGCACCCTTTATACTGAAAAAAGGGAGTACGGTCGAAGAGTTTGCCGGACAGATCCACCAGGATTTCTTCGAAAACCTGAAAACGGCCCGGGTGTGGGGCAATGTCGTATATGACGGGCAGATGGTGCGGCGAGACCACGTCCTTCATGACGGCGACGTGGTCGAACTGCGCATGTAGAGGGATAATCAGATCGTTTCGTAGGGCAGGCCCGTCCTGAGCAAAGTCGAAGGGTTGGCTGCGGCTGTGACACACAAATGGAATGGTATAGGGTGAAGGATGGTCGTTGCCCTGCCAAAGCGATTGTGGTACAATAGAGTTGAACGCGTCGCAGCCCAATCACGATTGTACGCGCCAGAGACATGAGGATGGTTGAGGATATACTCTTCGCAGTATCTACGCCTCTTGGTTTCAGTGTTCGCATCACGCGCACCTTATGGGAGTTGATCGTTACTATCAAGCACCCAGTGATGCATGGTCGCACTGTAGACGTACAAGACACGTTGAGAACACCCGATGAGATTCGACAGAGTCGGAGTGACCCGGCCGTGTTTCTCTTCTACCGGTTGGAATGCTCCGGGCGTTGGATTTGCGTAGTCGCCAAGCGGCTGAACGGTGACGGCTTTCTGATCACCACCTATCCGACCGATACCATCAAAGAGGGAGAACGCGTGTGGAGCAAGTAAAGGTCTTCTACGATCGTGCAGGTAGCACTTTGACGGTCTGGTTCGGCGATCCGCAGAAAGAGTACATTTGTGAAGAGACGGGCGATGAAGTCATCCTCATGAAGGATCGAACAGGACGGGTCATTGGCTTTGAGAAACTCAATTTCTCAGTGCCTGCACCAGAACAACTGCGGGTCGCTTTTGAAACGGTGAGTATGTGACGTCAAGCACGGCTTGAGCCCCAGCAGGACGGCAGGTAGACGGCTTGGCGATCTGCCTCCGCGGAAGTGACCACGATGAACAGGGCCGACACAAGACGATCTCACATCTGGCCCGCCGTCAACCTGCCCTACAGCGGGGCTGGGGCGGCGGATGGTGATCCGCCGCGAGCCCGGGGCAAGAGTGGGGTGCCGTCCGAGTTGTTTCCAAGTCGCACCTGGGGGGGGCTTTCTCCACGTGCCGCCCACGAATTAACACACGAATACACGAATGTGAACCTGCCCATTCGTGTATTCGTGAAACATTCGTGGATGGCGGTCCCGGCCAGACACCTACTCCAAAGTCACCAGGCTGCGCTTGAGCATGCGCAGCGCCCGCTCCGGGTCCACGCGGCCGTAGAGCCCGCCGACGATGGACACCATGTAGGCCGCGTCGAGCAGTACCTGGCCTCGAGGCCTGAGGAGCCAGCTCTCGTCTCCGTTGTACTGCGTGCCGGCGGCGATGAGCCTCAGATCACGCCCGAAACCGTCGCCCTCCTGGCACTTGTGATAGATGGTGCCGCCGATGAGCAGCGTGGAGCAGGGCTGGTTAAAGAAATTGACCCCGTACTGCAAAAAGTAGGTGTCCGTCTCCTTGACGTAGCCCAGGTTGCGCCCGGTGGTGGCGGCCATGATCTCCCTGGCCAGGAAGGAACGGGCGGCGTTCTCTTCCTCAGAGGTGGGCAAGGCGTGGGGATGGGCGGTCAGCCAACTGAGGTAGTGATCCAGGTCAAAGTTCAGCCGGCTGTTCACCCGCCGGGAAAAATCCCCAAACGCGTCGTCGCCGGGGCGGAAAGCGGGATACTCGCTCAGCAGGAACGTTTCGAGGTCGCGCTTCATGGCCCCGCTCTGAAAGCGCTCCAGTTCCTTGACGTTCTCGGCGTCGTAGGCCAGGCCATACTTGCCCTCGACCCGACGATAGGCCAGCGGCGTGTTGGGCGTCTTGAGGATGGTGCGCTTTACCTTGCGCCGCGGATCGTCGCCTGGGTAGGCGTACAGCGGGTTATCGCCGACGTTGGAGTAAAAGTCAGTCGTCGCCCCGCCGATGTCGAGGGCCATCATGTTGCCCAGCCCCGGTTCATCGCCGTATCCCTTGGCCAGCAGGTTGATGCCCCGGAAGGCGGCGCGCGGTGTGGGGATGAACGGCGCGCTCATATACTCTTCCACCACGTCGAACCCCTTGCCGCGAATGATGATCGTCTGGAACAACTCGCGGATGGCCTCGTTGACCACTTCGATGTGAAATGTATTGACCTCGGGCATGACGTTGGGCGTGAGGCGAATGTCTACCCCCTCGGCCTTGTAGACGCGTTCGATCTCGTCGCGCACGTCCTGGTTGCCGGCATAGATCACCGGCACGCCGTAGCGGGCATACGCGGCCGCCCTGGAGAACCTGGCCAGCAGGCGGGCGTTGTGCAACTGCGTTTCGGTATCACCGCCCAGATCAACGCCGCCCGCCTGGAGGATGATCTCCGGCTGGTCCTCCTCGTAAATTGCCCGTGCCTGTTCTTCGCTGAGCATCCCCTCGTAGCTGTTGAGCAATTTCGCCCCGGCGGTGAGGGCCGCCAGATCGGCGGCAAAGCCGCTCTCCTCTTTGACCATGGACACGGTGACCATCTTTAGGCCGCCCTTGGCGCTGGAGCAGGGTAGCTTGATATCAAAGTGGGCCACCTCGCGTGCCAGGGGCTCCCAATTGCCCTCCTGCTCGCACGCTTCCTTGACACCCAGGCCGTCGGCCAGCGAGACGCGCAGGTCTTCGACGACCGTCGGCACATAGTGCAGGGTGAATTCCTCCGTCGTCGTATCAAAGGTGCCGATCTTGGAAAACGTGCTGCCAAAATCCACCACCAGCACCTTCTTGTTCCCCAGGTCTGCCTCGCCCCGGAGTCCAATTTGCCGCCGCGCGCGGGCCACGACCTCCTCGTCCATCGCCTCGGCCGTTTCGGTGATGTACAGGTCTTCGTCGGCCTGGCTGATAGTCTTGTCAAAGAACCACGGGCTGCGCTGGCGAACGAGATCCACGCGCTCGATCTCATCCTCCACCTTGACCCCGTCGAACTCGTCAATGACGCAGCCGCCGGCCACGATCTTGGTGCGACATTTGCCCACCATTTCGTAGCGCTTGTCCAGCACGGTGACATGGGGGGCCTGGAAGAGACCCACCTGCAGGGCCAGATCCAGCGTATCGGGGCTGATCATGCCACACTGCCCGGTGGGATAATTGGCCTCGTCAACAAAGCTGAGCAGCATCGTCTCGTAGTTGCGCTCCCGCTGGCGGGGATGATCGTGCTTGCGCGCCTCTTCCGGCGAAACGGCCCACTGGAAAAAGTTGTCCACCGTGACCGGCCCCTCGTAGCCACCGATGAGCGCCAGGTGCAGGATATTGTACATCGCCCCCCACTTGAGCCTTCTTTTGCGAGCAAGCAACCGGCGATCGGTCCACACGTCGGGTTGATCGTCCTTTTTGAAATTGTCAAAGACCTGCTTGACAATTTCGCAGCTCTCGATGACGTCCTCGGCCTTGGCCTCGTGATGCGCTTCGGAAAAGCTGACCACGTGGACGATGTCGGGCGCCATGTGCATCTGCCAGTAGGTGGACACAGCCAGGTGCCCTTTGGCCCTGTCCAAATTGGGCGGAAAACTGGACAGGCCACCGCGCGTTTCCTTGATGATGTGGAAGTCAAAGTGGCGGGTCAGCGGCTCGATCAGTTCGTAGGCTCCCATGAACTTGGCCAGATCGTTGAGCCCCGACGTGCCGGGCGGAAGATCGTACATCATCTGCATCACGTAATGCCGGATGCCCATCTTGAGCGCCACCACGCCAGTGATGACGTGGTCGGTCACCAACAGGTCGTCGGTGCTGTTGCGCAGTTGCCACTGGTGCGGGTCGTTGATCTCGACCGCCTTGTTCCGGGCCGCCCACCAGCGCATCACCTCAAAGTGTTCGTCAAAGCTATCCCGGATGGAGATCGGACCACGTCCATCCAGCTCGTTGTAAAAAAAGATCGGCACCGCCGGGAAGGGCATACGGAACGAGCCCTCGAAGAGCTTGGCCAGTTCGACCAGCTCGTCGGTGCCGGAATAGATGCGGGTCATGGGATAATTGCCCCGCTGCGTGGCCTCCTTGAGCCGCCACAGGTCTTCTTTGCTGCGAATGGGCACGCCGCCCTGCCCCTTGAGGTAATTGTCCGGATCTTCTTCGCCGCGCACAAACTTGGCCAGGTACTCCTGGGAGGGCTGATCGGGCGCCAGCGAGACGATCTCCAGACATCCGGCCTCGGCCATCTTTTCGACGGCCTCGACCGTCGGCTCGATGCTGTCGGCGGCGACGCCGATGTGGGCGCGTATGATCGGCCGATCTTCCAACTCGCGCACCTGGCGGACCCGCTCCAACAGCGTGTCGGCCCACTGGATCTCTTGCACCGTGTTGGCCGCCGCCCTGCCCTCGGCGAACGCTTCCAGGTCCTCCATGGTGATAAAGTCGTCCACCACCAGGTCAAAGAAGCCCTGGAAGGCCTCAATGTCGCCATAATTCTCGGCGATCTCGTCCAGGTCGTAATGGCGATCCTCGGGCGGTGAGAACTTGTCCTCCAGCACCGGCAGGCCGGTCATGGCCCGCACCAGGTTGGCCGCCGGGCGCAGCCCGCCAAAGGCGTAGCGGATGCCGCTCTCGCGAGGCAGCAGGTGGTGCTTGGCCGCCTTTTCGATGAACTCTCCGATGAGCTTGTCCACGTGCAGGTCGCCCAGACGCATCGAGATGGCGACCATTTCGGGCCGAGATTCGCGGATCTTGTTGATCGCGTCTTCGATGGGCACCGCCGGGCCCAGCTTGACGGCCATGTGGCCCTCGCCCCGGTCTTCCATCCACTCGGCAAAAGTCTCGACTCCCAGCGAGTGGACGCAATCGCCGATGGAACCGGCCAGCACGCGCCGCTTCTTGTCTAGTGTTTCCGTTTCAGTACTCATGGTACTGCCTCCTTCACTCTGTTATGTGGGTCACCGCGCATCGGGAACCTCATTCTCCCAACCTTTAAGGTTCACGACTCCCCCCTCTCACGTTTCACGCCTTACGTTTTACGCACTACATGTCACTCCTCCGCCGCAAAGGCGATCAACTGTTCCACACTCTCCAACCCATACCTCTGCGGACTGCGGGCCTCGCCCGCGTCCTGGCCCAGATAATCCTTGCCCAACCGCGCGCCTGCCCAGCCGATCACCCTGTCCATCGTGGGCGTTACGGCGCCGGCCATGCCAGCGATGGCCCGGCTGACGGCCAGGCCCAAGGGCACGTCTTCGGCCAGGTAGCGCGCGCCAAAGTCGGGGACGAACTGTCCCGGCGAGACCTGTCGTACCGGGGCCTTGAGTCCGGCATAGGCCCGGTTGGTGACAAAGGCGCTCCATAGAGTGGACGGATCGACGATCGCGTCGCCATAGGAGCGCAACAGCCACGCCTTCAACGGGCGCACCGCGGACAGGTCGAGCGCGGGCTCCAGCCGGGCGCGGATAGACTGAATCTCGTCGCTCAGGCCAGCCAATACCCAGGCTCGCTCCTCGCTCAAGCCATGGTAGAAGGGCGGGACATCGCCGGCAGCACAGGGCGTGCCATCCCAGGCGGCAAAGTGAGCGTACATAATGCCCGGATGGATGAGCTGTCCCGTGTTGGCCAGGGTCAGGGCCAGCCCGTTGGCCGCCGGGCCGATGGACAGTCCGAGCATCCGCTCCAGTAGCCCTGCAACCTGCCCGATCTGCGAGGCAGGGCGGGCAGCGGCGTCGACGGTGTTCTTGACGCCCAGTACGTGGACGACCTGGCCATACTCGCCGATGCGGCAGGCCCAGGGCAGCGTCTGCAGGCCAAAGAGGGTCACGTCGTCCCGGTCCTGCTCCCTCAAGATGCGAGCAGCCGCATAGTCAAAGCCGCCCCGGGCGGGCATCGCGCCCACCCACGCGCCCTCGTCCAGGAAGGGGATGACCTGGCGGAGGGTACTCTCGTGGGCAAAGGCGGGCAACACCAGCACGACCACGTCCGAGCCGGGGATCACCTCGGCGGGGTCGGCGCTGACCCGGCGAGGACGTGCTTTGGCCTGCAGTGCACCGGTCACCTCCAGGCCACCGTGGACCGCAACCCCGGCGCGCAGCCGGTCGGCTTCGTCGGCAAAGGGGGCATAGATGTCCACGTGGCATCCCAGGTTGTGAGCGGCGACAGGCACCAGGGTCTGCGCCCCGTTTCCTCCACCGCAGATGGTCATCTTGCGCATGTAAATGATTCTCCTTCTTTGCCGGGATTTGGGGATTAGGGGATGAATTCGTCATAGTGACCCTGGCAGGGCAGGCCGTGACAGAAAAGCATCGTCCGTTGCGCAGGCAAAAAGATGCTCGCCGAGATCGTGGCTGAATCACTGCCCTCCATGGGATGGCGACAAATGGAAGCCAGTGGGCCGCCGTGGCTGGCCATCAACCGCCGGGCAAAGGGCACGTCAATCCGGCCCGCAGCAGCCTTTAACTCATGCGCCACTGTCTTATAACGGCCAAACGAGTTCCCTTTCGTCGGCGGCGGATTGGTCTCCACGAAGCAGTCGCGCAGTTCGGGACTGACAAAGTGATTGGTGTTCACCAGCACGCCGTCCTGGATCTCGAACAAGCCACAGTTGCGATGGCCGATCTCAAAGACGGCCAGGTGGCCCTGAGCATCGGCCAGGATGAGATTGTTCCGCCCCAGTCGAGGCACCGCGCGCAGGTAGTCCACTGCCGAAGACACGCTGTCGTGTCCCTCTAACAGATGCATCATCAGCGCGTAATCGGGCAGGCCAGGACCCAGGTCGGTCGAGCAGACGTGCGTGTCGGCCACCGCCAGCCCGGCCTGGTTGATCCCGGCAGAGAAAACGCCCGGGCTGCCGGCGCTACCGCTAAACACGTAGCGATACCCGGACCCGGGCGTAGCACGAATCACGACTTGTAAGGGCAAATGCTCCAGGCGATAATCTCGGTTCTTGGCCAGGATAGGCTGTCCACCAGCCGTGGCCGGCCCCGTGGCGGCCCAGGTGGTGCAGCCCTCGCACCCCGGCGGTTTGCGGGTCACCAGCGCGTCGCGCAGATAAGACACCAGGTCGTAGCGCAGCAGCGTATCGAACTCGAGTTCCAGCGCCCCGGCCTGCCCCCGGATCATGGACAGCAGGGGGGCGTCAACATCCTCAAGCAACTCGCGGGTCTCCCGCAACAGCGCCTCAAAGCGCGCGTCGGGGCCATCCCGCTCGATCTGGGCAAAGCGCGCCTGGATGGCCTGGACGATCAGCGAGCGCAGTTCCCCGACCTGGCGGCCGTGTTGCCATCCCATGGTGTAATGATCGCCTTCCAGTGTGAGAGTGATGACCGTATGCATGGCTTTTGCAGAAGACAGATAGGCTCAAGCCGCGTGGCTCGATCCCATCGTATGATCAGAAATGGCCTTGGCCACCCGGGCCATCTTTCCCCGAGCGACTTGCCGCCCCTTCATCAACATGGCTTCGTAGATGATGTCTACGACCGATAATTGAGCGTTGCGCACGCTAGGCGAATCGTAAGCCGTGGCCGTCGCCAGCGCAGCAGTGTAGAGCACAATGTCCGCCGCATCGGCCACGGGAGAATGCGGATAACTCGTCAGGGCGATAGTCGTCGCCCCACTGGCGCTGGCCAATACCAATGCCTCGGCAACGTGCCGCTGTGTGCCCGAGTGCGAGATGCCGATCCCAACGTCCTCGGGCGTCAACGCGGCAGCCGACATGACCTGCATCTGCGAGTCCAGGAAAGCGTTGGCGTTGATACCCAGCTGCATGCACTTGAAATGCAGCTCGCGGGCGGCGATGCCCGCGCCACCCGTGGCGTAAATGTCTACGCGACCAGCGCGCAACATGGCCTCCACCACGCCTTCAAGCACGGCCAGATCCAGGACTTTTTGCGTATCGCGTAGGGCCTGGATGTTGACCGCAAAGATCTTTTGCGCCACACTGGCCAGCGTATCGCCCGGCTGAACCTCGACGTACATCAAGTTTTCCGGCGAGCCCAGGTCTTTGGCCAACGCGATCTTGAACTGCGTGTACCCCTGGGTGCCCAGCCGCCGGCAGAAACGCGACACGGTCGTGTTGCTCGCTCCGCACACACCCGCCAACCTGGTGATAGAGCATCCCACGGTTTCGTGGGGATGTTCCAGGACATAGTCCCCCACCCTGCGTTCCTGTGTAGGCAGCGAGGGAAGCGTCTGTTTGATCTTGAGCAGTATTCCCCGCTCGCCCAGATTGCTCACCGTCACATGTCCTCTTTGGAATTATGGCTATTATAACAGAAATTATTTCCGTTGTCAATAGTCCTTACGGAAATTTTATCCTAATCTCCTGGAAAAAAAACACCCGGCCGGATGCCGGCCGGGTGCGCTTTGATCTTGGGCATGATGTGGCTGCAGAACTAGCCAGTACCGACGCTGCTCCTCGCGAACGGCTCCATTACCTTCTGGCCCAGTGTCCGCAACCAATCGAAATTCTCGGGAGAGTCAGCCAATTCGTCGCGGCGCTGGGCCACGGATTTGAGCCGGAACATCGCTTCTTCCTGGTCAATGCCCTGGGCCAGGGCGAGCTCTCCGGACAACAAGTCTATGGCCCGATCTAACAACTGCCGATCGCCCATGGATAGCGAGCTTTGTTCGTCCCGGAAGGTCAGATCTCTAACCACCTTGACCCACTCTTTCGTCTCTCCAGATTTCAACTTGTCTTCAATATGCTTCGCCCGCTCTTTGTAATCTTGGGGCAGCTTCCCCGGCTCGCCTGCCAGCTCAACCGTCAGAAGACGGCGCAAGGCGATCCGCGTGCATGCTGGCCGCAAGCGCTGCTCAGCTCTGTCTGAGGGCACCATCAGAGTTGAACTCGATCCGAGCATACGGATCACAAGGTAGGATTTCAGCGTCTCCGTGATCTGCATGTCCTTCTCTTCGGTGATGACGCCTGCCCCCTGTGCACAGTGTATGATCTTGTCACCGACTGAAAACACTGTCTTTACTCCTTCCGGAGCCTACGCCCCTACGTAACTACCACTCGCAGGCCGTCTAGACGCATCTCTTGCCCCCCAGGCAGCTCTGTTTCTTTCACATCTACCTGGAAACTTGCCCACGCTTGTAGCGGTACACAATTCGTCCCTGAGTCAGGTCGTAAGGGGACAACTCTAACTTGACGCGGTCACCCAACAGAATGCGGATGTAGTATTTGCGCATCTTGCCAGAAAGGTAAGCCAAGACTTCATGACCGTTGTCCAGAGTCACCCTGAAGCGGGTGCCCTTGAGAGCTTCGATCACCGTCCCCTCTGTCTCGATTTTCTGCTTACTCGCTCTATCCCTTGTCCGTTCCACAAGTTCTCCTTTTCAGTAACAATATTGCTTCTGGTCTTTTGCGTTTTGACCAGGTCCCCTGCACACAGTCAACACTGCAGAAACGTTCTCGTCCTGCACCACTCCAAATAGCCCAAAAACAGACCTGGTCAGCCGCCACCCGTCCCATCGGTCTCGGCATGACCAGGTCCAAAAGGATACTAGAATCCGGAGCAGCTATTCAAGGATTATCCTGAGCCGACAGGCAATCCCGCATCAACACCTGCCGATGCTTCAAGCTGCGATCAATCCTGTGAACGCTTAACATCCGAGTTATAGAAATGGGATGCAGAGATTAGAGCAATCCTCCTGGCGAACGTCTCAGACTGGCAAAGGACGCTATCGCCGTGCCCGACCTCCTCAGGTAGTGGCTGCCAAGATGGCTGAGATAAACAGCGATCAAGAAACGAAATCACGCCGTGTTAGCAGCCATGAAACCTTCCGATACATATCGTTTCGTTATATTATACCATAGCTCACCAGCCCTGTCAAATGCTGGCTGCCGGTCACCAGATCTTGCCTCCCGAAACGCGAATTAGAGGGCCTGATCTATTCTAGGCAGCATGCCCCGCGAACAAGTGACAGGACACGCAGTGGCCCTCACCCACGGCGGTGAAAACCGGCTCTTCCTCTTCGCAGATCCGGCCGATCCTGGCAAAGCAGCGAGTGTGGAAACGACAGCCCGAGGGCGGGTCAATGGGGCTGGGCACGCTGCCCTCCAGGATGATCCGCTCGCGGCGGGCAGCCTTGTCCACCATCGGCACGGCGGCCATCAATGCCTGGGTGTACGGGTGCGCCGGCTGAGCAAAGATCTCGTCGGTCGAGCCCTCTTCGACGATCCTGCCCAGGTACATGATGGCTACCCGATCGCTGACGCAATGAACGACGCTCAGATCGTGGGCGATGAACAGGTAAGTCAGCTTGAATTCCTCTTGTAGCTCGTCCAGTAGATCGATCACCTGAGCCTGGATAGATACGTCCAGGGCAGAGATCGGCTCGTCGCACACGATGAATTTGGGGCGCATGGCCAGCGCGCGGGCAATGCCGATGCGCTGGCGCTGGCCGCCGCTGAACTGGTGTGGGTAGGCGTCCATACGGCGCTCGGGGATGCCCACGCGCCTGAGCAGGTAGGCAACTTCCTCCTCTATCGCCCCAAAGTCCCTGACTCCCCGGTTTCTAAGGGGTACCGAGACGATCTGGCGCACCGTTTTGCGCGGGTTCAGGGAGGAGTAGGGATTCTGAAAAATGATCTGGGTCGTTTGGTAAAAGCTCAGGCGGTCCCACGGTCTGCGCCCTTGAACCCCCAGGCCATTGTCAAAGAGCACGGCCTCCTGACTGGCATTCTCGGCGCTGATGGGACGTCCTTGAAACAGCACCTGGCCGGCCGTGGGCTCGTAGAGGCGCGTCAGCACCCGGCCAAAAGTCGTCTTGCCACAACCAGACTCGCCCACCAATCCCACCGTTTCGCCCGGATAGATCTCGAGATCGACGCCATCCACGGCTTTCACCCATTGATCCCTCCGTCCGGTCAGGAGCTTGACCAGCAGACTGAGCCGGATGGGAAAGTGCATTTTGACGCCCTGTGCTTCGACCAACGGCTGATCTGACAAATTTGCCCTCCTGAGCAGCATCTCGCGCATGCAGCCAGTTGGCGTGCTTTCCATAGCGCAAGACGACATGGCGTATCATATCGGTGCGCGGTATTGAAACCGCTGACTTTGCCAAGTAGGCGCGCTTTCCATAGCGCGAGACGACATGGCGCATCATATCGGTGCGCGGTATTGAAACCGCTGACTTTGCCAAGTAGGCGCGCTTTCCATAGCGCGAGACGACATGGCGTATCATATCGGTGCGCGGTATTGAAACCGCGTCTACGGAGATGGGTACTAGTAGAGAAGACAGCGTACCAACCGGCCATCCGGCAACTCTGTCAGTGGGACGGTCTCAACCTGCGAGCACTGAGGCATGACCCTGTCGCAACGCGGAGAAAAAGGACAGCCGGGCGGCAGGTCGGCCAGATCGGGCACCAAACCAGGAATGGGCGAGATCTTTTCCCGTCGCGCGCCGATCCTGGGCAGACAGCGCAACAACCCGCGCGTATAAGGATGCTTCGGATCTTCGACAACCGGATCGATATGACCCTTCTCCATCAGTTGACCAGCGTACATGACGATGATGGTCTGACAGAACTCGGCCACCACCCCCAGATTATGGGTCACCAAGACGACGGCCGTCCCGTGCTGTTGATTGATCTTGTCCAGCAACGCCAGGATTTGGGCCTGGATGGTCACGTCGAGGGCGGTGGTTGGCTCATCGGCCAGCAGCACCTGCGGCTCACAGGCCAGCGCGATGGCCGTCAGGGCGCGCTGCTGCATCCCACCGCTGAACTGGTGCGGGTAGCGGCGTGCACTCTGCCTCGGCACCGGGATGCCTACGTCGGCCATCGCTTCCCAGACGCGCTCAAATTCAGCGGC
>Ga0180437_10004467_pt1 | contig 19873 bp, 16 predicted proteins | sample SS_ome_4_FD_132410 | JGI IMG/M metagenome (GOLD analysis project Ga0180437, IMG submission 132410) | Hypersaline lake sediment archaeal communities from the Salton Sea, California, USA - SS_3_D_1 metaG | ecosystem: Environmental > Aquatic > Non-marine Saline and Alkaline > Hypersaline >... | reverse complement strand
TTCGCCTCCAGCTCCTCCGCCCCCGCCAGCGCGCCGACGATCTGCTCGTCGAGCTCCTTCGTCCGCGCGGCGAGCATGTCGGCCCGCTGCTCGCAGGTGGTGATCTGCCCGCCGAGCGACGCGATCCGGCCCTGAAGGTCGCGAGCGGCCCGCTCGAGGTCGACGGCCTCGACCTCGGTGGTGCTTCGGGCGGCCTCGAGCTGGTCGATCCGGGCCGTGACCGCCGACAGCGCGTCGGTGGCGGCGTCCAGCCTGCCCGTCAACTCGCCCCTCACGCCGGTCAGCCCGTGGTAGCGGGCCAGGAAGTACAGCGACCGAAGCTCCTTCAGCCGCTGGGAGTAGTTCTGGTAGTTGCGGGCCTTGCCCGCCTGGTACTTGATCGACCGCAGCCGCTTCTCCACCTCCTGGAGAATGTCGTTCAGACGCAGCAGGTTCTGCTCGACGCGGTCGAGCTTGCGGAGGGCCTCCTTCTTGCGGGCCTTGTACTTGCTGATGCCCGCCGCCTCGTCGAAGATCGCCCGCCGCTCGTCCTGCGAGGCCTGGAGGAACACCTCCACGCGCCCCTGCTCGATGAGGCTGTAGGCGTCGATCCCCACGCCGGTGTCCATGAACATCTCCTTGATGTCCTTCAGCCGGCAGGGGGTCTTGTTGATGAGGTACTCGCTCTGGCCGGAGCGGAACAGCCGGCGGGTGACGGCGACGACGGCGGCGCCCTGGCCGTTGCCGCCCTTGACCTCGGGTTGCAGCGTGCCGCTGGCGTTGTCGAACACCAGCGTCACCTCGGCCATTCCGCAAGGGTGGCGGGTGGCCGAGCCGTTGAAGATGACGTCGGCCATCTCCGAGCCGCGCAGGCTCTTGGCCGACTGCGAGCCGAGGACCCATTTGAAGGCGTCCACGACGTTGCTCTTGCCACAACCGTTGGGCCCCACGACGCAGCTTACGCCTTCGTCGAACTCGAATTCCGTTCGATCGGCGAAGCTCTTGAAACCCGAAAGGATCAGTTTCTTCAGCTTCATGTTCCGGCGTCTTCCCTAACGTACGAGCGGCCCCGCGCCATCCCTGGCGCGAGGTGGCGAAACCGCCAGGCCTCCGCGGCAGCGGCGCCGGCCGGCGGGGCCTCAGGCCCGACGGCCGACTCTACCACATGGTGGGGACCGACCGGCCTACTCACCCGGCATGTCGGGCCTACCCAGCGACGTGGCATCACGGTAGATTCTCCGTGTGGCCGGAGCCGGTTGCAAGACGAATTTCGCCGGAATGTCTTTGTCTACCTCGCACATACGATACAGCACCGAGACGATCTGGCCGTAGTTCAGCTCCAGCCCGCGGATCTTGCCATCCGCGCCGCGCTGGGCCCGCCGGCCCAGCGTCGCCACCAGCGACCGCACCGACTGATCGATGAAGAACGGCGCGCTGATCGACCCGGTCCGGGCGATCGACCGGAAGACCATCAGCCGCTCGGCCTTGGTCGTCTGGGGGGGCTGCTCGCCCCGGGCCTCGTACGTCGCCAGATCGACGTAATCGCCTTCTGCGTCTACGTCTACGATCCGGTTGGTGATCGTCACCAGATCGTTGGGCATGTTGAAGAACAGCCGCCGGGCCACCGCCATGTCCCGCCCGAACAGGACGATCCGCTTCTGAAGGCTCTGCGTGGCGTAAATCACGTAGCTGCGGCGGCTTGTGACCATGTACAGGGCGAACTCCCCGTCGATGTCCAGGCGAGTGATCAGCGACGTGTCGCCCAGCTTGACCAGCGCGTCGTAAGCGGCGATCCGCACCAGCTCGTTGTCGGCGTCGATCAGCCGCCGCAGGACGGGGATCGACCGGACCATCCAGGCCGCCCGCCCCAACTCCTCGATCGCGGCGACCTGGAATGGCGAGCCGGACGTCTCGGCCAGGCGCATCATCACGTCCCCGGCCAGCTTGTCCTCCAGCCGCAGGCCCGTCCGCGCCGCATGGAACGCCGCCGGCAGGTTCGCATGGGCATACAGCGTGCGGCAGACGGGGATCACCTGGCTGCCCATCGCCTCCCAGACCAGCGACAGCCCGTCGTGGTTCGCGCCGGGCTCGAGCATCTCGCGGGCAATCTCGCGGGCTCGGGCTTCCGAGCGGCCGGGCCCGGCCTGAAGCGGCAGGTGCATCAGCAGCAGGAGAAACCGCGAATAGTCCTGGCGGTAGGCCCGGGGGATCTTCAGCTCGACGACCGAAGCGCTCTTGGCGTTGGCGACCTTGACCGGCTGGCCGAAGCGTTCGTTGATCCGCCGCTGGATCAGGCTGGCGCGGGCGTAGTCGGCCTCGCGGAGGACCAGGCTCATCGGGCGGGACTCCTTCACGGTCCCGCCGCCAATCAGCCGGGCCTCGCGGAATTGGGCGCTGTCGCTCGGCTTGTTCGGGTCCAGGAACGGGTTGATGAAGGTCGAACCCTCCGCCCCCGCCCAGGCCCTGGCGCCGGTGGTCGGCGGCGTGCCCTCTCCCCGGGCGAGGGTCAGCTCGGCCGGAAACAGCACGCCCCCCTCCAGGCTGCGGGTGCTCGTGCCCGACAGGGCCGTGGCGCGAACGTCGAAGGTCCACCCCACCGGCGCGCCCGGCGGGATCGCGCCGAACAGGCGAACGACGGCCGTGTCCCTGTCGGCGATGATCTGCGAAGGCGTCACCCCGCCGCCCCCCGCCAGCGGCGAACCGACCTTCTGCTGAAGCATGTACTGGACGAGGTATTTCCGCAGCGCCGGGGGGACCTCGGCCGAGCCGTTCTTGCCGAGCCCGACGACGAGCCCGTGGCCGTCGACGAGCATGCTGCCGCCCCCGACGAGGCCGGCGAACTCGCCGACCGTGCCGGCGATCTCGGGCGGGACCTTGGCCTCTTCCGGCGCGGGCTTCTTGTCCTTGGTGGGCATCAGCTTCGCCAGGCCCGCCTTGAGCTTCTCCTTGTCACAGCCCGGGCAGGCCAGACAAAGCCCCACTCCCATCACGGCCAGATACGGCAATCGTCTCGACATAACCTGTCCCTGTGCTCTTGTTATCGGACCTTACATCCCGGGGGCTTGAGGCGCTTTGCCGGGCGCGGCGTCACGGCCCGGCGGAGCCCGGGGGCGGGAGCCTCCATGATCCGGCGCCCGTGAGCCGGCCGGGCCTGCGCCCGGCCGCCGTGACGCGGTGGTGAGTACGTCCTTGCTGTCAGTCGAACAGCGGCCTCCCGCCCGGGTCGGCCCGGCGGCGCGACCGTGTGATCGCGGCGGTCGTCGGGCGCGGGATCGAGCGGCGGGCCTCCTCACTCAACTCAGGAATCAGCAGCTTCCGCCCCACCCGCAGGGCGCTGCTGTTGACCGACGGATTGGCCTTGGCGATGAGCGGCCAGTACCTGCCGTCCCCGTAGAGCTTCCGCGAGATCCCCCAGAAGCCGGTATCGTCGGACTTCTGGACGGTGTAGAGCTTCTGCCCCGGCCCGGCGACCGGGGCCGGCCCGATCAGCGCCGGGGCCGTGGCGACCGGCTCGGGGGGCATGATCAGCTTCATGCCCGGCTGCAAGCCGTTGCTGTTGACGCTGGGGTTGGCCCGGGCGATCAGGGGCCAGTGCTTGCCGTTTCCGTAGATCTTCTGCGCGATGCCCCAGAAGCCGGCGTCGCCCTTCTTGACGACGTACAGCTTCTTCCCGCCGGGCGCGTCGATCAGCCCGCCCGGGGCGGCGGGCGCCTGGCCGGCGCCCGCGGGGCGGGCAACGGGCTTCGGCGGGATCTTGAGCTTCCTGCCGATCCGCAACGTGTTGGAGTCGGCGCCGGGGTTGGCCTTGGCGATCAGCGGCCAGAGGCGCCCGTCGCCGTAGACCTTCTCCGCGATGACCCAGAAGCCCCCGTCGCCCTTCTGGACGACGTAGGTCGACTCGGTCCCCGGCGCGGCCGCCGGCGGCGGGGTGATCACCGGCGTGATCGGCGGCGTCGTGTCGTCGATCACCGGCGTGATCGGCGGGGTCGTGTCGTCGATCACCGGCGTGATCGGCGGCGTCGTGTCGTCGATCACCGGCGTGATCGGCGGGGTCGTGTCGCGGATGATCGGCGTGGGAGGCGGCGTCGTGTCGCGGATGATCGGCGCGACGGCGACGACGGGGGTGTTCGTGTCGGAGACGACCGGCGCCGGAGAGACCGTCGGTCCGGGCGGCAGAGAGTTGTCGGGCGGGCTCTCGACGCGCACGGACGGGCGAACCGGCGGCGTCGAGCCCTCGCCGAAGCGCGGCAGGACCGGCGAGCCGTCGTTGGCGTCGCCCGACGGGGCAGGCGGATCGCCTGTCCTGGCTAGTTGATTCGGCTCCTGGTTCGGGTCTGTCACCGTTCCGTTGCCGCCGAAGAACACGTAGTAGGCGGCGATGCCCAGGATCAACAGCAGCCCGACCACGACCCCGATCTTGACGTCAGTCCGCATGAGATAGGCTCCTACACGGTGCCAGCGTTGGCGTGCCGGTTCCTGTTACCATTAGAGACCCAAGCGAGGCCCATGGCAACGGAATAATCCCTCAGAGCCGGAAAACGGACAGAATCTCGCACCTCGCCAGGGCTCCTCACACCCCCTCCTGGACGAACCGCATCGTGTCGCGGGCAATCATCAACTCCTCGTTGGTCGGTATCACCCATACGGGCATTTGCGCATCGTCGGCGGTGATCGGCCCGGCCCGGCCGCCGACGGTCCGCCCGTTGCGACCCTCGTCCACCGCCGCCCCGAGATGGGCCAGCCGCCGGCACAGATCGGCGCGAAGGCCGGCGGCGTTTTCGCCAATCCCCCCCGTCAGGACCACCGCGTCGAGCTCGTCCAGCACGGCCCGGTAAGCCCCCACGTACTTCGCCACGCGGTAGATGAACATCTCCCGCGCCAGCCGGGCCCGTTCGTCGCCGCCGGCGGCAGCCTCCTCCAGGTCCCGCATGTCGTTGCTCAGCCCGCTGATCCCCAGCAGGCCCGACGAGCCGTTCAGCACGTCGTCGACCTGCTCGACCGACAGCCCGCGCGAGACCATGTATGGAATGACCGCCGGGTCCAAGTCGCCGCTCCGCGTGCCCATCATCAGCCCCTCCAGCGGCGTCATGCCCATCGAGTGGTCCACCGCCCGCCCGCCGGCGACGGCCGTCATCGAGCAGCCGTTGCCCAGATGCGCCGTGATCAGATGAACTTGCTCGACGGCCTTCCCGAGCAGCTCGGCGGCCCGGTCGGTCACGTAGCGATGGCTCGTGCCGTGAAACCCGTACCGCCGGACGTGATGCTCCCGGTACCAGGCCTCCGGCACGGCGTAGCGGAAGGCCACCGGCGGCAGCGTGGCGAAGAAGGCCGTGTCGAACACCGCCACCTGAACGCAGTGCCCGATCGCCTCCAGGGCCGCCTCGATCCCCGCGAGGTTCGGCGGGTTGTGCAGCGGGGCCAGCTCGGCGGTGCGGCGGATGACCGCCAGGACCGACTCGTCGATCCGCACCGAGCCGCTGACGTGCTCTGCCCCGTGGACCACGCGATGCCCCACGCCCGCGATCTCGCCGACGTCCCCGATCACGCCGATCGCCGGGTCCACGAGGGCCTCGAGGATCAGGCGGATTCCGGCGGTGTGGCTGTCGGCCTCCACGGGCCGATCCACCTGCCCCGCCGGCCCACTGTGATGGAGAACCGCATCGCCCCCGACCCGCTCGAGCATCCCGCCGGCCCGCTCCGACTCGTCGGCCATGTCGAACAGTTGATACTTGATGGAGCTGCTGCCGCAATTGACCACGAAGACGAGCATGATAAGTACCCGGGACAGGCGACCCGCCGCGCCGCTCGCCCGTCGATCCTCTAAATAGTTTATTCACAAGCAAGTTACATCGACCGCGGGCAGGCTCCGCTGCCGCCTGACGCCCCGGTGAGGCCGGCGCGATCGGGCGAATCGGGATGAAACGTAGGCCATGGCGGAGCGACTGTCAAGCTGTCGCCCCCCCCCCGCCGGTCGGTGGGCCTTGACGGACGGTGTGGGCGGGACTAGACTTCAAGTGGGACAGCGTCGGCAGGGAGGCCGGCGTCCCCGGGAGCCCGCAGTGAGAGAAGGCTTCGCCAGCGACTTCAAACGGTTCTTCCTCCGCGGCCTGGCGGCGATGCTGCCTGCGCTGCTGACGCTGATGATCATCGTGGTGGTCCTCAAGTTCGTCGACCAGCACATCGGCGTCTACGTCGACCGTTGGGTGCAGTGGATCGTCGTGCAGGCGATCTCGCTGGTGAAGGGGATCCCGCTGAGCTGGGCGGGCAGCGAACAGGTCCGAGAGTTCGTGCGGGAGGACATCTGGAAGCCGTGGCGGCTGCGCTGGGTCAGCTTCGCCCTGGCGTTCGTGCTGATCTACATCTTCGGGCGGTTCGTGGCGAGCTTCCTGGGGCGGGCTTTCTGGCGGCTGATCGAGCGGTCGTTCTTCCGCCTGCCTGTGGTCAAGCAGATCTACCCGTCGGTCAAGCAGGTGACGGACTTCCTGTTGGCCGAGCGAAAGATGGAAGTCTCGCGGGTCGTGGCGGTCGAGTACCCGCGGAAGGGCATCTGGTCGGTGGGCCTGGTGACCGGCTCGGGGATGCGGACGCTGCACGACGCGCTGGGCGGCGATCTGGTGACGGTCTTCATTCCGTCCAGTCCCACGCCGGTCACGGGGTATACCATTACAGTGAGGCGGGCCGAGACGATCGACCTGCCGCTGAGTATTGACGACGCGCTGCGGTTCACCGTAAGTGGCGGCGTGGTCATGCCGGGCGGCGAGGCCCTCAGTGAGGCCGAGATCCGGCAGATCGGTCGGGACGCGCTGCCGCTGCCGCCGCCGCAGAGAAGCAAGGAGAGATCAGGGTGAACATCACCGTCGAAGCGCGGCACATGGAAGTGACAGACGCGATGCGGGACTACGTCGAGTCCAAGGCCGCCAAGCTGCCCAGGTACTACGACAACGTCCTGTCGGTCGACGCGATTCTCGACATGGAGGCCGACCAGGCCGTCGTCGAGCTGGTCGTCACCGCCCGTCGGAAGCAGACCTTCGTCGCCTCCCACCGCGACGAGGACATGTACGCCAGTGTCGATCAGTGCCTTCGGAAGATCACCGAGCAGTTGCGCCGCCACAAAGACAGGGTCCGCGACCATCATGGCCCCCCCAAGGGGCAGATCGCCGAGGGCGAGCAGCCGTAACCTGTCCCTCGCCGCAATGCCGCCCGCCGGTGGCGAACAGAATTCCCGCCGGCGCCACTGGTCAGACGCCCCCGAACGCGGTAAACTCTCCGCCGATTCGGCGTCGGCGGCGGCCGCGCCCGCCTCGACCGGCCGGTCGGGCAACCGGGCCGACCGGCGAGCCACGGACACAGCAGGAGCACTCAATGAAACTGTCGGACATCATCATCGGCGAGGCGGTCGTCCCCGAGTTGAAGGCGACGTCGCGAGACAAGGTCATCGCCGAGCTGGTCGCCGCGCTCGCCGAGGCCGGGCAGATCCCCAAGGCGAAGATCGACGAGATCACCAAGGCGGTCCTCGCCCGCGAGGCCCAGGCGACCACGGGCATCGGCAAGGGGGTGGCCCTGCCCCACGCGAAGCTCAAGACGGTCAAGAAACCGATCGCCACGATCGGGTGCTCCGGGGAGGGCATCGACTTCTGTTCGCTGGACTCCAAGCCGGTCTACTCGGTCATCCTGCTGCTGTCCAGCTCGGACGACCCCGACGTGCATCTCCAGGCGATGGAGACGATCTTCAAGCACATCCAGCGAGACATCTTCCGGAAGTTCCTCCGCCAGTCCGAGACGGAGGAGGCCATCATCGACCTGATCCACGAGGCCGACGAGCTCGGATGACGAGGAACCGAGGTGCCCTTGCGTGCCATCAACCACGATCCAAAAGGCGGCAGAGGCGTGAGAAGATTGTTCGACACAGCGACGCAGAGAGACAGAGAAGAGACGAAAGGGAATCCCTCCGTTCTACTGCGCCTCCGCGTCTCCGTGTCGCGAACCAACAGCCGGCAGTCGGGCGGCTGACAACGCATTGGGCGCCGGCCGGCACAGGGCGACCGGATACCGCATTGGCCACGATTGAGAGAGAAGTCACGATCGTCAACAAGTACGGGCTGCATGCGCGTCCGGCGATGCAGTTCGTCGAGACGGCGAACCGTTACAGCAGCAAGATCGAGGTGTCCAACGGCATGCTGGCGGTGGATGCAAAGAGCATCATGTCGATGATGCGACTGGCGGCGACGAAAGGCACGGTGCTGAGAATCGTCGCCGACGGCGAGGACGCGGCCACGGCCGTCGAGGTCCTCGTCAAACTGGTGGAAAGCGGCTTCGACGAGGAGTGAGGCCCCCTCGTGCCGGGTCGGGCCGACCGACGGCCGGGCCCGACGGCGACAGGGCGGTGACAGGGCGGGATGAAGATCAAGAAAGGCATCGGCGTCAGCCCCGGCGTGGCGATCGCCCCGGCGGTGGTGATCGACACCGAGGAGTTCGAGGTCCCTCGCCGCGAGGTGCCCAGCGACCTCGGCAAGGTCGAGCTTGCGCGCCTCGAGAAGACCTTCGCGATTTCCAAGAAGGAGATCAAGGACCTCCGCGACCGCACGGCCGAGCGGATCGGCAAGGAGATCGCCAGCATCTTCGACTTCCACCTCGGGCTGCTGGAGGACCAGGAGCTTCAGAAGAAGTTCGTCGAGGCGATCCTGGAGGGGCACGTGACGGCCGAGTACGCCGTCGCGACCGTGCTGCGGGCCTACGCGAAGGAATTCCAGTCGATGCCCGCCTATTTCGCCGACCGCGTCAAGGACGTCTACGACATCGAGAAGCGCCTTCTGCGGAACCTGATCGGCGAGCGCCGGCAGTCGCTGAGCCACCTGACGAAGGACATGAACGTCCTGGCCCACGACCTGACGCCGTCGCAGGCGGCGGGCATGGACCGCGAGCACATTCGCGGTCTGGCCATGGACGCGGGGGGCAAGACGAGCCACACCGCCATCGTCGCCCGCGCCCTCGGGATCCCGGCAGTGGTGGGGCTCAACGACGTGACCGCCGAGACGACCGGAGGGGACACCGTCATCATCGACGGGACGCGAGGCGTGGTCGTCATCAGCCCGGACGAGCGGACCGTCGAGGAGTACCGCAAGTACGCCCGGCAGCAGGTCGAGTTCAGCCACGAGCTCGACGCCCTGCGCGATCTGCCCGCCATCACGGCCGACGGGCACGAGATCACGCTGCTGGGCAATATCGAGTTTCCCGACGAGGCCCAGACCGTCCTCGACAAGGGCGGGCAGGGCATCGGGCTGTACCGCACGGAGTTCCTCTACCTCGGGCGGGACGACGACGAGCCGACCGAGGAAGACCAGTACGAGGCCTACCGCCAGGTCATCGACAAGTGCCAAGGCCGGCCCGTCGTCATCCGCACACTGGACCTCGGGGCCGACAAGTTCACCCAGTCCCGCGCCCGCGTGCCGGAACGCAACCCCTTCCTCGGCTGCCGGAGCATCCGGTTCTGCCTCCAGAACCTCCCGATGTTCAAGACGCAGATCCGCGCGATCCTTCGCGCCAGCATCGATGCGCCCGTCTCGCTGCTGTTCCCGCTGATCACCAGCATCCGCGAGCTGCGCCAGGCCAAGACCGTCGTCCGCGACGTGGCCGAGGACCTCGAGGAGGAAGGCATCGAGCACTGCACGGACATCCCGGTGGGGATGATGGTCGAGGCCCCCTCGGCCGCCCTCCAGTGCAACGCCTTCGCGCGGGAGGTGGACTTCTTCTCCATCGGCACCAACGACCTGGTGCAGTACACGCTGGCGGTCGACCGGGGCAACGAGCGGGTCGCCTCCCTGTTCACCGCCGCCCACCCGTCGGTTCTCCGCCTGATCAAGGAGGTCCTCCGCGCCGGGCGCCGCTACGACGTGCCCGTCAGCCTCTGCGGAGAGATCGCGGGCGACCCGCACTTCGCCCTGCTGCTGTTGGGCCTCGGGCTCAGGATCTTCTCCTGCACCCCGCCGGCCATACCGGAGATCAAGAAGGTCATCCGGTCGGTCAGCCTCGCGCACGCCAAACAGGTCGCGCAGCGCGTGATGAGCTTCGACTCCGACATGGAAACCATGAACTACCTCCGCGTGGAGACACGACAGATCCTGCCGGAGGCCTTGACGGACTGAACGAATCGGCCGCGACGGTCGCGGCCGCGATATAGAACACCGCATCGCTCCGCCTCGCCGGACATACACCGGGCCGCAGAGGCCCGGGCCGGACGGCCTGGCCGAGCGGCGGATGATGGAACGGAACGAAACAGAAAGGGACACCACGGAAGGAACGGGCCGAGAACTGCCCCAGCGATGGGGCGTGTGGCTGGCAGTCGAAGGCGATCTTCGGTTCCTGTCTCATCGAGATTGTGCGCGGGCACTGGAACGTGCCTCTGTCCGGGCGCGACTGCCCCTGAAGTACACGCAGGGCTTCAACCCTCATCCGGTCCTTGCGCTGCTCTGTCCGCGCCCGGTCGGCGTCGCGTCGCTGGACGACCTGCTGGTCGTTCACCTGACCGAGCCGATCGAGGCCGACGAGCTGGTCGGACGCCTCGAAGGCCAATGCCCGCCCGGAATGCGAGTCCTCCGGGCACGGGTCCTCCAGGCCGATGAATCTCCTCGCCCTTGCAGCGTGCGATGCGCGTGCGCCGTCGGGGCCGATCGGGCCGATCGACTCCGCCCCGCCCTCCGCCGATTCCACCGGGCCGACACCTGGCCGGTCGAGCGGCGGCGCCCCGCGTCTCGGCGCGGCCGGGCCGGGCGGGTCAGACGCATCGACCTGAAGAGCCTCGTCGACGCGCTCCGCATCGAAGCCGACACGCTCCGCTGGACCCTCGTGCCCGACGGCGACGTCTGGGCCAGGGGCGAGGAGGTCCTCGAGGCCGTCGGGCTCGACGGGCGCGTGGACCTGGCGTCGACGGTTCGCACGGGCATCGACTACGGCCTGTGAGCCGCGCCCGCGCCGCCGGAGGCAACCGGCCGATCTCGGCCCCCCCTAACGAAAGAATTACCATGAAGAAAGAAATGCTGATCAACACGGTCCAGGACCTCGAGTGCCGCATCGCCATCGTCTCCGACGAGGGCCTCGAGGAGCTCTACGTCGAGCGGGCCTCGACGGCCAGCCACGTGGGCAACATCTACAAGGCGAAGGTGACGAACGTCGAGGCGGCCATCCAGGCGGCCTTCGTGGACGCCGGGCTGGGGCGCAACGGGTTCCTCCACATCTCCGACGTCAACCCCACCTACTTCCCGAAGGGCAAGCGCTCGGGGCCCGAACAGGTCGGGCGCAAGCGCCCTCACTACGTCCGCCCGCCGATCCAGGACTGCCTCCGCCGCGGGCAGGAGGTCGTCGTTCAGATGACCAAGGAGGGCATCGGGACGAAGGGCCCGACGATGACGACCTACCTGTCGATCCCCGGCCGGCTGCTCGTGATGATGCCCGGCATGACCCGCCTGGGCGTCTCGCGGAAGGTCGAGGACGACGCGACGCGGGGCAAGGCCCGCGCGGCGCTGTCGGACCTGAAGCTGCCCCCCGACATGGGCTTCATCGTCCGCACGGCCGGGGCCGACCGGTCCAAGCGGGACCTCCAGCGCGACCTGAACTACCTGCTGCGGCTGTGGAAGACCGTCAGCCAGCGGATCAAGAGCGCCCGCGGCCCGGCGGAGATCTACCGGGAGAGCGACCTGGTCATCCGCACGGTCCGGGACGTCTACAACACCGACATCAAGCGGATCGTCTGCGACAGCGAGGACGTGGCGCGGTCCGTCAACGAGTTCCTCAACGTCGCCGTCCCCCGCGGCAAGCACGTCATCGAGGTCTACACGGGGCGGGAGGGGCTGTTCTACGACTACGGCGTGGAGCAGGAGATCGAGCGGATCCACTCCCGCCGCGTCGAGCTGCCCTCCGGCGGGTCGCTCGTCATCGACCAGACCGAGGCGATGGTGGCCATCGACGTCAACAGCGGGCGATTCCGCCAGCACTCCGACGCGGAAACCACCGCCCTGAAGATCAACGTCCAGGCGGCCCGGGAGGTCGTCCGCCAACTCCGCCTCCGCGACCTGGGGGGCGTGATCGTGATCGACTTCATCGACATGCGGGACGAGAAGAACCGCCGCACCCTCGAGCGGACACTCCGCGACGCGATCAAGTCCGACCGCGCGAAGACGAAGGTCCTCCGCACCAGCGCGTTCGGGATGATCGAGCTGACCCGTCAGCGCCTCGGGCCCTCGCTGAAGCAGAGCGTCTACGACCGCTGCCCGCACTGCGACGGAATGGGCGTGGTCCGCAGCGACGAGTCGCTGTCCCTGCTGGTCATGCGAAACATCCAGCGGGCGTGCGCCCACGACGACGTGGCCAAGGTCGAGGCCGTCGTGCCCCCCGAGGTCGCCTACCACCTGCTGAACTTCCAACGCCGGCAGATCACGCACATCGAGGCCGAAACAGGCAAGGCCGTCGTCGTCCGCGCCGACGGCGATCTCGCCGCCGGTGAGGGGCGGATCCACTGCACCAACGGCCGCGGCAGCACGGTCGCCTGGGAACACGCCCCGCCCGCCCGTCCGGGGCGGAAGGGCATCGGGACCGTCAGCGTCCACTCCCTGCCCTCCGCCCCGGCCGCCAAGGCCGACGCAGCTGTGCCGCCGGAGGGCGAACCGGCTGTCGAGCCCGACGAGCAGCCCCCCGCCGACGAGGCCGTCGAGGCCGTCGAAGCCGCCGGCGAGGCCAAGCCCGCCCGCAAGAAGCCCCGCCGGGGCCGGCGCGGCGGACGGAAGCACCGCCGCCGCCGCGAGGCCGCCGCCCGGGCCGCCGAGGAAGAAGGGAAGGAAGACCAACCCCCCGAGCCGCCCGCCGACGAGCCGGAAGCCGAGCCAAAGAAGAAGAAGCCACGGCGCAGGCGAAAGCCCAAGGCGAAGGCCGACGCGGAAGCCAGCGGCAAGGCCCCCGAGCCCCCCGCCGCCCCGGAAGCGCCCGAGCAGCCCGGCGAGCCCGAAAAAGACCAGAAGAAGCCCGCAAAGAAGAAGTCCCGGAGGCGCAGGAAGAAGGCAGCCGCCCCGGCCGTCGAGGCCGAACCGAAGACGCCCGCCGAGCCGAAGTCCCCCGCCGAAGCGACCGAAGCCGACGAGAAACCTCAGCCACCCGAGCCCGCCAAGCCCAAGAAGGCCAAGAAGGCAAAGAAGGCGAAGAAGGCCAAGAAAAAGGCCGGGAAGAAACAAGCCGCCCCCAGCAAACCGGAGCAGAAGCCTCTGGAGGAGGGTTAGCTTCCTGCCGAGGTGGTTCCCTTGGGTCCCCACCACCGCCGATCCCGGGCCGCAGAAGCTCGGCGATCCGGATGGCCGAGCCCCGCCCCACCATCACCTCGCCGCCGCCCTCCCGGCGCGATCCGCCCCCCTCGCGCCCCTACCGCCCGCAGTAGTCGATCAGCCGCGCGATCTCGCTGCGGAGGTCGCGCCGGTGGACGATCTTGTCGATGAAGCCGTGATCGAAAAGAAACTCCGACCGCTGGAACCCGTCGGGCAGCTCGGCCCGGATCGTGTTGGAGATCACCCGCTGCCCGGCGAAGCCGATCAACGCGCCCGGCTCGGCGAGGATGACGTCGCCCAACATGCCGAAGCTGGCCGTCGTCCCGCCGGTGGTCGGGTCGACCAGCAAGGTGATGTAAAGCCCGCCGGCCCTGTCGAACCGCCCGAGGGCGGCCGAGGTCTTCGCCATCTGCATCAGGCTCAGCGCCCCCTCGTGCATCCTCGCCCCGCCGGACGTGCAGACGATCACCAGCGGCAGCTTCTGCTCGGTCGCCCTCTCGATCAGCAGCGTCAGCCGCTCGCCGATCACCGAGCCCATCGACCCGATGATGAACTCCCCGTTCATCACCCCCAGCGCCACCCGCCGCCCCTTGACGTAGCCGATGCCCGTCAGCACGCCCTCGCTCGTGCCCGACCGGGACTGGTAGTCCTCGATGTACTCCTTGTAATTCAGCCCCCGCCACTCGAACCCCAGCGGGTCGGTTGAGCGAATCTCGTCGAACAGCTCCTCGAAGCTGTCCGGGTCCGTCAGTTGCCTCACCCGCTCCCGCGAGCCGATCCGGAAGTGATGGTCGCACTCGGGGCAGACCTCCCCGTTCTCGGCGACGACCTTCCGGTAGAGCATCTTCTCGCAGCCGGGGCAGCGCATCCACAGACCGTCGGGGACCTCCCGCTTCTTCCGGCGGGCGGGGCCCTCGAAGACCGAGGGGTCGAACGGCACGACGGTCTCGCCGTTCTCGGCCATATCAACTCCCGTCCCAATCGGCCGGGTCCGCCTCGAGAACCTGCCAGCAGCACCCCTCCCCCGCATTCTGCCACAGCCTGCCCAAACCCTCGTGCCGGGCCATGCACCGCAGCAGGGCGAAGGCCACGGGGCGCAGCACGAGCAGCGCGCGGCCGTTCTTGTGGCGCTTGACGATGTCACGGACGGCCTTGCACAGGCGGTGGCGGGCCTCGTCCAGCGTCTCTCCGCCCGGCGGGCGGACCGAGGCGGGCGAATCGGTCCACTGGCGGTAGAGCTTCGGCTGGCGGCGCTTGATCTCCTCCCGCGTCAGCCCCTGCCACAGCCCGTAGTCCAGCTCCCGCAGCTCTTCGCTGGTCCGCACCTTCGCGCCGGCGGCCTCGGCGACCAGCTCGGCGGTCTGCTGCTCGGCCTCGCCGCCGCAGGCGTAAATCGCCGAGATCGACAGCGCCGCCAGCTCCCTCGCCGCGTCGGCCACGTCCTGCCGACCCGTCGCCGTCAGCGGAGCGCCCGGGGCCGACTCGATCCGCGTCTGCTCGTCCCAGGTCGTCCGACCCGTCTGGATGACGTACACACTCGCCATAGGCTCTTGCCTACTCGCCGCCGACGGCCGCCCGACGCAACGCCCGAACCGCGCCGCCCACGTCGTCGCTGCCGAAGACGTCCGTGCCGGCCACGAATACATCCGCGCCGTGCGCGGCACACATCGCGGCCGTCCGCGGGTTGATCCCGCCGTCGACCTCCAGCCTCTGGGCCGGCCTCAGCATACCGCGCAACGCCGCGATCTTCGCCAGCATATTGTCCATGAATTCCTGCCCCCCATAGCCCGGCTCGACGGTCATCACGAGCGCCAGGTCGACCTCGCCGGCCACCTCGGCGACCGCGTCGGCGCCCGTGCCCGGCCGCAGCGTGATGCCCGCACCAAGCCCCAGCTCGCGGAGGCGCCCGATCAGCCGCCCCGGCTCGTCGGTCGCCTCGACGTGGAACGTGATGCTGTCGGCCCCGGCCTCGGCGAACCGCTCGATGTACGTCGCCGGGTCGGTCAGCATCAGATGCACGTCCAGCGCCAGGTCGGTGTGCCGCCGAACGGCCTTCACGAAACCGGGGCCCATCGACAGGTTCGGCACGAAGTGGCCGTCCATGATGTCCACGTGCAGCACTTGCACACCGGCGGCGGCCACCGCGTCGATCTGCTCGCCGAGGCGGACGAAGTCGCTGGCCAGCAGTGACGGGGCGATCAGCGCCCCGCTCGAAAGCCGCGGCCACGGATTGGCTGCTTCTCTTGCCATCTTCCCATTCAGCACCAAAGCCCACCTGCCGAGGCCGGTGGGCTTGATCCGTTCGTCGATTATATGCCACAAGTTTCCCGGTGTCCAGTCGCTTGCGCGCGGTTCCTCACGGCGCCGCCAAGACGCCGGCCCGCGGGCTAGCCGACCGGACCGCTACTTCGAGTCCAGCGCCTCGATGGCCGGCATGGGCTTGCCCTCGAGGTACGTCAGCGACGCCCCGCCGCCGGTCGACACGTGCGTCATCCGATCGCCGAGGCCCATCCGCTCGACCGCCGCCGCCGAGTCGCCGCCGCCGATGATGCTGACCGCCCCGCCGTCGGTGGCCTTCGCGACCGCCTCGGCGACGGCCTTCGTCCCGCCGGCGTACGCGTCGCGCTCGAAGACGCCCATCGGGCCGTTCCACACCACTGTCTTCGCCGACTCGATGACCTCGCCGAACGCCGCGATCGTCTTCGCGCCGATGTCCATCCCCATCAACTCCGCCCCGATGTCCACGCCGCCGACCTCGACCGCCTCGTCGGAGCCGAACTCCGCCGCGCCGAGGTGATCGCACGGCAGGAGGACCTTCTCGCCCGCCTCGTCCAGCAGAGACGCCATCGCCTCGACCTGGTCGGCCTCGACGAGGCTCTTGCCGACCGACGCGCCTTTCGCCTTCAGCAGCGTGTACGCCATCGCCCCGCCGATCAGGATCCGGTCCACCTTCTTCAGCAGGCTGCCGATCAGCTTGATCTTGTCGGAGACCTTCGCGCCGCCCAGGATCGCCACGAAGGGCCGGACCGGGTCGGCGACCGCCTCGGCGAGGTACTTGATCTCCTTCTCCACGAGGAACCCCGCCACGGCCGGACCGCCCGCCGCCCGGACCGCCCGCGCCACACCGTACATGCTCGCGTGCATCCGGTGGCACGTGCCGAACGCGTCGTTGACGTACACGTCCCCCAGGGCCGCCAACGCCGCCACGAACTCCAGGTGCGTCTGCTCCTGCTCGGCCGTCAGCTTGCCGCCCGGGCTCTTCCGCGCCTTGTCCGGCATCGTCTCGCCCGGAAGGAACCGCACGTTCTCCAGCAGCACCACCTCGCCGTCGCTCATCGCGGCGACCATCGCATCCGTCTCCGTGCCGACCACCTCCCGTGGGCCGAGCTTCACCTCCTTGCCCAGAAGCTCCGACAGCCGATCCGCCGCCGGCTTCAGCGAGAACTCCTCCGCGTACCCCTCCCCCTTCGGACGCCCGAGGTGGCTCATCAGGATCAGCCGACCCCCGCCGCCGACGACCTTCTCGATCGTCGGCATGGCCGCCACGATCCGCTTGTCGTCGGTCACCTTCCCCTCGGCCAGAGGAACGTTGAAGTCCACCCGCATCAGCACTCTCTTGCCCGCCACGTCAATCTCAGCAATCGTCTTGGTCGCCATCGCCCGGTTCCCTTATTCCGCTGGTCTGCCTGTCCGCCCCGCGCCCTGCCGCGGCCCGAACCGGATATTTTGGGCCACCCGCCCGGGCTTTGCAAGAGCGCTTCGGCTCTCTGCCGGCCCGAAGCGCCCGGCAGGGATGCCCCTCTGCCGTCGGGCAGGCCGAAAATGCCGCCGCAGATGAACCGCGCCGGCTTGAAAGGCCCCCGCCCCGCGTGCATAATGGGCCCCCGACAATCGAGCAGACACGCACAGACGGCGAGCAGAGGCGGCTCCGCGGTCGGCTTGGCCCGTCGTTTTCCTTTTTGGGAGACTCCCCGTGAATCGAGCGGCGTTCTTGTGGGCGACGGTATCGGCAGTGTTGATTTCGCATGCGGCCTGGGCCCAGGCGCCTCCGGCCGCGGCGGCGGGCGAGCCGGCGACGACCCGCCCGGCCCCGCCGAGCCCCGGCATCGCGGCGACGGTCGGCAAGGTCCATATCGCCACCGATCGCGTGGACAAGTGCGTCGCCCACGCCGCCAAGCAGGTCCCGCTGCACAAGCTGCCCGAGCTGAGGAACCGCATCCTCGCCAACATGCTCCTGATGGAGCTGACCCATCAGTATCTGGTGGCCAACAGGGCCGGCTACGACCCAAACGACCTGGCCGAGCTGAAGGCCACGCTGGCGGCCCAGGCGAAGCAGGCCAGGATGACCGAGCAGCAGCTCCTGGAGGCCAACGGGCTGACCGAGGAGCAACTGGTCGACCAGGTCCGCCTGCGGAAGCTCGAGCGGACCACCACCGACAAGCAGCGGCTGGCCGCCTTCATGAAGGCCAACCCGCGCTGCTTCAACGGCAGCAAGGTCCGCGCCAGCCACATCCTCCTCCCCTGCGGCGTGGTGGCCCCCACGGCCGAGCAAAAGGCCGTCCTGGCGAGGCTCGAGAAGCTCCGGGCGGACATCGAGGGCGGGCGGATCCCCTTCGAGGCCGCCGCCAAGGCGTATTCCTCCTGCTCGACCGGCAAGATGGGCGGCGACCTCGGCGAGTTCACCTTCGACCGGATGGTCCCCCCCTTCTCGCAGGCCGCCTTCGACACCGACGTCGGGCGGATGACCGAGATCGTCCGGACGCAGTTCGGCTTCCACCTGATCAAGGTGACCGGCCGCGTCGACGGAAAGCAGCCCCCGGGGGCCGGCGCGGAGAAGATCGCCGCCAAGATCCTGTTCAGCCGCTTCCAGAACCGCGTGCTCGACCTGGCCCTGACGGCTTGCCCGATCATCATCTACAAGCAGCGATAGGCCGCCCGCATCGTCCTCGGCCACCGTTCCGCAGCCGCTGTCGAGGTGTGCGCAAAGAGCGGTGAACGACAGGCAATCGAGGCGATTGCCGAGGCCGGACGACCTGGGGTCGCGATACTGATCCGCAAGTGAGATTTCACATGGCCCCACCAGATGAAAACGCGCTTGCGTTCGGTACGGCGATTGGCGAGAATGCGTTTGATCATGGTCGATCGCAAGCACTGGCAGAACTTGGTCGAGGGGGCGTGGCGGTCTCGTCGCGTAGTCTGGCTGGCCGGAGTGCGTCGCGTGGGCAAGACGTGCCTGGCCAAGTCGCTGGAGAACATCGAGTACTTCGATTGCGAGCTGCCGCGCGTGCGTCGGATGATGGAGGACCCACAGGCGTTTTGGGATGCCTTGGCGGGCAAGCGCGTCGTACTCGACGAGGTCCACCGACTGGCAAACCCGTCCGAACTGCTGAAGATTGCGGCGGACCACTATCCCACCGTTGACGTGTTAGCGACAGGCTCTTCGACGTTGGGCGCCAGCGGCAAGTTCCGGGACACCTTGGCGGGCCGCAAGGCGAATGTCTGGCTGACGCCGATGATCGCCTCGGACCTGCGCGATTTCGGCAATCCCGGCCTGGAGCATCGCTTGCTCCGCGGCGGGCTTCCTCCGTTCTTCCTGTCCGACGCGCTGCCCGAGCGGGACTTCCAGGAATGGATGGATGCCTATTGGGCGAAGGACATCCAGGAACTCTTCCGGTTGGCCCGGCGAAGCGCCTTCCAGAGACTTGCCGAGATGTTGATGGCCCAATCAGGAGGCGTCTTCGAGGCGACAAGCCTGGCCCGGCCTTGCGAGATCAGCCGTCCGACGGTCGTCAACTACCTGAAGGCGCTCGAGGAGACGTTCGTGGTGCACGTTGTGCGGCCGTTCCACAAGCACCGGCGTAAGGAGATCGTGTCGGCCCCAAAAGTCTACGGATTCGACACCGGCTTCGTATGCTACTACCGTGGTTGGACCAAACTGCGCCGCCAGGATCTGGGTGTCCTCTGGGAGCACTTCGTGCTCAACGAGATGCACGCCGCCACCCAGGGGCGATCGATCGGGTATTGGCGCGATAAGCAGAAGCACGAAATCGATTTCGTATGGGCACCGCGAGGCAGACATCCGATGGCGATTGAGTGCAAGTGGTCGGCCGACGACTTCGACCCCGCCAATCTCAAGGTGTTCCGCCGCCAGCATCCTGACGGAGACAACGTGGTCGTTGCCCACGATGTCGATCGGTGTTTCAAGAGGCCCTATGGGGATCTGGTCGTGCACTTCGAGAGCCTCAAGGGCTTGATCTGCCGTCTCGGGGCGTGAAGGCAGCTTCCCGTCCGAACCGCGCCAAGTGGGCCGCAGCCGGCGCAGCGGGACGAGGTTGACCCCTGGCGCAAGGCCCACCACCTTCGCACGGCAGGCGCGCCGCGGCCTGACGGCCGGCCCCCACCAGTTCCACCACAAGGCCGCCTCCCAGCCTCGCCCGGATCTGCTCCCGACCTCATCTGGCACGCGCGGAAAACCGGCTGCGCAAACCTGATACTACAGCGCCACTTGCTTGCAGGCCCGGAGGGCCATCGGAGGGTAGCCGGAGGCGCAAGCCTCCGGAAAGCAATCGTTTACAGATAGGGCCCCGAAG
>Ga0180437_10004464_pt1 | contig 19884 bp, 28 predicted proteins | sample SS_ome_4_FD_132410 | JGI IMG/M metagenome (GOLD analysis project Ga0180437, IMG submission 132410) | Hypersaline lake sediment archaeal communities from the Salton Sea, California, USA - SS_3_D_1 metaG | ecosystem: Environmental > Aquatic > Non-marine Saline and Alkaline > Hypersaline >... | reverse complement strand
ATATCTGTGCCTCGTATAGCGTGACTCTGTCCTCTAGTTGTCCTATCCTTTCCTCAGCCTCATGCATCCGTTTAAATAGATTCAGTTTTTCAAACATTATGTTCACCTAACTCACGTTATGACACACTGTTATCTTACAGGTGCCGCTGCTCTTAGTGATCACTAGACTGGTTTTCAGCGTTATCGCTGGAATATATGACTGAAACTCGGTTGTGTTTGCCGCTACACCTATGCTAAGTTTTTCTGTGGAGTCATCACTTATGGTGACTACGCTGGCTGCTGTTGCGTGAATGTTTATCCAAAAGAGTTTACCGCTGCCATTTATTGTCGTGGTGTCGGTATACTCTGTTACTACTCCTAGTTCTCCCATTTTCTCATATCCTTGCGCCCGCCCTGAGACGTAACCATGTTCAACATGACTACTAGGGCGTATGTTATTAATCATAGGCAATATATAATTGTATCTCTATGTCACTACCACCTAGTAGTGATAAGTGTTTTTTGGTGGTGTGTGGGAGTAGGTTTAGAGGAATTCTTGTTTCTCTAATTTCTTTAACTCTTGTTGCCAACCACTTATTCTAGCTTCTTCTCGTTCACGGTTTACAACTAGGTTATAGTTCTGTATACTGAATAGTCGTGGAACGTAGACGGCTCGGTATCCTGCCCTCATAATCCAGTAATATATCTTAAAGTCAAGCCAGTAGCCATGATCAACATAGTTATGTATCTCTTTGAAGGCGTCACGGTTAAGTATTCTACCGCTTCCCTTGATTTGGTTTACATCTGTTTCTCTTGTTATCTGCCGTGATTTACGCATCCTCGGTTTATGTCCCTTTTGAAGCATAAATACGTCGCCGTAGATTATTCCCACGTCGTCATCAAAATATTCATCCACGATATCTCTGCGGTTTGATAGCATTTCATCGTCATCGTCAATTTGACATATCACGGGGTTATCTGCCTCTAGAAACGCTTTATGGTGGGCATGAACAACATCTACGTGATGATCCATATATAACGGGGAACCGTCATCGTTATATGCTTTTTGCTGTATTATTGGTTCACCGCCATACAGTTTAACTATGTCACATACAATATCAGTGTTTTCGCCCAACCTATATTCGTCAAGGTATGCTTTAAATGAGTCGGGGTTCTGTCTCTGTACGCTACGGAGACTATTGAAAAGCTGTTCGTTGCATCTGCTTATAAGCATAACATAAGATAGTTCAACCATAGTTATCCCTCCATAACACCAAGTTTACTCAACCTATCCTTCACCGTCTCCTCTTGTTGGTTGAGATAATACTTGTATTCCTTGTTTAGCGTCGGCTTAAATAAGTTTACGTTAACAGCGCGGGTCGCATAGAATAACGGTTTTCCGGTGAACCTAAGCCGGTCAATTATGTTTAGAGATACGCTGGTAATGGCGCGACAAGAATCTAGATTAGCCTTCCACGCTTCACCGTATATTGGATTCAAGAACGCGGGACCATTCACGCAGAGCACGTGTTTGTCTTGTGGGATGTTTTCAAGTAGACCTAATCCATGTATTATCTGCCATGGGTGATTTAAGATGAGATCTGTTTTTTCCCATTTCTCTTTAGCAAGACTCTGAGGCGGTTTTTCGTTAAGTGCACGTATAGTTATGTTAGGATACACATGTTTCTTTATCTCATTAGCCATATGTCCCCAACTCCACTCTAACATGTCAGTGATAAAAGTTATATGTGGCTTCTCTTTATCTGTAAGTCTCTGAAACATACTTAAATATTGTTGAGCCACGTTTTCCCACGTCCAATTAGATTGTATGCAATTCATCCCAGATTCGCTGAGTTCATCTTTATACTGTAAAGCCGCGTTCACTGCATTAGTTATGTTTTCATCGCTATCCACGTTATCATAGTAGACTATCCCCATAACATTGTTTCTAAAACAGTCGCCAACCCATTTACCTATCACAACAGGCACCCCCATCGCAAGAGCCTCATAGACAACTAATGGATGAGCCTCATAAACAGAGGTAACTAAAAGTACGTCACAGTCATTATAGAAATTAGGCATTTCAGTGTGTTCAACATATAAACCACTGTCCAATCCACCCGCTATTAATAGGTTCCAATCATTTGCCTTACATATTCGATAGGCTTGCCCAAAATTCTTACCACTACGTCGATAGTTTCCAACCCAACCAACATTAACCATAACCATTATAAGTAACTTCGTGTATAAAAACTTTTTTGATTATTGGAAAACCCTTTTATATCCAGCACCATAATAATAGATTGAGGACACAGTTGAAGGTGTTTGAACCATGAACATAGTTTTAGTAGTAGATCACCTTAATTGGGGGGTACACCATGTGGCAAAAACCGTATCAGACATATGCAGCAAAGACCATAATTTTCAAATAACTGACATTAAAGGTCTTGACGACTCTCATTGTAAAGACGCTGATTTAGTTATGGCTTGGATTGACCCAGCGGAATCAAAAATATATGAACTATGGAAAAAACATAAATTCACGTTTACGTCACGAATCGCTGGATGGAAAGGAATATTCCGAACATATGAACGAACCCAAAAGATAAATGAAGCTATATCTGGATTAGTGTGCTGCAACCCAGAACTTGAAATGGCGATACAAAACATTTATCCAAACAAATTTGTTACAACCATCATGAACGGAGTAGACACCAACGCCTTTACCCCAACAAAGAAACTGGGAAGAGGATGGGGATGGGTGGGGCGATTGAATGACATACAGAAGGGCGTCTACATAATGAATAAAGTACGGGAACACTGGCCTAACAGAATAAAAATAAAAACTCAGCACCGAGTAGGAGGAAAAATAGTGCCTACTGATTGGCCTACCGAAATGGTTGATTATTATCATGGTTTAAGGGGGTTCTTTAGAACCAGCATACATGAGGGGTCATCTAACTGTCTTCTTGAGGCGATGAGCTGTGGATTGCCGATTGTAGCCACGCCTACTGGAATATCGTTTAGGTTGGTAGAGCCTAAATGGTTGTGTGTAGACCCGAAACATATGATTAGGCGAATGAGAATAATTAACGAAGATGATGAGGAGGCGGAACGTGTGTCTAAAAGAAACCGAGAAGTAATTTTGGAGAATTGGCAGTGGATACATAGACGAGAACCATATAACGCGTTCTTCGAGGGGTGTGTAGAGTGAATATACTGTTAGTGCCGGATAGACTGTATTGGGGTGCTCATAGAACAGCGGAAGCCATACAAGCACAAAGTGGAAAACACAGCATCAAGATAAAGGCGGTGGTGTCTCTTACAGACGAAGACTTCCAAGATATAGACTTAGCGGTTGCTATGCTAAACTCATGTGAGAGAACCATACATGACTACGCCCAGAGAAACCATGTCCCAGTTGCAGTGAGAATAGCGGGGTGGACGGGAATATTCAGAAAATATAGGCGATGGCATAAAAACTGGCCTCTAGCCGGAGTATGCACAATATCCCCCCAGTTAGGAACCGTGGTTCAGAAACTATACCCCGAACACGACGTTGCAGTTCTTCCCATCGGCGTAGACGTAAATTCATTTAACGCGCCATTGAACCACGGTGTTAACCCAGAGGACTTTACAGTAGGATGGGTTGGACGCGAACATGACATAGTAAAGGGATACTGGTGGCTTAACTTAGACGACTTCAAGGAGTTCAACATAAAAACAAAGCTTCAGGATAGACCAAAAGGGATAGACGGTCCAGTAACTCCTACTGACTGGCCTCATGAGATGGTTGAATACTATAATACAATAGATGCGTTAATCTGCACATCTAGTGTAGAGGGGGGACCAAAAGTGGTGCTTGAGGCCATGGCTTGCCGTAAACCAGTGGTATCTACGCCTGTTGGAATAGTGCCGTATGTCGTAGAGCCGGAGTATCTGGTTACAAATCCAAAGCATATGGTTATGATGCTCCGTAAGTTACGTGACGGGGAGGATAGAAGGATAGAAAATGGAGCCATGAATAGGAAGACGGTGGAGGCTGGTTGGAGTTGGAAGGTGCGTGGAGAGGCGTATGTGGAGTGGTTTGAGCGATGTCTGGAATGAAAATCCTTGTAATAACAGCTAATGCCATAAATTTTATTGGCGCAGATACCCTCTCCTACTTTGATTTAGAATTAGGAAAACAGGCAGACTGTATCTACGCGGGTCCCGGTTACCCATCACATAAAGCGGGGGAACACACAGATGAAACTGTGCGTAGACTATACGGAAACGACGTTCCAGACTGGGTTTATGGTTCTGTTGATAAAAGGAAAAAAGGATACAAAACAGCGGGGCGAATAATCGATATGCACCGCCAAATGGATGCAAAAATAGAAAGAATAAATGAACAAAACTATAATCATATGTTCTTTTATTATAGGTATTGTAAGTATGGTTCACAGACAAGAAACTTGGGTGAATGGACAGAAATAGAGCCGAATTACTGGTGGGATAGAGTAACATGTGGTAAATCATGGCTACCATGGAGCTATGAGCCCAAAATTTTTTATCCGTCCGATGAAGAACCAGAGTATGATGTAACTCTCTTAGGAGACGTTGGTTTTCCCGTATATCCACTCAGAACCACTATCTATAACGAACTACCGAAATTATGTGAAGAAAATAGTTGGAGGTGTCTTCTCGGCATAAGGGTTCCCGGTAAATTTACGTTGGAGGAACCAAGCCCTCGTCGTAAAAGTGTGGTTCTTGCCGACCCCGAACTAAGAACAAGATACAAAGTAGGTGAGGATTATGCGGAGGCGTTGCGTAGGAGTAGGGTGTTTATATTTGGAACGAGCATCATGAAGTATCCGGTAAAAAAATGGTTTGAGGGAATGGGTTCTGGCGCATGTATACTTGCCGATGAGCCGTCTATGGCTGATGAACTGGGATTCGTTGATGGGCATAATTATGTTAAAATAAATAAAGATAACTGGAAAGATAAGTTACAGTATGTATTAGAAAACGAGAAGACACGGAAAAACATAGCGCGTAGGGCTGTCAAGACAGCGCAGAGCCGTCATACACATAAGGTTCGTGTCGGAGAAATGCTGAAAATCTTGGAGAGCCATGATGATGCTTAGATGTGACGATATATTTTTTGATACAAAAGTAGAGGACTGTAAAAGGATATGGAGCCTTATAGGGAAATATGAGTTTAATCAAGTGCTGGGGGTAGTGGCACGAGGCGCTGGTGCCCCTATACTTCGCTGTAAACCAGCGAGACAGGGAAACAAATGGATAATTAAACATAGTGGAGATATATGGTTTGGAACTAATGCTGAATTAAAGGAACAAGTCAAAATCCAGTTAGATAAGGGAGATTTACTTGGGTTACACGGATTATATCATATATCATACAGGAAAGAGCCATATAGCACTCAACTAGAACATTTAAGACGTGGAAAAGAATATCTGGAATCACAGTTTAACACAGAAGTCAAATACTTTGTACCGCCGTTCAACGGATATAATGATGATACAAAAACGGTGACTTCAAAACTTGGAATGGAGATAACGTATCCCACCCCGAGTGAAATGGATGTATTTATATTAAATAAAGATAATACGAGAAACAAAATCAAAAAACTAGCAAGACAGGACGCAGACGGAAAGAATTACCCGTTCTATCACCCGTTTCTCTTAGGAGGAGACTGGAAAGGACAAAAAATATATATAGAGAGACATGACAAACATATGGATATACCGCCTCCTACATGGAACCTAAACTGGACATTAAATAGATTCGAGGTATATCTGAAGGAATTGAGAAGGTGTGTAGATAACGAAGTTATGTGAATTATTCAATGTGGAACGAAGTTCATGGCGTTTTATGCTAAATAACTACTGCAATCTCCATTGCGAACATTGCTGCACTATATGTCACATCCCGATACACCCCGACTCTGAAATAATGGATAGACGGGACAAGTGGGATGAATCCCCAGACACATTTGAACTGTTTTGTGAGAGATTTAAGGGTATAGGCGAGGATGACCAGCATAGGTTAAGTGGCGGAGAGTTGACTGCCATGAATCTCTCTGTAGTAGAGGAGATAATAGAAATATTGTATAATTATGGAAGGAAAACATATGTTCTAACAAACGGGTATGAGTTAATGGGGATGAGCGTATCAAGTCTAAATAAGATTCATACCATAGTTTTAGATGATCATGGTATCAATCATGAACTTATAGAGAGTATAATGAAATATTTAAAGAAAACGTATAAAGGCAAATATGAGGCAATCGAGGTATATAAACACTGGGATTGGAACTGTGCAAGACAGCGAACAGAAAACATAATGAAAGAACCATGCAATGCCATGATGCGCTCTCCCTCAGTATACAGAGGAGTCATTTATCCATGCTGTATGTCACAGCATACAGATTTAATGAGAGGCGACGGGGCTGCCAACGCCATACTAAAAGAGGCGGGATGGACGTTTGACAACCCAGATATAGTTGAAACCTTAAGAAACTGGCGAACCACACTTCCACCATATATTTTGGATAAATGTTTAACAGACTGTCCAAGACCGTATGATGGAATATGTGGAGGATCAGAGATAACTCTTAAACAAAACGATGTAATATGGGGACCAAAAAGTAAAGAGGGGTGGAGTAAATTTAAAAATGCTTAAATATGTTGAAAGATGTAAACACTGTTGATAACGATGAGGTCAGCCATAAAAGCCGTTAGACGTATATTTGGGGAACGAGAGATCGTTGGGGCGGAAGTCGGTGTATTTGAGGGCAGAAACGCAAAAGATATGTTAGATAATTTACCTAATCTAAAGAAACTATATTTAATAGACCCATATGAACAGTATGAAGGATGGATGACTGACGGATGGTATGATAAAATTCTTCAAGCAAAGGAAGTGGCGTTAAAAACCCTTGAACCATACAATGAAAGAATTAGGTGGGTAATGAAAAAGACAGAGGATGGCATAGGTGACATAGAGCCAAACAGCCTAGATTTTATCTACATAGATGGAAACCACACATATGAATATGTGAAGAAGGATTTAGAAATAGCGAGCATATGGGTAAAACATAGAGGCATCATCGGTGGACATGACTTTGCCCCTGGAAAGAGGGGTGTAATAAAGGCTGTGCTTGAGTTCTGCAAGGAAAGAAATATCACGTTCTCTATTAGAGGACGTGACTGGTGGTTTGAAAAGAAATGGAAAACGTAGATGAGGAAAAATACAGACAGTACGTAAAAACTCGGTACAGGAAAAAACCGGTTCCATATTCTTGGGCACGAGAACCGGGTATAGCGAGAAACCTCTTTTATGAAATTGTGCGGCAAGGAAAACCAGAGTCTATACTGGACGTTGGGTGTGGTCAGGGACAGGACTCTATCAAGATGTCTAGTATGGGCGTCAAATACGTCGGTATAGACCCTGTTCCAAAAAATATTGAAAACGCTAAGAAAAAGAATCCAGACGGGGACTTTAGATTAGGGTATATGCAGGAACTACCGTTTCCAGATGAACGCTTTGATTGGTCGTATTCCATCAGCGTGTGGGAGGGACTTCCAACGTGTGATGACATGGTGGTGGGTATAAAGGAGGCGTTGCGAGTAACAAAACATAAATTCTATAATATTGATTTTGGGGGGAGAATGATGTGCCTCATAGAGAGATATATGGCTATTCCTCCATGGTATAGAGTAAATATCTGGCGGGTTTCATATCACGCTGTTGATGATAAGGCTATTGTCATGTGGGAAATAGAAAAACGACAAAAACCAACTTCTACTTCACTTATAATATAAAAAGAGATTAGTAAACTTATTTTTTGATGGCTACCCAGTAACCATCCACGTTATCATCAGTGATAATGCTGACGGTTCCACCGCTTATCGAAGTCACGGCTGCCTCGTTGCTCGCCACCGCCGTCTTGTACGGTGTAAGATGAACAACCACAACGCTAGACAGCTTAGTATCTATATCTCCACCAGTGTCGCCTGATTCATTGGTCCACGTACCGAAGGAGACCTCGTTCTGCCCCCAGTAGGTTCTCAACCCATCTTTCGTTTCAACGGTGTAAGTGAATGTCACTGTAATCAGTATCTACTGAATGATAGTAATATATAACTGTATCCCTAAAACACAACCCTTTTATACCTCCTCAACTATAAATACACGCTTTGGCAAACAACCCAACAGACCTCTCATGGCTCGCCGGAATAACCGAGAAAAACGCGGCACTCACCACACAAACGGTAAACAACAGAACCCAGACAAGAATAATATACAACATGAAGAACAACCCCCAACTAATACAGGAAATACATACCTTATTAACAGAACTAGAGATAAACCATAAAACATATAAAACAAAGATTTCGGTACACCGAAAAGAAGCCATAAAGAAACTGTCCTCACTGCTTACCCCGTACCTACGCGGAGAAAGACGATACAACATACAGAGTTTAGGTTACTAAAAAAAACAAAAAAGATAAGTAGGTGTTAGCTAACTCAAGCTGCTTTCAAGTATTTAACCGCTGCTTGTGTTTTAAAGTTAGTTGCTATTAGTTGCATGGCGCTAAGTATGCCGTGTCTGTCGTAGAAGCTGTCCATTGCCAGTCTGTCGGATGGGCTTGTCTTGAAGTAGGCGGGTGGCATTGCGACTCTTAGGTGTATGTCGTCCATGTTGATGAGGTAGATGTGTCCTACGTCGTTGTCAGTGATCTTGCTTGTCTGGTTTAGCGAGTTTTCTCCACAGATATGCTTGCTTGTGAAGATGGGTATCTGTAAGCCGTTGCTGATGATGCTTGCTACGCTGATGCCGTATTCTCCGCCGCTCGGGGTGCTTACTCCGTTCAGCGTATACTTGACGTTCATCGGAGCCTCTGCGAACCACTGCTTGTCGTCGTAGTAGTCACATATCTCGTTCAGGGTTCTTCTACCCGTTAGCATGATGTAGAAGGGATCATTCTTTGCGTAGTCAAGGGCGTCAGCGAGTACATCGTCTACCTTACCCATATCTAGCGTCCTCGCGGCTGCCGTTGCGGGTAGGTCTACCTGTGCGTCAGTCCAAGCAGCAGTTGTCTCGCTTCTGTCAGCGATTGCAGATGCCTTACCCCAGTAGATGTCTCCATCAGTGACCGCAGATACGTAGGTTGTGCCGTCTCCGCTCTCGGTGCCGTTGCTGATTATCCGGTCAAGACTCTCTATCCTAGTTGCAGCGGTGTTTGGCGTGTCAACGTCCTCTAGGAGCATTATGTCATAATCGTTGGGCACAATATCCTGGAAGTATTTCTTCAAGAAGGCCTCGGTTGCCCCCGGAGGGTAACGCTGCCAACTTGACTCAACTTCGGACATCATGCTTATCTTCCACTTGGTAAACAGGTATGCGGGTCTGAACTGTTCTACGCCTGTTATGTCTGGGCCTGACTCTGTGCTAAGTGATGCGAACGGTGTGTCTGAAGCTGCGATGGCTGTGGTTGCTGCGATGTCGGTTTCCCAGAACTTCATGGAGTCGCCGTATTCTTGGAAGGTTCTCTTCCTAAGTAGCTTGTATAGGACGCTGTCTCGCATGACGTATTGCTCTATCTCGCTGCTGAATACTGGGTCAAAGTATGCGTCGTATGGTGACGCGGGGGGGTCTGCGGGTGCGACTGCTTTGCTGATTGCGGCGTAGTCTCTTAGGTACATCTTCTGTACGCCGCGTTTCTGATAAGCCCACTCGTAGTATTCTTTTGTCCCATATGCGGGAGCATCGAATAGCTTTACGTCTTGTAGTTCTTGTCTATTCATTGTTCTACCCTCGGTGCGTTTCCTTTGTATAGGAACTTCTCTCTGCTCGCCAAGTCTATTACGACTGGCGAGGTTTTCTGTATAACCTTGACGCTTTTCTTAACCACTTCGCCTAGTTTCGCTCCGTCAATCTCTACGTCTGACAGACTTTCCAGCAAATCCTTCTTGAAGGATGTAAGCTTCTCGTCAAGCGTCTTCATTGTGATAGGCTCCTTCTCTTTCTCAGAGTCATACCACGCCTTATACGCTTTCATGAAGGCGTCGGGGCTATCAAAGTCTTCGCGCAGCGGTTCCCCAGTCTTCTCAACTGGTTCAGGTTCCTCTGCGGCGGGTTCCTCAGATATGGGTTCCTTAACTGGCTCGGGTGCTTTCTCCACCGGTTCCTCATCCTCGACAACTGGTTCCACTATGGGTTCCTCTGGTTCGAGGGGTTCATTATCCAATTTCTTTTCCTCTATTGGTTTTGCGTCACTTTCCGTGTCTCTGTGTTCCTCGGCGAGTGTACTCTGTTTCACTGTTTCTTTGGGTTCTTCGTCGGAGGAAACATTGACACCTTCAGTGTCGTCTAACTGATTCACGGTGTTTTCCCCTATATAATTGTTTTGTTTGTTACTACCAGAGGGTAGTAAACTTTGTGTTTCTTCGCGTTGTTTTGACAGTTCCTTCAGTATAAATGCTTTGCTCTCAGCATTAATTCCTTTGTCGCATGAAGATACTTCCGCTAGATATAGTTTAGTTATCTCTGTCCAGCATTTATCTGTATCACATCGGCGCTCCTCTGCAAGCGGTAATCCTCCTATGCTGAATGACAGTAGTTTGCCTTCCTGCTCCATGAGTCGCCGCGCCTCTAACGCGGGCGGCGTATCGCTGAACACTTTACTTAATATGAATAGCCCTTGTTTTGGGTATTGGCTAGATGGTTCTCGGACTACGTGGGTTTTCCATGTCACGCCGTCTCCGTCGGTTGTCTCCCAGATGATTTCCCCTATCTGGATGTTAGTATGGTAGACGGCGTGGTTGCGTCTGCTCTGTTCCGCCATCATAAGGTTGAGGGCTTCATCTAAGGCGTCGAGAGTTACGGTTTCTCCTTCATAGTCTGGAACGACGCCTCCCGCCTTATCTAGCATGTAGACGTTCGCGTATCCGCCTATGATGAAGGATTCAGCGGATTTAGATATCAGTTTGGTGTAACATTTAAACGATTCACCTTTATCCAGCCCTTCACCGCGTTTAGGCAACTTATCCCGGTACTCCTGTTTCTCCTCATCAGAGAGAGCACCCCACGCCTCATCTGATAAGCCGAAGTGATCCTTACAACGTTCGTCATCTGTTTTAGGTGTACCTAAAGTTTTCTTTGACTCCCTATAGGTATCCATGCAGATAGCATAAGCCTGTTTCTTGTCCTCGTATTCCCCTGCTATGGCTTCCATGCAGCGGCTTCCGAACTCGTCCTGAGTCTCATCTCTCCGTGGTCTCGGGATAGGTATTTATGTCTCCTCCTTTTTCACGATTCTGTCAACTACCTTGTTCATACGTTTCTGAAAGCTGTCAAGCATGTCGCTTTGTAACGCTTTCTTTGCTTCCTGTGTCCACGCAACGTGAACGGTGCCTTTCCTTATCACGATGTATGGCCCCATGTTTTTCTTGGGTACTCCGCCTCGTCTATTCCTGTATACGGTTATCCTCTCCTGTGCGCGTTGGGTCACGTTCAACTGTTGTCTCATTTATCAACGCGGTGGATGCTTCGCTCTCCTTAACGCCTTGATCTGTGGTTCCGGTTGGGCGTTGCTGAACCCGTTCCCCTATGACGGTTCCGCTGAAGATGACTTCCCCGGTTTCATCGACGTTTATTGTTAGCCCCGGTACGTTGGAGAGGGTGGCTATTGCCTGTGCTCTTTGTAGCAGTACCTTGGTTTCGTTTACTTCGTCTTTCTTCACCAGTGGGTTGAACTTCATAATTACGTCGTTTATGCCGAATATGGGGAGTAGCTGGGTGTTAATGGCGTCGATTATGTTGTTCTGCTCCTCTTCTATACGGTGGTTCTGTATCTCCATCTTCACCGCGGGGGCTCCCCCTGTTTTGCCCGCCATCTCAGCGTTAACGTATATCGCCTGTATGCCTATGACGGCGAGAACCGCAGAGACGTGAGTAAGGTAATGCTCTAGGGCTTGCATTGAAACAGAGTCGTTCATAAAGTCCAGTTTCTGAACCGGTTCCTTGCTGCTTATCCATAGGTGTTTCCCCGTTTTGCTTGGGCGGGCTTCCCCTGTGACGGCGTCAACCATCTCCTGTTTCCTCTGCGCTATTTTGACGCCTATTGAGTACTCGTTTATGTCATTCTGTTTGGTGTCTGGGAACACCACCATGAACCGTAGCTGCCCCGTCACGTAGGCGTCGTAGAAGTGTTCATCCATCGCCTTTATCGTCTGTAGACTCTGCCACGCACCCGCTAAACGGGGTAACGAGTCGGGGTCTGGTAACACTTGGTAGGTGCTTCCTTCAACTATTTCATCAACGGTAAACCGGTTCTTAGGTTCTTGCTCGTCACCGGATACCTGAATATAAGCGGTTTTCTCCATCGGCAACCCGCAGACGGGGCATGGAGCAGGGTCATCAGATTTAGCGTCCTCAACTTCAGGGTAATGCTGTTTACAGATATACGGGGCGTCTCCAAGCCGTAGACGCTCATCATATACGGGCTGTATCCACCGGGAATCCTCAACAAATATCTCCACAGGAATATAATTAATTTCCTCATCCTCATTGTTTAACTGTGGAGCATAGCCGATGCTTAGATACCATCTGTCAGCGACAATGTTATGGTACAGTATGCTGCGTAATATTTTCCTCCATGTATAGCGGCTGCTGTTGGGTTTGTTAAACAGTTTCATCACTCTGCTCATTTCGGTAGCAGTTGGTTTACGAAGACTTGTTGAGTCACAGAACTCGCATTTATCCACGTCTTTCAGGAACTCTGCGCCACACTTATTACATTTCTTTTTGAAGCGGAACGTAAACACCCATCCGGGGCGCAGAATCTCGCTTATGTATAACTGTGCGGCTGCTTGGAACACCCATGAACGCTCGACAACGTCATACATCTCAACGAGGTTCCATTTAGGTATCCGCGCCTTTGGCTCAGGATCAGCCCCATATGCGGGCCATACGCTGTCTCCGGCTCCTTTCTTTACGTATCCGAGTCTTTTCATTATCCAACTCATTTTGTTTTCTCCTTTAGAATATTGCGAACGCTGGCTCCCATCCCATGTTTTCCTCCTTTGCCCCCCAACAAGCAAGGGCGATGCTGTTCACGCGGTCATCCTTGAAGCCTGATACAGCCTCATATTTGACTTCGCCGCTACTGGTTCGCTCTGCGCCGAATACCCGCATCTCCTTCACCAGTTCCTCTGATTCTCGCTCCTCTTTAGGAAGCTTAAGTTTCCCCGTGTGAACCAGTATGCTGAGGTTATCCATCAAATCACGTTTACTCCGAGAAGTATAGAAGTATGGCTCCACCTTTGGGTAATGGTCGCTGAGTAACTCTGCTATGGGGTCGCCTTGTGGACCGGTGCTGTCAACCCAGATGGTTGCCTCATTATAGTCTTCTGCGAGTGCCTTCGCTTCATCCATCTGACGCTGATACCCGTAGCCACGCATAGAAATCATGTTTACAAGCCGGTAATCCTCATCCACTACGCCGAGAACCGCGTTATCCCCCGCGCCGCTACGCGCCACATCGAACCCGACAAAATATTTCGCGTCCTTCTTAGCGTCAGAGAAATATGGAGTCTCTTTATCAACTACACTGTCCACGCCGCTGAACACAAGGCTAAGACTATCCAAAAACCTTGCACCATATTCTTCAAGAAATATTGTACGCGGCGTATACAGGACTTCCTGTAACTCGCGTTTAGGCCAATGTGGGTTTATCCAGCTCGGGAATCCGCCTTCATAGTTCTCCACAAGTTCCCCGGTTAACGGCATCTGAAGCATCCGGTATGCCCATGACTCGTATTCTGGGAACTCTGGTTTAAGCCCTTTAAGCCATTCATGGTATATCCAATTCAACCCGCGTGGAGTCGTTGCGAAGCAGGCGTGTCCAGTTCGGTTTTGGTCTCCGAGGTTGGGGCGTACTGCGCGTCGCCACACATCTTCTTTTACGAGGGCGGCTTCATCTACGGCTACAAAGTCTATGCCTTCACCGACTAACCCTTTCTCGTTGTCAGCCGTCTTAAAGGCTATACGGGTACCATTTATTAGGGTTATCTCGTAGTCGCGTTTGCTTGTGCGTTCAATTATTTCTGGGTTAAGGTACTCATGCATCCTATCCCACGCGAGTTTGCTGACGCTGTACTGAGGAGCAAGCCACCATAAAACACTGTCGGGAACACCGGCGTACCGCATAAACTCGTTGATAAGCATCAGGGTTTTCCCTAGCTTCCGACCACAGATCAATACACGAAACCGTGCTTTGGATGAGTGAAATAACGCCTGTGCCCCATGAGGTGTATAGCTATAGTTTTGTTTGAAGACGGGGATTTCGCGTTCTAGTTGGAAGCTGGGTAATGTCATTTGTTTACCTCATATCATTTAGGTCTTCGGGGGAGTAGATGTGTCCCTTCGGCTGTTTGAATCTGGGGCATACGTCTAGTTTGTCTCCCCATGCGAACCGTATGGTTATGTCTTCCTGTAGTTCTCCTTGTACCTTTGCTTTAAGTTCTAGTAGTTTAACTATCTCGCTTACAGTGTTTATGGTGATGTCTCCGCGTTGGAACCGTTTAATGGCTGAGTTAAGAAGTCCATCAATCATCTCGATGGTGCGGTACTCTACGCGTCGCCACTCCTCGTTAATCTCATCCACAATGTCTTCCTTTAGATTCTCCTTAGCCTTCTCTACGACGGGATACACATATCTTCGTCTATACCAGTTCACAGAGCCAAGTGTCAAGGGGTGTTTATCTGTGGCGTAGTGGTTAACTATCTCCTCTACACTCATAGAATAGTTTACCAGATGCTGCCTTATCTCATCCTCATCGGGGTGAGCCTTGACAAGAGAAACCACTATGTATCAACCAAATATATGAAAAACGTTGTATATAACTGTATGCTTAATGTTACTACCGTGGAGTAGTGGTATTATGGGTATGATGTACATGTAACCCGATGAAGGATGAAGCTATGGATAGGAGGGATAGAAACAGGATTAACGGATGCGGGTTTTCCCATAGAATCCATAGTAAGCCTAACGTCGTTAACTGTGTTAGGAATGATAGAAAAAACTGCTGTTTCCGAGGAACCATTCGTCAAGCATAACTATCTCGCTGCGAAGCATCAACTCATCCCGGAAATAATCGTAGAACCCCACAACATCTATGTCGTAGCCGTCTATTTCTTTCGGTATAATCTCCTCTGGTTCAAGCTCCGACTCTGGAACCTTGAAGGACACGAACACGCGGAAAGATTTTTTGCGTCTAGAGTGTTTACGGACAAGCTTTTTCTGCATCGTCGGCGCGTACCCCACAACATTCGGGTAGTCTCTTATTCTGCTCCAAAGATACTCCATGTCAGCAGCCATACAAGTTACCCCATGAACCAGAACCGGTACGTCTCATAACGCTCCTCATCAGCATCATCAACGCGGCACACCGTCTCACCACTCTGAGGCTCATACACCCATAAAACTTTTTCGGTATCCATAAACAAGTTATACGCGTGACCCTCACTCCGCGCCCTCATAAACGCACCCTGCCTACCCAGCCCCGCCTTAGCGAAAGCACCCGCCACAAGCGCAGACATAGTAGAAGCAAAGTTATCACAGTCAGACACCTCACTCCTCCACTTGCCGAACAACTCGTCACGGCGACGCAGCATCACACGGACATTCGGCTGAACACGGCGCAGTATCTCAACCCAATCCTCATATGGGAACACAAGATACCGTTCATCCGCTATGTTGTCAGGCCACGGTGCCCACAGATGCCGCCACGGATCAAACACAGCGCCGTCACAGCACCACTCTGATACATCGGGTAACACTATAGCCCCAGCAAGAGTGTCACGGAGACTAGACAGCTCATCGTTCAACCCATCAACGTCCCCTAATAGGCTCCAACGCTGCTCCACCAAATCATCATAATCCTCTTGAAGACCAGCCAACCGGCCACGACAGCCCCCAAGGCTACGGCTTAGAGCCTCTAACTCACCCAGACAGCCACCGCAGAACAAACGAAGAAAAAAAGAACCTAGACTCAACTCGGCTTCTTACCAGACATAAAATTCTCAATAGCATCAGGCGCAGCATACCCAAACACAAACGCACCCAACGTATCCTCACCAATCATCCAACTAATCCACCCAGCAGCCCCACCGATAAACCCCTCCAACAACAAACCAAACCCAAAGTCAGCCTCACCCCCAGGAACCACACCATCACGACGCCACTGAATAGCAATACGCAACGCAGCACCAAACACCCCAGCCACCAAACACTTAACAGCCGGAACATAAACAACCAAGTCAACCATACATACCCCTACACACACCACACATAAAAACCTTTCCATAACCACAACGTTTTTAAACATACAAAAACATAGGGAACCCGAGGCTTCGAGCCGACATGAACATCCTCTCGTGGGGAAGAAGAACCGGAAAAACAACTTTCTGTATAAACAGGTTCCTACAACTAGAAAACCCAGTCTACATAGTACCACAAAACTCTATGGGCCACCTAGTAAGAATGAGACTAAAAGAACTCTACGGCTTAACGACGCAAAACGTGTTCAGCGCCGCAGGAAACAAATGGTGGAAACACGCCACCAAAAACAATGGATCACCAGCCGTAATAGACGAAGCACAATACATAGACGACACCATACTAGAAGACATAGTAAACACACTACAAGTAGACACACTGACATTCACCAAAACCTACACCAAACAAGAAGCACAAACAGCCACCATACCCAGACTAATCAAAAAACATGGATTCTACCACAAAACCATCTACGACACAACCCACATACCACAATCAGACATAGACCACCTAGAAAACATTACACCACCAAACATATTCAAACAAGAATACCTAGCACACACAATACAAGACCCATACACCTGGAAACGATTCAAAACTCTATACTGTAAAGGAACAACACCATAACCACCCAAACCCAAACATTTTTTAACCAACAAAAACATATATAGGCCGTCGATGACGATGTGGAAAGAACTATTTCTAGTTGACAACCCGTTCAGCGAAGACGGCGTAGAACTAACAAAACTTCTAACAGAAGCAAAAGCCACAGTAAATGGCATACACGAACTTACCGAAATGATATGGAAAGCCAAACGTGGTAAAACCAGCATATCAACAGAAAAATGTGAAAACCATAAGACTGAGCTAGAGGAAAAACTAGAGAAAATTCACCCCAAAATAACTGAACACGTAAAACAACACCTACCAAACATAATAGCCAACGCACTAACAAGAGAATACATCCACCCAGAAGAAAACCAACCCAAACAGAAACAACCAAAAGAAACATACAGCAAAATAATAGTAAAAACCCAAACAGGAACAGAAATATACGAAACCAACAACACCCTCACCATCCACAGACAACCAGCAACCGGACGAGAACCAATACCAACCCTAACCATAAAAAACAACAACAAAACCATAGGAATACACCCACAAAACACATACACCTACATAAGACTATACCCATAAACTCAACCCCCCAATTTTTAAACAACCCCCACTTTTCTTAACACCAACAAAACCCCAAACCAAACACAACCAAGCATACGCAGGTGAAAGTGGCTCTATCTGCGGCGTCATATAGTGAATTATCGGGGTGTTTTGGCCGTGGATCGCTGAGAAAAAGGGGTAAGATATAGAAAAAGGGATTAGGATACTAGCGGATTAGGGCGATCCGGGGTAGGCGTGTCCCCACATATGGGGCACTCCCACCCTACTGGTTTACTGTATCGGCCGTCTTCTCCTATCGCGTAGAGGCACCACGCTGGGGAGCCACACCGGGGACAGTATGCGTCTTTCATTCTTTACACCTACATATAGAGGCGGGACACATGTATATAGGGTTTGTGGTTCCCAAAGCTTATATATGGGTGTATGGTGGGCTGGGATATGGGTGTGTGGGGTATGGGGGCACCGCCCACTAGGGGTATATTACCCATAGGTATATTACCCCTCCGCCGCCGGGCGGACCTCGGAAACCCTGTTTTTCGAGATGACCCAAAAAATGATTGACTTTATTTCTCAATTCATTAACGTTTAGGCTGTGTATTCATTATCGCTTATATATGCTAGTTGTGAGAGAACAGGGATATATAAGGCATAGATTATACACCCATACGGCTTAGGCTATTAGCGCACACACCAAAGAAAAACAGATACACACAGAAGAAGGCTATGCTGTGTTTGTTTTTGTTTGGTTGTATATGGGTATTTTACCTAGTGGTATTTTACCTGTATGTGGTTTGTGTGTGGTGTTGTTTGGTGGGTTTGGGGTGGGGTGGGTTATATAATAAAGGGGTGAGTGGTTATAGGGTTATTGGGTTGTTATCTTTTCGTTGGCTAAGGCGATTATTCTTAGGAAGTCTTCTATTTCGTCTATGCTTAGGGCCCAGTTGTATTGTTCTTCTGCGGTTTGTTGTATTGTTCTATGGTATTCTTTTAACAGTTCTTCTATGTTCATTTTTGTTTACCTCTCAAATTCTCCAGTGTCTCGTCGGCGTTTACAGTCTCTTAGTTGTTCAAGCCACTGGGGGGTTATCTTTATGTAGGTGTTGGGTGTGTTGTGCCCCCAATATGGGTGTGTTTCTCCGGTGTCTATTATTCTTATTACGGTGTGGAAGCCTCCGTTTTCTAGGGTGCATTTCTCTACGTAGGCGCTTATGGTTCTATCTTGTATCTCCTGTTTTTTACTAATTAGTTCATGGTTTCTCCTTATCTTGTTTTCTGCTTTATTTATTTCTTGTTTCTTCTTAGCGATTAGGGCGGCTAGTCTTTGGTTTTCTGTTTCTAGGGCGGTTATAGATCGCACCATTTAGTTTTCCTCCCATAGTCTTTCTGTGTTGTGGGCTTTTTCCATGTATTCTATAGCTTCTTGAATGGCCTTTGTCGCTTTTACCTCGTTATATCCTTCCTCAAAAACTTGGTTTGTTTTAAAAGTTCTACCGCTTTCCTCTATCTCGTCATGAATCCTTTTCAGGGTTTTTATCAAGCTTTTTTGTCTTTTCTTTTCCATTTTGATCGTGTATAGGGAAACGTCATACATTTATAAGTTTTATGGAAAGTTGGGGGTGTTAGAAGTTTAATAAAATGGTGTTTATAGGTTTTCAAGCCTTGTTACCAGGGCGTCTAATCTGTGTTCATGTTCCTTGATTATCTCGATTAACATATCGAGTACGTCTATTTGTTGAGTGTATCTATGTGACATGGCTTAGGTGCTGAGAATTGGATATAATAAAACTGTGGATTGTGGATCTATGTTTAATCGTTATCTTTATATTTGTGGGTTGTTATAGGGTTATTAGGTGAAAAAGGAAAATGGTTGATAAACAAGTTGTTTACGAATCACTCGGATCGTTTCTAAAAGCAGTTAAAGGCGCGAACCATGGCTGGGTTTTCCCGGACAGCGTACAGGCTTCAACGGATAAACGAGTAACCGTTGAGGGTATAGATATCACGGTTTACATAAACCATGTCTACCCTATAGAGTCTAGCCATGATAAAGCGGTGACAGGGATTGATATAAACTATGGCGACTTTAACAATTTTAAAAACTTCCTTAAAGCACATAAACCGGATAAACTATATTGGCGCACCTACCCTGATAATTCTAGTGATTGGCTTAAAAAAAGGAGACTCGGATTAGAAACTGTAGTCATTGAATCAGTGAAACGTAAAGGTGATCGGTTTGAACGTGATCCGTTTAACTATTTCCAGGCTGATAAAGTATTTGACTTAAACGAGTATAGAAACGATATGTTTAAGATGATCCGGTCCGGCCAATTCAAGAATTATAAGGATAGGCTTTAATCTTTTCTATCTTTTTTT